>SAMEA104404100__coassemble_23769_pt1 | contig 1928 bp, 2 predicted proteins | sample SAMEA104404100__metabat2_low_PE_010 | metagenome-assembled genome bin SAMEA104404100 (sample SAMEA104404100) | Balaenoptera acutorostrata | reverse complement strand
AAACCTCTCATCGTACCAAAAGTGTACCACCTAGAGAGAATATGCGTTATTCCCAAATAAAATTAAATATACACAGTACATTCAAATATTAATCGAATTAACCTAAAAGGTTGACAAATAAAACTTAATAGGTTATACTTTAAGTAACCTAGAAAAAGGAGGTACTACTATGCTGACAAGTATAGGAAGATTTTTAAGAAAACTTCGAATAGACAATGGTGAAATTTTAAAAAATATGGCAGATAAATTAGAGGTGTCATCAGCATTTTTATCAGCTGTTGAAAATGGAAAAAAGAAAATGCCGGAAAACTGGATGGAAAGATTGGCTGTTCTTTACAATTTTACTGAGGACCAACTAGATTCATTTCAAAAATCAATTATTGATACAAATAAAGCTATTGAATTAAATCTAGAGAATGCTACTCCTCAACATCGAGATTTGGCGATTACATTCGCAAGACATTTTGATTCAATCGATGAAGAAACAAGTAAAAAAATTACAGATTTGCTGATGAAGTATAAGGAGGACTAAAAAAGTTTGACAAATTATTTAGTAGAAGCAAAATCAAGATGTGATTTGCGAGATTTTGCAAATTTGTTAAGGGAAGAACTTGGATTGGAAAATTGTATATACTTTCCTATAGTTGAAATCTTAGATGTGCTCACGGAAGTTTTTTATCCAAAATTTAGTTATGAAATTGTAAATGATAACGAATTTCCAGAGCATACTCATGCTGATACAGATGTATTGACAGGACATATACGAATTAAGGAATCTGTATATAACGGTGCCTGTGAAGGAAAAGGTCGAGATCGAATGACAATTGCCCACGAGCTCGGACATTTTTTAACTCTTTGTTTGTGTGGCTTTAAACTAGAGAGGAATTTTAAAAAAGAAGAATATCCTTCATATCGTGATCCTGAATGGCAAGCAAAATGCTTTGCAGGTGAATTGCTTGTTCCAGCACACTTGGTCAAAGATTTATCATCAAGGCAGATTGCAAAACAATGTGGTGTTTCTGTAGATGCTGCAAAGATTCAATATCGCCATATTCACGAAGGTGGTGATGCAAATTGTTTGTAAGAAAAAAGAAAAGCACTTTATAAGCTGTTGGCGCAGCAAATAAAGTGCATCTCTCCGAATATTGCTATTCATTTTGTGGTAGAAATATTATAGCTCTTTTCGGAGAAGAAATCAATAGAAAACGGAAATTATAAACCAAGGGGATACTATACCGTTTTCTAATCAATCCCCGGAAAGGCTATAAACTTAATGAATATTAAAAATGTCACTAACAAAGGTGGCTGTAAAGATGTTTTTCACGCTTTTTTAGTAGAAAAAGCAGATTACGCTGGTGAAGAAGAAATTCCTTGTATTAAAACAAGCAGTCATTTACCGGAGCGTCTGATTCCCTTTTCCAAAGCTCTGAACTCTACAGATTATAATCAGTGGGTCGTTTTTTATGAACACGACAGCCAGATTGTGAGAATCTGGAACAATCCGCATAAATATCTGGAGAAGCTCAAAAAATTCAAAGGTGTGATTACACCGGATTTCAGCCTTTATCGCAATATGCCGCTTGTAATGCAAAAGTGGGCTACATATCAGGGAAAGGCAATAGGTGTTTGGCTGCAAAACGAAGGCATAGAGGTCATTCCCAATGTACGCTTTGCGGACGAACGATCCTACCCGTTTTGCTTTTCCGGAGTAGAAAAGCATAGCACAGTCGCTATCGGGACGCACGGATGTATCAAACAGCTTACAGACAGGGCATATTTTGAAAAAGGTCTTGCTGAAATGGTTCTGGAATTGGAACCCAAAACCATTATTGTATATGGAGCTGCTCCGGATTCTATTTTTAATAAGTACAAAGAAAATGGTATCCGAATTTTACAGTTTGACAGCGAAATTGCTGCTTACCATAAGG
>SAMEA104404100__coassemble_17627_pt1 | contig 2499 bp, 3 predicted proteins | sample SAMEA104404100__metabat2_low_PE_010 | metagenome-assembled genome bin SAMEA104404100 (sample SAMEA104404100) | Balaenoptera acutorostrata | reverse complement strand
TGAGTTGGGGTATTTCAAAAGTTTTTGCTACACAGATAGCCGTTGGAATTAATGGGGAAGATGTTTATATGGCAGCTTTGGCTTTGCAGGTGCAGGGATTTTGTTATAAAGGGTTGGTGCTTGTCGCTTACGATGAAGCATCCGATTACTATCGCATATATACGAGAAGTGAGGTAGGGGAGTTGGTTGAGAAGCATTCGGATGTATGTTTTGACCAGATGGGGGACCTCCTGGACCGGCTCATTGAGAAGGGAACACTGAGTGATGAAGAATATTTCTCTCGTATTTCCGAGGAGTACAAAGTTTGTGCCAATTATGAACAATTATGATGGTGATGTCGTTGGCGTTTCCTGTCAGTTGGAAACGCCATGGCAAGGTCACAACTATGCTGTTGTTGTGGAGGATTATGGTGATGATTTGTTAGTCCAAGTCGGATTCGGTACTGAAATAGTTGTGAGTAGAGAAGAGGTGTATTTTTTATAGGAAATTCCCAAAAGGGAACTTCCTATAAAAATCCATCATACTATATGTATATAGTACATTTATAAGTGATATAAGGTCTAACCTCGGAATATTTTAGTATTTTTGATTTTCTAATTTTAAGCTAATTGTATGGAAACATCATATATAGTTATTAAGGATTCGGATGAAATTCTTTATTTCGTCCTTTCTGAAAGCATTGAGGAAAATGATTCTTTAAAAAGTATTCTCGCTAATGGATGTAATGAAACTGGCGAGCAGTTTGAAGAATTGAGTCAGCGAGAAAGTTTACCTTTTATAAAAGCCCTTAAAGGGATAAAAGAGTGGAGACAGAATGAATATGGAAGAAAGGTTGCTTATAGTTTAGGATATGAATTTTCCGAATCTACATGTGAAGATAAACTTGGAGTGTATAAAGCAGTATCCCTTGATTTAGAAGATCGTCTGTCTCTTGCTGAAATGGAGTATGATTTGGAACGAATTTCAACTACCTCAGATACTAGTGGCTATCCAAGAAACGTAGGATATGCGTTGATAGGTTTTGATACTTTTGATGAAGCTGAATCATGTGCTGATAAATATGGTTTGAAGTTGGATGAGTTTATGAAGAAAGATGGCTGGGATTTATGGTGCCGTTGTAGTTGTATTCCAAGTGAAGAACTTACTATTACGGAGGATGACTATGGTGATGACTATTGGTTGGTTGGTCCTAATGACAGAGAAGAATATATAAATAGAATGAAGGAGGATATACAGGACGCAACCGATTTTGAAAACATCGAAGCCATCGTCTCAAATGCAAAAGAAGTTTTAGATGAAATGGAGGACTTGGATGAGAATGAGAAGCTAGTGCTATATGGACTTAAATATTATGAGAAGGTACCTGTTCACACGATGAGAAAGACTGTTGATACTAGGACGTATGCACTTGGATTAAAACTTTAAATTATAAATAGAAATAACATGAAAAGAAAATATCCTTTATTCGTTATAGATACTGACCGTACTCACGGGAGAGATTTGGAAACGGATTATATTAGTTGCACATCTAAAGAATTACCTTTTGTGGCAGAAGCTACCTATATTACTGAAGCGCAGTATCAAAAAGAATACAATCGAGATAATAATCTTATTATATATGGTATTGTACGTAATGGATTTCGTCTTAGATTGGAAGTTGTTGGTATAGTTGAAAACTATGACACAGCTCAGCTTCGTTCTCTTCTCACTAGAGCGGTGAAAGAATTTATAAAGCGTAAACAACTTACTGAAGTACCTGTTGCGGATGATAAGCAAGCAAATAAATTGATTTTCATTAATGAAATGATTAAACAGGGACTTCAGCAGAAACGTCGAGAACCTGGTAATGAGGTCGTAGATCAGTCTCTTGCTATTCTTTATTCTATAAAAGAGGATTATGAAAGAATGTTGTTGCTTAACTAGATACATAAGTTTTGGTAAGACGGCCTATCGCCAATTCACCTCAAATAGGGGTGAATTGGCGATAGGTCTTTTATAGGGGTAACAGTTTTACCCAGCATGGGTATACTCGTTTTATTTCCTTTTTTAAATTTATTTATGGAGGAGTTCTTTACTGTTATATAATGGTTATGAAATCCCTTATATTGATTGTTAATCTTTTCATTTTAAGTCGCGAGTCTTTTTAAAAAGCAATCGCAGCCGCTTCCTAATTAGATTTGCATCTTCTTGTCTTTTCATGGAGTGAATTTGTTTTCCATAATAATTATACGTTGCGATCATAGTCGCGTCCGTCTTAATCCTTTACGGAATGCATCTTTGATTTTAATGAAGATTGTTCTTCGTTCTTTCCTTCAATAAGATATTCCCAGGATTCGTGTACTGCTTTTGTCCTTACACTATTACTGAAGAATCTTGATTGCTTTTGTGTTGCCCTTCTTGGGTATTCTATCAACAATGCTCCAACTCGTATCTCACCTTTTCATATTTCTTTTGGTAGAAGAACAATATTTTTCCATATGCAAAGTTGCAGCACCACGC
>SAMEA104404100__coassemble_15459_pt1 | contig 2796 bp, 3 predicted proteins | sample SAMEA104404100__metabat2_low_PE_010 | metagenome-assembled genome bin SAMEA104404100 (sample SAMEA104404100) | Balaenoptera acutorostrata | reverse complement strand
TTTGCTTATGCAACATAAACTTCTGTGCAATTTATCGCTGCATAGAATAAATTGAATTTAAACGTTCTAGCAATGATTAATAAATTCATTCAATCCTTGTCTATTCATTATCGTCATGAAAATGACTTGTCGAATATAACACATATAACAGCTTTGACTGATGATGACTTTAGAACAAAGTTCTTAAAGTTTTTCTTTCCTTCCATAGATATCTCAAAAGTAAAAGAAATAGAAAGAGAAAAACCTGGCAAAACGGATAGTGGCAGTCGTGTTGATTTTTATATCAGTATGGAAGACGCTGAGCTTTACATCATAGAGGTTAAAATAAATGATAGGAATCATCATTTTGGCCAATATGATGACGCTTATGGTATTACCAAAGACCATTTTGGTTATATTACAAATTATAACTGTATTGAGGAAAAAGACTTGGGTATGACGTCAAAACCTGGGAGGAGTTTTATGATTATATGACTGCATTTTCCGATAATAGTGATATAACGAGAGGATATTTAACATATCTGAAATCAGTTTGTTACATTATTAAATTTGATAAAACTATGAATTTAGAAGGACTTACAACAATACCATGCTTTATAGAAACAGCAAAAAAGATAATCAACTCTTTGGATAGCGATTTGGAATTATGTGAATATAAGACATACTGTTATCCAACATCTGTCCAACAAGGCTTTTTCTTTAACCATAAAGACAATAAGGGAAGTAACTGCTTTGGTGCTATAGGTCTTTGGTTTAATGATAAGCCTGTAATAACCTTAGGGATATCCAACAATACAGAAATAATAGCGAAAATAAATCAAAACAAATCCATGATAACTAGGGATGCTGAATGTTTTGAGGAACCTTACACTGAAGGTTATTGGAAAGCAGATGATTTGTGGTTTGAATTGAACGAAAACAAAACAAAACAATTCCAAAACGCAAAGACGTACGAAGAACAATATCATATTTTGTATGAATTCGTTAAAGAGACCCTATTAAAAGTCTCAATTTTTTTATGACTACGGAGTATAGGATTTTACAATAAAGAGGGTATGTTGCAAAGTAGACACACCCTCTTTACCATTGTAAATGACAAGATGATTTACCAATTAAATCAAATGTATTTGTTCAAGATTCTCTAGCAAATATTGCTGTGGAATTTTTTCTTGTTCTAGTCGTAAATTCTCAGACCTGATTTTGTTATATAATTTGTATTCCTCCTCAGTTAAATTCAGTTCAACAGCCACGTTGTTTGGAACACCGTGATTTCCTTCATAAAAATTGCAGAAAGTCTGATCATCCATGAGAAGACTGACTGTTTGTGGAAAGTAACCACGAAACTGAGAGAGTATTTCGAATCCCTGGATATCCAAGTCTCCCCAATAAAACAAATTTGCCCGCTTTAAGAAATCAATATCCTTCAAACTGCTCACTCCATATCCATGTCCCCAGATAACAATGCTGTCAGGTATTTTGGGAAATGTCAAGAAATTGACCTGATTCTCAACTACAAATACGTTTTTTATCTCGAGAGACAAACTGCGGATTTGACTTATGGGAAACGAGACATCACTTATTTTAGAAAAGAATTCCCGACTTAGGGCATCATCTAATGAACGCAATCTGAGTAAAGGTTCTACATATTTAAGATGATACCTCTTCTCGAAAACGCTTTCGTCAAAGAGAACATGCTCAGCAATGACGATGTCCAACATTTCCTTCAGCACTTTTTTGTTCGTTTCAATGAACTTTGTATGCACCTGAACAGGTAACTCTCTGATATAAAGATTTGGACATGGATTACTTTTGAAGTAAGCCAACACCTTCAGTAAATCATCCCACTTTCCGGCATTATCAATGACACGCTGCGGATACTTGACAATCCACCTCATGAGTTCAGGAAAAGAGGATAAAATCAAACACACATTGTTCTTGAATTGCAATACTTCCTTTTCCTTTTTGAGAAATTTCAAGTAGTCCACCTCGGTATCGAAAGATATTTCTTGTGGCAGATCCTGTTGTCCGATACTCTTCTTGTTAGTAGTACACCAGGAAATCGTATATCCGTATCCTTTCGCTTCCTTAGACTGGGATATAATGTTTTCGTATTCCAAGCTGTACTGTTTAAAATCAGCACTTGGCTTTTTATCACAGGGAATAACAATTCGCTCAAAAGGTACACCATTGGCCAAGGAAGACAAATAGTGAACATATTTTTTCAGAGCTTTAGCTAAAATCTCAGTTGCTTTAATCATTTTCGTAATCTTTTCTTGCTTCTTTAAATTCCAGAATAGGCATATTGACCAGTACAGACTTATCTCCCTTACGCTCTACATAATGAACAAACGAGATATCATCTTCTACAATATGAATATTATCACTAGGTGTGACCACCAATAACTGTAGGTGCAGCTGTTTGCATAGTGAAATCAGATACCTTGCCTTGGTTTCGTCCTGCGCTTTGAAAGCTTCGTCTATGGCAATGAAACGGAAAGAAGAATCACATCCGTTTTTAGTCAGGCCAAACTGGTACGCAATAGCAGAACCCAAAATAGTATATGTCAGCTGTGCTTTCTCACCACCCGAAAGCTGTCCCATACTTTGGTATGTCTTACATTTCTGATCATTTTCTTTATAATACTCCTGTGCCTCATAAGTATACCAGGAACGTACGTCCATTACTCGCTTACGCCAAGTAATATCATCCAATCGTTTAATCAGTGGTTCTATCTTCTGTTCGTAGTGCATTCTTTGACCATCGACAATCCCTTTTAGCCTATGAACATTGGGAAC
>SAMEA104404100__coassemble_11046_pt1 | contig 3727 bp, 2 predicted proteins | sample SAMEA104404100__metabat2_low_PE_010 | metagenome-assembled genome bin SAMEA104404100 (sample SAMEA104404100) | Balaenoptera acutorostrata | reverse complement strand
TTTGGTGACCCGGACGAGAATCGAACTCGTGTTACCGCCGTGAAAGGGCGGTGTCTTAACCGCTTGACCACCGGGCCATATGGTAGCGGCAATTGGATTCGAACCAATGACACTCCGGGTATGAACCGAATGCTCTAGCCAACTGAGCTATGCCGCCATATGAGGCCTTGCAATCACAAGGCTTGCTTATTATATTATATATTTTTCACTTTGTCAACACTTTTTGAAAAAGTTTTTTTATTTTTTTCTAAAAAGTTTTTACAACGGCAATTTATATATACATTTTATATGTATTTTGCATTTCTCGCCGTTTATATGCAAAAAAATTTTAAGCCAACATAAAAAAATAAGTATTTTTCCTCGCTTAGGTGTATAATAAAAGCTGAGGGAAATAAAAAAGTTAAAAATTTTTTATATAATAAATCTTATAAATAAAAAAGAATTTTCATTTTATATTTTTTACAAAATTTTACGAATTATTTATGACTATTTTTTATTATTACGTCTGTTGATAAAGCACCTACCCTATGGTATAATTAGATAATTTCTAGATTATATTTAAGCTGACAATTAATAATTAAAATATTTAAAAGTGAAGGGAGAATTTCTAATGCAGTTGAACGCAGACAAATTCGCAAAAGAAGGTCTTACATTTGATGATGTACTTTTAATTCCCGCAAAGTCAGATGTAATTCCAAAGGACATTATTCTGAACACAAAGCTCACTTCTAAAATTACTCTTAACACACCTATCATGACAGCGGCTATGGACACTGTCACTGAGTCGAGAATGGCTATTGCTATTGCTCGAGAGGGTGGTATCGGTGTAATTCACAAGAACATGACTATTGAAGAGCAGAGAACTGAGGTTGACAAGGTTAAACGTTCAGAGAACGGTGTTATTGTTAATCCTTTTTTCCTTTCTCCTGATAACTATGTTTATGAAGCAAATGAGCTTATGCACAAGTTCCGCATTTCAGGTGTTCCGATCTGTGAAAATGGCAGACTTGTCGGTATTCTCACAAACCGTGACCTGCGCTTCATGAATGATTTTAATATTAGAATTGAAGATGTTATGACTAAGGATAACCTTATCACAGCTCCTGTAGGCACAGACCTTCAGCAGGCTAAGGACATCCTTATGCAGCACAAGATTGAAAAGCTTCCCCTTATTGACGGCGACGGTTATTTAAAGGGACTTATTACAATTAAGGATATTGAGAAGAGCGTTCAGTATCCCAACTCAGCAAGAGATTCAAGAGGCAGACTTCTTTGCGCAGCAGCTATCGGCGTAACAGGCGATATGTTTGAACGTGCAGAAGAGCTTATGGCTGCTGAGGTCGATGCACTTGTTCTTGACTCAGCTCACGGCCATTCAAAGAATATTCTTGAGGGCGTAAGCCGTGTAAAGGCACTTATAGAGTCAAAGTATCCCAATGTTTCTCTTATTGCAGGCAACGTAGCAACAGCAGACGGCACAAAGGCTCTTATCGATGCAGGTGCAGACGCAGTTAAGGTCGGTATCGGCCCTGGCTCAATCTGTACAACAAGAGTTGTTGCAGGTATCGGTGTTCCCCAGATTACAGCAATCTATGACGCAGCTAACGAAGCAGCTAAGTATAATATTCCTGTTATCGCAGACGGCGGTATCAAGTATTCAGGCGAAATTGTCAAGGCTCTTGCAGCCGGTGCTAATGTAGTTATGCTCGGCTCACTTGTTGCAGGCTGTGAGGAATCACCCGGAGATACAGAAATCTATCAGGGCAGACAGTTCAAGGTTTACAGAGGCATGGGTTCACTCGGTGCTATGGCTAACGGCTCTAAGGACAGATACTTCCAGGCAGGCAACAGAAAGCTTGTTCCCGAAGGCGTAGAAGGTCGTGTACCTTACAAGGGACATCTTTCAGATACAATATTCCAGCTCCTCGGCGGTCTTCGTTCAGGTATGGGCTATTGCGGCTGCCAGACAATTACAGCATTACAGGAAAACAGCCGTTTTGTAAGAATTACAAGCGCAGGCCTTATAGAGAGCCATCCCCACGATGTTTTCATCACAAAGGAAGCTCCCAACTACTCAGGCAAATAAGCTATATTTTAAAATTAAACGGGTGCAGTCCTCAAGGGGGCTGCACTTTTTATGTGTAATTATATTTTGATTTAATGCTATATTAATAAAGAGGGGAAACAGATGCAGCTAAGAAAGCGGAGTAATCACGACACTAGAATGCTTAGAATAATTCTTGCACTTGCATGGCCTACGATGCTCGAACAGCTCATGCAGACCGCAGTCCAATATGTTGATACTGCGATGGTTGGAACACTCGGTACACACGCGACAGCGGCAGTCGGTGCGACGAGTGAGATTAATTGGCTTATAACAAGCTCAATATCTGCGTTGGGCGTAGGCTTTTTGTCATATATATCGCAGGCATTCGGCGCTGATGACAGAGAAAAGGCGGGCAGAGCGGTGGCACAGGCGTCGCTTGTCACAATCCTAGTGGGCGTATTTTTTACAATAATGACAGTATTCTTAAGCCCGTATATACCAATTTGGATGCAGGTAGATCCCGAAATACAGTACATAACTGAGCAATATTTCTTCATAATGTATTTGCCTATGGTGCCAAGAGCGGCAATTTTAATGTTTGGAACAGTTCTGCGTTCTGTTGGCGATTCAAAAAGTCCGATGAGAATCGGCTTTATAATGAATGTTATAAATATAATTCTTAATTTTATTTTGATATATCCCACGAGAGTAACTAATATAATGGGACATGAATTAAAGCTTTTAGGCGTTGGAATGGGAGTTAATGGAGCAGCACTTGCAAGTGCAATATCGTTTACAGTCGGTGCAGTGCTTATAACATATGCGTTATGGATTCATCCGCTTGCATCGCCCAGAGGCTACAGCTTAAAACCCGATTGGGAGATTTTAAAGCCCTGTCTAAAGGTAGCAGTTCCCAATATGCTCCAGAGATTTGCAACGTCATTAGGCTATGTAACCTTCGCCGCAATGATTAACTCAACAGGCGGTGTATCAACAGCTGCACACGCAATAGCAAATACAGTTGAATCAGCGTTTTATATTCCCGGCTACGGTATGCAGATGGCGGCTGCGACCTTGGCGGGAAATGCGTACGGCGCAAGGGATAACAAGACGCTTAAAAAGACTGCAAAAATATTTATTCCCGTGGAAATAATTCTTATGATGATTTCCGGCGGACTTCTCTTCTTCTTTGCAACCCCACTTGTGAGCATATTTTCAAAAAGTAAAGAAGTTATTGAACTCGGCTCAACTGTTTTAAGGATGGTTGCACTATCGGAGCCTTTTTACGGTTTTTCAATCATCATTGAGGGACTTATGCAGGGACTAGGCAAAACAAAAACGCCGTTTGTTTATAACCTTATAGGCATGTGGGGAATCCGAATGATAGGCACAGCGATTTGCACACAGCTTCTTGGTATGGGCTTAATCTCCGCTTGGGCTTGTATGATAGGTCACCATATAGTGCTGTTTATCCTCTTCCTTATAACCTATACGAGCGGACGTTGGAACCCGATGCACGAGAAAAAAAGAAAGTAAAAAGATTAATGCACCTCACAAAAAGTGGGGTGCTGTTTTTATAATATTGTTGAATAATGAATAGTAGGAAAGCTTTATAAATCTGCTTGATTTCAAAGCCCCTTCGACTTCGCTCAGGGTGACAGACTTTTTATTTTACGATAG
>SAMEA104404100__coassemble_9064_pt1 | contig 4426 bp, 4 predicted proteins | sample SAMEA104404100__metabat2_low_PE_010 | metagenome-assembled genome bin SAMEA104404100 (sample SAMEA104404100) | Balaenoptera acutorostrata | reverse complement strand
AACAAAGGTCCCTAAAAAACTGAGATTTAGCAAGACGCCCAAATTAGCTGCTTACCTAAAATTTTAAATATTGACTTTTTAAAGTGGACTCATTATTTCTTTTAAATATGTACATCACGCAATATATTCATAAAGCCACCGATATTTAGCAGAATTAGCATATACAATTTTTGTTACGCAATATTACTATAATCTATAATTTCTACTTCTTCTACATTTTGTTGTGAACGTATATAAATACTTAATCCATAATCTTGCAAAACAGAGCTGCAATTTTCTGCTTTATGATATGTTTTTATTCCGATTTTCATTTAAAAAAACAATTCATAATGGAAAATTCCACGTTTTACATCATCTCGATATTTCTCTAAAAAGATTTGAGCCTTCAGTACATCTATAGGCTTTTCATTTTTTATAAGTCTACTGAAGAATTCTCCTAAATTGCTCCATCTATTAACCATTCTTTTAGAAAAAGAATTTGGGAAGAACTTATAACTCATATATTCTCTATGGAGAACATTCATAAAAGTAGCTTTTGTATTAGGAATACGATACTCTTGTGAAACATTATGATTTACCGTTAACAAAGTACTCATGTAACACTTTAATCCACTCTTGTGGGCATTTCTACAAAATGCATATGTAAAATCTAAATCTTCAGCAAAAGCATAATATTTAAAGTTTTCTTCAAATCGAAGATTCCATCTTTCAACACAACATTTCCTAACAGCAAAACAAAATCCCATAGCCCACTCTGTGGGGGTCAATTCTTCACATTTTAAAGGAAATCTTCCATAAATAGCACTTGTCATGTGTCCTATGTTTCTTTTTCTCCATGAAGATTTATAAAATAAATAGCCTAATAGAGAATTTTTTGAAACTGGATTTTTATCAATTCCACCTACTAAAGCTACCTGAGTGTCTTCAAATAATTTTCTTATATTCGAAATCGTAGAATCAGCAACATCTACATCATCATCTAAAAATAATAAGACATCACCAGTTGAAACGCTTATTCCTACATTTCTTGCAGCTGTCAACGAAGGATAATCCAAAAAATTATATTTTACATTTAATGTAGATTCTTGACATATAGTAAATATTTCATTTGCTATACTTTTATTTTGAGTTTGATCTACTATAACAACCTCATCAGGTCTATCAGTTATACTACTTAAAATGCTCAGAGTACGTTTTAATGATTCTGCCCTATTATAAGTTGGTATGATTACAGAAACAATATTTCTAGTATTTCCCATTATTTAAAATTTTCTTAATACAAATGAATATAAATCTTTCTTTTCACTTCGCGTTAAGCCGAAAACAATTATAATGCAAAGTATAATTAGTGCTATACATATAGAAGAACATATTAACTTTATATATTCTCCATAAAAAAAACTATCTATATATAAAGATAAAGGTATTGACACAAATGTAACAAGGATAATCGGATTTATTACTTCCTTAAAAAATCTATATATAGGTAACTTTATAAGTAGTTTAAGATAATAAATACGTGAACCAAGAGTAATAAAATTAATAGCAACCCTTATTACAAAAACATATACAGGAGAATAACCACAACGCAAACATATGTATGATAAAGGTAAATTTAATAAAATTAAAACAGCCATCAGTATTTGATATTTTTTTATTCTACCGGTCGCTTGCACAGCAATCCACAAAGGACCAGAAATAGCATCAATCAATAAAAAAACAATCATCAACTGTGAAAATTCAGTGGAATATTCTGGAGCAGACCCTAACCAAACATTTAAAAATATATCACAATTAATTATAACTGGTAGAGATAAAGTTATCATTAAATAATACGAAAATTTTGATGACTTAAAAATTAAATTCATAAAATACTCATTATCTCCTGTCGCATATGATTTTACCAATTGGGGATTAAATGCTGTTTGAACACTACATAAAAATTGACTAACAGCACTTGCTACTTGATTTGAAATACCTACAGTAGCATTAGCTACAACACCACAAAATAGATTAATAATCATGTTTATACCTTGCGAAGCTGAGACATTAGCCAAACTTCCAAATAAGCTCCAACCTGAAAAAGAAAGAATTTTTTTTAATAGTATTGGATCCCAATGAAAATAATATTTTGTAACTTGAAAATTTTTGTTACAATATATTTTATATAAAAAATTGATTAAACATGCTATAAAAAATAATAGGAATGAATAAAGTATAAGTTTATCACCTTTATACGCTATAAGTAAATACACAATTACTAACTTCAAGAGAACTTCTATAATACTTATCCAGGCATAAAAAGACATCTTTTCATATGCAATTATTGAAGCATTATAAGGAACTCTTACAATTTGAACTATACATGTAAAAACGGCAAATTGATAAGTCCATCTTGCAGCTATTATTCTGTCTGCTGGAATATTCATTTCCCATAACATCCACAACCCTAATGTTTCTGCTACCAAAAATACGATTAAAGCTATAGCAATATGAGATGTCATACTCATACTAAATATTTTCTTTACATCTTTATCGTCTTTTTCACCTAAAGCAAAACTTAAAAAACGCTGTGAAGAAATAGCCATAGCATTATTTAAAAAAGAAAATAAAACTACGATACCAGCTACAATGTTATAAATACCGAAATCTTCAACTCCTAACGATTGCAAAATTACACGGGAGGTATATAAAGTTACCCCCATAATAAGAAACATTCGGATATATAAATATAAAGTATTCTTTGCTATTCTTTTGTTATTCTCTAATAAAGTCATTATTTTTATCTCAATATTTATTTTTCTTTACATTATTTTATATATGAGCCCCCTTTAAAAAGTCAATATTTTAAATTTTACCCCTCTCAGAAGCATCTGTAGGGCGTTAATTTATGTGAAAAAACACTTTTTGTAGTGGACTCATATATGCATTTATTATATATATGCTAAATGTAAGCAGCTAATTGGGGCGTACCCCCTACTAGAAGCCGCTAAAAAGCGGCTTCTAATAAATTTATACTAAAATTAACTGATTTTTTAATATTTGTTAATACCTACACCGATGGTAGCAGGCAATAAATTTTCATAATCTTTACGTCCTTTAACAATCTCATCAAACAGTTTCTTGAAATAATTCAAAGACGAGATGCCCTGAGCCCTACAGGTAGAGATCAGAGTATGATAACCAGATGAGACACTAGCCATATGGTGACAACCAAAGAACAAACTGTTCTTGCGTTCACCTGCCAGAGGACGTATATACCGTTCGGCTATAGAGTTATCGATTTCATATCGGCCATTCTTCAAATAAGCAAAGAGCTGATCCCAATAATTATCTATATAATTAATAGCCTTCTGCATGAGTTCGCTGCGGTGAGGAGTTAAAGTTCGTATTATAACTGCCGCGAGGACCTCTCAGCAAACGTTCAGCTTTAGCACTTTCATCCTCCCCTGTTGAAGGCTGTTCAGATGCTGTATCTGTCTTAGATTCAGCTTTTTCATCAGTCTTAGGAAGAGACTCTTCCGTGCCATCGAATCCGCCTTTCGCTTCTTCATGAGAAGGAGGCTCCGGAGTTTTCTTGCGTTTACGTTTCTGACTGGTCTTATCGTATTTGTTTTTCTTATATATCTGTAACTCTGCTATAAGATTGTCTATACGGTCATCTTTCTCTTCAAGTTTCTTCATCAGGTCCGAAACCTGTAGCTGCAGAGACTTGGTTTCGCAGATAGACTGGTTAAGAAGACGGACATGCTCACGATTGGAAGCAAGCAGTTTATCCATTCGCTTACGATCTTCATCATGACGTTTCTGATCTTCTTCATGGCGCTTCTGATCTTCTTCATGACGGAGGCTAAGCATATATAGCAACTTGGATTTTTCTATATCACTCATATCTTTTTCCTCCTTGGTACATGCTGTTAACTTTCAACATAGGCCCTCCAGTCTGTCTACAAGCTGACGCAGACCTGATAAAGTGAGATTACCTTGCTGAATACGGAGACCGTTACTAAGATGGAAATCAACACGGATACGCAAAGGGCGTTCAGACGACACATTAGGTACGACCTTTTCTTTTTCTTTCTCTTTTTCCTTTATCGTCGACTCTGGTTTCCCTGTCACCTCAACGGGAACAAGATGGTGACGTGTGTCCTTGTACCATTTGTCAAACAAGTTATAGGGAACTTCATTACGAAAACAAAAGTTCTGTATAGACTCGCCGTGAGGCAGAGCTTCCATTTTATAGCGCAGGAAGAGGCGTTCAAAATCTTTGTTACTGTACATAATATTACTATTTTTAAACAGCAACAAAGATCCCTAAAAAACTGAGATTTAGCAAGACGCCCAAATTAGCTGCTTACAATTAGCTGCTTACCACTCATAATTTTGGTAAATTATGCGTTCGTCATTTGAATATTGAGGTACTCGG
>SAMEA104404100__coassemble_7592_pt1 | contig 5164 bp, 1 predicted proteins | sample SAMEA104404100__metabat2_low_PE_010 | metagenome-assembled genome bin SAMEA104404100 (sample SAMEA104404100) | Balaenoptera acutorostrata | reverse complement strand
CGACTACTCTGTTTGGTTCTCACAGGAAATTTACGACGAGATCAAAAGAAGAAAAGATATAAATAACTAATAATATAAGATATGAAAGATTTAATAAAGAACGCTATTTATGATGCAGGGTTCAACATTATTCATACAGTAGAGCAACCAGCCCGACCAGCTCAATTTGCATCATTAGACGATATGAATATTTCCAATAACAACAAGGATTTCATGCGAAACTATGGAATCACCCAATTATGGAAACATCAGCGAAAAGCAATTGAGACAGCACTCACAGGCAAGAATGTTTGTATTTCAACATCCACAAGTTCTGGAAAAACTGAAATATTTCAGATGATAGCTATCGACATTCTAGAAAAGGATCCTAATGCTAAAGTTCTTGCCTTATATTCAGCAAAAGCGCTAAACACGCAACAAAGAGGACGCTGGGAAAATACCGGATTTAAGGTGGGACAAATTGACGGAAGCGACACCAATGTAAGCAACCGATTGAGAATATTACGTACTTCCAGAGTTGTTGTGATGACACCTGACGTAATGCATACGTTCCTTATGGGTAAACTTAGCGATGGAAATTGCTTTAGCACTTTATCTGAATTCATCAAGAATGTATCGCTCATTATCATTGATGAAATTCACCTTTATAGGGGAGTTTTTGGTACAAACTCAGCCTATCTCTTCAGACGTTTCAATAATGCAAGAAGAGTTTTACGAAAAGATCACTCATATCCTCTATATGTAACAGCCTCTGCAACTCTGCCTAATCCTGGAGAACATTCTGAAAATATTACAGGAGCAGGTCCTTTTGTTAACATTGGAAAAGAAGAAGACGGATCGCCCATGTCCAAAACTCATTTTTTCTATATAAGTCCTTCATTGGAACAGAGGGATAGACATACAAGGGCTTCAGTATCTGATTTGACTTTGAAACTTTCAAATCATGAAGAGATTAAAAGCATCACTTTCGTGGAAAGCCGTCAAAAGACCGGTGAAGTTGTGCTAGGTATTCACAGGAATCAAGAAGAAATGCTACAAAATTTGCAGGAACATCAAATCTATCCTTATCGGGCAGGAATGGAACAGATGACAAGAGAGACAATCCTTAATAAAATGCAAACAGGCGAATTTAAAGGAATTGTCAGCACTAGTGCTTTGGAAATCGGCATTGATATAGATGGATTGAATGTGGCCATTATTGCCAATATTCCATATGACAGAAATAGCTATTATCAAAGAATAGGCCGAGTGGGGAGAGGCAGTTGTCAAGAAAGTTTTGTTATTGTTGTAAATGACGGGTCCTTTAAAGCTCAGTTGCTTTTCTCTGAATGCGATTTCAACATCGACAATTTGCTTGCAGACTTGGAGCCGTCTCTTTACTTGGACAGCAAAAATGTGCAATACGTCCATGCCACTTGCCATTCTGACTTTGATAAATCATGTTGCGAATTGAGCGCATGCGGCTGCAACCAATTTGACGAAAGTTCAAGGCCATATTTTGCAGATAGTTTTTCAAAGGTTTGCCAACAAATAGCCGATCACCAAACCACTAGAGACTATGACGAATATGCAGATATTGAAAATCCCCATTACTTTTATAGCATCCGAAATAATTCAGCACACTATTCTTTCCAAGACAGAGAAGGGAATGAAATACCGGATGAAAATGTAGACCGTCAGCAAATGCTCAAGGAAGCCTATGTAGGTGCTATCAGAAACATCACTGAGCCCATTAATGGCAGAGTTGTGGTTCATAATCAAGAAATTCTTAGAATTGACAAATCAGCAAGAGTCATTACAGTCCGCAACTTCCCCTACATTAATATAAAAAGCAAACCTATTAGCAATACTCTTGTGTATCCTAATTTTAGTCAAGATCGTCGTATAAAGACTGCATCTTGCAATGATACGCTATTCTATAATTTGGAATTATATGAAAAAATTAAGATCAGAGGTTATAAAAGAATCAAAGGGAATGTTGTAGAAGACAGACTCTACAACAGACCATTCGTTGATACGCTTAGGACTACAGGCACCATAATGTTTCATCCGGCCTTACAACACGCAAGAGTTCGGTTAGACCATATTTCCAGATTGATCTTTGAAGCCTTTCTAACGAGGAACGCCTTCGATAGAAACGACATCAATTTCCATTATGGTAAATTATATGTACCCAACGATTCTGAAAATCTTAAAGTCGACGACAAATTTATCGCTTTATACGATGTCAATCAGCTGAATATTACATCAAATTTGCTGAAAGAAAATATTTTGAAAGATATATTCGATTATCTGCTTAAACATATGATACCTTTCGCTAACTATCTTTTTGAACATGGAATCAATTCGGAAACTGCCAGCGCGCTTTCGCAGATATGCGAAGATGTTATAAAGGGAGACTTGCTTGATGAGCAATGCGCTACAACAAACTCATATATGCAAGTCTATGCCCCAGGAACTAGAGCACTTTTTTATCCTAACGCGCAAACCGAAGACGAGAATGAAGAAGAGGAATCCTCAGAAACAGAGTGCCACACCTGCGTCGTAATGGCCCCACTAAAGATTGACACACCCCGAAGAGTCGTATATGTGATTTTAGACGCAGTGACAGGAACGACTTTACCAGAAGTTTCAGAAGAACAATTAAGAAAGACAGAGGAAACAAAATATGCCAATTTTGACTGGGATTCTGGACGTTTAATCAACTAGATATTTATGGAATACTTAATTAAGAAAGAAAACAATAGATTTTGTTTATTGAAAGACGAAAAGATACTTATTGACTCCGAAAATACAATTAATCCCGTTCATGAAGACTGCAATGTTTTCATGATTTGGGACAATCCATATGAATTTAAGCTATATTCATCAATAAAACAGAAATTCATTCTAAGCGGTCGGCAATTCTATAAGATAACTGAATATTCGGACAAAGACAAAAGTTTCGCAGCTTGGTGCCATTTGAACGAGGGAGACAGATGTTACTTAATATTCAACGATGGAGCATATTGTGAGAACTCTGCCTTTGAAATCAGCGATGAAAGATACAATCATAGAATTTTCAAACTAGGTCATAAAAAATGGCATTATTATGATTGTCAAAAAAGAAAATTTCTATGGGACGTCCATAACGGATACACCACAGAATTAGGACATAGGTTTCTGAACTATGGTTCGTTCGTCGATAAATATATAAGAAAAAGATACTTGTGGTATTATGATCTTAATGAAAAAGATAAAACTCACAACACCCACGATACTTACCTGTATCTATTTAAGCAAACAATCTCTGACGATTTCGAGGAAATCCCGGGAACAAAATACTTTGCAGGCATATCCTGGACACAGAAAGGGAGCGTAAGAGAAAAGAGACATATAAGACTATTCCATATCGATACGTTTCACGCTATATCTAGGTCATCTGAAATATTTGAAGACTATCATTATATAAGCCAGCTTAATTGTTTCCAGGTTAGGACAAAATATGGCTGGACATTGGTAAAATTCGATTCTGAGGAAAATGATTTTATTAGAGTTCACTGCCCCCTTTATGACACAAAATTTGAGGTAAGGATTTACGATGATGTTGTCTTTATCAAGAAGAAGGAAGATAACTGGGACTTTTACGTTAAAGATGACGAGCCCATATCAAATATATGGAAAAGAATAATCTTAAAAGAAGGAAAAGCACCTTATGTCATTGCTACTGATTTTTCAGACAAGACAAAAGAAATTCCTTTGGAGAACCTAAAAAGTGAATATTTCAAAGTAAAATGTAAAATTTTATCTGAGATAAACGCGGATTCCCCCCAGAACATAAATCTTCAATCAGAGGGGGGCGATAATCCTCAAACAACTCTTCAACAAACAAAGGAACCATTAATGAAAGACAACATAGAAAACGTAAAATACTACAGCTTTGGGTGCATCACAGAATCATCCAATAATTATATGGGGTCAGACAAGATTACTAGACCTTACAAACTAGAGAAGAATGATTTGATAGCTTGGATTGATCCGCGTAGTCAATCTCTGTTTCTCTTAAGGTATGTAGTTGATCGGACTTACAAAAAAATCCAACAATATTCCATACCCACTGACATTTACGGGCAGATTGCGGAATATCATGAAGTCAGATTTAAAGCATTTGAAAATCCTTGCACTCCAGACAATGTATTAAATAGCCTTCTTGAAATCTCTTATAAAATCAAGAAGAAGAAAGAGAATATCTCGAAAAAGCACAATTTAGATGAAGTCATAAGAGATACCTACAAATTTTTGCTAGACAATTCAGACAAGAATTTGGTTGAAGCCGCTGTTTACCTTTTATTCAAGGATAGAATAAACGAATTACGTAATCTTTCAGAAGATATAGACGAGAAAATCAACGCAATCGACCCTGAGATAAAACAAGACGCAATCATCACTGAAGAATTTATAGAAAATTTTATAGGAAGCGTACCGGAAGAAGACAAGCAATATTTAAAAATTGGGTATGATTACCACAGAGTTTGTGAAAAATTATCCCCAAGGCAGTCGTTGGTACTAGTATGTGAACAAAAAAACATGCTTGACCTTCTACAGCAAAAAATAGATGAAGCCTCTATAATCCTTAAGGAACAATCAGCAAAATATGTAGAAAAGCGAATTCATGAACTTTTTGAATTTATTTCAACAGGGAAAGTAAGTGACGACTTGGATAACAAAGACAAAGATTTCATTCCTGAGCTGTCCATCTTGCCACATGACAGATTTCCTTTCCAGAATAATTCAATAAACAAATACGATTTTACACCTGGAGAAAAAATTCAACTTTCTGATTTAAACGCAAATAGTCGCGACTTTCAAAGAAAAGAGGATGCCATATTCATTTTTTTAGACCACCCTACAATTCAGGAAATAGATACCGGAGAAGGGATATATCGATTGCCCGGAGAAGGGAAACCTGCTAATGGCAACCAGACCATGGGACAAAATGCCAATGGGGATATTGCCAACAATCTCAAAAGGATTCTCATCTTTGAAAAGATTGAAAGCCATACATGCCTATTCTTTGACGAAGTAAGATGTATCAGTTATGAAGAGAAAAATGATTTCCACTCAAATAAAAACAGGAGTATTATTGAATTTAAGCTCAAATCTCTACGCAGATATGCTGGTCTAA
>SAMEA104404100__coassemble_3887_pt1 | contig 9373 bp, 8 predicted proteins | sample SAMEA104404100__metabat2_low_PE_010 | metagenome-assembled genome bin SAMEA104404100 (sample SAMEA104404100) | Balaenoptera acutorostrata | reverse complement strand
ATTAGTAATTTTGTATTAAAAAGTATAATTAAAGATTCTTTAATATTCGCTTTAATATTTATTTTATGCTTTGCCGTTTCAAGCAAGGTAACTACAGCAGATTATTATTTAAATATTTCTTTTGTTATGCTTCTAATCTTTTTAGTATTAAATGCTATTTTAGTTTCTTTTAGATGCATTGTAAATTATAAAAAGGATATTGGAACAAAAGAAAGCGCTAAAAAAACAATTATTCTAAGTTACATTTATAAGTCAATTTCCGGAGTTTTGTTGATTGTATCTTTGGGACTTAGTATTATGGTCATAACACAAAGCTTTGGCTATTATTCTCAGGCATCCTTTTTCGAGCAATATAAGGACTATAACTTTGTTATGATGGGATTGTCTGACAATAATGTTGATGGTGAGGTTAACATGGAGTTATACAAGGAAAAAGATGAGAACTATGAATGCTTTTCCTTGGTTGAATCAAGTTGGAACGATAAAAAAACTAAATGGTTAAATGCGAATAAGGGTTCGATTAACTATTTAAGAGAAAATATTCCTGAACTTGAAAATATTGACCTTGAAAGTAAATTTTATATATTAACTCCTAAAGGTGAGTATTCAAAACGTCATATTAAAAAATTAATATCTTTAGTAGAGGAAGAATATAAAACTAAAGATATCTTATATGAAATAGTAGAGTATACCGGAAAGAAAAACATTATTTCATTTTCTCATTCGGGGAAATATAATATTAAGATGAATGAATCACCTACAATAGTTTTAAATAATTACTCTTCAGAAATTTATATGAATAAATTTAATCCGTTATATTTATTCAATGCTACTTTATTTGATATAGATCAAAAGGAATTTGATCTTTTTATAAAAGAGCATGAACTCGAAGAAGGTGGATTATATCTTACGTCCACAACTGAAATGTATAATCAACAGAAGACCATGGCAAATAGAACATTGTTAATTGGCTTATCTATGCTAATATTGTCAGTGCTTTTTGAGTTGTTAATTATTCAAAATATACTGAATTTTGAATTTGAAATCAATTCGAGTGATATTTTACTGAAGAAAATTTTAGGTTATAATTTATTTGAAAGATATAAAATATTAATTGGAATTCTTGCTATAACTTATTTGGTTGGTACATTGGGTGCTATTTTTGTATTTAATTACTTAGAACTGAAATTGTTGCCTTTATGTATTGGTATAGTTATTACTGGATTATTAGAATTTAGCATGATAATTTATAAAATAAATAAATTAGAAAATGCAAATATACAGAAAGTCATGAAAGGCGGTTAATTATGATTGAGGTTAAAAATTTAACTAAAAGGTTTGGAGATCATACACTTTATGAAAACCTTAATTTTACAATAAATGATAGAGATTTTATAATTATTTCAGGTGAGAGCGGAAAAGGAAAAACAACGTTGCTCAATATGATAGGTTCACTTGAGAAACCGACATCAGGTCAAATTATTATCGATGGTTTAGATGTATCAAAAAGACAAAACCAAAAAAAGCTCTTTAGCGATAAGATTGGCTTCCTTTTTCAGAATTTTGTACTTATGGAAGATAAAACAGTAGAACAAAATTTAAAAATAATAAAGAACAGAGATTCATCGAATATAACGATTATGGAAGCTTTGAAAAAAGTAGGACTTGCTGATAAGCTTAAAAGTAAAGTTTATACACTTTCAGGCGGCGAACAGCAGAGAATAGCACTTGCGAGATTAATGATAAAAAAATGTGATATTGTTCTCGCAGATGAACCGACAGGTTCATTAGACAGAAAAAATGCAGACATTGTTTTTGACCTTTTAAAAGAGTTAAATAATATGGGAAAAACAGTAATTATTGTTAGCCATGATCAAGAACTCCTTAATAAGGGATTAAAAACAATAATGTTATAAGCGAACAGCTAAAGCAGTAAATCTTTTAAAGGTTTGCTGCTTTTTTATATCCAAATTAATAAAAGAAAGGGATAAAAATGAACACCGATTATAACGAACTTCTCTATGAGAAAATGCATAGCGACTACTATGAATAAAAGTATCGTACAAGCATATCAACTTTATGTAAGCATAGTCAAGTATAAATCGTTTGCTTGACCTTTTAACTATAATTTTTTTGCCCAAATATGATGAATTTTTACATTATAGGAATAAAAGTTTACATTCCTGAGCTATAATATAAAAAAGAATTTGTGGGTGAGATAGTCATGAACATATTAGTCTTTGATGCACAAGGTGGCGGTATCGGAAAACAAGTTGTAGCGGCAATAAAAAGACAGATTCCGCAAGCAAATGTTACTGCGGTAGGTACAAACAGTCTTGCTACATCTGCTATGCTCAAGGCAGGAGCAGATCATGCGGCAACAGGAGAAAATGCTGTGGTTGTCTGTTGTCGAACAGCCGATATTATTGTCGGACCGATAGGCATTGCAATAGCAGATTCCCTTTTCGGCGAGATTACTCCGAAAATGGCAACTGCTGTGGGCCAAAGTAATGCAAAGCGCATTTTGATTCCGATTAATCATTGCAGCAATATCATTGTCGGCGTAGAAGTTTTGAATACGAGCAAGCTAATCGAAGCAGTTATAGCTGAAATTCAAAAGATTGTTGATTCTGTGAATTGATTTTTTACTCAGTCGGTGATATAGTAATAATTAACTTTGAAGTCAACTCGAGTTGACTAAACGGCTCTGAAGAGCTGATTTTCAAAGTCAAATGCAATTTCAATATATTCGTAAATATATACTATGAAGGTATATGACCTCCCAGAATGGGTGGTTCATATACCTTCATTTTTTTTTGAGGATTTCTATGAAACTTGACGAATTTTTCAAAAACAACCCCAAGGTGGCTATCGCTTTTTCAGGCGGTGTGGATTCTGCCTATTTACTGTATGCAGCAAAAACTTATGGCGCAGAGGTGAAGGCTTATTATGTTGCTTCTGAGTTCCAACCTGAATTTGAAAAGAGGGATGCTTTGAAACTTGCACAAGAGCTTCGTATTGATATTCAAGTTTTGCCTTTGCAGGTTTTGCACAACTCAAATATTCGCAAAAACCCAAAAGATAGGTGCTATTACTGTAAAAAACAGATATTTTCTTGCATTGCAAAAGCTGCTGCTGAAGATGGCTTTGCAATTATTGTGGATGGTTCAAATGCTTCAGATGATGCAGGCGATCGAGCTGGTATGCGTGTACTTGAGGAAATGTCAATACGTTCTCCGCTGCGTGATGTGCCGATTTACAGCGGACATATCTGTAGTGAGCTTTGCACACCGACTGGTGCAGCACTGCTTAAATACTTTGCATCCAGCTTTGGTCATATGCCGGTTATGACTGTCAAGAAAATCGGATACGGTATGGGTAAAAAGGACTTTGAAGCAGCAAATTGCGTACGAGTTCTTCTTGGAGAAACTGATGATAAGGTGGATGTGGTGGCGGAGCTTTACTGTAATATTGATGATATGACGGCTGAGGCAATAGGATTCGCTATGGAAAAATTGTTTTGTGCTGGAGCGCTGGAGGTGTACACGATTCCGGTCGGTATGAAAAAATCTAGATTGGGAACTCTGCTATGCGTTATGTGCCGAGCAGATGATAAGGATAAAATGATTCGAATAGTTTTCAAGCATACAACAACTATAGGTATTCGTGAGCGAATAAGTAACCGCTACACACTGCAGCGTAGAATTGAAACGGTTGATACTGCTTTTGGAGCTGTACGAAAGAAAATTTCCAGCGGATATGGTGTACAGCGCGAAAAGTATGAGTACGAAGATCTTGCAGAGATTGCCCGTAAAGAAGAGATGTCGATTGCAGATGTTCTCACAGATATTTGTGAGAATTGATTGTTTTTTCTAAGATTATAATCTTTGTTGATAGATAATCTGAAACTAAAAGCAAAAAACCTCGGCTGGCTGGCACCAAACCGAGGCAGTCACACCCCAAAATACAACAAAACAGGTGGACATCTATATTGTAATGGATTCTGCCTGAAAAATAAAGGAGTATTTATATGAAAATTACAAAAAAACTGATTGCAATGCTTCTGGCAGTTATAATTTGTCTAAGCCTTGCAGCCTGCAAAACCGAAGTTGCACAAAGCAAAGACAGCGTTGTTATCGCTATCGGTTCTGAACCCGAAACTCTTGATCCAACACGGGGATGGGGACACTCGAATGCACCTATCGTACAGAGTACACTTGTTAGATATACTTCTGACATGAATTTTGAAAATGATTTAGCAACAGAGTATAAGCTTTCTCCAGATGGCTTAACGTGGACATTCAAAATTCGTGACGATGTTAAATTTACAGATGGCAAAAAGCTGACAGCAGATGATGTTGCTTTCACATTGGAAACTGCTAAAGCTGCAAAGGGTTCTATTGATCTTACATATATGGAAAGTGCTGTGGCGAAGGATGATACCACGGTTGTAATTACTTTAACCAAACCCACTTCAATTTTCCTCAACACCCTCGCATCTGTAGGCATTGTTCCTAAGCATGCATATGGTGATGACTATGGAACGAACCCAGTTGGCTCTGGCCCATACAAGTTCGTTGAGTGGAAACCGCAGGAGCAGATCATATTAACAGCAAATGAAGATTACTATGATGGTGTACCTGCTATCAAGGACGTAACTATTGTCTTTATGTCAGAGGATGCTGCACTAGCTGCTGTTCAAGCTGGTCAGGTGGACGTAGCTTATTCCACAGCAACCCTTGCAACGACAGAAGTAAAGGGCTACCACATAGAAGCGATAGCCTCTGCTGATAATCGAGGCTTTACTCTTCCAGTTTTGCCCAACGAGAACAAAACAACCGAAAGCGGCGCTCCGATAGGAAACAATGTAACATGCAATATTGAAATTCGTCAAGCTATCGCTTATGCAATAGATCGTCAGGCAATCGCCGATGTTGTTCTAAACGGCTTCGCTCGTCCTGCTTATTCCGAAAATGATGGTATGCCTTGGAACAATCCAGAAGTTGTCATCGAAACTGATGTTAAGTATGCTAAAAAACTGCTTGCGGATGCAGGCTGGAAGGACACTGACGGTGACGGTATTGTTGAAAAAGACGGACTAAAAGCTGAATTTGATTGTGTATATCCTTCTGGAGATTCCGTGCGTCAGTCTGTAGGTATGGCTGCTGCAGAACAGCTTCTTGATATCGGAATTAAGGTCAACATCAAGGGAATGGGCTGGGATGAAATTATGAAGGTTATGTTCTCTGAAGCTGTACTGATGGGCTGGGGTTCTGCTATCCCGAATGAAACATACTATCTTTATCGTTCCGAAGGCGCACTACAGGATGACTTCTACAATCCCGAAGGCTACAAGAGCGAAGTGACAGATGGCTATTTGAATGCTGCTATGGAGGCTCTTAATGTTGAGCAGGCAAATGAGAATTGGAAAAAAGTACAATGGGACGGTACAACCGGTACTGCGATGAAGGGTGAATGTCCTTGGGTATGGATTGTAAACCTCGATCATGTTACATATGTTCGTGATGGACTATCCATTGGTGATCAGCCAATCCATGGTCATGGCCATGGCCTGCCTCTAATTCAAAACTTGCAGGAATGGACTTGGGAAAAATAATCTTAAATAAGTAATGGACAGCCTGCCGCATCTGCGTGGTGTGGCGGGCTGATTTTTATTATTTCTATCGGCTTTTATAAGGAAACGAAGATTTGTCTTTTTATATAAACCGATAGAATACGAGGTGGTTTTATGAAACAAACTTTAAAGCGACTTATACGAATCTTTTTAAAATACAGCATTAGAATTATCACACTTCTCTTAGTAGTCTGTATTATATCTTTTGTATTAGTTAGTGCATCACCGGTTGATCCGGTACAGCAATACATTCTTGGGTTGGGTACAGCAGTTTCACCACAACAAAGAGCAGAGATTGAAGATTATTGGGGTGTGAATGAGCCTCCGATAGAACGATTTTTTAGCTGGCTATCTGAGGTTGTGCAAGGTAATCTCGGAGAATCTCTAATATATCGCCGGCCAGTCGCTGATATTATAGGGGAACGCTTCCTAAATTCGCTTGCATTGATGCTGTGTGCATGGATTTTGTCTGCTGTAATAGGATTTGGTCTGGGCTGTGTTATGGGAATGTATAAGGATAAAACGCCTGATCGTATATTGAAAAAGCTATGCTATATTCTCAGCTGTGTTCCGACCTTTTGGTTAGGACTTATCTTTTTGATTATCTTCGGCGTTGTACTTAAGTGGTTCCCTATTGGATTTTCCAGTCCTATCGGTGTGATTAGCAAGGACGTAACATTTTGGGAAAAGCTGCATCATTTGATTTTACCTGCGTTTACATTAAGCCTAATGTCTTTTTCTAATATTGCATTGCATACCCGTCAAAAGCTTGTTGACGTACTCAACAGCGAATATGTACTGTTCGCAAAGGCGAGAGGTGAAAGCCGATTGACAATTTTGCGTCGCCATGGTTTGCGTAATATCATGCTTCCTGCATTGACTTTGCAGTTTGCTTCTTTTGCCGAGCTGTTTGGCGGTTCAGTTATGGCTGAAAATGTATTTAGCTATCCTGGACTTGGAAGTGCAGTTTCAGCAGCCGGCCTTAGCTCGGATATACCCTTGCTTTTGGGGGTAACTTTATTTTCTGCGTTATTTGTGTGTGTGGGCAACATGATAGCGAACCTGCTTTACGGAGTAATTGATCCGCAGATAAAGGAGGTGGGTGAATGAAAAAATTAAATCGCCGTACCAGAGTTTTAATTTTAACTATCACTATGGCAATTATTTTTATTACTATTTATCTTTTGGGAATATTTATTCCTGACGAAGCTGTAGCAGGAAGCTTCCTAAATGCTAAAAAAGCGCCATCATGGGAACACCCATTTGGCACAGATGCCGTGGGACGCGACCTGTTAATGCGGACGCTCAAGGGATTATCGGTTAGTATTACAGTGGGCATTACTGCATCTGTAATTAGCGCTGTGATTGCAGTTTTCGTTGGTATTGCTGCAGCTACTGGTTCTAAAAGATTGGATGATTTTATTAATTGGTGCATTGACGTTGTTATGAGTGTTCCACACACAATACTGGTAATCCTTATAGCAGTTGCTATGGGGCGTGGATTAAAAGGAATTCTTGTCGGTATTGCAGCTACGCATTGGTGCAGTCTTGCAAGATTGATTCGTGGAGAGGTTTTGCAGCTTCGTTCACAACAATATGTTCTCGTATCACGCAAATTAGGCAAATCCAGCAGTTGGATTTTAATTCACCATCTACTTCCTCATCTCGTGTCGCAGTTTTTCGTTGGGCTAATTTTACTGTTCCCTCATGCCATCCTTCATGAAGCGTCCATTTCTTTTCTAGGCTTTGGCTTAAATCCTGAGCAGCCAGCTATTGGTATTATTCTATCTGAGAGTATGCGCTATATTTCTACTGGAATGTGGTGGCAAGCTGTGCTGCCGGGAACAACATTGGTGTTGATTGTTCTTTTAGTTGATAAGCTGGGTGATAATATGCGAATGATTTTAGATCCATATAGCGCACAGGAATAGGAGAGAGAATATGATTCAAAAAAAAGAAACCCTGCTTGAAATACATGACTTATCTGTTTCTTTTAGAATGTATAACCATGGATTTGAGCAAACGGAGTTAAAGGTAATCTCAGATTTACACCTGACAGTGTATCCAGGTGAAATTGTAGCTATTGCAGGATCATCAGGATCTGGCAAGAGTCTTCTTGCGGCTGCAATTCTTGGAATACTTCCAAGCAATGCTATCGTTCATGGTCATATCCATTACAAAGGACATGAGCTATCTAATGAACAACAAAGGCAGCTTCGAGGAACTGAAATTTCATTAGTGCCTCAATCTATTGCCTATCTTGATCCGCTTATGAAAGTCGGCAGGCAGGTAGACGGACATAAAAAACCTTATCCGACGAAAAAGAGAAGAACCTTATTTAAACGCTTTGCCTTGCCAGAGAAGACAGAGCTGCTTTATCCTTTTCAACTTTCAGGTGGTATGGCAAGACGAGTGCTTGTATCTACGGCATTGATTACAGATGCTGAACTAATTATTGCTGATGAGCCGACACCGGGTATGAGCTTGGATCAGGCATTAGAAGCCCTTCTTATGTTTCGCGAAATGGCGAATAATGGGAAAGCGGTCATTTTGATAACTCATGATATTGACCTTGCTTTTGAGTTTGCAGATAGGGTTGCTGTTTTCTATGCTGGTACCACCGTGGAAACGGCGCCAGCCTTGGATTTTAAAAAAGGTCCTGATTCACTTCGTCATCCATATTCTAAAGCGTTATGGAGAGCGCTGCCACAAAATGGCTTTGTGCCAATTAATGGATTTCAGCCGTATGCGGGTAATCTGCCAAAGGGTTGTTTATTTGCTCCGCGATGCCCATATAAGTCGGAAAAGTGTGATGAAGGCTTACCACCGGTTAGAGAAGTGCGTGGTGGAGAGGTTAGGTGTTATTATGCCACTTGAAGCAAAAAATATTTATTTTCGCTACGATAAAGGTTCACCTTGGGTTATAGAAAACAGAAGTCTTACTGTGCGTAAGGGAGAACGTATTGCCCTGTTTGCTCCGAGTGGATACGGAAAAACAACTCTTGCCATGCTTCTTGCAGGATATTTGCAGCCAACTCATGGAGAAATATTGTTGGATTCAAAGCCCATTGCGTCAAAAGGAGTTTGCCCTGTTCAGCTGATTTACCAACATCCGGAAAAGGCAATTAATCCTCGCTGGCGTCTGCGCAGAGTTTTGGAAGAAAGCGGACAACTGCAAGAAGATATGTTAGATGCTTTTGGTATTGAGCGGGCGTGGCTTGACAGATTTCCAAGAGAGCTTTCTGGAGGCGAACTGCAAAGGTTCTGCGTTGCAAGAGCGCTTTTAAGCGAAGCGGATTATTTGATCTGTGACGAGATTAGTACAATGCTCGATGTCATCACGCAAGCACAAATTTGGAGTGTTGTTCTTAAAGAAGCTGAAAAGCGAAATATGGGTATTATCGCCGTTACGCATAATCAGCATTTGGCTAAGAGAATAGCTACACGAGTGGTTAATTTAACTGAACTTTAATGAAAACTGCTGTAGTTTTTATCCAAGTATAGGATAAAGACTGCAGTATTTTTTCTTTTTGAGGGATATAGTTCCTCAAAATTTTTTCTATAGATAGTGTGTTAGGATCTGGAAAAAACCGAAAAGGGGAGGAAAATAAAAGCGTAAGTGCTGGGCAAAGCAAATGCTGTTATCAAAACTAATACGATAAATTAATATGATTTTGTGTTTATGGAAATCTAAAAAGTTACTTTTTTAGATTAGAAAGCATAAAACAATTTAGTTTG
>SAMEA104404100__coassemble_2434_pt1 | contig 14119 bp, 13 predicted proteins | sample SAMEA104404100__metabat2_low_PE_010 | metagenome-assembled genome bin SAMEA104404100 (sample SAMEA104404100) | Balaenoptera acutorostrata | reverse complement strand
CTCACTTACCCGCTCTGTTTAATAAAGTAAGCCACTTGGAATATACATAATAAGCATAGTGCATTCTTGTGTATTTCCAAATGGCCTTTTTATATTGCTTTTATCACTTAACTAACGCTGAGTCAAAGAATGTAATCAAATCCTTAAAATAATCTTCTCTGCAGTAATCGTTATGAATCTCGTGTCTTGCATTTTTATATATATGTATTTGAGCATCCTTATTAGCTTTAATATATGTATTATAAAGCTTCTTCGCCTTGGATGATTTTATACCGCCTATCGGGTCCATATCGCCGCTGAAAATGCCAATCTTTACATCGTTCGGAATCTTTGCAATATTCTTCTTTAAATATATTCTTCCAAATGCCTTAATCATGTTCCAATCGAAGTTAATGCTTATCGGTATATTTGCCATCGGATCATCATTAAACTGTTGTCTTCTTTCCTTGTCGCTCGTTACCCACTGACTTTCGCCGCTGTCGCCCTTATACATCGGTCTAAAAATATAGTCTGTTACCTTATTTACAAATTTAGGACGCCAATTCTTGCAGAGAAGCTCAAGAGGCCAAAGAAGAGCAAGTGAAGCCTGCGCACCATTCATGTTTGCAGTACCGCAAAGTGCAACCGCCCTTACATCAGTTCCTTGTTGAAGAAAATCCTGACCTAAAAAGCTGCCGTAGCTATGACCTAAAAGTCCTTGCGGAAGATGATATTTCTCTTTGAGCATATTATATATAAAGACTAAATCTTTAACTGTATCTTTCTCAATATCACCATCATGCCTGCCTCTATTTTCATCGGTTTCCGTCTTGCCATGCGCTCTGTGGTCATCAGCAAAAACTATATAACCATTCGAGTTAAACATTCGAGCCATCTCGTCATATCTTGCTCCATGTTCGCACATACCATGTGAAATTTGAATTACTCCCTTTGGATTTTCAACGTCGTCCCAGAGATAGCAATGTATCGGTGTTTCGTCAAAGCTTATAACATCTAATTCCTTCATCTTTATCACTCCATTTTATTAATATTTTCCATTTATAAATTCATGCCTATATAATATCACAAAACTAATAATAAATGTAGTACAAATAAAAATATTTATAAACAATTTCACTATATTATTGAAGATTCTACTATTATATGATAAAATCACTTTATCTATGATGACGATGTATCACGCTAAATACAAAGGAGGATAAAAACAAGAATGGAATACTTGATAAATAAATCCAATTATCGAGATTTCTCTGTTTTTCAAGACAATAAGCAAGAGGCAAGGGCTTATTTTATACCTTATTCAAAACGAGAAAATCTCAAAAATACTTCGTTTAAGGATGAACGCTACAATTCTGATTTAGTTGATGTTCTTTCTGGTGAATGGGACTTTAAATATTACAGTGATATTTCCCTTTTAAATCAAGAGATCAACTCAGACGATATTGATTTCTGCCGAATTAATGTACCCTCAACATGGCAGCGTACCGGAATTGAGCCTCCCGTCTACTTAAACTGCTACTATGAATTTGAGGATGCACCGCCTAAGCTGCCTAAAAAAATGAGTGTCGGTGTTTATCGAAAAAAGTTTGAGGTTGAAGATGCTGACAACGTACATCTAATTAACTTTTTAGGTGTAATCCCCTGCATTGACCTCTACATCAACGGCAGATATGTCGGCTACAGTGAGGGAGCGCACAATACTGCTGAATTTGACATTTCCGACTTCATATACGAAGGTACAAATGAGCTTTTAGCAGTTGTTCACAAATGGTCAACAGCAACATATTTAGAGTGTCAGGATATGTTCAGAGAAAATGGTATTTTCCGTGATGTACTTCTCTACAAGCTGCCGCAAACCTATTTAAACGATTTTTGCATTCGTACAGTAAACAATGCAGGCAAATGGAATATGGATTTGCAGGTTGATATAAAAGGCAAGGTTCATGGTCACATTTTAAAGGCTGAGCTTTTAAATGGTGACGAGGTTATTGCGTCATTGGAGCAGGCAGCTAATAAGGATTCCATATTGCATTTTGAAAATTTAGACGTTGATGAATGGAATGCAGAAATTCCTACTAATTATACAGTTATCGTAACCTTATTAAATGGTGAAGAAGAGATTATGTCGCTTCGCTCAACTGCAGGCTTCAAGGATATAAAAATCAATAAGAATGTTTTCACCCTAAACGGACAAAAAATAAAAATCAAGGGTGTCAACCACCACGATTCCCATTACAAGAATGGTTATGTGATGAGCTACGAGGATTATGAAAAGGATGTTAAAATTATCAAATCCTTAAACTGCAACTGTATTCGTACCTCTCATTATCCGCCGGATCCCCACTTGATTACACTTTGCGACATTTATGGTCTTTACATAATAGATGAAGCTGACATTGAAACTCATGGTGCTTGCTACGAGCCTCATAACAAGCCCTGCCTTATAAGCCATGATAAAAAGTGGGCTGACAGATACCTAGACAGAGTAAGCAGGATGTATTATCGCGACAGAAACCACCCATCTATAATAATGTGGTCGCTAGGCAATGAAGCGTGGGGCTACGCTTGTCAGGATGTCTGCTATGAATTTTTGAAAAAAGAATGCCCCGAAATTCCGGTTCACTACGAAAGTGTAATTCATACTAAGAGGAAAGCTTACGATGTAACAAGCGAAATGTATACAACGCAGGAGGACGTCCAAAAGGTTGGCATGGGAAAAAGAGCCGGCACCCATTATAAGGATCGCCCGTTCTTCCTGTGCGAATATGCACACGCAATGGGCGTAGGCCCCGGTTCATTGGAGGATTATTGGAAGCTCTTCTACAAATACGATAATCTTTTAGGCGGCTGCATTTGGGAATTCTCTGACCATGCAGTTTACCACGAGGATGGCGAGCTAAAATACACCTACGGCGGAGATCACAAGGAGAGAAAACACGACAGCAATTTCTGCGTTGATGGCCTTGTTTATCCCGACAGAGAGTTTTCAACAGGTGCGCTCGAAGCGAAGGCTGTTTATCGTCCGTTAAGAGTCAGCCTTAACAAGGATGGCTCATTTAGATTCACTAATACAAATTCGTTTAGAAATTCAGATTATATTACAATCTGCTGGCGTCTTCTCAAAAACGGCATTGAAGAAAAGCAGGGCAAGCTTAAATTAAACATAGCTCCACTTTCAAGCGAGGATGTCAAAATTGATTATGAAATCGATAAACACACTGATACGAGAATTAACTTTGAATACTTCGATGAGCATTCATCTTCTATGGCAGTTGAGCAAATAACTCTCAAGGCGGAAAATCAGAAAATCAAATCTCCCAAGGGAAAATCAATAGAATGCAAGCAAAGCTCCTCGGCTATAGAAGTTGTGTTTGACGGCGGCAAGGCTGTATTTAATAAAAAGACCGGAGAAATTGAAAGCTATGTCATTGGTGACAAGGAACTTATAAACGATGCTCCCGCTCAGCATAAAGGCTTTACTCCAAACATATACAGAGCCTTCCTTGATAACGACATGTTCATAGCAAAGAAATGGATTGCAGCTGGCTTTGACAGCTACGAGGTTAAATTAAAGAAAATTGAGGTTGAAGCTAAAGAAAAGAAAGTTAAAATTGAGGTCAGCTACATTTTAAAAGCAGGCAAATGCAATTTAGCATCAGTCGAAATTGAATATGAGGTTAGCAGATCGGGCTGCATAGAAGTTGAGGCTAAATACAAGACTCTCAATAGAAAGCGTGCAGCTGCTGCCCTGCCGAGATTCGGTCTTATGCTTGAGATGCCCGAAAGAATCGAAAATGTTGAATACTTCGGATATGGACCTTATGAAAGTGAGAGCGATTTCAGAGAGCATTGCACAGTCGGAATTTTCAAAGATACCGTAAATGGTATGCAGGAGCGTTATATAAAGCCTCAGGACAGCGGCGAGCGTACAGGCGTTCAATGGTTCAAGCTCACAGATTCAGATGGTGACGGAATTATGATTTGCAACCCTGACAGACCGCTCAGCTTCAACGTAAAGCACTATTCACAAAAGCTTTTACAAAATGCAAAGCACCAAGAGGATTTACACAGCGAGAACACGACAGTTGTTTTCGTAGATGGCTTCAGACGCGGAGCAGGCTCAAATTCCTGTGGTCCAGAGCCGCTAAAGCCCTATTTAATTGACGGCACAAAATGTCTTGAATTTGAATTTACTATTATACCTATAAAAAACGATAAATAAAAGTACTAAAGAGGACACGGTTTAATCCGTGTCCTCTTTTCATATATTCAATTTGAATAAGGAGCCATATTAACTTTCTCCTTTTCAAGTCCGAAGGGTGAACTATAGCTCTTTTCATAATAGTTATGCCCCTGAACCTTAAAGCTGCCATCTTGATTTACTATTATCGACGTACAGCCTCTATGCAATCCGTACCTGCTAATTTTATAATAAGCCGTATAATCTATACTGTATCCATATGTCAGCTCAACGCCTTTGTAGATTAAAGAGCAATTATTTAAATGGTCATGTCCGCAAAAGATACCGCTTTGAGCATTAAAGCTTTTCACCGTATTAAACAAATTATCTCTTTTCATTGCACAGTGAACCTCTTTATTCTTTTCACCATATCTGCCGTAGAGCATTTTTACATTTTCACTGTCTTTTAAATTATTTTTCTTGTATTCCTCTATGGCATCAGCGTATTCATTTAATGGGATATGAAAGAATAAAAGCGAATTTCCCTTTACAAGCTCATCGTCAGCTCCAAGGGCTTTATTATAATTTATCGCTTCTTTAACCTTTAGCTTATAATAGCTTATTTGACTATCCTTGATATTATCGTACCTTCTCATAATACCAAACTTATTGTCATCGGTATAAGAATGAGAATCTAAGAATACAAGTGACTGTGAAATAATATCGTCACTGTTTTTAATATTTATAACGCTGTTTCCACAGCCGTCTACCTGCTTTTCTCCACATTTAAAAAGACAATGCGGATAGGCTGAGCTTTCATATATATTGCCAATTTGCTCTCTATTGAAGTAGCTGTACACCTCTGTATCGTGGTTGCCGAAAACAGGAATCCAGTAAACGCCCATTTTTTCCATTAGAGTACATATGAGCTTAGGTGCATAGGAATTGTTGAGCGTTCCTGCATAATAAGGCACTGGGAAAGCTATATCACCCGTCACTACAACTAAGTCAGGCTTTTCCTCAGCAATCATGGAAGCTATAGCATTGATTGCCATTTTGTCTTTTTTTATTGTTAAAAATCCCGCCCCGATATGCAGATCAGTCAGCTGCAATATTTTAAAAGCTCTGTCTGTCTTAAAATAAAAGGAACCATCTGAATCGACTTTGGGATTAAGCTGTGAATCGTAATTCAGCTGATTTAATTTTAAGATAGCTTTTATATGTGCATTATTAATTAATTTATTAATAATTGTAATAAGTAAATATAAAATAACTAGTGACAATAAAATTACAATAATCGTTTTCATATTATTTCCTTTTATCTCAAAAAAGCTTCAACGGAATAAATCCATTGAAGCCTTGTATGTATTACTTACTAAGCTCTTCACGAAGATGATTAGAGAGAAGAGCAAGTGATGAAGCCATATTTTCGTTTTGAACAAGAATACCCTCTGGAACTAAAAGATGAACTGGCGCAAAATTCCAAATTGCTTTAATTCCGCTCTTTACAAGCTGATTGCAAATTTCCTGAGCGCTTGTTGCAGGAGCTGTAATAATACCAATCTGAATATCATTTTGACGGCAAACTCTTTCAAGGTCTGCCATAGGATAGATTTTTTTCTGCTGGAAATCGATAGGCTCATCAATAAGGTCAAACGCTGCCATAACGTTAAGACCGTAAGCCTTGAAGCCGCCATAGTTTAAAAGAGCCTTGCCAAGGCTGCCTGCGCCGACAAGAATAGCATCATCGACATTATCATATCCTAAAAAAGCTTCAAGCTCATTTATAAGGTCCTTTACATTGTAGCCAACCTTCGGCTTGCCTGATGAGCTGACAGATGCTATATCTTTTCTAACCTGTACATCGTTTAATTGAAGAGCCTCTGCAATCATTGTTGCAGAAATGTTTTTGGGTGCATCCTCTGGAAGACTTTTAATGTAGCTTAAATAAAGAGGAAGTCTTTGTAATGTTTGCTTTGAAATATAAGAAGCCATCTTAATCACCATCTCTATTATAATATTTTCAGCACTGCTGAATACAAGTTCATTTCTTAAACCGTGGGGATTGCAGCCACCTCGTCACGGGATTTATTAAGAACATCAATGAACATACGGTCAATCTCAGTTAATTTATAGCTGTCTTTATAAACGATAACATCCTGATAGGTTGTTTTAAAATCATCACAGCGTCTTTGAACAAGATTGTACCTTTTAATGAATTTTTGAGGTATTGGGGAAACTCTAACAAAAGTATTTGTATTCTCCGTTAAAAGCTCAAGCTGGCTTGAACGGTCACATACGAATATACGTTTTGTTGATATTTCAGAAATATTTGATTTAGGAACTTCACCTGAGGATACAGACGGAACATATGAATCTGAAAGAGTGATTTCAATATATTTTGAAAGATCATCAAGCGTTATTCTCTCGCAATTTGCAAGCGGATGCTCTCTTGACATAAGTGCAAGAGGTCTAAAATCCCAGATTTCTTCCGCCTTAAGTCCCTTCTCCTCGAGCATGAGTCTAAAATTCTTTTCATGGTCAGAGCGGTATCTTATAATTCCGATTGAATAATCAGAGCGTACGATATTTTCAATAGTTCTAACAGAATTAGTTTCCTTATAATAAAGCTCTAATTCCTTTTCCTTATCCATTTCAAGCGAAAATCTTGCAAAAGCATCTGCTATGTAGCTCGCCCTCGGACCGCAAAGACTGAATTTTATTTTATTTTCCTTTTCCTTGCGATAGAGCGATTCCATCTCCTCAATCTGGGCAAGAATATTTCTTGCATGAACGAGGAACTTTTCACCTTGAGGCGTTGGCTCCATGCCCTTGCTTGTTCGCTTGAATATCGTAATACCCAAGCTTTCTTCAAGTTCCTTTATGGCGCGGCTGAGGTTTGGCTGCCCCATATACATTCCTTCAGCAGCTTTGCTTATGGAACGAGTCTTGTCAACCTCAACAGCATATTTCAGATGTAAAAGATTCACCTTTTCACCTCCGATAATCTAGAAATATTCTACCATAGATAAATTAGACTTTCAATAGATTTGATAAAGTTTATCGATAAAAAAAGTGCTTATTTTGTTAATAAGCATAAACTTTTTATAAAATCCTTTAGTCATCTAATAAAGTAAAGCTAATAAATTGAATTTTTAGATGCATTTCTTAATTTTATAAGCTTAAATAAGCAGACTGCCGAGCCTGCAAATGCCATTATTATAGTCAACTTTTTTAATATATCCAATGCCCTCAGTGAGGACATCATTATGCTCATATATTTCAATGCCTTTGAAACATAATTTAAAATATACATTTATTTATCCCTTTCAAATAAAATTCCATGAGCTATTGCAGGTATTGTTTCCCCCTGCAATGGTGAAAGCGAGGATAGAAGTGCGCCCGTACCTACAAAAAGGACCTTATTAAGTTCCCCGTCTTCCATTCTTTTAAAAATATTTGAACACACCACACACGCTGAACAGCCCGCTCCAGAGCCGCCGGAATTTACGTCTTGAGAATCCAAATTATAAATCATCAAGCCGCAATCGTCCTGAACATCACTTATGTCGATTGAATATTCGCTTACACAAAGCTTTTTTAATAAGTCCGAACCAATTTTTCCAAGGTCGCCCGTTAAGATCAAATCGTAATCCTCTGGCTTTGTATTTGTATCAAGCAAAAAGGAGCATATCGTTTCACATGCGGCAGGTGCCATTGCTGCTCCCATGTTAGCCGCATCCTCAATCCCCATATCGCAAATTCTGCCAAATATGACTTTGGTTGCCCTAATCTTGCTTTGTTTACTCCCAGAAAAGATTGCACAGCCCGAGGCTGTAACAGTCCACTGTGCAGTTGGCGGACGCTGTCCCCCATACTCTAGAGGCGTCCTAAATTGCTTCTCTGCCGAGCAAAAATGAGAAGATGTTATTGCAGCTGCTTTCCCGGCAATCCCAGAGTCTACAAATAAGCTTGAAAGTGCCATTGAAAGTGCCATAGTCGAGCATGCACCATATAGTCCGGCAAATGCAATATCAAAATTTCTGATGCTAAAGCTTGTTGCAGAACATTGATTGAGCAAATCACCGCCAAATATAATATCTATATCGTCGGGCTTTAGCTTTTTGTTATCCATGGCTTTTATCAAGGTTCTCTTTTGAAGCTCACTCTCAGCCTGCTCCCACGTATTTTGCTTTAAGGTTGCATCATCTATGATTTCATCAAAATAGTTGCTCAGTGGTCCCTCGCCCTCTTTTTTTCCAACTATTGAAGCACTTGATACTACCTTTATCTTATTTTCTAATTCTATTGTGTGTTTTCCAATTCGCTTTGCCATTTAATCACCTATTTTATGCGAGTACAAATATAAAAGATTATCCCGTAAATAACTGACGCCGAGCTTCCATAAACTAATACCGGTCCTGCAATTTTAAACATATTAGCTCCAGTACCGAGAATCCTGCCTTCAGATTGAAATTCCATTGCAGGAGATACTATTGAATTAGCAAAGCCCGTTATTGGAACTAAAGTACCCGCTCCTGCGTGACGTGCAAGCTTGTCAAATTTTCCCATAGCAGTTAAGATTGCTGCAATAATAATAATCGTACAAGGCACTAGGGCTTCTGTCGTCTTTTCCTCTATACCCAAGCGTTCATAAATAATTGCTATTACTTGAGCAAAAGCACATATCAGCCCACCGCTGATAAAAGCCTTAAATATATTTTGAGAGCTTTTGCTATTCGGGGATAATTCATCTGTTAATTTAGAGTATTCTTCCTTTGTTATTTTCAATTTCATCACATCCATTCTAATAAGAGTATTTGCAGCTAAATTATTCTTATTCTAAAAGCTAATAATAAATTATTTACAAATGTCTACTTGACTAGCAAATTTAGGAAAGGTAAAATTATTATTGTAAAGTACTAAGAGCAAAAAGGAGCTGCTTTTATGGCACACTTAATTGATGTTAGAGATGTTTATAAAATTTATAATCCCGGTGAAAACGAAGTTCGTGCGCTTGACGGTGTTTCATTGACTGTTGACGAAGGCGAATTTGTAATGATAGTCGGTCAGTCAGGCTCCGGCAAGTCTACACTTATGAACATGCTCGGTCTATTGGATATATGTTCAACGGGTGAATATTATATAAACGGGAAAAATGTTTCTCATTTAAGCGATGATGAGCTTTCAGAAATTCGCAATAAGGAAATTGGATTTATATTTCAAGGCTTCAACCTTATTCCAAGCTTAACGGCTCAAGGAAATGTCGAGCTTCCTCTCATTTACAGAGGCGTTAAGCGTGAGGAGCGTGAAAAGCTCTCCAAGGAGGCTCTTAATCGTGTCGGCCTTGGAAAGCGTATGAATCACCTACCCTCCCAGATGTCCGGAGGACAGCAGCAGAGAGTCGCTATAGCAAGAGCGGTTGCAGCTCGCCCGCCAATTATTTTGGCCGATGAGCCTACAGGCAATCTGGACTCCCACTCAGGCAAGGATGTTATGAAAATTCTTCACGAATTAAATGAAGAAGGAAGAACAATAATATTAATCACTCATGATAACTCAATCGCAGAGGAAGGAACAAGAGTTATTCGAGTAAGCGACGGAAAAATAATTGAAGACAGACCTAGCCGAAAAAATTAAAATAATCCCTCAGCTTTTTAGCTGAGGGACTTTTAACATATAGAAATAACCGCTTAAGGATTTTCTCCCTAAGCGGTCTTTTTGTTTATGATTACAAAACGTAGATTCTAACGCCTCTATGTCCCCAAGCGCAGCACTCTGCTCTTGTGTTCATATAAAGGTCAACAGTACATGCTTCCATTCCAACGAATGCTCCTGTATCAGCTGCGATACAATAGCCATATACCTGCTTGCCGTCAAGCGATACAATATAAAGCTCTGTTCCATATGGGAACTGCTTTGGATCGACTGCAATATGTCCGGGCATAGGCTTTCTGCCTGATGCTGTACCCCAGCCGCCGTAATAGGCTTTAGCTGTGCCGTCAACAATCTTCTTGTAGCTTGTAGGAAGTCCGTCAGGACCTAACTTTAACTTTGAAGGCGGTGTAAGCTCTGAAATAGGCTTAAGACCTGCTTTAAGCTTAATCTTGCCAACCTTAGGTACTCTGCCTTTAAAGATTTTCTTATCTACTACCTTTTCGATAACTCTCTCGTGTACCTTTTTAGTTGAGTCAAGCTTGCCGTTTACATACTTATCTCTGTAGGTAAATTCGCTTTCGCCGTCTTTACCCTCAACCATAACCTTTGTCTGACCGATATAAAGATCAGAGGTTACAACTGTATTTGTTTTATACTTAACAGTTTCGACTTGCTTGCGATCCTTGTATTCAACACGAAGAATCTCAACCTTTGTGTCACCCTTGAGCTTTGTGCTTTTTGCAGGGACAGTTTCGTCGTCGCTGCCGAGCTTAAAATCTGACTTAGCAATAGCATCAGCAACTGTGCCTGACGCTATCTGCACATCCTGACTCTTGCCGTCAGCCTCTATTGTTACACAGAAGGAACGCGCAATCTCTACTGTTTCTTCAGTCTTGCCGTATTCATCCCTTGCAACATTGGTTTCATCGAACTTTCCCAAAGTCATGTTGTGCTTTTCAAGAATCTTCTCAATCGGACCAGCGCCGTTTAAATAATAGATTTCTTTTCCGTCAACGACCTTGATAGGCTCTGCTCTGTAAATTTTTATTGTACAGTCCTCTTGAGAGTTAAAGTTCTCTGCATCGATATAATCGTACTTATCAACATTAAGTGAGTCCTGATTGTGCATAATGAAGTCTTCAAGGCTGCTTTCTCTTGTAGATATTTCAAGTGCCTGCTTGCCATCTTCTTCAACTGTTACCTTAATGGTTGATGCCGCTGCGAAAGCAGTTAAAGTAACTAGAGTAACTATTGAGCCGATAATCACTAAGGCGGATATTACAGCAACGAGTTTGTGCTTTGTATTTTTAAGCACATTTGAGGCTGCTAATTTTGCCTTCACGCTTTCTATCATTTCGTTAATATTCTCCTTCTTCTTCGCTTGCTTTAATTTGGCATAATAAGCTAAAAATAGGTGTGAAATCGCTTTGGATTCACAACGCCTGCTATTATATTGTGAAGAAAATCATTTGTCAAATTTTTGAACATTCCAAAATTGTGCATTTTACACAAAGAGATATATCACATTTTTTCTAAAAATACGCTTTACCGCCCTTTTATTTCATTTTATGCCATTGTGGATATTGATAAAACGTTATAAATTTGTGAAATACCTCAAAAGTTACAACTAGTTACATTTATGGCATTTTTCGCATTAAAAAGGCTGTTTTGTTTCTTTTCTAGAATATTAAGAGAAAATCAAGCCGATTTTCTTTCACACACAGCCTTTGCGATGACAGATTGTGAAAATAATGGCAAATTTTGATAAAAAGCAAGCTAAAAGACGAAGTAAAAATCATTTTTAAATCGTTTATAAAAACCTATATTATTATATTGCATAACATCGCTTTATAATCGTGCTAAAAACAATAGAACATATTATACATAGAAAAATCCCGACAGAATATACCTTGTAACGGTATGCTTCAGTCGGGATAATTTAATTTAAGAGATTAGAAGGACTGAGCAAAATTAAAGCCTAGCTCTTCTGCGTTTTTAAGGTCATCCTCAGTAGGGATAAATGTAACCTTTAAGCTCTGCTCAAAAACGTTCATTTTAAGACCAGTAAGGCGTGCAATAATATTTGGCACTGCCTCGCCGCTCCAGCCATATGAGCCGAATACAAGAGCAGGTCGCTTTTTAGAGTTAATTGCGTCAACATGACCTAAAAGCTCCCACACAGGTGCAACTGCGTCAGCATTTATTGTAGGCGAACCGATAGCAAATGCAGTTGAAGCGTTAAGCCTTGCCTGAACCTTTGACATATCGTTTTCAAAAATATCGACAGCTTCACTTACAGCATCAGGCTTTGCTCTTAAAATACCTTTGCTTATCGCCTCAGCAAGCAGCTTTGTGTTGCCATATGCCGAACAATAGAAAACAGGAATGTCTATGCTCTTCTCTTTTTCTGCACTCCACTGCGTGTAAAGGCTAAGTACCTCATTGAGGCTGCCCTCCTTTGTGAGGATGGGACCATGGCTTGTGCAGGCTCTCTCAATATCAAGAGCGTTAAGCTTAGCCATGCCTGAACGAACATAAGGTGCAAATGGTCCAAAAATAGCATCATAATATACCTTAACTGCATCAAGATACTTTTCAGGATATGCTATCATGGTGTCGAACATATAAGGCTCGCAATAATGTGCGCCGAGAACATCACAAGTAAATACAGTTTTTTCCTCTTCACAATATGTGAACATAGAATCCGGCCAATGAAGGAACGGAGCAGAGATGAACTTGAGTGTTACTCCGCCTAAATCAATCATATCACCGTCCTTGACGATAACGACAGGTAAATCTGCACGATTTGTAATGTTCTTAAGATAAATGCTGCCTGCTCTGCTGACATAAATCTTTGCATTTGGGCAAAGCTCAAGCATTTTCCTCAAAGATCCTGAATGATCAGGCTCGCAATGATTCATTACAATATACTCAATCTTTTCGGGATCTGCAATTTCCCTTACTGTCTGCTCGTACTGACTGAAGAATTCTGCATGAGCTGTTTCAATAAGAGCTGTTTTCTCATCACCCTTAACAATGTAAGAGTTATAGCTTGTACCGTACTCAGTCCTCATTATAATGTCAAAAGTACGCATTGCAGGATTAAGCACAGATACAGAGCTGATACGGTCTGTTACTTTGATTGCGGACATTTAAAATCTATCCTTTTCTATTAAATTATTCTTCCTCAAACATGTCCTTGCCAACGCCGCACAGGGGGCATACGAAATCGTCGGGAAGATCATCAAATGATGTGCCTGCCTCGATACCGTTATCAAGATCGCCTTCAGCCTCATCATAGATATAACCGCATACTGTACATACAAACTTTCTCATACTCAAATAACATCCTTTCAATATAAATTTAATTATAAGAACTCTATCTTACGATTGACATTATACATCCTACAGCTTATAATAACTGTTGCAAATGCAACAAGGAAGGTGAAATTTTTGAAAAATAATGAAATTGCCCTTTTTAACGGCATAGAAGAAAATGAAATAGCTCGATTATTAAAGTGCATCAATGCAACTGAGGCTGTCTTTTCACAGGGTGACGTTCTTCCTCTGTTTTCGTCATCCAGTAATGAAAGAAAATTAGCCCTTGTAATAAGCGGCAAGGTGAGTGTAGAACGAACTGATGAATCCGGCGCACTTTCAATTTTAGAGGTTGTCGTGCCGGGTGAAATCTTCGGTGAGGGGTTCACCTTTACAAATCCCTTTGGGGATAGCTTAAGAGCTGTTTGCAGCGAAAAAAGTAAAATAATGTTTTTAAAATACGACCAAATAGCAAAGCGCTGCTGCAAAGCATGTCCATGCCATTCCCAGCTTGTTGAGAATCTACTATTTATGATTACCGATAAAATGCAGCTTATGAGCCAAAGACTTGAAATTTTAAGCTGCCGAGGCACTCGTTCTAAGCTTTTGAGCTTCTTCACACTCTGCTCCGCACAAGAACAGTCAAATTGCTTTACCCTCCCTTTCTCAGTCAGCGCTCTAGCAGATTATCTCTGCGTCGATCGAAGTGCAATGGTAAGAGAAATGAAAAAGATGAGAATGCAGGGAATTATAGATAACTCCGGCAGAGAAATTACGCTGCTAAAAAATATCAATTCACTTTAAAAATAGTTGTTGACTTTTCATCCAATATAGTGTAAAATATATAAGCAATGAAAAGTTAATCAACGGGGTGTAGCGCAGCTGGTAGCGCGCCTGCTTTGGGAGCAGGATGCCGGGGGTTCGAGTCCCTTCACTCCGACCAAAGAATAGAGCTTATCTCAA
>SAMEA104404100__coassemble_1668_pt1 | contig 19262 bp, 15 predicted proteins | sample SAMEA104404100__metabat2_low_PE_010 | metagenome-assembled genome bin SAMEA104404100 (sample SAMEA104404100) | Balaenoptera acutorostrata | reverse complement strand
AACGACAATATTTCTGATGGTGGAAGTAGAAATCATACACCTGTTGATTAGTGAATGGGATTTATGTAAGATGTCAAGAGGATAAGAATTTCGCTTTACTGTATTTTTATGATGTTAATGAGTATTTACATATGTAAATATTTTTATTTTTCGAATGCAGTTAGGTAACGCTAACCTTAAGTGGTATAATAAACTTATAAATAAAATTAAAGATTGAGGTGTAAATAATGTCAGATAAAAAAGTAAAAATTGAAAAGAATTCTATACAGGAAACGCTTGTTATACCGCTTTACGCTAGAAAGCTTTGCACTGAAATTTACCCTTCTATATTTAAAGATGAATTAGCTGCAAAGTTACTTGAAAGATTGGATTATGACTTCTCGTCCATCGAAAAGAAAGCACATAGCTTTCTTCAGCGTTTCGGCTCACTTGAAATTGCAATTCGTCAAAAAAATTTGCAGATTGAAGTGGAGAAATATTTAAGAAAGCATCCTAATGCTGCAGTTGTAAATGTTGGTTGCGGACTTGATGAGACAGGTGAAACCTGTGACAACGGGGTGTGCAAAATATATAATATTGATATGCCAGATGTAATTGAGGCAAGAAATGCACTTATACCTACACAGGATAGGGTAAAAAATATTAGCTGTGACTTGAATGATACATCATGGTTTAATGAGATAGACGATGAGGGCGGCTCTGTTTTCTTCGCTTCTGGAGTGTTTTATTACTTTAAGATAGAAGAGATGCAAAAGCTTATAAATACTATGGCAGATCGATTTAAGGGCGGCAAGCTTGTATTCGATATAACAGGTAAAGCAGGACTTAAAATGGTTCTTAAAGTTGTATCAGAGGAAGCCGGAATAAAGAATGTTGGTGGATATTTTCATGTCGATAGTATTGAAAAGGATATTAAACCGTGGGTTAAAAATGCAAAAGTGTCAAGCAAGCCATATATGTACGGCTATATTGATTTGAAAAAAGCATGTATACCTTTATATTTTAGAATTATTGCAAAAATTGGTGATAATCTGATTAAAATGAAGATTATGCGTATTGATTTTATGAATCCCTAATAGAGAAAACCTCCTGTATAATTTACAGGAGGTTTATTATATAGATTTAATTGTCTTTGATTATATTCTTTTTTGAAAGAAGCTTGCCAGCAATCATGATGATTGCAAATATGATTAGATACGCTATTATCGGACAGGCAAACTTTCCATTTTCTTGAGCTAATTTGAATGGAGTATAGCCGTGTGCATAAAATGCGGCGAAAATCATGAAGCATGAGCCAATGATTGCGAATGTCGGAAGAACAAATCTTTTAAAAGGAGATATATCTCTCGCTTTGATCATAAAGACAATAAATATCGGTATATATAAAGCATAGGTTGTACAGATTGGAAGCTCTGATGAGTCAAAATTGAAAAATCCAAACCATCCTCCGTTAGGAGCAAGATTACCGCCGTAAAAGAAGAAAAACCATAATGTACACATCAAAAGACTTATTGTTGCTGCATTAGAGGGCATATTGGTGTGCTTATCAACGGATTTGAAAACATGTGGTTTTGGTCCTGCATCCCTTGAGGCTATTGAATAGAATCCTCTTGAACAGCCGAGCATTAAACCGTTAAGTGTGCCGAGACATGAAATTGCAACAAAAAGATTTAATATATTGCCAAATACTGGGCCGAAAACTTTTATGAAAGCAGCTGTTGCACCATTTTCAATAAGATCATCAGTTGAAGTACCGCCTGTGACGCCAATAAAGTAGAAAAGATAGACTGCTATAATGATAAGTCCGCCTGCAATTAGAGCAATAGGAAGATTTCTTTTTGAATTTTTAAGCTCTGAATTAATCGATGTTGCAACTATCCAGCCCTCATACGCAAATGCAGTAGAAACGACTGCAGGGAATAGAACGCTTAAATCTCCAGCAGAGGATTGAAAATTATTTATGATAATCGGTGTTTGAGAGCTAGCAATATCGTGCGTAAAACCATAAATTGTACCGAAAACAGCCATAAGTATTAGTGGTATAAGCTTTATAACTGTTGTAGAAACCTGAAATTTACCCGAAAGTCGAGGCGAAAGCACGTTGAGTGTGTAACTAGCGACCATAAATACCATTGCAAGAACGAAAACTTCCGGACCTAAAATTGTACCTCCCTCAGAAGCGGGAATTGTGAGCGGAAAATTAGGATTTACGCTGACAAAAAATGTAAGAGAGTATCTAGCTGTCAGCCATGCAAGAACCGATACTAATGTTGGATAATAAATTATAGACATGAACCAACCGATATAGTATGCATATCTATGGCCGACTGTTGCTTCAGCGTAGTCCACGATTCCATTGACCTTTTCATATTTTTGTGCCATTACGGAAAAAGCAAGCACGCAGCTGAGCATTATAATGCCGCCGATAATCCATGCGATAACGCCGTAGAAAACATTTCCCTCGGTTACTTGTAATATAGTTTGCGCTTTAAAGAAAATGCCTGAGCCGATAACGATACCGGCAACCATGCAAATAGCAGTTATCAAACCATATCTCTTTTTTAGTTCACTCATTTTTTATCACCCTTTTCATAAATTATACTTTTACAGTTTAAAAGGTTAAACCTTTATTGAAATAAAATATTACTATATGATATAGTAATTGTCAATATGATTTAGAAATAATGAGAAGAAATATTTTTATAATACAAATTTATTATCTGTATTTTTTTATAATTAAGCAAAAAAATCCGACAAGCTTTGAAAGTGTATATATTTCAAAGACTTATCGGATAATATTTTAATTGTTGGCGTAGATTATTGACTCTGCATATTCAGTAGCAATTACACCCTCAGGCTTACCTGTTTCTTTGGAGGTCTGCATGATATGCTCAACAGTATTATATATATTATATACTTTTTTAAGTACATCCTCCTCGTTATAATCGCCAGCAGCCTCACCAGCTGCATTGATAACTCCTCCTGCATTGATAATAAAGTCAGGAGCGTATGCAATTCCCTTTTCCTTTAGTGCTTCTCCGGCTGCATCATCGAGTAAAACGTTATTGGCAGCTCCTGCGATAACCTTGCAGTGGAGGTTCGGGATTGTATCAGGATTAATTACAGCACCAAGTGCGCAGGGAGCTAAGATGTCACATTCCTGAGAGAGAATCTTGTCTGAATCTACTGCTACAGCTCCGAATTCTTCTACAGCCTTATTTAGAGTTTCCTTGTTGTGGAGGTTGGAAACATAAAGCTTTGCACCCTCTTCATGCAGATATTTACAAAGGGTATAACCAACCTTGCCTATACCTTGAACAGCTATTGTACGTCCATTTAAATCGTCCGAACCGAAAACAACCTTAGCTGCAGCTTTTATTCCCTGCCAAACACCGATTGCAGTAAAGGGTGAGGGATCACCGCTGACTGCGGGAAGACCACAGAGATAATTTGTCTTTCTTGCCATGATGAGAGCATCATCACAGTTTGTATTAACGTCCTCAGAGGTGATGTAGCATCCGCCGAGATTGTTAACTGCCTCTGCAAACGCCTCGAAGAGCTTATCATTCTTCTGTGATGGATCAGCTATGATAACAGCCTTACCTCCTCCAAACTTAAGACCTGCTGCTGCATTCTTATGTGACATACCACGTGAGAGTCGAAGTACATCGAATAGTGCTGCTTCCTCTGATTCATACGGCCACAGACGGCAGCCGCCTATTGCAGGACCTAGATTTGTGTTGTGAACTGCGATTATAGCTTTTAAGCCTGCTTCTTCATTGTTGACGAAAAGAACCTTCTCATGGCGATACTTTGTCATTTCTTCCATTAATTTCATTTTGGTATCCTTCTTTCTATTAGATATATATTTTTAAGTCATTTATTAATAATAACCATTTGGCTATTAAAATTCATATTCTCTGCCGATTTGCATTGCTTTTAAATTTAGGTCGAGCAGCTGAGCTTTTTTAGGCGGGATGAGCTTTGATAAAACATCATTTGTGCCGTCAAAGCTCAATTCGTGGTTATTCTCAAGAAGTGAACCGACCATAATCATGTTTGCGAGTTTGTCGATTCTGTTATCCCTTGCAAGCTTTGTAGCGGGGATATAATAGGTTTTAACGTCATCTCTTTCTACCTTAACATCGATAAGTGATGAGTCTATATAAATTTCACCGCCGGTAGCTACTGTGTTTACATATTTTTGCAGTGACGGAAGATTCATCGCTAAAAGAACATCAGGTACAGTGATAATCGGTGATCCTATCGGCTCGTCAGATAAGATTACGCTGCAGTTTGCTGTGCCGCCTCTCATCTCTGGGCCATAGGAGGGAAGCCAAGAAACTTGAAGCTGCTCATACATTCCCTTGTTAGCTAAAAACTTACCCGCAAAGAGAACACCTTGACCACCGAAGCCGGCTATTAAAATCTGTGTAGTTTTCATCTATCTTGAGCCTCCTTTTGAGCAGTTCTGTCTTTATAAACACCGAGTGGATAGTAGGGGAGCATATCAGACTCAACCCAGTCGAGTGCCTGCTGAGGTGTCATACCCCAGTTTGTGGGACAAGCTGAAACAACCTCAACTAAAGAGAAGCCCTTGCCCTCAATCTGATTTTTAAATGCCTTTTCAATAACCTTTTGAGCATTTTTAACATTTTTTACGTTGTTAACTGCCACACGGGCGATAAATTCGGGGCCGTCCTGAGTTGATAGAAGCTCACATACTTTAATTGGCCAACCGCAGTGGTTAACGTCTCTGCCGTATGGACTTGTCTGTGTGACTTGATTTGGAAGTGAGGTTGGAGCCATCTGACCGCCTGTCATGCCGTAGATTGCATTGTTAACGAAGATAACTGTGATATTTTCATTTCTTGCAGCGGCGTGAACTGTTTCAGCCATACCGATTGAAGCAAGGTCGCCGTCACCTTGATATGTAAAGACTATATTTTCAGGGCGGCATCTTTTTATGCCGGTTGCAACAGCAGGGGCTCTTCCGTGAGGAGCTTCAATCATGTCGCAGGTGAAATAGTCATAAGCCATAACTGCACAGCCGACGGGAGCAACGCCTATTGCTTCTCCTTCAATTCCGAGAGAATCTATGGCTTGTGCTACCAGACGGTGGATTATACCGTGAGGGCAGCCGGGGCAGTAGTGAAGCACTGCATCCGTCAATGATTTGGGTTTTTCGAATACAACAGCCATATTAATATTCTCCTCTCTGTGCTTTGTTTATACTATTTAATATATCATCTGGGCTGGGAATCATTCCGCCTGCACGGTTACAGAGCATAACGGGTTTTTTGCACTCGGTTGCAAGGCGAACATCCTCAATCATCTGTCCCATGTTAAGTTCAACTGAAATAAAACATTTAACCTTATCTGCGAGAGTAAGAAGAGGCTTCTTTGGGAATGGCCAAAGAGTGATGGGACGAAGAAGTCCTACCTTTATGCCATTTTTTCTAGCTGCAACAACGGCATTCTTTGCAACTCTTGATGCAATGCCGAACGCTACAAGACAAATATCAGCATCCTCTGTCATAAACTCCTCGTACATGACCTCGTTTTCTTCAACCGTCTTATACTTTTCATATCTTTCAAAGTTTTTCTTTTCTAGCTCATCAGGCTTTAGGTAAAGTGAGTTTACGATGTTGTGTTCTCTTTCACACTTTGTACCTGTGAGTGCCCACGGCTTTTCATATACTTCATTTTCGATATTATCAAATGAAACAGGCTCCATCATCTGTCCGATTGTGCCGTCTGCTAAAATCATAGAGGTCATTAAATATTTATCTGCAAGATTAAAGCCTTTAACTGTTAGGCTTGCCATCTCTTGAACGGATGCGGGGGCTAATACAATCATCTTATAGTCGCCGTGTCCGCCGCCCTTAGTAGCTTGGAAGTAGTCTGACTGAGATGGCTGAATACCGCCGAGTCCAGGACCGCCTCGCTGAACGTTAACTACGAATGCAGGAACATCAGAACCTGCTATGTAGCTAAGTCCCTCTGTTTTTAGTGATATTCCGGGGCTTGAGGATGAGGTCATAACACGCTTTCCCGCTGCTGATGCACCATATACCATATTGATTGATGCGATTTCACTTTCTGCCTGCAGGAAGCAGCCGCCGATTTTAGGCATTTTCTTTGCCATGTATGCTGCAATTTCAGTTTGTGGTGTGATAGGATAGCCGAAGTAGTAACGGCAGCCAGCTAATATGGCAGCCTCTGCGATTGCCTCGTTTCCCTTCATAAGTACTTTATCTGTCATAATCTCATCTCCCTTATTTTTCTACAGTTATAATGCAATCGGGACACATCGTTGCGCAGAATGCACAGCCAATACATTTTTCCTGATCAGTCATTACTGCGGGTGAGTAACCCTTTTTGTTAATCTTATCTGTATCAATCTTTAATATATTTTTAGGACAGGCGTTTACGCACAGGCCGCAGCCCTTGCATAAATCTTCATTAAATGTTACCTTTGCCATTTCATTTCCTCCCGTAAATCATTTAGGTAAGTCAAAATATTTTTCCTGTAAGGTCAGTGCAAGAACATTTTGCAATTCGCCGTTTAATTCTTCTGCTATTTCCTTTTTTACAGTATGCAGGAAAACTGGACATCCTGTTTTTTCGCTCAATTCATTTATGAAGTTCAAGGAATCGAGAATAGTTTCTTTTGTTGTAAGCTCGCCCAAATTGGAGTTGTTTACAATGTCTGTAAATTTTAATCCGCAGGCTGCTTCAATTTCTCTCATAACCTCGATTGCATCATCAGCTGTTCGAGTTAGTGGTCTGTAGCAGTTGGCTACATAGACCATACGGTAGTTGTTTTCTTCTTTTATCATAGGAACATATCTGCCCAGAGCATAAGCACCTCTGTCGTCGCCGCCGATGTCTACTACACTGTAGGTGCTTTTATCTTCAACAATTCTGTAAGCCTGAGCTGGAAGAGCGGGTAAATCAACGTTTGAGTTTGCATATTGAGGGGAGATTAAATCAATCCCCGCCTCATTGAGCAGCTCTGCACTGTCCTTAGTTCTAAAATAGGGGTTTACTATGTCAAGGTCAGCAATACAGACGTTTTTGCCGTCTTTTTTTAAAGCCAAAGCATAATTTACAGCTATATTCGTTTTACCTGTTCCGTAATGTCCCGCAAAAAGTGTAATTCTTTTGTGGTTCATGAAAATCTCCTTTTAAAGCTTATTTCTTATAATCTTGCCGCTGATAGTCTTGGGAAGCTCGCCTAAGAATTCAACTATACGTGGATACTTGTAGGGAGCTGTATGAACCTTGACATAATTTTGGATTTCCTTTTTTAGCTCGTCAGTACCCTCGACACCGTCAACGAGAACAATGCTTGCCTTGACAACCTGACCTCTTATCGGATCTGGTGCAGCACAAACGCCGCATTCAAGAACATAGGGAAGCTCCATGATTGTACTTTCAACCTCGAATGGTCCAATGCGATAGCCGGATGATTTGATAACATCATCAGCTCTGCCGACATACCAGTAGTAGCCGTCCTCATCTCTCCAAGCCAAGTCGCCTGAATGATAAAGACCGTCGTGCCATGCCTCCTTGGTCTTTTCATCGTCATTGTAGTAGCCGAGGAATAAGCCGCAAGCCTTTGCCTTATCTGTATGGATAACGATTTCACCGTTAACACCATCCTCAACGGGATTTCCGTCTGCATCGACGAGGTCAATGCCGTAATCAGGAACTGGCTTGCCCATAGCACCGGGCTTTAGGATTGTGCCGACAAGATTTGCGATGCTCAGCGTCATCTCTGTTTGACCGAAGCCCTCAGCAATCTGCAGGCCGGTAGCCTTTTCAAATTGATAGAAAACCTCTGGATTTAGAGCCTCACCGGCTGTTGTAGCGTGCTGGATTGAGGAGAGATCGTATTTGCTTAAATCCTGCTTAATCAGCATTCTGTATATTGTAGGAGGTGCGCAGAAGGTTGTGATGTTGTATTTTTTAAACATCGGTAGGATTTTTTCTGCATCGAATCTGTCAAAGTCGTAGGTAAATACCGCACTTTCACAAAGCCACTGTCCATATAGCTTGCCCCAGAGGGCTTTGCCCCAGCCAGTTTCGGAAATAGTGAAGTGAAGTCCGTTCCTATCTGCCATATGCCAATACTTTGCAGTTACAAAGTGACCTAAGGCGTATTTATAAGAGTGCATTGCGATTTTAGGATAACCTGTTGTGCCAGATGTGAAGAACATGAGCATAGGATCATCACCGCAGGGAGCATCCTCAAGTCGTTCAAAGCGTCTTGAAAATAGGACATATTCTTTATCATAATCGTGCCAGCCTTCACGTTTGCCGCCGACGATGATTTTTGTTAGTGGCTTTCCGTTTATCTTTTCTGCAAGCTCCACTTGATGAGCTGTGTCACCGTCAGAGGTACAGATTATTGCATTTACGCCAGCAGCTGCGAATCTATATGTAAAATCGTGTTCAACGAGCTGATTGGTAGCAGGGATAGCAATAGCGCCGATTTTATGAAGGCCTAGTATTGCAAACCAAAATTGATAGTGACGTTTTAAAACGAGCATTACTCTGTCACCCTTTTTAATACCTAAGGATTTAAAGTAGTTTGCACTTTGTGAGGATGCATCTTTAATATCCTTAAAGGTGAAGTGACGCTCTGTCATATCGTTTGAAACGTGAAGCATTGCTAATTTATCAGGTTCACGTCTTGCGATTGCATCGACTGTGTCAAAAGCAAAGTTGTAGGAGTCAGCGTCCTCAAACTGTAAATGCTTCAACGCTCCGTTTTCATCCTCCTCGGGATGGATGAATTTCTGACAAATTAAAGGCTTACCGCTTCTGTATTTCTTGGCTTGACCGATGATGAGAGGCTGGTCGGTTGTGTCGCTGACCATAATCATCGCAAGGAATACACAGTCGTGACCTTCAACTGCAATCATACCATGTGGGGTGGAGGATTTATAGAAGATACTGTCACCCTCGTGGAGTGTTTCCTCATGGTCGCCTACACGAACCTTTAAAGAACCCTTGATTACAAGGTCAAATTCTTGACCTGCGTGAGTGGTTGTATGAATCGGCTGATTTTGAAGCTCCTCTGAATACTCATATGTTACCCAGTATGGGGTGGCAATCTTTTTGTGGAAGAGCGGTGCCATATCCTGAATGGTGATTCCGTCCTCACTTGCTGTAACTAAGCCCTTGCCCTTACGACTTACAGTGTAACCTGTGAGCTTTGGGCTGGCACCTTCAAGCAAATCTGCGATTTCAATACCGAAGATCTTTGCACATTTATGCATATATGTGAATGGCAGGTCAACCTTGCCTGACTCATAAAGTTTATATTGCTCGTCGGATACCTCTGTCAGCTGTGCCATCTTCTGTACACTCAAACCAAGAATATCTCTCATTTCACGAATTCTTAGGGCGATCTCTTGTAATTGTGTTATTGTAGATTGAGTTGTCATCTTACATACCTTCTTTTTTCATTGTTTTTCTATTTTTTTGTATAAAAAAAGCTCGCCTCAAGTAATAAAACTTGAGACGAGTCAATATACCCGCGGTACCACTCAATTTGTGATTTTATCAAATCACCACTTTAGGCTCAATCAAGCCCTATTCTTTAACGCAGAAATACGAGAGATACTAATTGATTATAAAGAAATAATTATGTTCATATCTCCGACTCAGAAGTGATAGGCTTGAAGCTGAATTTATCGGCTCTCACCAAATGCCGACTCTCTGTGAAATTGGTTTTGCTTCTAACCGTCTTCGTCAATGTCTTTTGGATTTGCTCCATTATAGCACTAAAGTATTTTAGTGTCAACTGTAAAAAATGCACAAACAATAAATATTTTTTTGCTTATTAATATGCAAACATACATAATTGCGTGAATAAATTTTTAACATATAATGTATATATTATAAATATAGAACGAAAAAAGTAATTGCATTTTATAAAACTGGTGCTATAATATGCTTAATATCCAGAGATAATAACCCAAAAAAGTTTTCAAATGTTAGGAGGCATCAGGATATGAAGCAGATAAATATAAGTGATATTACAATGAAGCAGGCGACGGCTAATTGGCAGCTAAGTCTGAGTTTTAGAGAAAAAATCGAGCTATGCAGGATATTGGACGGACTTAATGTAAATGTTATTGAGCTAAACACAATTATTAACGAGAAGGCAGACAGTCTGCTTATAAAGTCAATTTCTGATGCAGTTGAAAACAGTACGCTGGCGGTTCCAGTTACACTTATTCCGTTAAATGTGCAAACAGCTGCTAAAGCACTCTCAAATGCCAAGAAGAAAAGACTTCAGGTTATTGCACCGGTAAGTACAGTGCAGATGGAATATAAATATCATAAAAAGCCGGATAAAATGCTTGAAGTGATCATAAATGCGATTAAAGAATGCAAAAAATATGCGGAGGATGTTGAATTCATAGCGAGCGATGCGACAAGAAGTGAATACGACTTCTTGTGTCAGGCTGTGCAAAGTGCTGTAGAGGCAGGAGTTTCGACAGTAACAATATGTGATGATGCGGGTGTATTTTTACCCTTTGAGCTGTACGAATTTATAAATAAGCTGAGAGATGATGTCCAATGCATAGAAAATATAAGTCTTGCTGTGAGCTGCTCAAATGAGCTTGCCTTGGCAGATGCATGTGCAATTTCGGCTGTTAGAACCGGAGCAGTCAGTGAAATTAAGACGGCTGCTTATCCTGTAAATACGGCGTCGCTTCATAATATAACCAAGCTTTTAACACGCCGTGAGGATGTCTGCGAGGCTAGGACGAGTATAAAAACTACGAGCCTTAAAAGAGAAATCACAAAAATTGATGATATGCTTACAAACAGTGCTATGAAGTCGTCACCGCTTGTAAATACTAAGCCTAGCGAGAGTGAAAGCATAGAACTAACCTTTAATGACAACAAGCTAACAGTTAACAGAGCTATAAAGGCACTCGGCTATGATTTAAATGAGGAGGATAAAAACAGAGTTTGGGACGCCTTTACAGCGGTCGCAGTGCATAAGCAGAGCGTAGGAGCAAGAGAGCTTGAGGCTATTATTGCATCAAGAGCGATGCAGGTTCCCACAACATATGTTTTAGAGGGTTACGTTATAAGTGCATCAAGCTCATTGGGCGCAACAGCACACGTTAAGCTTAGAATTAACGGCAAAACAATGGACGCAATAGCTGCCGGTGATGGTCCTATTGATGCCGCATACATGGCTATTGAACAGTGCATAGGCAGTAATTGTGAATTAGACGATTTTCAAATAAGAGCTGTCACGCAGGGAAGAGAGGCTATGGGTGAGGCTATAACAAGGCTTCGCTGCAACGGCAAGCTGTATTCCGGCAGAGGAATCTCAACTGATATTACAGAGGCTAGTATTGAGGCATATGTAAACGCACTTAATAAAATTGCCTATGAGGAGGATTTGGGATGAAGCTGTCTTTTTCTACAAGAGGCTGGAGCTATAACGATTTTGACACAGCAGTTGAAGATGCAAAGAGTTCGCATTTTGACGCTATAGAAATATATAATCTCCTGAAAAATCCTAATTTTACAGACAGGGACGGAGCCTTTCATCCCTATCACACGGCACAGACCTTAAGAACCTTGAGAGAAAATAAACTAAGCATTTCATGCCTTGATTCATCCTTCGACCTTTCAAGTGAGGAGGATACAACTGAGCAGATTATTGAATTAATAGAAAAGTCACACGATGTGTGCTGTAAATATGTCGCCGTGAGAGTTAACTGTGATAATGAGAAAACAGTTGTAAAAAGGCTTAATAAGCTTATAGCAAAGCTTGATAAAACAGATGTTGTGCTTTTGATAAAGACCTGCGGAGTATACGCAAATACGCAGAAATTAAGGGAGCTTCTGGATTTCTTCGCATCAGATAATTTGGCGGCACTTTGGAGTGTTCACCACCCGTACAGAGAAAATGCAGAGAGTGCTGATACAACTATTAAAAATCTTGGAGCATATATAAAGCATGTACATTTAAGAGACAGCGATTCACAGGGCAATTTTTCACTCATAGGGGAGGGAACTTTGCCTGTTGATGATATGATGAGAGCGCTTCGTTCAATCGATTATAACGAATTTATTTCTCTTGAATGGAAGCCTGAATGGATAGATGATTTACAGCACAAGGATATTATTTTTCCTCATTTTGTAAATTATATGAGCCGCTTTGAAAAGCTCAAAGGTAAGAAAAAGGCACTCTACCCAAACCACGATGGCACTGGACACTATGTTTGGGAGAAGGATTCGCTGCTCGATTTGACATTTGCAGGCGTTCTTGACACGATGGCAGAGGAATTTCCCGACCAGTACGCCTTTAAATATACAACTCTTGATTACACGAGAACATATGAGGAATTTAGACAGGATGTGAATACCTTTGCAAGAGCGCTTATTGCAATGGGAGTGAAGCAGGGCAGCAAAGTAGCAGTTTGGGCTACGAATGTGCCTGCTTGGTTTATTGCTTTTTGGGCAACTGTCAAAATCGGTGCAGTGCTTGTGTCAGTAAATACGGCATATAAAATCCACGAGCTTGAATATCTCTTAAGACAATCGGATACTCATACGCTTATAACAGTTGAGGGAAATCAAAGCACGAGCTATGCGAGTATTCTAAAGGAGCTTTGCCCTGAAATAGACACGGCTAAAAAGGGAGATTTTTTACATTGCAAACGACTTCCATTTTTGAGAAATATTATAACAGTTGATTTTAATATGAACGGCTGCTACAACTTCGAGGAGGCTATGCAGCTGAGTGAAAATGTTGATATTATGGAGGTTGAGCGAATAGCAAGGTCTGTAATGGCTGACGATGTGTGCAATATGCAGTATACATCTGGTACAACGGGCTTTCCCAAGGGCGTAATGCTCACACAGTATAATGTCGTTAATGACGGCAAGAGCATAGGCGACAGAATGGATTTATCCACAGCGGACAGACTCATGATTCAAGTCCCTATGTTTCATTGCTTTGGTATGGTGCTTGCCATGACAGCTGCAATGACTCACGGTGCAACGCTTTGCCCACTGCCTTATTTTTCGGCTAAAGCTTCACTTGCGTGCATAGATAAAGAAAAAATAACTTGCTTTCACGGTGTGCCTACAATGTTTATTGCAATGTTTAATCACGAGGATTATAGAAAAACGGATTTTTCGTATATGAGAACAGGCATTATGGCTGGAGCGGGCTGTCCTGCTGAGCTTATGAGAAGAGCTGCAGATCCCAACGAAATGAATATGACTGGAATTGTCAGCGTATACGGTCAGACGGAATCTGCACCGGGCAGTACTATGTCTGCTTGGGATGATCCGATTGACGTAAGGTGTGAAACTGTAGGCTACGCTTTCCCACATATCGAGTGCAAGATAATTGATCCTGAAACAGGTGAGGAGCTTCCCGACGGAGTTAATGGTGAATTTTGCTCAAGAGGCTATAATACAATGAAGGGCTATTATAAGATGCCTGAAGCTACGAGGGAAACAATAGATGAGGAGGGCTGGCTTCATTCCGGAGATTTAGCATGCAGAGATTCAAGAGGCTGCTATAGGATAACAGGCAGACTTAAGGATATGATTATAAGAGGCGGTGAAAATCTCTATCCAAAGGAGATTGAGGAGTTTTTCTACACACATCCTGCTGTTCGTGATGTTCAGGTAATAGGCGTACCGGATGAAAGGTACGGCGAAGAGGCTATGGCTCAGATTATTTTAAAGGAAGGCTATGATGTAACTCTTGAAGAGCTTAAGAGTTATGCTATTGAGCGTCTTGCAAGACATAAAGTACCAAGATATATAGAACTCACTTCATCATTCCCGATGAATGCAGCAGGAAAAGTCTTGAAATACAAAATGCGTGAGGATGCTATAGAGAGATTAGGACTTAAAAAATAAAAAGTAATCCGTATAGAGGGATATTCTCTGTACGGATTTTTTATATAAAAAAACACCATCCAATTTCTTGGATGGTGTAAAAACTATTTAATTATTTTTTCTTGCTGTTTTTCTTTTCGTTCTTAAGTCTTTCCTTTTCAGCCTTAAGAGCAGCTGTTCTTTCTTTCTTTTCAGCGTCTAAACGCTTTTCCTCTTCAATCTTAGCTTCACGAGCTGCCTTAGCATTAGCCTTAGCTTCCTCGTACTTAGCCTCGATTTCATCGAAGTGCTTGTAGTTCTCCTCTTCCTTCAAGAGCTTTTCAGCATCGAGATAGGGCTTTGCAGCCTTAGAGAACTTAACGTGAATGTCCATCTCAGCCTTGATTTCATTACCGAGGGCATCCTTTTGCTTATTAAGCTCCTTGATCTTTTCTTCAAGTCCCTTAACTGCAGCCTTATCCTTAACCTTCTTAGCTGCATCCTTATCAAGATAGAGCTGCTTAATCTGCTCGTCAAGAGCGTCTTCCTGCTCATACATCTTTTCAAGAATTGAGTAATCGGGAGCTACTAAGGGCTTATCAGCAAAGTGTTCGTTAATGATCTTAACTGCTCTAATCTTATTATGAGCGTTGTTGATGTAGAAGTCACGAGTTTCTCTCTGCTCATGGTCCTTATGAGGAAGTGCCTTAGCCTCAACAAGCTCTGCCTTTGCACTCTCAGCTGTGATTGTGCGAAGTCCCTCAAGACCTGCATCAAAGATTGAATGAGAATATGCGACCTTCTGCTGTGTAGAGGGCTTTGAATACTTGTTTAATTCGTCGCATACGAACTTAGCAATTTCAATTTCCTCGTTGTATTTCTTAGCTTTTCGATATTCCTTTTTGTTTTCGTAATCGTGCCTGTTAGGACTCTTTGGCTGTTTTTCAGACATTTCAACTGATTCGTGAATAACATCGATAGCTTTAACAAGCTCAGCGTCGTTTTGAACATTGTTGCCGTAGTCCTCAAACATTGCTCTAACCTGAAGAACACGAACAACTGATTTCTGCTTCTTTTCATTGAAATCGTACCAGAAGTAGGGGACAACGTTTAAGAATGCACCGACTGCCGAAACGATGATAAGTACATGAAGAAGCGGAAGAAGAACATCAGGATCATAAAGAGCGGAGAAGGAGTTCGTATAGTTATCCTGTCCGTTAGCAAGCTGTTCCGCAAGTAGCGTACCTACCGATTTGCCGTCACCTAAAACTCGGTCTAGAACAGCAGGGTTATGAGTAACAGCAATAGCATTTGCCTTGTTGATACCGCCCTTTTCGTAAATCATGGGGAGAATAGAAGATGTTAAAAGTGTGATAACTGTACCGATTGTAGCAACAGCTGAGAACATACCGTCGATTCTTTCACCTGTCTTATACTGCTGGTAATCTCTAATATCAGCCTGAATAGACGGGTTGAGAATGTGCATGAAGGAGCCAGCGAAGCCGTTAAGATACATACAGATAAGCACAAGCCAGATTGTAGCAGAGCCTATCTCGTGCGTGAACGGCAGCATAAGCAGGATAAATACAACGTTTAAAACGTTTGTAAATACGAGAACTGCCTTTTTGCCCCAGCGTCTTACAGCGAAGGGAGCTAAAATCATACCCCAAAGAGAGGAGTTGCCGTAAAGTGTAACAATTAATCCGTAGACGTTACCATTACAAGCGCCGCCGTAGTTGTAGAGCCAGAAGAGAATATTTGCATAAGCTGACTCAAGGAAGCCAATCCAGCCTGCCATTGAAATAATCCAGAAATACTTATTCTTTGCAACTGCTCTGATAGCGTCGAAGAATGAAACTGAGATGATATGAGATCTAGCCTGAATAATCTTTTCTTCTGTGTACTTATAAACAACGATACAAAGAAGAATACCGAGAATACCTAAAATCGGGTATAAGAATCTGTAAACACGAATATCAGTTGTATTTGTGTGGAAGAGGTTCTTTGCGATGATAGGAGTTAAAAGGTTAACTATTGAGGGAGCGAGTGAATAAACAACGCTCTTGATTGATGAAACGTCTGCACGCTCCTGTGAGTCGGGTGAGAGAACGTGAATTAAGTTCTCGTATCCGTCATAGAAGAAGTAGTAGAAGAAATGAAGTGCTAAGTTGAAAATAAGTATCAAGGTACATTTTGCAACATAGCCAGCCTCTTCACCAAAGAGAGTCTTTCCTGCAAACCAAACGTTGAATATGTCATACGGGAACCATACCATAAGAATACAAATAATAGCGGTAGGTATAGCCATTGTAACTATGTACGGGCGATATTTACCGGCCTTATTTCTAGTATTATCGATGATGTGAGCGCGTATGCCTGTGAAAGGTATGTTAGCAAGTACTGCGATAACGTAAAGAATATACATATCAGTGGGATCAACACCCAAAGTACTTGAAATTAGTGTATTACCTGTTGCTAATAAACAAGCAATACCGAGAGTAACGATCATGTAAGCACCGATACCGCCGCCGGAGTACGCTGCAATTTCTCTAAAGGACATATAACGTCCCGGAATTGGAGTACGCCAGTAGGTTTTCAGGTCGCTTACAAAGTCTTTACCTTTAGCGGTAAGACTTTTCTTTTCAGCCATAAAAATCCTCCTAAAAACATTATTTTCTTTACTTAATACATTGTATTATATCATAAATTTAGTCAAATTTATATTGAAATATTAAAAATATACAGTATGCACATATGATGATATTAAAATTTGTTGATAATGTACTAATAAAGAGTATTAATTTAACTTTAAAGAATAAAAAACTTAGAAAATATACTAATAAAGAAAATAAACGCACTGTATAATTCTTTTATAAGAAAATAAAAAGAAAAATTTTGTTTATAAATATAAACTCAATATAAATGTAATTTAAATTTTTTTCACAAATTAATCAAATAACAATAGGATTTTTAAATTGAGATAGATTTTTAAGACATAATTTTAAGACATAATAAAGCTAATAAAAGAGATGAGTTCAGCTAAAGTTGACAGTAAAATTATTTAATCATATAATAATTCTATTATCAATAATGATGTTATCAATGATGAGGAGAAAAAGATGGCAGTTAAGAATCATTCACTGGATTCAAAAATAATAAGATCAGCGAGAAAAGAATTTTTAGAGCATGGATATTCAAAAGCATCACTTCATAAAATTGCAAGCAATGCAGGAACAACAACAGGTGCGCTTTATACGAGATATAAAAGCAAGGATGAGCTTTTCTTAAGCTTAGTTGAAGATGCGATAAGTGATATAAAAAAGAGTTATGAACCATTTTCAAAAATGTATCAAGAGGTTAAAGACAAGAGGGACGTTGACTTGTTTTTGCAGGTTATAAGAAAAGAACGTGAATTTTATTTGGATTTTATATTCAAATATTATGAGCAGTGTGTTCTTATGTTTTGTAGGAGTGAAGGCAGCTCGATAGAGAATATGGCAAAAAGAATGCTGGACAATAAGGCGAGATTAACGGTTGAGTTTTTAAAATTCATTTCAAATAAAGATGAAAATTTTGATGGAATTGAATTTATAATGAAGCTGAGATACGATTATTTCAAAAGATTAATAGATAGTGGCTGCGATAAGGAAAAGGCAATAAGCTGTATGAAAACAGCCGAAATTTTCTTGGAGGCGGGCTGGAGAGATTTATTCAAGCGAATATTGGATTAATAACTAAAATAAGCTACATAAATAATATTTATAAATAGATAATGCTAAAGTATGGTAAAATAGAGATATTAAAAATTAAGGATGATAATTTTGTACTGGAACTCACTTAATGAAAACTTAAAGAAAGAATATGGCTGCAAGGTGTATAAGCTGTCACTGTCAACCGGCTGTTCGTGTCCAAACAGAGATGGAGAGAATAAAAGAGGCTGTATTTTCTGTGATGGAGCAGGAGCATTTGCCGCGGCAGGTACAATAGATGAGCAGATAAAGCAAGCTAAAGAGCGGGTTTCAAAAAAGATAAAAGGTGAAGTAAAGTATATTTCATATTTTCAGTCATTTACAAATACATTTGAAAAGCCGGAATATCTGCGTCCTTTATTCATCGATGCGATGAAGCCGGAGGATGTAGTTGCACTTTCAATAGCGACAAGGCCTGATTGCTTGGGAGATGATATATTGAAGCTGCTTGACGAGTGCAACAAGATAAAGCCAGTCTGGGTGGAGTTGGGGCTTCAAACAATTCATGAAGAAAGTGCAAAATATATACGCAGGGGATATAGCTTGAAAACGTTCGACAAGGCGGTTAAAGACTTAAAGGCATTAGGTATAACCGTAATTGTTCATCAAATTTTAGGGCTTCCAAATGAAACGCAGGAGCAAATGGTAGAAACGTCAAGATATATAGGCAGAAGTGGTGCAGACGGAATAAAACTGCATTTACTTCATGTATTAAAGAAAACTGATTTAGCAGCAGAGTGGGAAAAAGGAAGAGTTAAAACTCTAAGCATGGACGAATATATAAATGTATTGGAAAAATGTATCGAAAACCTGCCGAGAGAAATTGTTATACACCGCTTAACAGGCGACGGAGCAAAAAAGGATTTGATTGCACCTCTTTGGAGTGCAGATAAAAAAAGAGTGCTAAATTCTATACATAAGGCATTTGAGGATGATGATGTTGAGCAGGGCAGGCTGTATTATTAATATATAATAATGTAAAAAAATATCATAATATAATCTCTTTATAATTGACGTTTAGATATAATGCGTTTTATAAAGAGATTATTTTATTTAAAATAAATATATAATCTTTGATTCTATAATAATGGATAAAAAAAGCTATAGCTTTTTTCGAGTATTTTAGTCCGGTTGTATGTCTTATGATATCCACTACTGTTTCTTTTATATTGCTGTTCATCTTAGATCATCCTGTACGCCGAATAAAAGTCTAAAAAAGAACTAAAAAGGCATAAAATGCCCTAAAAACGTACTTTTGGAAAGAAAAATGGAAAGAAAAAATCGCTTATTAAAAAAATGGCAATACATTGATATATAAGGGCTTTGGAGCCTTTGAATAATTTTAAGCGAGGAAAAGAATGATGAATAAGAAAGATATGATAAAGATTTTTATGGAAATGTTCAAAGAATTTGATGACGTATTAGAGGTCGATGATCTTCAAAAAATGCTTTCAGTAAGCAGGGCAAGCGTATATACATTATTAAAAAATAAAGAAATAAAAGCTTTTAAAATTGCAGGCGCATATAAAATCCCTAAAGCCTGTGTAATCGAGTATATTATGGATAAATCACTTGAAGAAGAGAGAAAGAAAAAATAAATCGCACAATCGAAAAAACGAACCTCCTTTG
>SAMEA104404100__coassemble_1433_pt1 | contig 21584 bp, 18 predicted proteins | sample SAMEA104404100__metabat2_low_PE_010 | metagenome-assembled genome bin SAMEA104404100 (sample SAMEA104404100) | Balaenoptera acutorostrata | reverse complement strand
AAAAAGAGAGAAGAAATTCTTCTCTCTTTTCTACTACTATTTCATATTAAGTATTACACTATGTATAAATTTACCGTTCTCTGTTTTTATATTGTCGTCGCCGTCGTACTTTTTAGCTATCCCGTTTATTAAGCCAAGACCGATACCATGTTCGTCCTCATGTTTTTTAGTAGTTCTGAGCTTACCCTTTGAATCTACATTCAATGTATCATAATTATTTAAAACTTTTACGATAAATAAGTTAGCTTTAACTGCTATTGATATTTCTATTGTTCTTTCGTATAAGCTCAGCTTTTTACAGGCATCAATAGCGTTATTGATAAGATTCATTATAAGTATATTTAAGTCATAATCATCTATATTGCCTAAGTCCTTCGGGATATTGAGCTTTGTTTTAACTTGAATTTTGTTGTTTTGAGCCTCTTTTATCTTTGCAGACAAAACGGCGTTGACGATTTCATTTTGCGTATATTGTGCGATGTTTATTTTATCAAGCTCATTATTTATTGTTGAAATTAGGCTGCTGGCCTTATTTATATTTTCCTGTGAGCCTGAATCGATGAGCAGCTTCAATATTGAAAGGTTGTCCTTGAAATCATGCTTTAATTTTCTGACTTCTTTAATATTGTCCTGCACAGACTTATAATGTTCTATTGAATTTTTTTGAATCGTCTGCATATACAATGCTTTTTCTTTCTGTCTTATCTGCTCGCCTGCAAACTTAAAGAGAAAATACATCGACGCTACAAATGCAGCAAATGACATAAATCCTACAATTATATTTGAAAGGAAATTATTAGGCGTATATACGCTCGGATGAGAATTTAGCACAAGCATTGAAAGCAGCATCGCACTAAATAGCATAAATATTGCTGATGTGGTCATCTGCCAAGGCATAGTTCTATTAATTTTTTTGCGTAAAAGGATAATTCCCATGTACAAAGCCGCTGCTATGACAATAGTTAATATTGTCATTACGATTTTAGTTTTGACAGTCGGGTTTGTAAACATCTCCTGTGGCTTACCGCTGCATACTAATATAACAGTTACAAGCATTTCGTGCAGGAAAGAAATCAAAGCGAATATGCCATACATTAAAATTCTTTCATTTCTCTTATTGTCAAAGCATAGCATACAATAAAGAAAATATGTAACATAGATTAGTGCCATCATCAGCTGACGTTTGAATATAAGGTCAGGCAATATCTTTGTAATAAGCGGAGAATACATTATAACAGGAAATCCCACCGCAACTAAAACAGGTAATATCACTCCTATGATTTTCGCGCTTTTTTTAGGTGTTAGGCACTTATAGAGCATATAGCTCGCCATCAAGTAGCAAACAAGAATTCCGATTGAATTTATAAAATCCTGAACTGTAAAAATAACAATCTCCTCCTAAATAAGTTCATAACATTAATCTTACTTTTCTAAAGAGTAAAAGATTTTATGTTGTTTGTACCTTTATTGTGTTATTTAAGCATTTTTTGAAATATGTATAGATTTTGGGCTTATTATTCTTTGCAAAGCTCTCCCTGGCAACTTCAAATTCCTCTTTGGTATATTCACCTGCCTTGGTAAAGAAAATAAAGAAGCTGGGTTCACTATCTCTTATCTCGTCGTTATACTCATCCTGCTTTCGTCTGCCTGCATAGACATCATCAAGATTTTCGCAAAGAACAGGCTGAAGCTTTATATTATAGTTTGCTTCAAATCTGTCACTTATTTTTCTAATAAAGTTTTCTATAGCCATTCGTTCAGTCTTTAATTCAACTATAGATGAAGCTAAAAATATTTTTATCTTTTTCATTTTATTCTCCTTAAATAAAATTGCAGCCAGTGTTAATTTTTCATATGATTAATTATACACTGACTGCATTATTTTCACAACCAATTATATTTTATGTCACTACCACCTTCTCTACTAAAATGTAATCCATATTAAATCCTGCTTCTATAATTAGCTTTCGCTAATAATTATTTAAGCTGCCTCGTATAACGCCTCCTCATCTCTGTACTCTATATAATCGTCTACAACTTTTATAAGGTGCAGCATAGCATTAAATGGTCTGTCTGAATTATGCTGTTTTAAAATTTTTGAACTTCTATGTAAAGCTTCTAATGAAATTCCGTTTTTTAACACTTGATAGAGTTCTTGATTAGGTCTGTGATATATCAAATACTCTCTTTTACCTGAAAAATCTATGTATACATCAAAACCTTTAAGCTTATCGCTCTTTTTAGCAAGCACCTTAACATTTCTATAGTTATTTTTCTTCTTCATAACTTTTTCCTCACTTTTTAAGATATTTAAAATTGAATTGTAAAATCTTCTATATAGCCTTTATGCTGCGAATTCATAGTCGTTTAGAACTGAGTCAATTGATGCAAGTGGTCTTTGATTATTTGCTGCACTTCTTATTATTGTGCAGAACACCTTTGTTCCTACCTCTAAGCCTGCAAAATATGAGAACACGGTATCACCATTAGACAGTTCAATAAATACACCTTTACTGCAATTTCCAACTACAACGCCATAATCACTGTCTCTAACATTTAAATCAAAAATTTCATTATACATTTTTATTTCCCTCTCTCTTTTAAATACACCCTAAAAATTATTCATTCAATATAATTCACTTGCCGATTTTCAAGCACAGATATCGGCAAACCAATTAACACCTCCTACTGCTGCTATTACACCTGAAAACATGATAAAAATATTAAACGCTGTCGCTGCTGTTCTCCTTTCGCCCATATAAATCTCTTCATAAGTAATAACACCTAATAAAATGCAATCCAAAACAGAAGCAATTAAGCAAGACAAGAACACACTAAAAATTACCATAAACACCTCATCGTAAAGCATGAAATCATATGCCATTAAAAGTCCTGCTGTTCTCACTACATACGCAGACAAAAATACCAACAAGAATGACGCCTTGTACGTTTTAGAGCCATCGTGCGCACTCATAAACCTTGCAAGAAGAATCAAACTCCACAGTAGAACTGAAATCCATATCAAGTTCTCAAAAAGCCAATCGAGTTCCAATCCCAATGCCAGAAATGAAGCCACCATAAACAATCCGTTTAATATTGCAACCACCTTGAAATGAACATTCATCTTATACATCCTTTTTCTCCTCCTGTTATTAAAACTCATTTATTAAGGGAAGCTCCTTTGACTGTGATTTATTTATATCATTCTTTAAGAACATGATTATTGGGGTGGGGAGGATAAAAAAAGGCCCATGCAGCAACAGCCGCATGGGTATTTCGGTTTTATACAATTCTATTATCTAATTACACAGGACATATCCATTTAGTATTAAAATCTAAAATTCTATTAGCTATTATAAAATTGTTTTTACAAGATTTAAAATAGTTTAGGACTTATTTTTATTATAGAATCTTTAGATATAAATCTTAAGCAATATAGAGCTAAAATGAATTGTTCTTTTATCATTTAAATTAAAATATTTTTAAGTCCTGAGATTACAGTGTTTGCCATAAGCTCATATCCCTGTGCATTAAGGTGGATTAAGTCTTTAACATATCTATCCCTATTCCACTGATTAATACCAGAATTATGGAACAAATCAATAATAGTTACACCGCTTAGTTTTGACGCATAATCAATCATTGATAAGGTTTTAGTTGTCAATTCCTCTCTATCAGGTAAGGACTGAGAATCTGTATTAAAATTACTCGAACGGCTGTTGCACCAGTTTGTAACAATAATCTTAGCCTTAGGTGCTCTACACTGTAATTTCATAATTGTACTCATTATTGCACCATAGCCCTGAGACAAATTAAAATCACCATTAAAATTTGAATAATAAGGACTTTGGGCCCATGCAGTATCTGTTCTATTGCCATTTAAAAATTCAACAGGAGTTTTTCCGGAATAACCGCCTATATCATTTGCTCCTGTGCCAACAATAATTAAATCCGCATCTTCAGGTATTGTAGCAGAAATTCTTTCCCATGAACATAAATTCGCATTAGTCCTGCCGTTGTGAGAAATCACAAGATCCAAAGGCAAATTTTCACCCAATCTGAAATCACTGGGCAAATCAAATTTTCTGTCAGTAATATTAAAGAAACCAGAACCTCCTATTGAAACGCCAATATGATTTTTAATACCAAAATAGTCCATAACTTTTCTTTGCCATGAATCAGCATTTGAATCATTTCCGCTTGCATAAAGACTATCTCCATATGTTACCATCTTTAAATCAGCATGATTTCTGCCCATAAGTGAGACTGTATTATCAATAAAATCTGCTGTTCTTTCATCTACATAATCCTTATTGAAAATTTGGACTTCACCAGAATATCCCCCTGCGGAATTACAGAAGATATTATTTCCGTCTTCTGCTGAAATAAATTCATACTTTTTATTTTTTACGGCATCCTCTATTATTTTACCTTCAAATGGTTCATAAACTGTAGAATCGCCTTCAACCAAAAGTACATTGCTTACTTTTCCGCTTCCCTGTGGATATGCGTGTTCCAACTGAATAAAATTAGATATGGTTTTTTCAACATTTGAAGATGCCTTAAAAACAAAAACGAATCTTGATCCATCAAGCTTTGCTCTTGTAGTTCTTACCTCTTCATATCTTACCAGCGCTGTTGCTCCATCAGTCTTAGGTGTATCGAAAGATAAAGTATAAGTATGATCTTTTCTTATACCTCTTGTATCTGCCATAATTAAAGTTCCATTTGGTACTGTATTTGAAAAGCTTCCTAAGACTTTACAAATATTAGATTTATAGATTTTAATACAGCAATTTTCTTTAGGTATAATCTTAAACTTATCTGCACTTACCTTTTCAGGACTTTCTAATATACTGTTAATTTTTACTTTTTCAAAATCATCTAATATCTTACTTGTTTCTTTTGCCTTTTCGGCTGCTACATTAGCATTTGCTGTTGCAGTTTTTGCGGCAGAAGCAGCATTATTTACATTCGATATTGCGGTTTTCACATCTGGCAAAAGTCTGTTTATCTCTTTAACAGACTTATCAGCATTATTTGTAACCTCCTTAAGTACTAAGAACTCATTGGAGCTTGCAAGCTGGTTTTCCGATACAGGTATAGCGTCAACTGTTATAGAGAATGTTCCCGATGAAATAACACTATCACCGCTTACAATAGATACATCGCAATATACTGTACCCGATACTGCTAACACCTGATCTGTGAGCGTAACTGTAATTGAGCCGTCAGCTTCAATCTTTGCAGGATTCATTCCGCTCTTACCGTCAGGCTTAACAAAGCGGAACATCGCCTTTTCATTTGTACTCGGTTTTATCTGCACACCGTTTGCCATGAGTTTAACTTTAATCGTCCTCGAATTGTTGTCGTTCTGTTTCGCATAAAAGCTTTTTATTGAAGTTTTATCAACGTTCAATGTAATTTCCTGTGAGTTTAACAAATTATCACCTTTCTTTAAAAATTATTCTGTAAAAAAACTTTCTAAAATTTTTAAATACGATACATTAGAATCTCCTTTCTGACTTTTTGACATATTAAAAAATTATTATGTCACTTTCAATTCTAGAACAAATGTTCGATTATGTCAAGTAAACTAGGTATCTATTGTCGCTAAATACCGACAATAGTTTTCCTATCCATAATAGTACTGCTCAATTTAACTATTGAATCTTTATAAGTTCTAATTTTCCGATTATAAAAAAAGCTAGTAGATACATATTAGTACCTACTAGCTTTTTCTAAATTATTTTGTTCTTATTAGCTTTTTATCGGACAGACTTTTTCACACATATAGCATCGAATACATTTATTCTCGTCTATAATGGGATATTCAAAACCTTCGCTGTCTTCTGCCATAGTTATAGCTTCTTTCGGGCATATATTCTCACATGCTCCACATCCGCAGCAGAGTTCTTTTCTTTTTACAAGTATTGGTATTTCTTTCATTATAATCACCTCAGAACTCTTTACATATGGAGTATTGATTTTACTTTTCCCTTTACTCTTTGGGAAAGAGTAACTTTTGTGAGCTTGTCGATTCTTTTAATAAACGGTGTTTTTATGTCCGCATAAAACTTTTCTCTTTTTTCTGTTACAGGTACAGAACTTACAAGGCTTGAGTTTGATGCTAAAAGGCTCTTTTCATCTGTTTCTTTATAGTTAAATTCAGATTTTATATCATTCCACATGTTCTGTGCATTCTCTGTATGAAGAATAATTATAGATGTTCCTTTATTATCAAACATTTCAGGCATCGCTTTATTCACGCCCCAAAAGTCCGCTATAGTAAAATCTGATTTACGGTCAAGTCCTTTAAAATTGCACTCATAGCATGATGGTCTTAAATAAACATTCTGCAAAAATCCCCTCATAAAAGGTTCATCGTAACAAACTTTTCTGTACTGTGAGCCATCTTTAAAATCAATTTTAAAAGAATACGTTAGCCAACTTTCTGTTTTATCTCTAAAACTAATTTTTTCTATCTCTCTGCCATTTGATATTGTCTTTAGGAACTCCGTCCACACACCAGGACTCGCAACTCCATGGCAAGCAAAATCCACAGTAATTAGATTATTATAATCCTTTTTAAGATAGTTTCTTAGTCCCGCTATTTGGCAAGGTGTTCCACAGAATAGTACCTTTCTGTTATCATCCAAAAATGCTTTTGCTTTTTTGAAGCTGTCACCTATTTTGCTTTGAACATATTTACTTGCAAGTAAAGGAATTAAATCAATAAGGTTATCGCAGTAGTCATGCACTACCTGCCAATCATCATTGAATCTTGCACCAAATACAACACCGCCCTGTTCAATAACCCATTTAGCCATTAAATAGAAAGCTCCGCCAGATGAGCTTTTTAAGCGTATATTATCATCTTTATTAATGCACGCAAAGATTTGTCTTTTTTCGCCCATCATATAAAACTCCTTTTAATACTTATCTTTTAATTTTATTATTTACTGTTCCCATAATTTTTAAAACGATATTTTTAAGTTCTCCTGAAAAAATAATCATTTCTAAAGCTAAAAGAATAAACTCTACAGGATATACTATGTATGCTTTTTCCATAAATAAAACTGCATACTGAACTAATAAAATAATAATGGCAGGAACGAGCTTCCTTATCTTCAAATCTATCTTAATAAACTGCTTTGTATCATAAGCTCTTATTGCACAAGCAGTTAAATAGCCAAGCATTGTGCCGAGTGCTGCACCTATAATTCCAAATCTCGGGATTAAGAAAAAGTTAAAAACAATATTGCATACAGCACCTAAAAGAGTTGTGTAGAATGCTTTTTTACTCTTTAAATTAACAACATATGTAGTACCGAAAAATCCGGTTAAGCAAGAGAACATATTTGCAATAATAAGAGGCGGTACACACTGCCAAGCTATTTTAAAGCCCTCATTCATTACAGTTAAATAAAGCGGCTTAGATATTAATATAATTACTGAACCTACTAAAACAAGAACAGTTAAAATATTTTTATAGATTACATTATAAAATTCTGAACGATCTTTTGATTTTTCTTCCTCTATTGCAGAAATCTGCCAAGCCTGCATAAACACAGAATAAACAAGGTTTATTATTGTCGGGAACTTATGAGCAACTGAATAGATACCATTTGCTGATGTATCTATAAAGTAATTTATCATAAACTTGTCGCCTGCATTCATAATCCACCACATAAGCGCATTAGGAATAAGCGGGAAGCTGTAAATAAGCATCTTTTTAAGCTTAGAGAAATCATAATACTTAAATCTTATATCTCTCCAAAACTTAGATACTAATATAATTTGAAGTGCTCCTGCGCCCTGAGCTAAAATCATAGAATAAAAATAACCTGCTATGCCCCACTTAAACCAGAGCAGAAATACGAGATTTGAAGTTACAGTCACAAGAGTTATTATTATGCCGTTTGCCGCAAAAGCTGTATTTAATCCAATTCCCCTTAAATACTGTAAGAAAATCTGATTAAAGCTCATGAGTATAAGCAGTACAAGAAAATATACTGAATACTCACTCAATGAAGGAATTCGACTGTATAAGGGATATAACAGACAAACTATAGCTGTACCGAAAAGGAAAACCAAAAAGCAATCCGTTGCAACTGTTTCTTTTTTTATTTCCTTACCAACTAAGAACCTGAGTACAGCTTCATTTAATCCTAAAATTACAAAAGGAATTATTATGTTTATTGTAGTTGTAAAAAGGTCTATAGTACCATATTGCTCTGTGGTTAAAACAAATGTATAAAAGGGAACAATAATAAAAGCTATCAGCTTGCTGCCAAAGTTACCAATCATAAAAATAAGAGTATTTTTTGCTAATCGGTTATACTTATTGCTTTCTTTAGCCATTACTTTTATTTTCCCCCTTCATACTTGATTTTAAAAATTTTATAGATTCTTCCTTTTGATGAGCAAATATATCATCAATATCTGAGAAATTCAGTTCATAGTCAAGGCTTGATAATTTTGAAATATCATCAACTGACGATACGATTCTGGAGCCTAAATTATACTGATTTTTAAGTGCTATTAGTCTAGGCGCTCTTAACTCATCTGCATAATATGATAAAAATTCCTTGTGGAACTTTAAGCTAAATAAAATACAGTGGAAAGAATCTGTATAGACGAACTCTGAATTATAGATTAAGTTTAACCATTCATCAGGTGTACAGTCACAAATTAGTCTATCTGCATCATCCAATACAGTAAACTCATTCTGCTTGAGCATAACAGCCTGATATATTTTAATGTCAGGATATTTGTTCTTTATACTCTGTATTGCAGCTGTATGTCCGCCGTTTATCTCTTTTCCTAAAAGATACACAAAAGCATATTTTTCTGTTAATTTACTCTTTTTACAAAACTCACTAAAATCATTTAAAACTACAGGGTCTGCAACTATCTGAGGCTCATTGCCTGTTATCTTTTGGACGAATTTTTGTGAATGAATATTTCTTACAGATACAGCACTAAACTTTAAAAGTGCATTTTTTAGTCTATCTATATCTTCACGTCTTACATTTTGTGATGTACTGTCTGCAGCATAGGCTATTCTCGCACATTCTAATTTATCGCTGTCCAGAAAATAAACCTTTCCTAACTGATTAGTAGGATTCCAAACCTGATCGCTTCCAACAACTATTGCATCATACTTCTCAAATGCATCTTCCCAATTGTCGTCGTTGCAAAGTGAAGAAAGATTAAAGTTATCATCTGAAAACTTTTTAAAGCTGCTGCAAAGTTTATTTTGATACTTTAAGTTAAGAATAACTCTATTAGCAATAGCTTTAAGCGTTGAATTTCTATTCTTTAAACCTGAATTTCTAAGGATAGACCTAATTGAGTTAATATTAAAATCATTTGGGATATAATTAATAATTTCTGTGTCATAGCCCAAATCTTTAAGAGATTTTTGAAGGCTGTAAAGCTGAAGAACTGCCCCATAATTAATAGCGTATTGAAATGTTAAAATGCCTATTTTCATTTAATTCACTCTTACTTTCATCATCGTTATTTTCCGTGCCTAAAGCATTGAGTACCAGCCAAACAGCAATCATCATTGGTATGCTTGTAGCAGTCTGTCCGTAATAAAAAAGGATTAAGAATATAATCAAAAAGACAGGAAATATTTTCTTGTTTTTGTTTGGAACTGAAGCGACATAAGCATAAACGAAAAGATATGAAACCATAAATATAACTCCGCCTGCCGCAATAAATGAAGCCATATTACTCATACCCCAGTTTCGAAGAGCCTTGCTTATACTGCTGATTGTCGCATCACCAACAAGCTTATAGCGACCAATTCCCATTCCTATATCTCGACCGTGCATATGGCTTAAAGCATAATCGATATATACAAATCTCTCTTCTTCTGTTTTACCTGTTGAGAAGATGACAAGCATCTCATCTATTTTTGCAAAAAGTCTTTTATCAAAGAACTCTGCTATTTCATCTATCTTCACAAGTTGCTGTAGTGCAATAAACATAACCGCAATTATTATAGCTATCTTTAATATTGTTTTAAATGAAATTTTCTGAGTTAAGAAAAGATACATAACCATAATTAACGGCATCAAAATATAAAGAGCATTGTTGTCGTTCATACTTGAAATTACAAGTGATGAACCAAATACAAATACTGTATATAATATTAAATTTCTCTTTTTTATGCCATCAAGCTTTTTGATAGTATTTAAGTTTAAGACAATCAAGAAGCACACAAACATTGTAAGTCTGTGTGTGCCGTACAGTCCTATAAAGCCAGTGACGTTATCAAAGAAAACGCCCTGCTTTAACTGGTAAATCATAAATATTAGATTTATAAAATAATAAACATTAAAAAATACATAATGATTTGAAATTACTTTCTTTATTATATATGGCTTCTCATTTTGTAAAGCAATTAAATAAATGAGCAAAATCATAGGAGAATATAATAACTTTAAATTTTCAATAAGGAACTTATCGCTGCCTCTGTACACCGTGACAGCTATCAAATAGGCAAAAACTATACCTACAGTTATAAGCTTTGTTAAAATTGATTTATTAGTTACCGCCATTTTTACAGTCAGCACTGTAGCCATAAGTATAATTAAGTTTTCAACTAAAAACTGTCCTGCCTGCAAGAAAACTAATATAAATAAATCAGAAAGAACAAAATATAAAAATAATTCGTCCAGTTCAAAATTTTTCTTAGGGATTACTATTTTCATATTTTGAATTATCTCCTTTCCTCTTCATTTAGAAGTTTCTCATATAAAGCCCAATATTCATCTACCATTCTCTGCTTGGAAAGAGAATGCCTTACTTCTTCAAAATAATCTAATTGACTTTCGCTCTCACATATTTGCTTTATTTTTTCAAACATCTCTGTTTCATTGTCTTTTTTTATAAGAGTTCCGTGAGCAAGTGAAATAACCTCACTGTTAGCAGTTGAATCATATGCTATAACCGGAGTCCCACAGCATGCTGCTTCAGCGGTTACTAATCCGAAAGTCTCTTCAATCGACATATTGCAAAGAATATCTGCACTGTTATATATATTGCAAAGCGTATCGACGCTGTCCGTTCTGCCGTAATATTTTAAGTTATTAATATTTGAATTTTCAGGGAGATTACTTCCCACAAGGATAACAATATAATCATCTCCTAAAAATTCTGCCAATCTTTTAAAAGTACTTAATCCTTTATTTTCGCTCCAGTATGAAGCAACACCTAATACGAGATATTTTCTGCCCTCTAAGAGCTTTTCTCTCATCTTTTTTACTTCATCAGTACTTTTTAGATTTTTAAATATATCGGTATCAACACCATTTCTAATTGTGTAAACGGGCCTAGAATTAACAATGGATTTTTTTGCTTCACTCGCTATCCATTCTGAAACGCCTGTAAATACAAGCGGAATTTTAGAATCATAAAAGCTCTTTTTATAATTCAAATTGTAAGCTGTTTTAGTTTTATCGCAGTCTAAATCTATATTTGATTTAGGGCAATTTTCACAGCCGTTTAAAAATCCGTTACATCCTATAGAAGTATAGTGGTAGCATCCGCCTGTATAAGCCCAACAATCATGAATTGTATATATCACAGGTTTATTGTATTCCTTCAAAAAGTCAAACAGAAGTTTATAGTTTGTACACTGATGATGAATCGTATGTATATGAATTAAATCAGGATTAAACTTTTTAATCTCTTTTATAAGTCTTCTGGTTTCGCTGACTGTTACAAGTTCAACATTACCGAAGAACTTGTGAACGCCTCTTCTAATTATATTTTCTATTTTATTTTCAAACTGAATACCAATTCCGTCTGCATTATTGCCTTCTTGGAACAGAACTCGGTATTCAATATTTTGAGCTTTGGGTGAAGAAACAATATCTTTAATTATTCTGCCTGTACTTGCATTTTTATATGTGACGTTTATATAAAGTATTTTCTTCATTTCTTAATCTCCAAGCAAAATAGTTTAGTTAGCTTTCTTTATGAACTTTGCAGGATTGCCTGCCCAGATTTCATTATCGGGAATATTTTTGGTTACAACTGAACCTGCACCGACAATGCTGTGTTTTCCTATTGTTACGCCCTTTAAAACTGTACAGCCCGCTCCTAAGAATGCGCCTTCGCAAATTCTTATAGGGGCAGTTTTAATATCTAAATCGGGAGAATAAGGCTTCATTCTCTCATTATAATCTAAAGGATGAAAATCTGTATCGTAGATTTTACAGCCTGCACCGATAAAAACATTATCCTCTATTGTAATTTCATTTGCACATGAGATTGCAGAGTTTGAAATGCCTACATTATTGCCGATTTTAAGCTTGCCTGAATCTACCATTTGAATGAAGATTCTTTCACCCGCTCCAATAGGATTAGCCCAAGGAGCTGAATTAGCATGGAAATTATCGCCAATATTAACTACAGAGTCAAGCTTATGCCTGTAAATGTAAATTTTACCTCTTACATTCATTTTTTTACCAAAATTTACACCATTCAATTTTAATGACAGCTTATTTAAAGGTGTCCAAAAATAACTGCTGTATATATTAAAGAACTTTTTACCCAAAATAAATAACTTCATATTAATACTCCCATTTTATGCTAATTAAAACAGTTATTCAAAAATAAACTCTGCGAGCTTTTCTCCCCACACTCTAAAGTCAAACATTTTAGCTGAATTATTTTTAGCGTTTATCTTCATCTGCTGCCTTTGTTCACTTGTAAGGCTTAATGCTCTTTTAATTGCATTTGCACAATCGTCAACAGAACAGCCGTCAAATATAATACTGTCCTCGCCGTCTGTTAAATAAAGATTAGTATAATCCCCCACATTTGAACAAACAGGCACAATTCCGTAATTCATCATCTCAGGAACCTTTGACGGGAAATTTGAAATTGTATATTGATTTTCAGGTCTTGCTAAGAGCAAATAATCTGTATTTGCATAGAGTTCTAAAAGTTCATCATACGGAAGTCTGCCGTGAACAATTATGTTATCACTATATTTTTTCAGTACATATTTTTTATCGCCTAAAAAGGATTCAAGGGTTTGCATACTATTACCTGTAATATGGAATCTAAACTTTTTTCTTTCTTCATCTGTTAATTTTTCAACAGACAAAATCATATTCTCCATGGCGTCCTTTTGGGAAAATACTCCTGAATAAATAAAATCACATACTTCATTTACTTTTTTACTTTCACAAATTTTGTAATCACTGGAGTCGATCATTGGAGGAAGAATAAAAGTTTCACATCCCGCTTTAATAAAATGATTCTCTAAATTTCTGCTTATTGGAATAATTTTGCCCCAATTAGGCATCCATTTATTAAATATTCTTAACCACTCTATGTATTTGGGGTTTATTGGTGCTAATGAATACTGATTCTTCATTGGCCACTCAACAACACACGTTACAATATGTCCTTTAGGCATAAATTTAAAGAAAGAATCCAATTGTCTTAATTGTAATGCATATCCATCATATATAATAATATAATCATTTGGAGTAATTTTAAGTTTTTTAAGTTCATTAATCATAGGTAATCCAAACGAAAAATTACCCTTAAAAATCATGGGAATATGTTTTTTATAAAAACTAATATTGATGCATCTTACGCCCTCAATTACTTCATCAATTCTATGGTCTTGATTGGATGCTCCTATTGATATAACTTCATCAGCATATTCTTTAAGCGATTTAGCCATATTAAAAATATAATTGGAATTTGCATTTCCTCTGGGGAGCTGATTAGTACTGCATATAATAATTCGTCTATCCATAATTACTCCTAATGTTATATTATCTAGTTAAGTTATTATTTATAATATTAATAAATTGATTTTCTAATTTTCTAGACGCTTCTTTTATATCGAATCCATGAGCTTTTACTGAATTTGAGCCGTCATGTCTGTTATATTCACTATAGCATAAAATCTTTTCAGCCCATACGCTCGGTGAATCATCAAGGCTAAGATATTCTGCATGCTCAGTAACATTTGTATCTTTCGGAATTACATCTGACATTATACAGGGAAGACCTGTTGACTGTGCTTCAATAGCTACAATTCCTAATCCCTCAAATTTTGAAGGCATAAGGAACACATCCATTGCTTGAAGCATATCCGGCACATCCCTACGAATGCCCCAAAACACAACATTTTTATCTATATTTAATGCATTAACCTTGGTGCGAAGTTTTTCTTCATCTTCACCGCCGCCAATAAGCCATAATACTGCATTAGGTTTTTTTGATAAAACATTTTTGAAAATATCAAGCATAAAATCCTGATTCTTTTGGAAATGAAGTCTTCCAACATTTCCTATTACAAAAGCGTTCTCTACACCTAATTTATTTCTTAGTTCATTTCTTATATCAACTTTATAATTATATTTTTCTGTATCAATAGCATTTGTTACAACATTAATACCATATTTCTTTGCGATTGAAGTTGGATAACTCCATTCTCCTGCTAGTTTTGAGCATGCCCAAAAATCAGTTGCCAAGAACCCAATCAATCTCTTATTTATTGTATGGCGTATCAACTGTGATTTGCTGCCCATGGCTTTTGAATTGTGTGCATGAATAATTCTCGTTTTTATACCATATATCTTTGCCAATATTAAAATATCAAGATTGCAGAACATACAGTCATTAAGCCATACTGCATCATATTTTGAAGCATTATTTTTCATGAACACCTTAAATTCATTCATATATGCTCTAATATTTTCTTTTCTTTTAGGCAAGTGATAAACTGTACCGCCAAGTTCATTTATTTCTTCTTCAATAGAAATCTTTTCATACGGAGCAATAAAATCAAATACAACCTTATCATTATCTATATTTGAAATATAGCTGAGCATAAAGGTTTCAAGTCCGCCTAAATTGTCAGTCATTCCATATACTAAAACACGTTTCATCTTCTATTCTCCAAGGCACTGAGTATTAGTTCTTTAATATTAACAAGAATTACAGATTCTCGTATACTCTCTCTATTTCTTCTATATGCTTATCGAGTGAATATTTACTGCTTGCAACATCATAGCTGTTTCTTGAGAAGTTCTTTCTCTTTTCATCATCTGATAAAATTGAAATAATCGCATTTGCAAATCCGTCAATGTCGCCTGCTTTTACTGTATATCCGTTCTCTTCATTTTTTACAATTTTAGGTATTCCGCCTACGTTTGTGCTGACTATCGGCAGACCATAGCCCATAGCATCAAGTATTGACATAGGCATTCCCTCGTTATAGGAAGGTAAAAAGAATATATCACTCTTGCGAAGAAGCTCATCCTTTTCCTTATCTCTTACCCATCCCGTGAATTCAACTAAATCTTGAATTTTTAAATCCATAAAGGACTTTTTTATATTTTCTTCATCCTCAGGAGTACCCGATCCCGCTAAGATAAATTTTACATTAGGAATTTTCTGTGAAACCGTTAAAGCTGTTTGAGCTATATCATAACAGCCTTTTCTTTTTCCTAATTCGCCTAAAAAGAGAACTGTGTTATTGCTTTTTCTCTTGATCTTTTCATCAAAGGCGGGGTAATTCACCATACTATAATTTTCAATTATCTCAATTTTATCCTCAGGTACGATTAAAGATAGGTTCTCTTTCCATTCCTGCGAAAGAGCAATGAGCTTAGTACACTTTAAATATGTCTTCTTAATAAGCCTTTTTTTCTTATCATGTGCATGCAAATAAAACTCATCAAATTCAGCACCATGAATATGATTTATAATCGGGATTTTAGCCCACGATGCCATATATATAAATGGTATTTTTCTAAAAAATGAGGGACCGAATGAAGAATGGATATGTACAATATCAGGCTTATTAAATAAAAGCACCTTAACAAAGCTCATATATCCGCAGAGCGCTTTCAAAAGCTTTGCAGCTTTGCCGCCGTCCTTATATGATTCTACATATGTAATATCATAATCAGCTTCGAGCTTTGAGCCTCTGTAGCCGTTAACAACAGCTGCTATTCCACCCTTGACCATCGGATCTTGAACAACCATGCATATCCTTTTCTTCATATTAAATCCCCTCAATTATTAATGCTTATTTATTTCTGATTACACATTCCCAAATAAACTTTGTATTTGTATAAAAATAACGCTTAAAAAGTCTTTTGGGATCCTGCATAAGTCTGTAGAGCCATTCGAGATTTGACTTCTGCATCCATTCGGGTGCTCTTTGAATATTCTCTGCAAAATAGTCAAAGCCTGCGCCGACTCCAACCATAAAGCCGTTAATCTTGTCCTTATGCTCTGCCATCCACTTTTCCTGCTTGGGAGCACCTAAGCCAATCCAAACGAAGTCAGGATTTAATGAGTTTATCTCATTGATTACAGCTTCGTCCTCTTCTTGCGTTAAAGGTCTGAACGGAGGGCTGTACATACCTAAAATATTTATTTCGGGATATTTTTCTAAGAGTTTCTCTTTCATAATATCAAGAGTTTCCTGAGTTGCTCCGTAGAAATAATGAGTATATTCCTTTTGAGCTGAGATTTTAAAGATTTCTTCCATATAGCTGGGACCTGTTGTCCTCTGCATATCGGGGAATCCTCTTTTTCTTCCTACTGATGAAAGAGGACCGCCATCAGGGATTGCCATGATACCGCCATTTTGAACATCCCTGTATTTGGGATTGTCATAGCTCATAACTGTAGTGTGTACATTTGAAACACACATATATTCACCTTTAAGATTCTTTAAATTATTATCTGTGAAATCTAAAAGCCAATCCATATTTATAGCCGCAATGTTAACACCTAATATATTGCAAACAGGTATTTCTTTTTTTAAAACACTTGTATCTAACAATTATTTCGCCCCTTAAATTAACTTACAGTCCCAAACATCTACGCCGCTGTCTTGGAAAACGTTATGAAGTCTTTCGCTTAAAGCTTCTTTAGTTACACCCTTTTTAAGAATAACCTGCAGGAATCCGCCGCCGCCTGCGCCGCATATCATCTTGCCCTCTATGAACTCATCAATAGCATTAAATATCTGATCTATACAGGTATTTGTGCTGCCTGCGTCAAGCTTTTTAGAAAGCTCCCAATGATTTGAAAGGAGGTGTGCAAATTCATCTACGTTGCCTCTTTCAAGCTCAAATCTCATAAGAGCTGCTACCCTCTGAATTTCTGAAAGTACATAGAGAGTATCTTCGTCGTTGCCGATATATTTTCCTACAACATCTCTTAAAAGATTTCTCGCAAGTCTTCTTTGACCTGTATAGATTAAAGCCATTCTTTCATTTAATTCATCTATAATTTCATTTGAAAGCTTTACATGTGAAACCTCTATTTTTTGTTTTAATCCAGGCTTAGAGGTAATAAACTTAATTCCGCTTGTAAGACCGCCTACCTGATCCTGCCAGCCGCCGCCTGTGGACATCTTCTGCTCTGCACACAAAACCAAATCATAAATATCGCTGTTTATATAATCGATATTTAAAAATTCAAGTACAGCCTTAACACATGCTCCTGCAAGAATGCTGCTTGTGCCAAGTCCGCTTCCCTTGGGAACTCCGACAACCTCGGTACTCATATAGATACCGCCGCCGAGCTTATCTGTTACTTCTTTAAGACTTTTTGCATCCTCAGGAATTACACCGCAAACAGAGAATACTGCTTTTTGAAGTGCAAACTGGTCGTAGGGATTCCCATGGTCTTGTAAAGGTTCGATCGAATCAAATTCGCCGTAGCTTTCCATATCGCTGCTCTCAAAGATAATCTTACTTTCGTTAAGTCTTTTGAGAATCACTCTGACGGGAAGCTCTCCGTTTAAGCTTATTGCGGCATTTAAAACAGTACCGCCATTTTCATTGCAATAGGGCGGGGTATCGCTCCAGCCCCCTCCCCAGTTAACTCTAAGCGGAAGTCTTACCTCATGCTCATCACAACAGATTTTTCCTGAAAAATCCTTATGCATTGTTTCTTCACTGCTTTTTAATATGGCATCTCTCAATACCTTAAAGCAGTTTTCCATATATTTTTCGCCATGAACTCCGCCCAGTGCTTTGCCAACATAATAATTGAGCTTAATCTTATCTTCAAGACTTGCTTTTTCAAGCTTCTTTTCAAGCCAAATCTCCTGAATCTTTGTAAGGTGATCGCTGCCGATTAAATCCATACCGAGTTCAGCAGGCTTCTTGTATCTTATCAGCTTTGAAAGCTGATCCATTTTAACAAGTTCTTTCATTCGCTTGTTCCAATCTAATAATGCATCACAATCAGCTTCATTGAAGCCCTCACAGATATTTCTGCGAACTGATTTTCTCCAAGCATCAACATCACCCTCGCCATTACACATATCATAAACATTTAAAGCTGCTGCAATAGCCTCTTTAATGTTGCTGCATTCGGGATAAAGATGTGCAAGCCAAAGAGAATGATTTTCTGTATTCCAAAGCTCATCTTCCTTTATGTTATTATTTAACATAAAGTCTTTTAGATTCGTTGTAAGGAAATTACATCCGCTTTCCATTTCATCCTTAGGATTATCGTTAATGCCGTATATACGGACAACAAACTTTCCATTTTTAAGCTTTAAGCCATGAAGTACAACATCATCGGGTATTGTTTCATCATGCACATCAACATATGATAAGAGAACATTGTTTCCTATCGATGCACCTGAATGAACATAGCTCACTTCCAAGTAACAGTTTTCACCGCACTTTGCCTGTGCTGATAATATACTGTTATAAGCTGCTGCATCTGTTTCTTCACCGAAGCTGCTGTTTACTCTGCTTGTCCAGTTAAGATGCTCATAATCATTTACGCCCTCATGCATAAGCCTCATAATTTCATGGGTTGTACCGAAATGTAAAAATTTGGCAGGAGAAAGTCTTAAAAGCTTCATTCTAAAGTTATGAAGAGTATCCCAAACATCATTGCGAACTTGAGTTAACTCATCTGAATATTCACCCTCGGGTTTCTCCTTGTAGTACTGCTCAAGTGTTGAATCACTTGCAAGTGGATAAAGAAAATCACCATAAAGAGAAAGTCTTACGTTACTGTTAACATACTTTTTAACTTTATCCACGCTGATTTCGCCGTTTTCGCTTATGAGGGAATAAAGTGCTTTGAGTATTTCAGCAGAAAATATAATTGCACCTGTATCTATATCCACGCAGTCATGTTCATTTACTGCTCCCTTTTCTCTTAAAGCATCAACAGGCTGCTTATGTAAAAATTCTGCAACATTGCCCTTTTCACCAAGAAGGAAAATACCGTGATTCTTACCGATTTCTACCTTTTCCTTAAAGGAGATAGCAGCTGCACCCTTACCTGAAAAATCAACTTGAAGAGGATTGAAGAGAAGGAGAACATCACCTGAAAGAAGAAGCATACCTTCTCTGATTCTAGCAGGCATACCGCTCATTCCAATTATAAATTCATCAAAGAGTGTTGATGAGCGTCCATCGGGAAGCTGTCTAGGAACAGGAGAGAAAAGCTTTCCTAAAGCCGAATACTGTGGCACTCTTTTACTGTCTCCGCCTGAATGAATTACAAGGATTCTCTTTTTAGAAAAGTCCTCGCCGCCTTCATTTTCAGCTAAATATTTAATTACGTTTAATGTTGCTCCGCCGCTGCCTACTCTCTCACCTGCGGGATCGGGAATAACTGCATAATGTGTCTTAAGAGGTAAAAGACCTGCATCACAGCGTTCTTTTATCTGCTTTGTGAATATATTAGCCTGCTGCTCGTTCGATGCAGTTAAGATAACATAATCCCAACAGCAGAAATTCTCTCTATTAAGTGAACGCATATAGTCGTCCCATGCGTCCTTATATGACTGTGATAAAAACAATGATATTAAAGACTTCATTGATCTCCCTCATTTTTCTCTAAAATCTTTTTCTCGTTTCTTATATTTCTGTAATAATACCGTCTTTTAATGCTAAATGTCTGTTACAAATTTTAAGTGCCGCTTTTCTATGAGTAACAATTATGCATGTACGATTTTTAAGGCCTGCAATGTTCTTTAAAAGCTGTGATTCTGTAACATCATCGAGTGCTGATGTAGCTTCATCTAAAAGCAAAATCGGTGCGCCGCTAAGCATCGCTCTTGCAACAGCTATTCTTTGCATTTGTCCTTCTGAAAGTCCGTGGCCCTTTTCACCTAGCATTGTATCAAGGCCCTCGGGCAAATCTTCTACAAAGTCATTTGCACAGGCAATTTTTAAAGCTTTCCAAATATCTTCATCCTTTATACCTCTTTTAAAGAATGTGATATTTTCCCTTAGTGTGCCTGAAATAAGGTAATTACCCTGCGGAACATAGGCAAACATTGTTCTTGTCTGCTTTCCTGCTTTTAGCTTTTTATCAGCAAAGTTAAAATCAATATCGCCCTTTGTCTGCTTATAAGCTCCGAGCATAAGTAAAAACAGAGTACTCTTTCCTCCGCCGGAAAAGCCTGTTAATGAAACAAAATCGCCCTTATTTATATTAAGATTTACATTCTTTAGAACTTCGTTTCTGCCGTATGTAAAATCTACATTTCTAAAATTAATACTTTTAAACTCTTTATATTGTTTTTCTCTATCTTCTGTTATTTCTCCCTCTTCGTCAGGCATATCTTCAAATTCAATAAGTCTTTCTGAACTTGCAAGGACTGAATATAAAGAAGAAATCATACCCGAAAATGAAGCGAATGGTGTTTGCACCTTATCTATGAGCTGGAGCATTGCAGCCATTGTTCCGTAGGTTAAGCTTCCTGCAAAAATTCCGAAGCAGCCCCAAATCATGGCGAACAAATAGCCTGCTTGAAAAACAAAGCCCATTGCCGTACCTGTTAACGCTCCGATAACGCTGCGTTTCATTGTAGCTTTAAAAAGATTATTCTGATAAAATCCAACCTTTTCTGTTGCTTCTTTAGCTGTTCCGAAAACCTTTATAATAAGCAAGCTTGAAAGTGTTTCCTGTAAGAATGAGCGGACTTTATCTTCTTTTTCCTGAACATTTTTGTGAAGTGCTTTTAATTTATTTTTAAAAGCAAAGGTTACAACTACAACAACTATTCCGACACATACAAAAGCAAATGTAAATTTTGGAGCAATTGTTATTAAAACAGCGGCAGCTGAAAACAAGCTTATAATCAGATAAAACAGCATTGGCAATATGCTTACTGTTCCGCTTATTACTATTTCTATATCGGAGAACATTCTGTTTAAAATTTCTCCGCTGTGAAGCTCTGCTATATTTGAATACTCTTTTTTTAGGAGTGTATTTAAAAGGTTGCCTTGCATAGAAATCTTCAACTTTGAATTTACATATGCTGAAACAACCTGTGACAAGAAGGTAAAAGTAATTTCTGCTAAAAACAGGGAAATCATTACTATACCATAAATAATTAAATCTTGCTTTTGCTTTGCAACAGCTGAATCTATAAGACCTTTACTTGTAAGAGCAAACGCTACAGAAAATCCAGCTATTAATGCATCTGTAAAAATTAAAAATAAAATACGCAAACGTTGACCCTTTGTTTTTGCAAAGAGCCAACGCAATGTTTTTGTATCAGGTATTATAGATTTAAGCTTTTCTTTAATCAT
>SAMEA104404100__coassemble_1370_pt1 | contig 22300 bp, 15 predicted proteins | sample SAMEA104404100__metabat2_low_PE_010 | metagenome-assembled genome bin SAMEA104404100 (sample SAMEA104404100) | Balaenoptera acutorostrata | reverse complement strand
GGTAACGGCCGTATCGCCCGCTTACTGGTCAATTTCATTTTGGCTCGCCATGATTTTCCGATGATAGTAGTCCGTAGCCGCAAGAAAAATGAATATCTTGAGGCTTTGCATCAAACAGATCTCGAAGTTGGTCCTGTCCCCAGTGACGGTGCACACGCGAGTATGCAAGACATCCGTTCATTCCTCAAGTATTTTAATGAGTTGGTGGCTACAGAGGTGTACCAGGATGTGTTGTTTATTAGCGAAAAGAATAAAAATGTATGGTGGTATGACGGTGAACGTATAGCATTCCGTTCGCCCAATTACACAAAGATATTGAATGCCATGCGCACACAGCCTTCATTAACCTTGAAGGATATGCAGGATGAAACTGGTATAAGCATTGCGGCTATTCAGAAATTGCTGAATCAATTGCTTGATAAAAAGTATGTTGAACGTGGAATTAAAGAAGGCAGTTGGAGAGTTTACGTAACACAATAATGCTCTCTTAATACATTGTACCATTTATCTTTACACAATATACAGTTATGAAAATCTTAATTATAGCTCTTCTTTCATCACTATCTTTAGTGCTGAACGCTCAAGAAAAATATTCGACACATGAAATAGATTCATTAGTTCAAGCTGCTTATACCGAAGATCAGTCTTTAAGGACTCGGCTTGTAGATATACAAAAGAAAGCAAACCTAAAGGGCTACACTCCTGAAATCCTAGACTCTATGGTGATGATTACTGAGGCTATAGAACTGTGTGACAATTCTAACATAGCATTAATTTCTCAAGTTATGAAAAAAGATTGGCCCGAAGGACTGCAACAAGAATCATATCACGCCATTTGGATAATCATAGACCACGCTGATATCAAATATCAGAAAAAATTCTTTCCGAAGTTACAGATGGCAGCAGAAAAAGGATATATTTCAAAATCCGAACTGGCAGTGTTAAAAGATAGGATATTAATGAAAACTGGCAAACCTCAAATGTATGGAACTCAATCTACATATGCTGTTTCGACAGATAATAAGATGATCATTTATTTATGGCCTGTCAAAACTCCGGAAGAACTTGATCTGCTCAGAAATTCCGTCGGACTACCATCTATCAATGAATATATAAAGGACCTAGAGTCCGCATCTGGCACACAAGTCATCTATGATAGCACGTTAACAGTCAAACAGATAAAACGTATGATCAAAGACAACAGAATCATATCTGATTAATTATTGGGTTAACTTAGATCGGAGATTCTTGATGAAATTCTTAGTGAAGTTTTAAAAGTGTAGCATTTTTAGAATTTTCATTTTCCTATTTTCTATATAGTATACATCAAGCCACTGTATATCATATATTTATTACATACGAAGGTTTATCGTAAATGCTCAAACCTAATTGCATGGATATGATAAAAGGATCAATAATGAAACAATCACTATTAATCCTTTTATCATTATTCAAATGCGATAGTAGTATATGTATGATATTCTTGCTAACTAAAAATATCTAGTTAATAAATCTCTATCTAAAATTGCATTATCAACTTCCAGCCTGCTAAAATATAATCTACTTGCACTCCGATGAAAAGGTAATTGTTTACGCTGACAACGTTTACGAACAGCTCCTTCAGATATGCCTAGATATTTGGCTACTTGTTTGATATTCATAACATGATCAGATTTGCGTTGTAAAATGATGGCTGCATCATCTACTATGCGAGAGAATTCTTCTTCGCTATACTTTGTTTTCTTCTTTGAATTTGTCATAATTGAAAATTTTATGGAAGCGAAGTTACGATTGGGAACTGATATAGACGAAAAAAGGCACTTGTCCCAGCGCCTTTTTAGTGTTCCTTAAAGTTTGAGTATGATTAATGTGCAGAAATCATACTATGATGATACCTATGTTACAATAAAAGCTAGTTCTAAACTTTATTTTATTTATCTAGTTCTTAATTTATTGTCAACCATCACATATTGGTTTTAAAAAGTTATCAAAAAAACAAAATGTCAATCTCTATAAAAAATAATCATCAATTTTTGGTTGACAAATAAAAAATATTAGTACATTTGTAAACAAGAAAAAATTATCAGTTATGGTCTCAGATATACAAGTATTCGCCCAGCGACTAAAACAAGCTCGAATCCTCAAAAAAATATCGATGGATCAGCTTGTTAATCTTATGGATGGAATAGTTTCGAAACAAGCTATATCTAAGTATGAATCAGCAAAAATGCTACCCAATAGTAGTGTCCTCATTGCTTTGGCTATAGCACTAGATGTCGACTTGGATTATTTTTATCGTCCTTTTTCTTTTGACTTGAGTCAGTTTGAAATTTCTTTTCGCAAGAAATCAAACACCACGGTTAAGGATATTAACGCTCTAAAAGTGAAAATTCAAGATCAATTAGAACGTTATTTAGAAGTGGAAGAAATTCTTGGTACTGATAAGCATGAGGATATTGAATCTATTGGTTCTACCTTGTCTTCAGAAGAAGAAATGAACGATTTGGCCAAAAATATAAGACAGTCATGGAATCTTGGTTGTGATGCAATTGCCAACGTTCAAGACACCTTGGAAGCACATGGAATAAAAGTTATCTCAACCGAAGCTCCAGAGAATTTTGATGGCGTAAGCGGAATAGTAAACGGACATGAATATATAATTGTGCTGAATAGCAACCGTAACCACATTGAGCGCAGACGATTTACGGCCCTGCATGAGCTAGGACACCTATTATATAATAAAAGGTTTTCTGTAGAGCTCACTTCGCGAAAAAAAGAAAAATTATGTGATGCTTTTGCTAACGAAATGTTATTACCATCATCAACCTTAATGAGTATTTTTAAATCTGGAGAAAAAATTTCTATATCTGAGTTGAAACAACTACAAATGATGTATGGTATCTCTATAGATGCAATTATGCATAAACTCAAGTTTTTGGGTATTGTTAGTGAGAATAAGTATAAAAGCTATTGTATTCGCAAGAATCAAGATATAAGATTAAAAAAGTATGTGGAAACCTCACGCTATCAAGAGACTATGACGAATAAATTCGAAACATTGGTCTATGCAGCTGTTGCAAAAGATTTGATAAACATGTCTAAGGCAGCATCACTCCTACATATTTCCATTGATACTATTCGCAAACACTTAAATGTAATCTAATGCAGGCGATTGTAGTTAATGACACCAACATATTCATTGACCTACTTGATATAGGTCTTTTGGATTATTTCTTTCAGTTACCCTGGGAAGTTCATACTACAGATTTTGTTATGTTTGAATTAAGTTGCAATAGTCAACGAGATGCAGTTGAAATCCATCAGCTTACCAAACATCTACATGTCGCATCTTTTGATATGAACGAACTAAGTGAAATCCGTAACCTGCAAAAAGTTAATAATAAGACGAATGCATCCTTAACAAACAGCTCCGTTTGATACTATGCCAAACGCAAAGGATATATTCTGCTGACTGGAGATAGTATGCTACAATCTTCATCAATGAAAGATGGAGTTGAAGTTCGAGATATTCTTTATATTTTCGACAAACTGGTTGAAGAAGATATTCTTACGCCAGCAGTTGCGGCCAAAAGACTGGAGCAATTACAAATGACAACCTCGCGTCTTCCTAAAGATAAAATTGAGAAACGAATCAAATCTTGGGGAGGCACATAAAAAAGAAAGGAAGGCAAAAAATGAATGAATGGGCGAAAAAAATCCCCATGTTATTGGCGTAACATGAGGATTCATAAGGCTTGCATTGCGTCGATTTCAAGGCCTTAGCCCCAAAGCTCGAGAATAATGCTCGGAAATTTTCTACAAAAGTATAAACTTTTGGCTTGAAAAATGTATTATTCCCTGAAAAATCGACTTTTGGTATTAGATTTTAACTAATAGTGGTCTAAGGAACCACTTTAAACAGAGTATTATGATATATAATAATACATTATTTAAGGCAAAAGATATGTACTTACTATCTTGTACTCCAACAGGCAAACTTCAAGCTCACGAAAATTTATCATATCACAGGCAACGCATAATAGAATTAAACAACATGCACCTCATGGATGGAATGGAGTTTAGTGATGTTAATGAATTCCCGATGTTAAAAGCTTATGAAGGGTCTGTGGATTTTGACTTCCGTGCGTTTTCTGAGCACAAAAAGCTTGACGGAAAAGGGCAAGCGATTCATTTCTTTACTCACGACTACAAGTTCGCTACTGCTTGCGATAAGAAACTTGAGGCAACAACTTACAAACTAGCAAAATTTGATTGCGTGTTTGCACCGGATTATTCTCTTTTTGTTGATGTGCCTTCACATATCAACAAGCATAGTGTCTATCTTTCACGTTTTGCAGGAGCCCATTGGCAGAACTGTGGTTTCAATGTGATTCCAACTGCTAGTTGGGGCAGCGCAGATTCCTTTGAATACTGCTTCGAAGGACTCCCAACAAATAGCGTTATTGGTGTTTGCGGTGTTGGTGTACATTGGAGTAAGGCTGCATGCATCTTGTGGCAATATGCCATGCGTACTCTTGAAGAAAGACTGACACCATCATTGGTTATCGTTTATGGAATAGAAACAAATATTCCAGGGTTTAAAACGCCTATCATTTATATTGAAGATCAAATCTCTAAATTCCACAGAAGATGAAACAGATAGATAAGAATATGGTCGAAAATACTTTATGGCCTGAGGATGAAGTACTCTTTCAGAAGATGGACAACAACTACATCAGCGAGAATGAACGTCTGTTTTTTGAAACTCTACGAGAAAAGATGTTGACGGAATTAGCTCCTTGTTCAGAACTACTTCTTTCAGAAGCCTCTAATGTGGACGAAGTATATTTCCTGCGTACTCAATATGATGAGTTCATCGTTGGCCAAGGTATAGGCGAAAACAGAAAGAAAGAAGTGCACACCATGAACCTATCAGAGGCTCTCAATATCGATATGAAAGCAAAAGGTTTTTTGTCAGATACCATTTCTTTTTTTGAATGGCTGCAAAAGAAAGATTATCGTGGTGTTCAGTATAATCAAAATTACGCATACTTGTAAGTTATGGGAGATCAAAGATCAAGATTAAGAGGCCGAAACGATTTGTATTCGTACCTCTACACGTCACTTTCTGCGCGCATTACAATTAATGGTGTAACTGGTAGAATGATAGCTGACAAGAGTGGCGTAAATGTGGAACATGCGCATTTACCTGCCTATGCAAAGAAAAGCGATATTTATTTCTATCCAGGCAAAGACGGACTTGCAACACAGGCCAAACTATATAGTGCGGACAAAAAGATGCAGCTCGACTTTGATTGGAATCACACTCATAAAAATAAGGACCGCAACGGAAACGTCAGTGAGATCTTTCAAGAAGGCGTCATTCATGTCCAAGAGTATGTATCCACAAGATACAAAGATCCCAAGGATAAAAAATGGAAAGATCGTTTTAAACGTAAGTCAAATAATGCTAGACTTATGACCGATGCGGAAATTGCAAAATATGGTCCGATTATTTTAAAGTTCAATCCGAACGTTAAGTTTAAACCTTAATTTAAAAGGTGGCCCAGTATGGAGAAAGTGAAAAGAACGTTGGCGTGTAAAATCAATAACTTGGGTTAGGCTTGATTTATCAATAATCAGTACTATTCAGGCGTAAAGACAAAACTGTATTTCTCTTCATAATTACCATGCTGAAAAGGTCTTTGCTTACAAAAAACGAGTAAAGCTATCGAACGGAGAGGGTCATGGAATACATTAGAGGTCATTGGATATACGTGAGGGTAAAAACGGTAGGTTGAAAGTCCCAAGCGGATCACCAAAGAGAACGGAAGTTACTGAAAAGTAGCTTCCGTTTTTCTTTTATATACGGTTGCAACACAAAACTTACCACAAAAGTACAACCTAAAACACCACAAAAACACAACCTAAAACACCACAAATACGCGAAATGATTTGGATATATTGTTCTAATAATGTAATTTAGCGTCAAACATATGTAACAAATGAAAGATTACCGCAAAAGAATTGTTGATGCTGAGTTGGCATTGCGCCTAGAAGCTTTCGGAGCAGTACAGATTAAAGGTCCCAAATGGTGTGGGAAAACAACAACAGCCTTGGAACATGCTAATAGTTTTATAAAACTACAAGATCCAGACAGACGTGCTGGATATTTAGCTACAGCCAAGAGTAAACCATCTTTGCTTTTAAAAGGAGAAACACCAAGACTTATAGATGAATGGCAAGATGCACCAGTCCTTTGGGATGCTGTGCGAATGGCTGTTGATGAAAGGAAAGCTAAGGGTCAGTTTATACTTACAGGATCAACTGTCATAGATGAAAAAAGAAATAACAATGAAGAATTTCGAAGATTTCATACGGGAACAGGAAGAATTTCAACAATGACGATGTACCCTATGAGTTTATTTGAATCGGGTGAATCAAATGGTGAAATATCAATTAAAGACCTTTTTGATAAAGCAGATATTGACATTGACGGAATAATATCAGCCATGAGTATAGAGGATCTCATATTTGCAGCATGCCGTGGTGGTTGGCCAGAGACATTAACAGTTGTAAATAATAAGGCTAAATTATTAATTGCAAAAGACTATATCAATGTTGTCTGCAACGAAGACATATCGCGAATAGATAATGTACAAAGGAATCCGTCCTTAGCCAGACTTATTCTTCGATCCTATGGCCGCAATGTATGTACATTGATTCAAAAAACTAAAATGCTTGCTGATGTATCCGTAGAGATGGAAGGAACATCAATGAAAACATTTGATGATTATGTGGGAGCATTAGAAAGACTATTCGTCATTGAAAACATTGAAGCTTGGTGTCCAGCTATACGTTCTGCCACAGCAATTAGAAGTAGTCAAAAAAGATGTTTTACTGACCCTTCCATCGCTGTTGCTGCATTGGGAGCATCACCTCAAATGCTTGAAGTTGATTTAAGAACTTTCGGTTTCATTTTTGAATGTATGTGCATCCGAGATTTAAAGATTTACTCACAAGGTCTAGGTGGAAGAGTTTCGTACTATAATGACAGATATGGTTTAGAAGCTAACATTGTCTTACACTTGGACGATGGTCGTTATGCTCTTATTGAATGCAAACTTGGCAGTCGTGAAATAGACGAAGGCGCTAAACATCTGTTAGAAATGAAAAGACTCATAAAGGAAAAGAATGAAAAAGAGAAACAGATGCCTTTAAGAGAACCTGATTTAATGATTGTATTGACAGGCGGAGAAATAGCGTATAAAAGAGACGATGATGTTTTCGTAATACCATTAGGATGCCTTAAGAATTAACTTTTGTATTAACCGTGTGTTACACGTGCTGTGTTACAAAGCGATAATGAACGTTTACTGATTCTCCGGAATACATTAGAAGTCAAGGATATACGCGAGGGTAAAACCGGTAGGTTGAAAGCCCCAAGCGGATCACCAAAAATAAACGGAAGTTACTGAAAAGTAGCTTCCGTTTTTCTTTGTAAGTAGTTAGTTTTATCTAACGATGTCGTTATAATCTTTCTCTCTACATCTTTTGAAGAAATAGTCCATAAAGAAACGGGCATTTTTTCTTACAAGCTCCCGTCCGTGTTCAGCCCCCAAGGCACTATTCAGTCCGGCATCCTTAAGATAACCTTCATCAAGAAGATAACAAGACAACTCATAAGGTATAGTTTCTTTGTCGGTTAATAAATTTATGGCATACTTCTCCGCTGTTTTTTGATTATAACAAGGATTGTCAGGAGAAGCCACACAGTCGCAAAAATCCTTCATAAAACACAGTCCCTTTTTAGGAGTAGCAGACATCATAACACAGCCGTCACTAAAACTTAATAAGTCAAGGTCCATTTCATTTTTATATTTGATTTTCTTTTCGACAAACCGAATCAATTCTGCTGCATCTCTAAAAAACACAAAACGCTTACCTTTTGCAGCCTTAATAAAATCCTTATAAACCTTTTCTTCATGCTGTCCAGACAATTCAGATTCCAACTCCCTTATCCTACTCCTCATTCCTGGATTTTCACTAATACAATAATTCGTCATAGCACCATTATGAAACCAGTATTCTCCGTACTTGAACAGAGTGGAAGTTACCAATGTATCACCAGGAATCAACTGCTTGGAATTTGATTCCAACGACTCTTTCTTAACTTTATAACATGCTTTATCTCCAGTCAGACTTCTGAATACAAAATATTTATCGGTCTCACCCTCTACTAGATATAACGCTTCGTTCACTGAATCAATATTCATATAAGGGGCATTCTGCCCTGCTTTATTATACTCCTGGATAAGTTTGATATATTCTGGGGCTGATATCGATAAAAGAGGCGTTCTAGCTAGTAATATGGTACTTATTTTATGAGAATACAACATGATATCCACAGTTCTTTCGTCCAATCCTTCCTCATTCCCTAATTCATCGATTTGCTCTTCCATTGACTCCATATAATCTTCATAGCATCCTATATTGACGTATGAATTCATAAAGAACCATTCTACCTTATTCCTATACTCCAAATAGTCATTCTCTTTCAGATGAGAAAAGTTGAAAAATTCTTTAAGTCGTTCATTTTCGGGAGCCGTTTCATATTCTTTCTCAAGAATTACGTATATCGCTTCTGACAGATCTTTCAAGGCTGCATTGTCTGGATTATAGATTGTCTCTCCCATACTCCACCTTTGAAAACAATGCCACAAGATAAAACGTATATCTTCGAAATTCACTTCGTCACAGTAATATTCATCGTCGAGTTCATAGAATGGCAACTTACTACCATATCTCTTTTCACACTGTGATGTAAAAGCCTGCCACACACCTGTTTGTGAAATAACATCTTCAAACCATGCCCCTAAGAAGATGGCCGCTTGATTATATACGCCTTCTTCGACTATCGGATCGCCTGCCATTACATCGAATTCACAGATGACCTTCATCAACTTGTTTACTATATCACAATAGTATCTATCTACGGCATCAGTTTTCGTATATGGATGATACTGAAGCCACTCTTTTGGATATATTTTCTTCATATCTAAAATATTTGTTCTAAAAATAAATTAACAAATTCTTCTATCAAAGTTTTTTTATAATTATGATTGTTCTAGAATGTCTACGACAACAATTCTTTCAAATCTTCTTCTGTCAGTTTATGGCTCACGTCGGCTCCCTCCAAGAGTGAATCGGCCAAATCTCGTTTGGTTTGATGCAAACGTAAAATTTTCTCTTCAATAGTATGGGCTGATATCAAGTGGTATACTGTTACCTTTTGTTCTTGCCCAATACGATAAGCACGGTCGGTAGCTTGTTGCTCAATGGCAGGATTCCACCATGGATCCATGTGAATCACATAATTGGCTCCCGTTAGATTCAAGCCCAATCCACCTGCTTTCAGCGAAATGATGAAGATGCCACTTTCGCCATTCTGAAAGCGTTTTACCATATCTTCCCGTTGTTTCATTGTTGTAGAACCGTCAAGGTACAAATATTCAATTTTTTCTTTATCTAGTCTGTCCCTTACAAGTTTTAAAAACGATGTAAACTGGCTAAAGATGAGGACACGATTCTCTCCCGGGTTGATTTCGTTGACCAGCTGCATCATCTGCTCTAGCTTACTGCTTGGGAGGTTCAATTCTTTTTTCACCAGTCCCGAAGCACAAGCAGCCTGACGCAACTTAGTGATTTCTGCCAATACGCTAACGCTCACCTTTTGTTCCTCTTCCAATTGTTGCTGAGCCTTGTTGCGTATATATTCATAAGTATGCATTTCTTCGGGACTCAATTCTACCTTATATTGAATTTCAGTCTTTTCTGGCAATTCTTCAATCACTTCCTTCTTAGTACGTCGAAGAATGAAAGGCAATACAAGCCGTCGAAGCAATTGCTGACGTTCTTTGTCGCCATTCTCTATTGGGAGCACAAAACGCTGGCGGAATGCATCGTAACTACCCAGCATTCCTGGATTAATGAAGTTAAACAGACTCCATAATTCTCCCAGATGATTCTGCAGCGGTGTACCCGTTAGCGCAATCCTTGTTTCACTTTTCAAGGCATATACCGCCTGCGCTGTCTTTGTTTCTCTGTTTTTGATAGTATGCGCCTCATCCAGACAGATTACGTTCCATTCCTTTTCCTTCAGGATATCCGCTTCCGAGCAAATTATACCATAAGTTACCAGTAACACATCCTTTGCTGAAGCCTTCTCTACTTCCTCTGCCCTTTTTTCAGACTCCAATTCGTTGAGCATCACCGTGTGCAACGATGGAGCAAAACGCTCTATTTCATTCTTCCAGTTTGAGATAACCGATGTAGGTGCCACTACCAGCGAAGCACCTTTTTTTGCTTTATTCAGTAATACAGCTATGGTTTGGACAGTTTTACCCAATCCCATATCATCCGCCAAACAAGCACCGGCTCCCCATGAATCCAGACGCAACATCCATCTGAATCCCTCCAGCTGATAATCACGTAATGTCGCCTTCAGATTGCGAGGCGTTTTTGGATTCAGTTTGTAGCTTTTGCGTATCTTCCCCAAAACCTCTTTCAAATCTTCACCCTTTTCGATGGGAAGTTCTTCATCCAGCGTATCGTTCAGCAACAAAGCGTTGGTCAGCGGGATGCGATATTCATTTTTATCTTTCACCGAAAGTGCCTCCAACTGTGCCAGTCGTTTGCGCATAGAGTCGGTCAGTTTGACGAAATCAGTATCATTCAGCCGCACATAATTTTGTTTTTTTGTAAAGTCGACCAATTGCATTAATTGTCCAATTTTCAGTAATGTATCGTCATCTATTTCTACTTCACCTTCCATTTTAAACCAGTTTGACTCCTGACGCAGACTTACGTTCCATTGTTGCTGACTGATACTTTTCATCCTCAACTTTTCCCCTTCAGGCCATTCGATGGCGTATATATCCGCATGTTCGTTCACATATTCCATGGTGTTCAGCATCTGGTTCAAGTCCAGCGTCCAGAGAGTCTCCGCTGTACTCGAAGTATCACCAAACAAATCCCCTGGGCCAAATTTCAATGATTTGATAAAAGTACAGATCGTTTTCAGATTATTCAATTCTTTTTTCAAATTGCGCTCCACCCTTTTCAGATTCCCCTGCTGGTCTCTGTCGAAAATTACAGCCAGGCCATTTCCCGGTTCATACAAGCCTTTCAATTCAGGACAGGACTTAGCATAAAGATGTACATTGAAGCAGTACCCATTTTCTGGTTTTACCTGTAGAACTATCAGATTCGAACTTTTTATAGTTTCCAGCTGATCAGTATCCTCTATCAGAGGTGATTCAATCTGAATTTTAGAACTTATGACGGGCAGCACCTCCTTAAGTTTGCATTCCGCTTCCAGAGGCAGCTGCTTCAGTTCAAGCATCTGCTGAAAGAATATTTTCTCGGATTTTTCAATTCGTATCACCACGTAGTGAGTATCATTCATTCTCTTTACATACTCGTTTCTTTCGTCCAGTTCTGGCAGATTCGAAGTTATACAAAACCCTTTTTTGTTTCGTTCAATCAGTATAAAAGGTTTCTCTTCTTCTACAGTCACAGGCAAGAATGGAGCATAATACCCCGTCAGTACCCTGTCTGAGCCAATCAAATAAGGCAGTACAGTATCTACACTCATGTAATACAACGAGCCACGATTTGCTCTCCATATTTGCTGGTCGACATCATCCATCATCTTCAGATTTCCTTCATCATACCTGCCCGACGAGATTTCCTTTCCCGCATTCCATTCGCCATTCTTCCTTATCGTTTGCTCACGCACCTCCACATGTCCGTTTTTCAATATATAGGCAATTCGTTCATTCTTCACCTCTTCCGTAGGTTTCTGAACAGCTTCCGACTGACAGTTAGTGACCATCTCGTTCAATAAGATTTCCCAGCGCGGCATTGGTTTCTTGTCAAAAAGTATTGGTTCACCATACATGCCGTTCAGTTCCTTCCGTCTGTTTTCATCAAGGTTAAGGAAATGTTGAAATTCATGCTGCAGAATAGCATGTCGGGGCATATTTTCCTTCAAAAAAGTTTTGGGAATATTCTCATCGAAAGCTGCCGACAAATAATTAGCCATTGTCTTAAAACAACGCATGTCATCAGTCATACTTCTCATGTGTAGTCTGCGTAAAGCAGACGAATCCACCTCATGCACTAAGTCCATATGCCATGAAGCCACAATGTAGGCAGGCAGTAAAGAATCATATTCACAGATATTCTTCTTATTTATGAACTGTTGCAACTTCTTTTTATTTTTTTCTGTTGGTACATTGATATAGTATGCAACCAAGAAATAGCAAGTAATCATATTCATGAACACATTCTTGATGTTCGAGTATTGATTCCTCAATTTCAGTGCTTTGCTAAGCAATGATTCAGTTTTATCATAATCTCTTGCATGCAATGCATGGATACCTCTCAGTATGCAATCGAAAAGCGATTGACCTTTTCCAATGGGGTGATATTCTCCAGAAGCATAATACTGGTACAGCGCAATCATTTCTTTCGCTTCTTTTTTTTGTTCGTCTGATATGCTTTCCAGGCAATCCAGAAGTTGGAGTATATTGTCATATTTATCAGTGATATCCGCGCAGAATAACATGTCAACCACATTATCGATAAACGGTCCTATATAATGCGAAGAAATCTGTTTAATCAACGGATAGAACTCAGGATATAAAGCTGCAGGTAGCATAAATTTGGATATATCGTAAATCATATAAGCAAAATCCATCTGTTCTTTCAGTTTTTGTTTACCTTGCAGCAAAGCGATAGCATTAACGCGTAGGAGGTTTAGGGGTGTAGTTCTTCTTTCTTTATGTTTCTTCAGTTCATCAATCCATTCATTATGCTGAACGACGAGAAATCGAATTGCAGGTAGAAAGAAAGCTGTAGATATGTCATAGAGATTAGTAAAATAACTTTGAGTACACATTCCCTTGTCAACCATAACACGTAACGTTTCTTTCATTTTCTTCTGTGAAAGATTATATCTCTCTGCTATTTCTTGTATTTTATTGAAAGAAGTTCCTTCTCCATTGTAAGCTATGAGACAAAGTATCTTTTGAGAAACATTATCCAATTCTTCAATTGCTTGTTCCACATATGTCATACCGGTATACTGATAAATTTGATGATAAAATTAAAGATGATGAGTTCGGCAAGTTGATTTTTTACGTCAATCAAAGTCCTATTACTCTAACTAAAGGATCCCACCCTCAATAAACAGGAAAAAAAATAACAGCATTGCAAATTTTCTTCGTAAATTGGTAGGTACTAAACAACTGATTTACAATGGAAAATAAGAATACTGTTATAGATGCAAAAATAAACAATTTGAACGAGCTGACCAAGGTCTTATCTGTTAAAGAACAAGCCCAAGAACAACTTTTAGTTGTCATGTGGGCATGGAGCACCGGATATATCGTTCAGAAAAAGTGCTGCTTACTACAGACACCGCCATACACTTCGTCAGAGCCGAAGCTATAACGCTCAGATTGCAGACACAAACCTGTGCTTTATGATGTATCAAGTGCTGGTATTAGGGGTGGGGAACTTTGGTTAATGATTGCGTATCCCACAAATTCAAGATAATTATTGATTCTTTTGACGATATATTCTTGCCTTTGTTTTGCTGTTACGCCATCCGTAGCGTCAAGATTTTCGTGGCCTCATCAGACGACGGATCCAGAAGTAGTAGCCTGTAAGCACGAACACGGCACCCAAAAGGGCTGCAATGCAATGCAGCAGACGGGTAACGATACCGCCCCACTGTCCGGAGTGGACCGACCATACCCAACCCTTGAGCTTGCTGTAGCGCGACGAATCGGCATACAGGTCGCTCTTGGTAATGTCGCCGCTCGAGGGGTCGAAGGCGAACCGGTCGGAAGCAAAGATGTTGCCATAATGATTGGTAGAGACCGATACATTGCCGTTTTTAAGGGTAATCGACTTGCAATCGGGGTAGCGTTCGCTCATCTGGGCGTACACCTTGTCCCACTGTGCATAGTCGATGGCAGGTACCTCGGCGGTACGGCTGCGGCCATGTGGGGATTGCGTAGGCGCTCCTCCCAATGCTGTATAGAAGGCCGTGCGGTACCATTTGAACGACCATGTGAGGCCGGTCAGTGCCATGGCCAGCAGGAAAATGGATGCATACATGCCTCCTGCCACATGGAGGTCGTACCAGAAACGGAAGCTACCGCGACGGGTACTGATCTTCAAACGGTTCTTGAGCATCTTCTTGTTGATTGGCCACCATATCACGATGCCCGATATGAGGATGAAGACAAAAGCGATGGTGGAATAGCCTACCACCAGCTTACCCCATGGTGTGTCTACGCCATAGCGGTAAGAGTGCAGCAAGAAGCGGTGCATACGTGTGGTGGTGCGCACAAACTCATCGCCAGTATCTTCACCGGTAATGCGCCCGGTATAGGGGTTTACGCAACGCGACCATCCCTTGTCTACATACAGGCGCCAATTGCGTTCCGGCTCGCCAAACATCCGGATACCTGTCACGGTCACCGAATCGGGCAGCATCTGCTGGGCCCTGGCCACAATCTGCGAGGGAGCCAAAGCCTCCTCCTTCACTTCATCGGCCAAATATCGTTCGGGGTGATTCATGTTCTTTATCTCATCCTCGAACACCAGAACAACACCCGTGACACAGACTATGGCTATCACCAAGCCAAATGGAATCGAAAGCCACAGATGCAGCTTTGCAAAAAATCTTTTCATCGCAACTCTATTTTAATCCTTCATTTGATTGCACAAAAGACACCTCCCCACAGAGAGGAAGGTGTCTTGATTATTAAGTATGACAGATGTTATTCTGTGATTAGAAGATACCGATGTATGATGCACCAGCACCTGCTTCCAGTTCAGCACCCAGCGTGAAACCGTTGGTGTCGGCCTTCTCCGAATCGAAGATGTATACGTGTCCCTTTCCACCCATCGGGCAAAGTGCCATATACACCTTGCCGTCGATTACCTTAGCATACTGGTGCTGGAAGAGGTAGAGGCCAGAAGGTGTGTTCATCTTGATAGCTGTCTTGTTGTAGAGGTCCAGACGTACGATACCCCATGCTGCAGCTTCCTTGCTGTCACCCTTGGCTGTATCGAAGTATGTGGCATAGCCGATACCGTTGCCTGCATAGAACCATCCCAATGTGTTGATGGTCATGCCCGGGATAGCATTTGTGAGATCGAACACATAGCTGTCGTCGTATTTGCCGTCCGAGAGTTTCAGCATGTGTGTCTTGCAGATCTGATATGCATCGCCACGCTCGTCCTTGTGTGCCACCGGGATACGGTAGCCGTAGGTAGAACCTTTAGCTACAGCCGATTCAATCAGTTTGGGGTTCTGAAGAGACGGATAGTCTACCACAAGGCTGGTTGCAGGGAACTCTATGCCTTTCAGAGATTCATCGGGTTTGGCCGGATTGCGTTTCTGTTTTGTCAGACCGTAGTAAGCCTTACCGCCCATGATTACCGGAGCATCGATACGCGATACGTAGAAATTGTTCTCCAGGTCGTTGGCTGTCGGAGTGATTACGAACGTGTTGCTGTTGCCCAAGCTCAGGTCGCCCAAGTTCACGTCGACAATGGTTGCTTTCGCTTCGGTATAAAGGTAGTTCGTTTCAGAGCCCTCTTCAAATTTATTTTCAGTCTTCACATTGTGAAGCAACGCTTTCTCATCGTTCAGTTTGGTCCAGCGCGGATAGTCGGTACCTACAGTAGGAGCCACGTTGGTTTCGTCTCTCTTCTCATACACCTGGCCACCCTTCACGTCGAAGTTGAGGATGGTACCACCACCGTAGTTGAGGTTATAGAGCACTTTTCCGTCATTAGATGCATAAACACGTGCAGTACGTGTAGAGGGAACCTCAAATCCGAAGCCATGGAATGAGATACGTCCTTTGGTCAGGTCGGAGTGTGCCTGTACGTAAGTCTCGGTGTTGCCGGTAGCACTGGTAGAGAGAACTACATTGAAGAACACGTCGTTCGTGTCGCCAGAGTTAGCAGTTGGTTCCTCGTTCGAACAAGCGGCTAAGGCCAGAAGCATCGCGCTTCCAAAGATTAGTTTGTTCTTTTTCATGATCTTGATAAAAAAATTAAGTTGTTGATTAATAAATAGATTTCATTTATGTCTTCCCGATATTCCGTTTTAGCGGGCAAACGAATAGGTCACCTTCACCAGAAACATCCGGCCCATCTTCTGCAGCGCCCAATTGTCGAACACCTGCTCATTGAAGATATTCTTCACATCGGCGCCAATGCTCAACTGGCGTTTGGGGAAGGTGTAGAGTATGCCGAAATCGTTTACGAACTGAGTGGGAACGATGGCTTTTCCGGCTCCACCCAGACTTTCCCAGTTGCGGAAGAAGCGATGCACATAGTCCATATTGTAGGTGAATGTGAAGCGCGAATTCTTCTGAAACCAGTTGTTGGCCACATATTGCACACTCCAGTTGAAGGTGAAGAACGGATCGTTGCGCAGGCGGTCGCGGTAGTAGATGTACTCTGTGCCGTGCTCATCGTATCGCAGATTGAAGCGGGCATCGGTATACGAGGTCTTGAATTCGCTGAACACCTTCTGGTCGTAGTTGTAGCGAAGGTCGAAGTCGATACCCATGCTCCTCACCTTACCGATGTTCTCGTATCCGTACATCTCGTCGGTCTGGTTGGTGAGCGACTTCTGAATCAAGTCGCGGATGTCGCGATAGAACAGATTGAAGTCTACATCAAACGCATGGCGGTTCCACTTATAGGTGCCCAAGATGGCTCCCAAATTCAGGTTTACGCTCTTCTCGGCACGCAGATCGTAGGTGGGCTCAACGTTGCTCGTGGTGTTACCCAGCAGTTCGGTCACACCCGGCAAGCGAGTGGCATACTCAGCCGAGAAGGTGAGCAGTGCGTTGCGGTGCACTTTATACGATAAGGTACCGCCCACACCGTGATCGTCCACAGAGCGGTCTATGTGGTTGCCCACAAGTTCTCCGTTCACAAGCATCGGATCGGTGAGCTGTGCCCGCTGGCGGTAGTATTTGTAAAACAGGCTGGTCTGAAGTTTGTCGCCTGCAAACCGGCCATCGTATGACATGCTCAATATCATCTTGTTCAATTTGCGCGTATCCATAAAGTTCTGCTCCGCCTGGGTCAGATAGGGATCTTCCACGTCGCGGGCAAACTGGTTGTAGAGAAAGTTGGCCGACAGGGTCTGCGTGGGAAGGATGTGATAGGCGGCTCTAGCCCGTCCGGTCAGCGTGGTTTCCAAGTTGGTGGCCAGCGTGGCTTTACCGGCCTCACCTCCACCCTTTATCCACATCACGGGATTTCCCTCGCGGTCCACCATGATGTTGCCTCTCCAAGTGTACATATAGGGCACGGTGTCGATTACCTGACGCTTGCCCGAAGCATACGAGAAGTTGGCGCTGAAGTCGACATTCTTCACCAGGTTCTTCTTCTCATATTGAATCTTTCCCATATAGGTGTGCTGTTTCGAACGGCGGTTGCCATACACCACCTCCATCGTGGCTCCATGCTGTATATCCTTATTCATATCCGAATAGATGAAGCCCAGCAAGAAGCGGTCGGCCCATTTCACATTGCTGAAACCGGTATTGAGGGCGACGCCTTTCGATTGGTATCGGTCGTGGAAGCGCTCTGCGGTGATGCGTTTCACCTTACCGGTCTGCGGATCGGTCACTTTAATCTGGTCGCCCCACACGTCGTAGTTATTGTCGCTGTGATTGAAGAATGCCGAGCCCTGCACCAAGAAACCGGTTTTCTCATTGCGGTAGTTTCCGTTAAGGTCCCACTTGTGAGTATTGAACGAGCCGTAGGTATACGAGGTAGAGACCGACTTGTTGGCCGGTTTCTTCAGAACCACATTGATGGCTCCACCCAGCGCATCGTCTGTAAGATGGGCTGGCACCACCCCTTTATATACGTCGATACGTTCTATCATCGACGGAGGTATGCTCGAGATTGAGAAAGAGGATCCGTAGTTTTCCATAGGCACTCCATCGATGAGCATACGGATGGAATTGCCCGACATGCCGTTGATGTTGTATTGGATATCGGAGCCCACACCACCGCTCTGACGCAGTTTCACGCCCGATGTGCGGTTAAGCAGTTCGGTTGTGGCAAAGTTGCCCAATATGGCCTTCTTGGTATCGACCGAGCTCAACGCAAAGCCTCGTTCGCGCTCTCGGCGGCTATCCGATTTGGCCACCACCGTCACCTCGTCGAGCATAGCCACATCGGTTTTCAGCACAAAGTTGAAATGCTTATGTTTGGCCGATATCTGAACATTCTTCTCTACAGTCGTATAGCCGATAGACGAAACGGCAAGAACATGTTTGCCGGGAGTCACCTCCAGACGGAAACTTCCGTCGATTTCGGTAGTGGTACCTATAGTAGTACCTTTCAGGTAGACCGTGGCGTAAACGGGTTCGCCATCATCGGCTACCACTTTACCCGACACCACAACTTTTCCATTAGGTGAAGCAAAAGCTACAGTCTGGCAAAGGGTATAAAGCACTAAGAGGATCAAACTTCTTAACATCATATATATCTTACTTTTAGCGTAGTTTTTTCTTTTCGAAATGTGTCCTCAAAGATATGGAGACGGGGAAGTCTGTAAAATCGCATATTTCAGGTGTTTCATTCCATTACATTCAATAAAAATACCTATTTGCGACGATTTCCTTATTAAGTAAATTAACATTACACCCCTGAAAACTTTAACAATGCAAAAAGTTTGCGCCCGATACACTGAGCCGATTCTCAAGAAAATATTGCATGGCCCGGAGAAACAGGAAAGGGAGATGTCGCCGGACGATGGAATAAAGTGAATTAAAACGACTATCCCTAATTGCCGTTAAGGTCTGTTTCAGTCTGATGCTGAGACAGACCTTTTTTAGGCTGGGATTTTACAAAATCATGCCGCGAACTGGCTTTTCGATTACTTTTTTTACCTTTTTTCGCAAAAAAACGAGTCGAAATTTTGCAGAATAAAAAATATCCTCTACATTTGCACTCGCAATTCGAAAGAACAGCATCAAGGATTGATTCGCTAGCTCAGCTGGTAGAGCACAACACTTTTAATGTTGGGGTCTTGGGTTCGAACCCCAAGCGGATCACCAAAGAAAACGGAAGTAACTGAAAAGTCACTTCCGTTTTTCTTTTTATATGCGGTTTTGCACCACGGTGCAACGATAGAGGTTAATTGGTCCCCAAGTTGGGGAGCTATCAACTATTCTAAATCAGATTATATCTTTAGGAGTTATTTCAACTCATTTTCCAAATCCTCAATACTAGGCAACGAACTCTTGAAGTCAACGGGATATAATTTCGATAATTCATATTCCGAAACTCCTATTGGCTGAGAAGTTGATTCCAGTGCATATTGTGCTAAGACATTGTCTTTCGATTTGCAAATCAACAAACCAAGTGTAGGATTATCGATATCCTTCTTCAAAATACGATTCACGGCTGCAACATAGGTTCCGAGCTGACCGATATTTTCAGATTCAAATTTTCCCGTTTTAATTTCTATTACCACATAACAACGGAGATTGAGGTTATAGAACAACATGTCTATGAATTTCTCTGTCTGGCCAATCACGATACGGTATTCTCTACCGACGTAGGCAAAGCCTGTACCTAATTCTAACAGGAATTTACGGATATTATCTTCTAGTGCATCCTTCAGTTCTTTCTCGCGATAATCTTCTGAGATAGCTAGGAAATCAAAATTATAGGGATCTTTGGTCATCTCCTGTGCCAAGTCACTTTGCGGTGCGGGTAATGCCAACTTGAAATTGGTAATAGCTTTTCCTTGTCGCTCATACAAGTCTGTATCTAGAAAGTTCAAGAGCATATTCCTGCTCCATCCGTTCTCGATAGTCTTGCGAACAAAGAACATGGCTTTCTCAGGCTGAGATAAACATTTGTCGATGATGTATCGATGATGTCCCCAAGGAATATTCCATATTGGATTCTCCGTTAATTCACCCACAAGTTGTGGGTGAATTATAAGATATTCATTATAAAGTAAATAGAATCTTTTAGCATAATCAATACTTGTTACAGAAAGACCTTTAACACCAGGTAATGCATCTCTTAAATCTGCACTCAAATTCTTAATGAATCTACTTCCCCAACGACTTTCCGCCTGTAGAGTTACGATATCCTTTCCTAATGACCAATAAAACTTCAGCATCTCACTATTTACATGAGTTGCTGCTTTAATTTGACTTTGTTTATATCGTGCGCTCAGGTTTTGAATCCATGAAGCATAATCTTGATCTAGTTTTACTAACTGGCTCATACAAATATTTTTTATATGTTATTGTAACATCGCACTTAATGATTAAGTATCCTACAAAAATAAGATATTTATTGATATCTAGCAATATATTCTTACCTTTGCCAACGTTGTTACACATCTGTAGCAACAACAGAGTTTATTAACCATGTGTTACACGGGCTGTGTTACAATTCGATAATGAACGTATACTGATTCTCCGGAATACATCAGAAGTCAAGGATATACGCGAGGGTAAAACCGGTAGGTTGAAAGCCACAAGCCGCAGGTGTACCACCAAACATCATCTGTTTTTTCAAAAGAGTTTCTTGATATCCATTTCAAGGAATTCTGAAGTTGGAATGCCTCCATCTCCCACAATGAACGAAGCTTGAGGTTCAAACAATTGATTAAATCTGTTTAGGCCCTCGGTGCGTTTTTCTGCATTGCTCTTAATTTCAATAGCCACAGCTTTGCCTTTCTTGCGTAACACAAAGCCTACTTCATCATTGCGTTCGCGCCAATAATACACTTCAAAACGGTTGACGAATTCCAGGCTAACGAGATATACTCCTATAACAGACTCATAAATATACCCCCATACTTTACGGTCCATAATAGCCTGCTGAAAAGTATATGGACTATATACATTCTTCAATGCGTTGTTATATACCTGAAATTTTGGAATGCTAGCTTTTCGTCTAGCCATATCAACACTAAACTTGTTGAGTCCACATAATAAACCACTCTCGTCTAGCAGATTGATATATCCTGCTAAAGTAGTTGTGTTACCGGCATCTTGTAGAGATCCAACCATTTTATTCAATGATAACAGATCACCCGAATATGCAGCACCCAGTTCGAAGGTCTGTCGTAGTAATGCAGGCTTACTGACAGGTGTATCCATCAGAATATCCTTATTGATGGTAGCATCAATGATAGCACTCTGCATGTATTGTTCAAACCGGTCTTGGTCGGTTATTAATGGTGCAGCACCTGGATATCCTCCATAGTACAGGTATTGATATCATTGAACGTATCATAGTCCCATTCTTTCTTTACCACTTCACTCCAATTGGATATTTTTTGTATTTCATCAATCACAAGGACAAATCTTTCTGTAGATCCCCTATTCTTGATATTTGAAATTTATTACTTTTACATTTTTCTATGAAAAGTTACCTAGACCTTTGTTTATATTGTAAGAAAGTCCGGAAAGTTCGGTAACCGGATAATGGGATAACAAGTATTGACCGTATCAATGCTGTTGACGCATTGCGTGGCTTTGCCATTTCAGCCATACTTCTTATACATTCGTCTAATCATTTTCTTTACTTCGGCATACCCCAAAGTTCAGAAGAGATATCTAATACTGAATTGGAGGAACAGACAAACACCTTAAGCAATACACTCATTGCTGTATTTATGGTAACTGCCTTCATCGTATTGATTGCCATCATCCGTCGCAGACGCAAACAGCAACAGAATTAATCCGTTGTCAATACTATTGACCCAAAAGGCCTGCTTCAACCTAATAGTTGCAGCAGGCCTTTTTTATCAGCCTTTTTTTACAGAATCATGCAGATATTATACATATGGATAACTTTTTTCATACATTTCATTAAAAAAAGCACTCGATGTTTTGCAGAATCAAAAATATCCTCTACATTTGCAATCGCAATTCAAAAGAATAGCATTAGGGATTGATTCGCTAGCTCAGCTGGTAGAGCACAACACTTTTAATGTTGGGGTCTTGGGTTCGAACCCCAAGCGGATCACCGAAGACGAAACGGAAGTTACTGAAAAGTAGCTTCCGTTTTTCTTTTATATACGTCTTTGAAACACGGGGGACGCCTCCAATTAATTGGTCCACAAGCTGTGCCCCAATTTAATATCTGCCTATTCTAGCCTAAAGAATTTGATGTAATCCATAGTTTGTTCACAAATAATATTGTA
>SAMEA104404100__coassemble_638_pt1 | contig 36843 bp, 23 predicted proteins | sample SAMEA104404100__metabat2_low_PE_010 | metagenome-assembled genome bin SAMEA104404100 (sample SAMEA104404100) | Balaenoptera acutorostrata | reverse complement strand
TAGGCATCAACCTTAAAACGGGAGAAGTTAAAATCTACGATTCTCAACAACCCGATTTATTGATGGTTAAATCTGATACAGCTATTGAAATATGGAATACTTTGCCACAATATCATAAATCATATATCATTGACCAGATAAACGGCTTTGTCCAAGACTCCCAAATCTTTGATAGCTCAAATAATCAAGAACTCAAAATATTGTATGCAGCCATAGCTTTCTTTGCAAAGATTTTCGTCATATCCCATGCCGTATTTTTATCGGGATTCATGGCGAACCTATATGATGAAGTCATAGAAAAGAAAGAACCTCTTGCCTATTGTATGTACTATTTTGTAGTCTTCGACCATGGATTAATCAAAATGGCACAACTACTCAACCATATAATCAATGAAGAAAACGTTGATTCGGAAGGGATGGTATTCATTAATAATTGCTTATCTATGATGGTAAGCCAAAGTATGAATAATGATTTGGAGACCAAAGAACGATGGAACCGAACTGCCGAAGAATGTAATCCAGAAATATGGAAGGAGATTATGGCTGCATTGAGAAGTGCTAAGACAAACCAAGGTAAAAAGAAAGTTGTTCAATCATTGGAAGAAATACTTATTGGTAATCAGGACGAACTTTTAAAACTCATCAAGCAATTCCTAACAGAATATCCTGATAGCATTAGCCTAGCTTATCTGCTTAGATCCTTACAAGAAGCGAACAGAATTAAATCTGACATTAGGTACATGACGTTTCATCGAGCAATCGAACATTTCACCCAACAAAAATACGGACATGACATACCACAAAAGAGATTTGGCGAAATGAAAGGTATGTCACTTACAGGAAAACAGCATGGTTCAAGCTATATAAGAGCCAAACATATAATAGAAAGATGGACTCCCATCTTTGCCAAACACGGGTAATCGGGCAACCGATTATCCGTGTTTTTCTTTATAGCCTTCTTAATTTCTATTTTGTTTTGGTCGGTTTTATTAAAGTAAAAATAAACCGACCAATCACCTTTTGAACTCCCCATATCTTCGCAATCGAAATCACAGAGATTCTATCACTCTCTTGTAATTCTCACATAAAATATTAACCATAAAAATAAAATTCAAATGGAGAAAAATTTCGATTTAAAGGAATTGCTACTAAAACCAGTAGCCATCATGACAGGCGAAGAACTCATGTTCCTCTTGAACAGTCATCAGACTACAACACCTTGCAAAGCAGAACCTGTAGTTTCTAAGCGCATGTACTATGGAATTTCAGGTATTGCAGAAATTTTTGCTTGTAGTGTACCTACAGCAAACCGCATCAAGAAAAGCGGAATCATTAATGACGCCATTACTCAAATTGGACGCAAGATTGTCGTTGATGGAGAAAAGGCGTTAGCGCTAGTCAAAAAATCAGGAACCTTCAAAATAGCTTAAACGATGGCGGAAATTACAGCAAATGGAGTGGAACAACAAAGTTCCACTTCTGACAACAAACAATGGACAAGACTTTTGAAAAGGAGCAAAAAAGGTGAAATAGTAAAGTCGATGAGTAATTTTAGACTCATCTTCTCCCAAGATGAAGATTTAAATCAAATCCGATTTGACTCCTTCCGTCAGAACGACTTTTCTTTCACTCCCGTGTTCTTCAATGTGAATGGAGATAAAATAGATGACGAATCGGCAGGAAAGATTCAGGAACATCTTGAAATATACTATGAAGTGTTTATCAATCAGAACAAAATATTCCAGATATTGAAAGCTACATCTTTAGAACGTAGCTATAACCCCGTTAAGGACTTTATCCGTAAAGAAAAATGGGATGGCACACCACGATTGGCTACTGTCCTCATAGATTTCTTAGGGGCTAATGACACAGAACTAATTCGCGAACAAACAAAGAAATGGTTTGTGGCTGCTGTAGCAAGAGTGTTCGAACCAGGCTGTAAGTTCGACAACGTACTTACTATCCCAGGTCCCGAAGGTATCGGCAAAAGTACTTTTTTCAGTATAATTGGCGGTAAGTGGTTTAGTGATTCCTTTTCTTTTGCATCCAGTGACAAAGAGAAAGTGGAAAGCATATTGAACGCATGGATTATTGAAATCAGTGAACTGAATGGTATGAAACGTGCCAATGATGTAGAAGCAGCCAAAGCATTCCTCAGTAGATGTTGTGATTCTATGCGTCCAGCTTATGGACATAAGGTCATTGAATTCAAACGACACAATGTCTTTGCAGCTACAACCAATGAAACAAATTTCCTTCAAGGTGAAAATGGTAATCGTAGATGGTGGGTTATCCCTGTCAATGGTGCAGGTGAAGTATCTTCTTGGGTAGGCAAACTCAAATCAATTGTGCATCAACTATGGGCTGAAGCTTATTACTACTACGACAAAGGTGAAGAACTCTTTCTACCTAGTCATTTGGAAATGCAAGCTAGGGAAATCCAGATGAATCACTCCAGTATTCTCGATGATCCTATCTTGGAAGAAATCAGAATGTACTTAGAGCGTGCGGTTCCTCTAAACTACAACAGAATGAGTATTCCTGAAAGGCTCCATTACCAAAGAGGCGGATATGCTAATAATGATGAACCTAAAACAGAACTAAATATGGTTTGCGCACAGCAATTGATAAAAGAGATTCCCAACGACTTGATACGTTACAACTCCAATAAGTACAACGCTAGATATGTCAACTTACTCATGTCACATGTGGAAGGCTGGACACGTAGCGAGCAAGAAAAAGTTAAGGGATTGCACCCTGTCTATTGCGATAAAACGGGAAGAGTCAAACATCCTTGGGTTAGAATATCATCTATTCAGCCAAAAGAAGAAGATTCAGAACGCAGCGTACAACAAGAATTACCATTCTAAAACAACCATCTTGTCCCTTTGTCCTCTATTTCAGTCCAAACTAAAAACGTAAGGATTCGCCATCTTATAGCAATACTATTTTGAAGATGTCAATATTTCTCGGGGACAAAGGGACAAAACCAATAAATCAATGAAACCTCAATGAAAAAAGAAGAAGTAGTAAATCATATCAAAGCATTTAATCCTTTTTTGGCTGAAGCTGTTAACCAAATTGTGGATTACGTCAAGGAACGCACACCAGCTGCATTTCCCAACAAAGAACAAACCATGGCAGTAAACGCATACCTTAAATCTGTTCATACTGATGGTGATGGGAGTATGTCTAAAAACAACTGTGAGCACAGAAGAATCGCCACGCGTAGTATCACCATTAACGCTATCCGAATACTTACCAACGAAGAGCTAGACCGACTGCAAGATGTGTTAGACCATATCGCATACGACAGAGAATATTATATGCCGGAACAGAAACATTACAGAAGGATGTGACGTAACCTCCGACGAAGTAAGGGAAAGAAAGATACTGAAGCTTGCTGATGTTGTAGCCCACTATAACTACACACGATGTTTCCGTAGTTGTGGGCTCTCCCGAGAGGCTGGGCTTTGCCCCGACCCACTCATGGCGCTGCCCTAAGAACCCGTAAGGATGCCACCCTTAACCCGGTCTCGCCGACAGCGCAGAGTGACCCTCTCTGCACTCCGCTTATGGCTTTTCACCCTAAGAACCCCAAGTCGGAAGTGACCTTCTCCCGACACCCTCCGCTTAGGATACTGTCCTAAGAACCTAACTAAAATGAAAATTAATTATGCCCAAAACAACATCCGACCATATCAAACCTTGCAATATAGGTAGTAGCGAGGCACACAATAGACGAACGCCCGAATACTTATCCCATATCAATAAGAATGCCGTGTATGTCCGATTAGACCTTACGGACAATAATGAATCATGGATATCACCAGCAATGACCAATCTGCACCTACAAGATTACTATAATCAGTTAGCAAAGATGGTGAAAGAAAAAACAGGCAGAGCCATGCAAACCAAAGTGCGAGAGAAAGTCAATAAGAAGACCGGTAAAATAACAAAAGTAAATGGTAGTAGTCCCATCCGTGAAAGCGTTGTAGTATGCAATGAGAATACAACCATAGAAGACATCAAGCGATATGCTGCTCTTTGCAATCAAAGATGGGGAATAACCCCGTTGCAAATATTTCTGCACCAAGATGAAGGACATTATGAGAATCCAGAAGATAAATCCTCATGGAAACCGAACATTCATGCTCATATCGTTTGGGATTGGATGAATCATGAGACTGGTAAATCCCATAAATTGGCAGCCAAGGATATGAGTGAGATGCAAGACCTGTTGGCTTATTCACTGAACATGCAACGTGGTAAAAGTAAGACAGAAACCAACAGAGAGCACTTGGAACGTAACGACTTCATTATTGCGAAGAAAAAACAAGAGTTAGCTGAGTTGACTTCCGAGACTGAAGCGAAAGAAAAGCTAAGTTCGAATTTGGACCAAGAAATAGCAGATAAAGAAAAAGCAGCCAAACAAGACAGAAAGAACTTAACCAATGATATTCTGTCTGGTGTAGCAGGGATATTCGGGAAAGGAAAATATGAAAAAACCAAGAAAAACGAAATTCGTCTAATCAAACAACTTGAAGAAAAGGACCGAAATCATGCACAAGAAATCAATAAATTAAAAGCCGACCATCAACAAAAAGAAGTGCAGCTTGAGAACAAGTACAAGATGTCACTTTCAAAACAAGAACAAGCATTAAGTAGGCTAACCATTGAAAGGGACAATGCCAACGCTATATCCAAGAAACTGAATCGTATTCTGAACTTCTTTGCCCAAATCATCTACAAAAGTGACGAAATCTTTAGACGCGCCATCCAAGGTATCATTGACTTTGCCACATCTTGCAGAATTGGCTGTTCTCATAGGGACATTCTTTATAACGAAGAAGCAGCAGCTATAAAATCCTCGATGGAGAAGCTAGCCAATGATACAATAAGCAAAAAAGATGTTGGCTGGCTTATGGTGAATTTTGCCAAGGGAAAAGGAAAACTCACAGAAGAGGAGACTCATAGATGCAACCTAGAAGTAAACAGTGTAGCCGATGGAAAATACGATCGTCGTATCCAAAAACAGCAGAATTTTTCTCTAAAGGCATAGACTTTATTGAGAAAATTCTCCGAACCACATAATACACCTAATAATATTCTCATGGCTTTCCATGAGAATATTAACTTTTATCTTATTATTTGGAATAACTTGTTCTAACACTATTACCTACATTTTCTAAATAATCAAGGAAAGTCAAATAAATAAAATCTAATTTGCGAGAATGCCCATGAGTGACTACAGTCGTAGATGAAGGTGGAGTTTGAAACATATAATAATCATCGAAATCATCATACCAAAAGAAAAATTCATTTGGTGCAATAATTGATCCAATAGGCTTCGAATTATCACTTCCTGATGTCGAGTATTTAACCATATATTTCACAAGTTTTTTTCCTGTTTTATTCAAATACACATGCTTTTCACCTATGAACTTTTTATTATCCCCTGTAAAAAGACTATCGTACATCCATTCTTTTGTGACATTTCCATATTCTCCTATGATTTTCACAGCAGTCTTACCTGCATTCTTGTTTCTTTCAAGCATCCCAAAAATGGAGCACAAAGCCCAGAAAGCTACAAATACAATTATTACAATTGAACAACCTGAGGGTTTAAATTGTTTATCTGATTCCATAATCGAAATACGTTAATTAGGTAATTGCGACAAGTCTCTAGTAATTCTTTGTAATAAATACTCCTCTGAATCTTTTTTTCCCATAGTCCATTTTAATGACTTCCCATTATTAAATGCAGTATCGTCTTTATACGTTATTGTACACTTAATATCCAGCATGTCCATATTGTAGCTCAATGTAAAAACCTTATCGCATTTATCAGTTTTTACATTAAATCTAACAAAAGATTTAGTCTCTAAGGATATTTTTGAGCCGGGTAAGTTATATATAAAACTAAAAACTTTATTATATTTTTTCCTTATACCACCATCTTGAGCTATATCTATATGATCACCCAAACGATGGAATATATAACTAATAGCAATAACTAATATAAAAGCTAAAGGTATTCTCCACATAGTTAGACTTTATTTTAACCAATAAATATATAGATTACAAATCTAAGAAAAAATTATGTATTCTCATTGTGAATTTCTTGATATATCACTCCATATCATAGGCAAACTCAAATAGTTTGTTTACGCATTGTTTACGCAAGCGCATAAAAAAAGCAGCTACGATAATCGTAACTGCCTGATAATGAAAGTGGACCAGCCTGGGCTTGAACCAGGGACCTCCAGATTATGAGTCTGTTGCTCTAACCAACTGAGCTACAAGTCCGAGCATCATTTTTATCTGATTGCGGATGCAAAGATAATGCATGTATTTTTATTATGCAAGCTTTTCAACAAAAAAAAAATAATAAAAAAGGAAGAAATATAGGTTTTTAGTATTTAAATTGTATTTTTGCAAGACTTCAAACATTAAAATTAAAGAGAATAAATGTCACAAAATGCCAATCAGCCACATTTGACCGGCTTAACCGACAAAGAAGTCATTTCCAGCAGGGAACGATATGGAAACAACTTGCTTACTCCTCCAAAACGTCCATCTATTTGGAAACTTTATCTAGAGAAGTATAAGGATCCGGTTATTCAGATTCTTTTGGTAGCAGCTTTCTTTTCACTCATTATTTCATTTACTAAAAATGAGTTTGCAGAGACTATAGGTATCGTATTTGCCATTTTCCTTGCTACTACTATCGGTTTTTACTTTGAATATGATGCTGGAAAAAAATTCGACCTGCTCAATGCTGTAAACGAAGAAACTCCTGTCACCGTAATCAGAAATGGGAAAGTCCACGAGATTCCAAGAAAAGATATCGTAGTAGGCGATATTGTGATACTGAATACTGGCGGAGAGGTTCCTGCTGATGGCATACTGATAGAAGCTATATCATTGCAGATAAATGAGTCGAACCTTACGGGCGAACTTATGGTGAACAAGACTACCTGCGAAGCAGACTTCGACGAAGATGCCACCTACCCTTCCAATATGGTAATGAGGGGTACTACCATAACAGATGGTCATGGTATAATGAAGGTACAGCGCGTGGGCGACAATACCGAGATAGGCAAGGTAGCACGTCAGGCTAGCGAAGAGAGCGAAGAACAGACTCCGCTAAACATACAGCTTACCAAACTCGCCAACCTGATAGGTAAGGTAGGCTTTACCGTATCGGCCATTGCTTTCCTTATATTCTCTGCCAAGGACTTGTATTCTTATGTATCTGTCAACGAGATTCAGGGTTGGGAAGAATGGATGGAGATGATCAGTATCGTACTGAAATATTTCATGATGGCTGTCACACTGATAGTGGTATCGGTACCCGAAGGTCTGCCTATGAGTGTCACCTTGAGCCTTGCTCTGAACATGCGCCGTATGCTCAAGACCAATAATCTGGTGCGCAAGATGCATGCATCCGAGACTATGGGAGCGATTACTGTAATATGTACCGACAAGACTGGTACACTCACACAGAACCAAATGCAGGTAGACGAAGCCATGGTAGACGAAGACCTCTCTACACTGATATACGAAAACATAGCTACCAATTCTACAGCATTCCTGGAAGAAAAGTCAGGTAATACCAAACTCTCCGGAGTGGGCAATCCTACCGAAGTAGCGCTGCTCCTATGGATGAATGAGAAAGGATACAACTATCTGGACATAAGAGAAAAGAACAGAATAGTAAACCAGCTGACATTCTCTACCGAGCGCAAATACATGGCTACACTTATACAATCGGAGTCGCAGAGTGCACGCATTCTTTATATTAAGGGAGCTCCCGAAATAGTAATGGGCAAGTGCAATCTGAGCGATTCGGAAATAGATAGATACAATACCCAGCTGCTGGCATATCAGAACAGAGCAATGCGTACTCTAGGACTGGCCTACAAAATAATAGCCGAGAATGACAACACCGACTGCGCCGAGCTAGTGAACGAAGGCAACATGACCTTCATGGGTGTATTTGCCATAAGCGACCCTATACGTCCTGATGTACCATCGGCTGTAACAAAATGCAAATCGGCTGGTATAGCCATAAAGATAGTCACAGGCGACACTCCGGGAACTGCTACCGAGATAGCCCGACAGATAAATCTTTGGACCGAAGAAGATACGGAGCAGAACCGCATTACAGGAAGTGAATTTGCAGCCTTGTCGGACGAAGAGGCACTCAATCGTGTACTCGATATCAAAGTGATGAGCCGCGCCCGCCCTATGGACAAGCAGCGTCTGGTACAATTGCTGCAGAAGAAAGGTGAAGTGGTAGCCGTTACTGGCGACGGAACCAACGATGCTCCAGCACTCAATCATGCTCAGGTAGGTCTCTCGATGGGTACTGGAACTTCAGTAGCCAAAGAAGCCAGCGACATCACCCTTCTCGACGACTCCTTCCATAGCATCGCTACCGCCGTGATGTGGGGACGTTCGCTATACAAGAATATTCAGCGCTTCATTGTGTTCCAGCTTACCGTCAACGTGGTAGCCCTGATGAGCGTTCTGCTTGGTGCTATACTCGGAACAGAACTTCCGCTCACCGTTACTCAGATGCTTTGGGTCAACCTCATTATGGATACCTTTGCAGCCATGGCCCTGGCATCAATATCGCCCAGCATGGACGTAATGAACGAAAAGCCTCGCCAGCAGACCGATTTCATTATCAGCCGACCTATGCGATACAACATTTTCGGCGTAGGACTTGGGTTCCTGATCATATTGATGGGAATCTTGGGATATTTCAACAGCTTACCAGAAGGCATGAGTATACACAATCTCACCATATTCTTTACTATCTTCGTGATGCTGCAGTTCTGGAATCTGTTCAATGCCAGCGTATTTGGCACTACTCATTCCATATTCCGCGATGCCAGTCATGCACTGGGTATGCTGGGAGTAGCACTCATCATCCTTGTAGGACAAATAATGATAGTGACCATAGGTGGAGAGGTATTCCGTACTGTTCCTCTATCATTCATGGAATGGGTATATATCATATCGGGTACTTCATTTGTACTTTGGGCTGGTGAGATATGGCGTGCAGTCAAACGGATGAAGGGATAATCATTATTATACAGACAAAATTATGGATAATAATATAAAGAATATTTTCCTCGACTGGGGAGGGGTACTTATCGACCTCGACAAGCAAAGCAGTCTGCAGGCTTTCCGCAAACTGGGTCTGCAGGATGCCGATGCAGCACAAGATAAATTCATAGGCATACTGCAAGACTACGAACTAGGAAACATAAGCACTGTAGAATTCCGGCAGAATATATGCAAAGTGATAGGAAAGTATATCCCCAATGCAGATATAGACCATGCCTGGAACAGTATGCTGCTGACCGTACCCACCGACAAACTGCAACTGATATTGGAACTGAAGCAAAGCCACTCCGTGTATCTGCTCAGCAATACCAACCATATGCACTGGGAATACGCAGCACAGAGGGTATTCCGTCTGGACGACTATAGGCTGGACGATTTCTTCGATGGTGTATTCCTCTCGTATGAGATGCACAAGGCCAAGCCAGACAAGAGCATATTCCAGATAGCAGTTGCCCGGGCAGGACTGAAGGCGGAAGAATGTTTGTTTGTAGACGACCTGAAAGAAAATTGTGATGCAGCCATTGCTGCAGGGCTTCATGCCATACAATATACACCAGGCCATAATCTCCGAAATATATTCAAATGAAAATAATAGAAGATATAAATAATTGCTCACTATTACCTTGCGTGGCCACCATAGGCTGCTTTGACGGTGTACATTGCGGACACAGATTCCTCGTGAGTCAGGTCATAGACTTCGCCCACAAGAATGCTTTGCAAAGTGCACTCATAACCTTCACAGTGCATCCACGCCAGGTAATGCAGTCCGACTATCATCCCAAACTGTTGTCCTGTCTGCAGCAGAAGACAGAACTCATATCAAAGCTGGATGCAGACTATTGCTTCCTGATGCCATTCACCATGAAACTGTCCAAACTCTCGGCATACGACTTCATGAAATATCTGCGCGACACATACAATGTACATGCACTGGTGATAGGATACGACCATAGATTCGGGCACAACAGAACCGAAGGGTTCGAAGACTACCAGCTATTCGGACAACGCCTTGGGATAGACGTGATACGTGCACAGGCACTCATACGCAACGACCTCTCAATAAGTTCATCGCTCATACGCTCGCTGCTGAAAGAAGGGAGAATAGAAGAGGCCAACGACTATCTGGGCTACAATTATTATATCAACGGTACCGTAGTAGGCGGATTCAGAAACGGACGTAAGATAGGCTTCCCCACTGCCAATCTGCAGCCATCGTGCAAGGACAAACTGCTGCCAGCCAATGGAGTATACGCCATACAGGCCGATATAGACGGACAGCAATATAGCGGCATGCTCAATATAGGTCGACGTCCCACGCTGAACAATGGCGACAATGTAAGCATAGAGGCCAATATATTCAACTTTTCGGAAGATATCTACCACCAGAGCATACGCATACAGTTTCTGAAATATATACGTCCAGAGAAGAAATTCCAGAATATAAAAGAACTTACCATGCAGCTCAGACACGACAAACAGATAATACAACACATGACAATGCCCACTATAGAATAATCATCACAGACAATATACTTCTCCCATAGAGATTGATATAGCCAGGATGATATGGAAGACAGATATCTGCCACATGTTAGAAATATAAACTTGTACATCATAAAACAAAAAAAAACAATCAGTATGAAAACTACAATAAAATTGCTGCTTCTCTATGTAGCTACGCAGATATTGGCAACCAGCATCATCAATTTCTTTGTCTATAGCTATTTTACCCTACAGAATTATATCAGTACCGGCATGTTTCAGATAACCTCTCCAAGCGAGACCGGCAATCTGTATAGCATCATACTGACATTGCTACTGAGCAATATATTCTTCTGCTGGTACCTGATACATGGCCAGTACGTACCCACCGACAGAAAAACATGGTCGGCATATTCGCGCCCGGTCATGCTCATGATTATACCCCTCACACTGAGTTCCATGCTATGGATGAACTATGCAGTAGAATCATTGCCGCTGGACGACCGTCTGGAGACACTGTTCAATCATATGAACTCCAATATCCTGGGCATAGTGTCCATATCCATAGTAGCCCCCATAATGGAAGAGATGCTATTCCGAGGAGCCATAGAAGGAAGCCTGCTCAAGGCATGGAAGCATCCCTCCTACGCCATCATTGTATCCGCACTCATCTTCGGACTCATACACGGCAACCCTATACAGATACCTTTTGCATTCGTACACGGGCTGATACTGGGATGGCTATTCTATAAGACCGGCAGTCTGCTCCCCGGCATATTGCTACATTTTATAAACAACTCCATCTCCACAGCACTAGGCATCATCCTGCCACAATCATCGCAGAGCATGGAGATGATATTTGGCAAAGCCAATTCCATCATATTGTCAATATCAGGACTTATCATCACCGTAATATCTATATATATTATTAACAGATTGACACAAAAATCAAGGATAGAGACAGAAGAGATTCAAAAGTAATAAAGAAAGACTTAATAAAGAAAAAATAAAATACCGTCTTACTTATTATCCGATTAATTGTCCGTATCTTTGCGCATCGAAAAATAAGACTATATATATTATAAATGAAGACATTCGAAGAACTTGGCGTTTCTCCAGAAATACGCAAAGCAATTTCAGAAATGGGATATGAGAATCCCATGCCCGTACAACAAGAAGTAATCCCATATCTCTTAGGCAATGGAAACGATGTAGTAGCTCTAGCTCAGACCGGTACCGGAAAGACAGCTGCATTCGGCCTGCCGCTCATTCAGAAAATAGATGTACAACAAAGAGTGCCACAGGCTCTGATACTCTGCCCTACACGCGAATTGTGTCTGCAGATATCGGGCGACCTTACGGATTATTCCAAATACATAAGCAGCCTGAAGATTCTACCTGTATATGGGGGATCGTCGATAGAAAGCCAAATAAGAAGTCTTAAACAAGGAGTACATATCATAGTAGCAACTCCAGGACGACTGATAGACCTGATGGAAAGAAAGGTAGCAAGACTGGAAACTATAAAGGATGTGGTAATGGACGAAGCCGACGAAATGCTAAATATGGGTTTCACCGACAGTATCAATGCCATCCTGGAAAAAGTACCTCAGGACAGAAACACCCTGATGTTCTCTGCCACTATGAGCCCAGAGATAGCTAAGATAGCCAAAACATATCTGCACGATGCTAAAGAAATAACAATAGGTACCAAGAATGAAGGTAGCAAAAACGTGAATCATATAGCATATATGGTGCATGCCAAAGACAAGTACCTGGCTCTAAAGAGAATAGTAGACTTCTATCCTCAGATATATGGTATAATATTCTGCCGCACACGTAAGGAAACACAGGAAATAGCCGACAAACTGATACAGGACGGATACGATGCAGACTCACTGCACGGCGAACTGAGTCAGGCTCAGCGCGACCTGGTAATGCAGAAGTTCCGCCAGCGCCATCTGCAACTGCTGGTAGCTACCGATGTAGCAGCCAGAGGTCTGGACGTAAACGACCTTACACACGTGATAAACTATGCACTGCCAGACGATACAGAAAGCTACACTCACCGTAGCGGACGTACCGGACGTGCAGGAAAGACTGGTATATCCATAGCCATAATCAATCTGAGAGAGAGAGGCAAGATGCGTGAGATAGAACGTATCATCAACAAGAAATTCGAAGTGTCTATGCTGCCTAGCGGAAAAGACATATGCGAAAAGCAGCTCCTGAAGGTAATAGACGATATAGAAAAGGTAAAGGTAGACGAAGAAGAAATAGAAAAATTCCTTCCCGATGTATACCGCAAACTGGAATGGCTGAGCAAGGAAGACCTGATAAAGCGAGTAGTATCGATGGAATTCAACCACTTCCTGAATTACTACAAGAATGCTCCCGAAATAGAGCAGCCTAAGGCAAACGAAAAGGCAAACCTTACCACAAAGGAAAGAAAAGACCGTGGTTCGGACAAGGAAAAAGCAAGCCGCAAGGCAGAAAAGGGATACACACGTCTGTTCCTCAACCTGGGTAAGACCGACGGATTCTATGCCAACCAGATAATAGAGCTGATAAACCGCAACCTGAAGAAAGAACGCATACAGATAGGACGTATAGACCTCATGCAGAATTTCTCATTCTTCGAGATTGTAGAATCGCAGGCTTCTATGGTAGTAAGAGCGCTCAACAAAGTAAACCTGAACGGACGCAGAGTGATAGTAGAAGTAGCAGGCGAAAACAATGGCAAGAGCGACAAGAGCGGACGCAAGCGTGGAGGTGCATCCGAATCGGGCAAGCGTGGCAAAGACACCAAGGAAAGAAAGCCTAAAGCTAGTCGCGAAGAACGTGGCTATACATCGGCCAGAGGTCCTAAGCGCAAAGACGACTGGAAACAGTTCTTCGAAGGAAACCAGGACTTCAGCACTATGGAAGAAGGATTTGCAAAACGCAGCAAAAAGAAGAAGAAATAAGATACAATACAGGTAAAAATAATTGTCCCCTTACCACGGTGAAAACATCGTGATAAGGGGACTTTTTGGTGTGGAAACTTCACCTTGTTTCATCACAAAGAATGGTTCTCAGAAGAACTCTTAGGAGTTTGAACCAAAACACTTAGGAGTTTAGACCAAAACACTTAGGAGTTTTAGTTCGAACAACTAAGAGTTTTTTTGGCATTCCTAAGTTGTTGATAGTCAGCGTTTACCAGAATGCCTAACTATGCCTATTTTCTATAGACTATAGTGGCGCTCTGAGGAGCTGCAGCCAGCTGTGAACCTTTGGTATAGAAGAGACCTTCTTCGTAATTTATTTTACCATCATACGACACTACGCAATACTCTCCACTGCGTGTATCCACACTCACTTTCTCGGTGCGCGAATTGAGTATTACGGTTATGTCTTGCCATGTTTCGCCATTGGGCTTGCCATTGATACGGAAAGCTACCACACCATCCTGTGCATGCAGAAACTCCAGATGCTTGTACACTAGTTCCGCATGTGCCAGACGGAAAGCAGGATGAGCCTTGCGCATGGCTATAAGGCTCTGTATGTACTGGAATACATCGTGATTGTCCTTCTTCAGATTCCAGTCTATACGGTTCACTTCATCGGGACTGCAATAAGAGTTTTTCACTCCCTGCTTGTTGCGCATGATTTCATCGCCATTGAATATGAACGGTATCCCCTGCGATGTGAATACTGCCGTCTCTGCCAGTTTCAATAATCTGCGGCGCTGGGCAGCATCGGCATCGGGAGCTGTGAGCTTCAGACGGTCGCCTATACAATGGTCATCGTGACAACTCACATAGCTTATCATCTGGGTAGGCTGTGACGCCCATGTATCTGGAAAATTCTCTACCTTGTCCTTGAGCTGAGGATGAGGAAGCGCACCAGCTATACCAAACATCACCTGCGGCTCATAGCCCGGACATCCCACTACAAATGCACCATCCTTATCGCTAGTCCAGGCACCACGAAGTCCGTCTCTAAATTCATCGCTGAATGCAGCTACCCCCGGTATCTGCCATGTATTGGCCTTCATAGCCAGAAGCTTTGCATCGTAGGCTGGAGCACTGGCTGCCCAACCTTCGCCATATATAAATATGGTAGGGTCTATATTGGTAAGCGCCGCGCGAATACCCTTCATGGTCTCTATATCGTGTATACCCATCAGGTCGAAGCGGAAACCATCCACGTGATATTCGTTGACCCAGTAGCATACCGATTCTATCATATACTTGCGCATCATGGCACGATTGCTGGCAGTCTCGTTGCCGCAACCCGAACCGTTGGCCCATCCTCCCTCAGCATTCCGACGGTAGAAATATCCGGGTACCGTGCGCTCGAAATTGCTCTCGTCTGTATTGAAAGTATGATTGTACACCACGTCCATAATGACTCGTATGCCAGCCTTGTGCAAGGCTTGCACCATCTGCTTGAATTCGGCTATACGTACCGATGGGTCGTATGGGTTTGTAGAATATGAGCCATCGGGCACATTGTAATTCTGTGGGTCGTATCCCCAGTTGTACTGAGGAGTATCCAGACGGGTTTCGTCTACCGAAGCATAGTCGTACGATGGGAGCAGATGCACATGAGTCACTCCCAGTTCCTTCAGATGGTCCAGTCCGGTAGCTTGTCCTTTCTGATTTCGGGTTCTCTCTTCAGTCAGCGCCAGATACTTTCCTTTGTGCTTTACACCCGAAGTCTCGCTTATGGAGAAATCACGATGATGCATCTCGTACAGCACTATATCGGCAAAACTGTTCAGCGCCGGACGCCTGTCCTGAGTCCATCCTTCAGGATTGGTAGAGTCCATATCTATTATTGCTCCGCGTCTGCCATTAGCACCCACAGCCCTCGCCATCACACCCGGAGTTTCGCCCAGCCATTTGCCCTCGGCATATACATTGAATGTATAAAACTTACCCTTCAGGTCGCCAGGGATATGAGTAGTCCACTGTCCGTTACTGATTTCCTTCATAGCAGCTGTACGTATAGCAGGTGTATCCAGCCCTTCATTATACAGACTAAGTCTTACCGAATCGGCTGTAGGAGCCCATACCATGAAGTCGGTGCTCTGAGGCGTATAGCTCATCTCCTTCCACTCGGTTTGGAAGGTAGGATAATCGTTGAAGGGTGCATAGTTTTTTCCTTCCATACTCGATGCTATCAGAGCAAGGAGGGATAAAATTGCGGTTTTCTTTGTCATGTTATATCATTAAGAAGAAATACAAATTATTATTTACTTAAAAATTCTCGTTTCCCAGAATTACAAATGAATGAGGAGGCAATGTGATGTTCTGTCCAGCCTTCCATTGGGATGCCTTTCCTGTCATAAGGTCGATGTAAGAAGTCCATCCTGCAGGTACTGATACAGCAGCAGTCTGTTCGGCAACAGTAAAATTGCCCACTACGAAGAGTTTCTTACCATCGATGCTCTCCAGCTGAATAGTACGGCATGCTTCCCATACCGATACACCTACCTTCCAGGTGAGCTGTGAATTTTCGGCAAACAGTTGAGGTACTGCCTGGCGCACCTTGAGCATACGTGTATAAGTATCGGCCAACTGCTTGCGGCAAGCATTGTCCATGTATTCCCAATGCAATGGTTTGCGTCCTGTACGTCCACCTTCATTTATGCTCACATCGTAGCCCATCTCACCAAACTGCCATATCATCTTAGGGCCGGGAGTAGAGAGCATAAATACGGTGTTGGCAGCCATACTGCTCATACGGCTCTCCAGGTTGGTCTTCAGGTCGCCATTACCATATGCTTTTGCCTTGAAGGCAGTACGTTCTTCGTCGTGACTTTCCATAAAGCCTACATAGGTACCGAAAGGCATATTGTTGGTGCCAGTATAAAGCCCCTCAAATCCGCTGTCGCTCTTATATCCCATACCAGACTGGCAGAAAGCATTGTTGGCATTGCGCCATACCTTCATGCCGGCTTCGCCCAGTTCTTTTTCTTCCTTGTCGCAGCAGAAGTGTTCGAGTATCATCACAGCCTCAGCCTTTGTGCCAGTAATAGCAGAATAATAATCCTTCAGAATAGCCACACGCGAAGCATCGTAATTGCCTGCATTGCTCTCGTTGCACTTACGCTGGGTGAAGCCCTTGGTCAGGTCGAAGCGGAAACCATCTATGTGGTATTCATTGAGCAGGAATTCCAGATTGCGTTTCACAAAAGTTCTTACTAGTGGCGACTCGTGATTGAAGTCGTGGAACACGCTGAAAGGATGAGGTGCATCTACATTGAACCATGGATTTTCTGCACTTGTCTTATTGCCAGACTGGTCCCAGTAGAGGCGAGCAAATGGCATTGCTCCGGTGGCATGATTGTATACCACATCCAGTATTACAGCTATGCCACGTCTGTGACATTCGTCTATAAATTCCTTGTAACGCTGAGTGGTACCATATGCCTTGTCCATAGCAAAGAAGAAGCAAGGGTTGTAGCCCCAGCTATCATTGCCGTCGAACTCCTGCACTGGCATCAGTTCTATGGCATTCACACCGAGACTCTGTATATAGTCCAGTTTGGAGAATACTCCATTCAGGTCGGATGTATTGCTGAAGTCGCGCAGATGCAGCTCGTATATCATCAGGTCGTCGGGATTCTTCAGCTTGAACTCGTGTTGCCATGCAAATTTGTTGGCAGCTGTTCTGAATACCGATACCATACCACTAGCCTTCTCTGGATATACGCGCTGTGCTGCCGGATAAGTAGATTCGGCTATCCATTTGTCGTTGTCAGGATCGAGCACCTTTTGCGAGTAGGCATCTGCCAGACGCAGAGCTGCACCATTCTTCATACCTACATAGTACTGGAATGCATATTCCTTCTGAGGGTCTATATTCTTCACAGTAATCCACCAGCAATGCGATGCATCGTCGCGATACATCTGCGATGCTTCTGTATTGCTCAGTGTCCAGCCGTTGAAATCGCCCAGGATGTAGGCATAATCCTTGTGATTGCCATTCAGGTCCTCATCGTAGAGTACAAATGTCACTTCGGTGCCATTGTCGGCATAGTTGATACCCTCCACTACTCCATTGGGGCGCACCTGATACTTGATTTCTGCTGGAGCAAAGCCTTCATATTTACTGTCTGTCACATCGATAAACTGGTCGTCGTCCAGCCCCTTCTTGCTACCATCATCACTGCGTAATACTATGCCCAGCTGTCTGACCGGAGTTTCGCCCGACTTGTACCACTGACGTATGCTTGGTGTCATCTCTATACTCCATTCATTGTCGGCAGTGCGTGTCATCTTGCACTGTGGCAGATTCTCCGTCCATCCCGCTGGTACGAATTTCCATTCGCCATCCACTATCACACCTGTATGTATATACACATCACCCTTGTATCCCTTCAGTTTCGACTTGCTGTCGGCACGGAATACTATAGTGATGGGCTGGTCGGCATCCGGTTTTTCGGGAGTCCAACTCAAGCCGTAAGGTTTGGGCTCTGGAGCCTTATCCTCGGCACTTTGGCTTACCGATATTTCTTTACTCATATTGCCCGCCACAATTGTAATGACTGCAGTACGAGCCACATCTGTAGTATTTGCACCCACGCTTACCGCCATTCTATTCTTTCCGGCATTGCCTTTGGACGGATGGATAGTACACCATAGGGCAGCACTCTCGCTCACCTGGGCTACCCACTCTCGCGATGTTTCGAAACTGATAGTCTGAGTAAACGCCTTATCGCTCAGCATCAGTCCATTCTCAAAGAACTGTTCACTTTCGGGAGTGGGAGTAATATATTGTTGCAATTCGTCGTCGTTGTCGCTACATGATGCTGCGAAAGTGAGTATCACCAGCAACATACTAGCCCACATATATCTGAAATACACATTAACTTTCATAGTCTGCTATATTAAAAAAGAAAAAAGGCGGGCGTACACCTTAGCTTACGCCCGCCATAATTCAGTCTTACATTGAATCTCTAAACTTATAATTTCTTGAAAACAAACTCAAGTGTAATATCGTTGAAGAAGACATTGTATGTACCAACAGAAATCTGGATATTATCGCCACTGCTGAATTCCATTTTACCAGAGTTCTTGTCGTCAAGATTAATCTTGCCACCCCAGTTGATTTTCCAATCCTTGTCGACACGAATCTTTATACCGCCGGCCTTTTCTATCTTCAGATTTTCTATATACCAGTTGTGAGGAGCAACCTGAGTCATTTCTGCATCGCCACCCCAACCATTGAAGTCGCCTACCAGTCCCATAATCTTATATTCCTGAGGTTTCTGATTTTCCAACTTTGTCCACTTGTAAGAGTTCTTGCTGAAGTCTACAGCGAATGTGTAGTAAGCACCTGGTTCTGGACAAGCAATAGCATTACCGCCATTGAGCATACCCTCTACCGAGTTGTCGCCATCTACAGCTGTACCAATAGCCTTGTCCCAGTTGCCAAAGTCTGGTTCCATCCATATTTTCAGGTTGCCTGCACCATCCCACTTAGTGGTATACGACTGGTTCATTACATCTTCTGGATAGAGAATACAAGTCTTTGACTTGTTGTTCCATCCCTGCAATGCACCTACCAGATAATATTCGGGAGCTACTTCTGTAATCTTGAAAGTATAATCCATCATATTGATAGTCATCTTGTACAATCCCATCTTTTCCAGTCTGCCTGCCTGAGGTTTGGTAGTAATCAGCTTGCCTTCCAGGCTAGGATCGCCATCTTTCTCTACACCTACTACACCTGTAGGACCTTCTATCATTACATTTCCGGCATCCTTGTTGGTCTGAGTAATAACTTTCCAATGACTGTTTTCTTTGGTAGTAGAGAACATGATTGTGAATTCGGAATCTTCGTATACATCCTTGCCACTATGATTGAACGGCAATATCTTGGCTCCGTCCCAATCACACATATCACCTATCAGATAGTAAGCCTTGTCTATGAAAGGAGCCACTGGAGTAGCGCTCACTGTAGTCTTAGCTTCGAGCAATGAAGCCTGACCGCCCTGCATCACATCGGCATATACCACTGCAGAGTAGTTTCTCAGTTGTGGACGTTTGCCAAAATCTTTTTCTATCTGAGTCTGCAGATTGGAAGTAAGTATCCTTCCTTCCACATCGGCATCTATAAATACAGGTTCAGCTCCATCCTTATCGGCTGTAAGCTTTATGCGGTACTTGTCCAGCACTGCACCTTCGGGCAACTGAGCAATATCTATAATAGGAGTAAATACCTGTACTGAATCGCCAGCATCGGCCAGATTCAAGCCTTCGGCACCCTTGGCACTGAAGCCTGGCAATGTGATGGCTTCTTCCTGTTCCCACTGTTGGGGAGCAACTACATCCTCATTGAAATCTTCATCACAAGCAGCCGAGAACAGAGAAACGGCTCCAAGGATTGAATATAGTAAATATTTTTTCATGATGTTTTTCTTTTTATAAGATGGTTGGTTCACTTCCCCGCAGTCTTATGGGAGCTGCAGGGAAGCTGTATTTGTTGTTTGGAATATTATTCTATCTTACCTGTTCCGGCAGTAAAGTTGATATACATTTTCTGTCCAGCCTTAGAAGTGACTCTTTCCATGTCGCCATTAGTACCACGGTATTTCAATTTGCCATCGAATACCATAAACTCAGACTTCCACCAGTCGTATCCATCCACCTTTACATATGCACGAGGACCTTCGTCGGCATCAGAAAGGAATGCAGGAGAAACGAAATCAGCATCGGCCTCTGCAGGTACAGTGAATTTTGCATCGTCCATGCATTCAACCCATTTGTTGTTCATAGTACCACCTATAAGGTAAACTGCAGGTTCGTTCAATTCGATAGTGTATTTCACATCACGGCCTTTTACTGCAGTGCGTACCACTACCAGATACCATCCGCCATTGGTCACACCAATGTTTCCGCCATCATCTTTCGTACCAGCTTTGAAGTTGTCTTTCACTTCGGCACCAGCAAAACCTATTTCGTTGCCATCCCAATCCATATTCTGATTTACCTTGAATCCTGAATTAGCTGGCAAATAAACCAGACGCCAGAATACTCCGTTGTTGTCGAATGTAGGTATCATATCCAGTGAATTGCCCCACTTCCAGTCGCAGAATCCACCAATCATGTATATATGCTCTGGCAATATGACAGGAGGCAATGCAAATGATGTCTTTACATAAGGCAGACTGATGATATTGGAAGTAATCTCACCTGTATAACCAGTAGCAGTCTTGAGCGATGCTTCTACTCTGAAATATACTGAAGTAGTTAATGGGAAATCATCTTCTGTCTTACCGGCAGCCAAAGACAAATTGGTTACAGCCTGTGCAATCTCGGATGCATCTACATCCATCTTGGCTGTGCTGTACTTGGTATCCAATACTTTTGAGTCTTCGAAGTTGGCATCCAAAGATACTTCTACGCTATATATAGTAGGAGCAGTATAACCATAGTCTGGCTGAGAGCAGGTAAACTGCAATGTCTCCGATTTGTCGAGGTCGTACACCGTATTTACATATGCAGGTGTATTGAGCGAGAACTCTGTTGGAACCTGGTATACAGGATTGGAGTCTCTATCTGTTTCGCAGGCTGAGAAGGTGAGCATACCCATCAGCGCTATTGCAAGTATAGATTGTTTTTTCATGTCTTTACTATTTATATTTAGGTTGAGTATGTGGGGGATGATGGAGAGGAAAAGCCTCTCCACTATATTCCCCACTCTGTATTGTTCTATGCCTTATTAGTAACCAGGATTCTGTTTCAGATTAGGATTGGCTGCAAGGTCTGTATCAGGTATAGGGAATATGTTCAGATTGGAACTGAAGTTTGTACCTTCTTTCAGTCCACCTTTCCACTGCCATTTGTAATCGGTACTGCCACCAAACTTGCCAAAACGCACCAGATCGATACGACGACGGCCTTCGAAATAGAATTCGCGGCACCATTCATCCAGTACCTCATCGAGGGTATAAACTGATTTAGTATCGGCATTAGCACGTGTGCGTAGAGCATTGATGGCATCTACGCCCTTGGCTGTGAGAGTACCTCCATTTACACGTGCTGAAGCTTCGGCATATGTAAGCCATGCTTCGGCTGCACGCATCAGGAAGAAGTCGGTATCGCAGAATTTCTTATGCTTGGCAGCCTGTCCGTTGGAATAGAAATTGACAAATTTTGCTATAGAGAAACCTTGGGTAAAAACAGCCACATCATCAATATCCAATTCACGGTCCTTGCTCCATAACAGAGCACGATCGTCGCCAGCTGCTTTGACCATTTCGGCAGCAGTCTTGCCTTGTGGTACATCGTTGGGGAAGAACTTCTTCACCAGTTCAGGACGTGCACGGTTTCCTGCCCATGCCTGGTCGGTATTGTTGGTAGCATCTCCCACTATGGTCATATCATTACTGAATGTAGAAGCCATAAGGAAGAGTGAAGTACCATAGCTAGTAGTGGTAATACCATCCTGAATCAATGGGAAGATAGCTTCACACTGAGCACCGTTTTCACCATTGTCACCCATAAACAGCATTTGATAAGCACTCCATTGTGAATTGCCTTTGTCAAATAGTGTATAGCCCGATTTCATCACCTTCTCTGCATAGTTGGCAGCCTTCTGCCATTGTGCAGTACCTGTATATACTTCGGCATTGAGGTAAAGACGTGAAAGCAACATCCATACTGCAGCCTTGTCTACACGACCATAAGTATTGGTTCTGGCATCCATAAGCAGTGGCTCTATGGCTAACAGTTCATCTTCTACAAACTGGTAAACCTGAGCACGGCTTGCCTGAGGAGCATTTTCTGTCGACATGGTAGTAAGGAATGGAACATTTCCGAATGTATCCATCAGGTAGTAATAATGCAAAGCACGGATGAAACGTACTTCGGCTACACGGGTAGCATCGTAGTCGGCAGGTACTTCATTCAGGAAGAAATTGCACATGGTAACTCCGAAATACAGACGATAGTAGAAGCCTTTCAGCATAGGATGGCTGGCTCCCCACTGATTGAAATTGAATGCAGGAATACCTTCGTCACCCCAGCAGCAGATGGCTTCGTCGGTGGTCAGTTCGTTGGCATTGAACATCTGGCGTACGAAACCTGTCATACCGCCATCCAGACCATCTATATCACAGTCGCCATCGGCACCGCCCTGACCAGCCATAGCGAAGTTGGCATAGCATTTATTGAACAAGGCATCGTAGTTTGGTGTCATATTTGTACTTGGGTCGATAGGTGTAACATCCAAATCGTTGACACACGCCCCCATTCCAAGCGACAGCACCATGGCTGCAGCAGGAAGAATATATTTGAATTTTATAAGTCTCATAATGATTATCTTTTTCAGTTATTAGAAATTAAGTGACAATCCCAACATAGCTGTAATAGGACGCGGATACATACCATTGTCTATACCACCCATCACTTCAGGATCGATACCATCGTATTTTGTGATAGTGAATACATTGGATACTGTAGCATATACACGACCGCTAAGTTTTGATAACTTCTGGCTCTTGAAGCTGTAGCCCAAAGTAATATTGTCGCACTTCACAAATGACGCATTCTGCACAAAGTAGTCGCTCAATACGTTGTCGTAAGTCTGCCAGTTATTTGCAAGCACACTCTTCGGACGGTTTGAAAGATATTCAGAAGGAGCCCAGATTTGAGACTTGCTCACGTTGCTGGCACCTGCTTCAAGGTCATTGTATACGTAGTTGCCAAAGCTTCCACGAAGAGAGAAGCTGAAGTCCCAAGCCTTATATGTCAACTTGGAAGTAAATCCTGCTGTCCAAGGAGCCATAGGACTCTTGTACAGGTATTTGTCGTCCTGATTGATTTTGCCATCACCATTACGGTCTACATATACACCTTCCATTGGCATGCCATCTTTGTCGTATACCTGCTGGAATACATAGAATGAGTTAGCTGAATAGCCCACTGCATGAGCCTGACATTTATTACCTGTACCAGAAGAGATATCTCCGGTAGCTACCTTATAGTCGGCGTCACCACTAAGTTCGGTTATCTCGTTGTTGTTGTAAGTCAGGTTGAATCCCAAGTCCCAATACCAGTCTTTGGTTACGATAGCCTTCCAGTTCAATGCTGCTTCTACACCATGGTTTTCCAGCGAACCGATGTTGGACATTACCTGGTTGCGGAAGTTTGAACCAGCTGCCACGTATACGCGGTTCAGAAGGTCCTTTGTCTTTCTGTAATAATAGTCTACACTACCAGTAAGGCGGTTGTTTGCAAAACCGAAGTCGACACCAGCATTGTATGTAGTAGTAGTTTCCCAAGTAAGATCCTTGTTGTAAGCATCAGGGCGATACAATATACCACCACCCTCGCTTACTGGTTTGTCCACTGGATAGTAGCTGTCGGACTTGATATTCTCATTGTATGAAGCAAAGTAGTTGTAGTCTCCAATCTTTTCCTGCTGACCAGTCATACCATATCCAAGACGGAGTTTGAGGTCGCTCACTGCATCTACATTCTTCAGGAATGCTTCTTCCTTTATCTTCCATCCAAAAGCGAATGAAGGGAATGTAGCCCAATGGTCTTTGAATCGTGAAGAACCGTCGTGACGAACTGTAGCTGTGAACATGTAGCGGTCCAACAATGTATAGTTCAAACGTCCGAAGAAAGATACCAGATAGTTTTCGGTAGCCCATTTATTGCCATTCTCTGAGAATTTATCACCAGGTTTCAGTGTATTTGTTGACTGATAGACACCATATTCGTTGTATTCGCCTTCGCTATGGAAATGCTGCCATTCGTAACCAGCCATTACATCCAGATGATGATGACTCATGAAGTCCTTGTAATACTGTGCATAGGCATTGAATGAGAGATTGTATTTGTCTGTTTCATCCCATTTGTTGAGTCCATAATAATGGTTTGTAGATGAGAAAGGTGAAACAATTGTTGTCTGCTTACCTGTAGAGTAGTCGGCACCAAGGTTCATGTGCAAGCGCAAGTCTTCGAAACCATGAATCTTATAGTCTATTTCGGCATTACCGATAAATGATTTTGATTTGGCGCTGTCATCCTTCTGTTCCAATAGAGCTACTGGGTTCTTTGTAGCCAGAGAGTTGATAGTAACAGGCCATTCAGGGTCGTTCAGAGAAGTACCGTTGGTAGGCCACTGGAAGTAACCACCAAATAGTTCATAACCTTCAGAAACTCGTGGCGACTGCGTAGGGTCCATCCATACAGCTGCATTTACTGCACCACCATCAGCAAAATTAGATTTTGCAAGCATTCCCTTTGCGTTCAGGTTCAATTTCAAGTGATCGTCCAGGAAGCTAGGAGCCAAGTTCAAACTTGCAGTGAAACGTTTGAAATCGGAAGTCTTGAGGATACCTTCCTGACCAGTATAACCTAAAGATATGCGGTAAGGCATGTGTTTGAATCCACCGCTCAATGTCACGTTATGGTCGTGGCTTACTGCTGTACGATAGATTTCGTCCTGCCAGTTGGTATTGGCAGTACCCAGTGCATTTACTGCAGCCGAACCTTCGCCATACATATCAGTCACGTATTTACGGAATTCGTCTCCGTCCATCACGTCGATAGTTTTACGCTTTGCACTGATAGAAATGTTACCATTATAAGATACCTGTGGCTTCTGTCCATTGCGTCCCTTCTTGGTAGTGATGATAATTACACCATTGGAACCACGCGAACCGTAGATAGCTGTAGCCGATGCGTCTTTCAGTACTGTGAAGCTTTCTATATCGGCTGGGTTCACCATAGACAATGGGTTGGAAAGACCTTTCACACCATTATTGTCCATAGCCAGACCATCTATTACGATAAGAGGGTCGTTGGATGCATTAAGTGAAGAACCACCACGTATACGGATAGATGCGCCTGCGCCTGGAATACCACCAGCCGTAGTAACGTTCACACCAGCAATCTTACCCTGGATCATATCCTGAGCATTGGTCACCAGACCTCTGTTCATTTCATCGGGCTTGATAGCTGTGACCGAACCGGTAAGGTCATTCTTCTTGGCTACACCATAACCTATCACTACCACTTCGTCCATAATCTCTGTATCTTCTACCAATATTACATTCATATTGGCAGCAGCAGGCAATTCCTGCGAGTTGTAACCAATGAAAGAGATCAGAATCATATCTCCGTTGTTGGCACTAAGCTGGAAGTTACCATTAAAATCAGTAATAGTACCATTGGTAGTACCCTTTACTACGACATTCGCACCTGTAATAGGTTCGCCTGCCTTATCTTTCACTATACCCTTCACGGCAATCTGCTGAGCAAATGCTTCAGCCGACAGGAAAAGTCCAGCCATAAGGATAAGTAAGACCTTAAACATACTGTTTGTTTTCATGTTTTAAGTTTTAAAGTTATTGTTTGTATTAATGCATCTCCTTTATACTGATGGCGTATCCACCGCCACTTGCTGCATTGAGTTTTATCTTGCTCTTGCTGGTTATCTTCTTCTGGAATATCTTGTATGCCTGAGGATTCTTATCCCAGCTGGCATCTTTATCATCGGTATAGAATGTAGCAATATATGTCTTGCCTGGAGTAAGGAAATCGAACTTCAGCTGACTGGTGTGCCCGTTTTCGTCGGCTGTACAGCCTACATACCAATCGTCGGTTCCCTTTGCGCGGCGCGCTATAGTGATATAGTCGCCTGGCTCGGCTTCCAGATATTTTGTTTCGTCCCAGTCTATAGCTACATCCTTTATAAACTGGAAGGCGTCCATATATCGTTCGTAGTTTTCGGGTACATCGGCTGCCATCTGAAGCGGACTGTACATAGTGACGTAAAGGGCAAGCTGGCGAACCAGAGTAGAGCGTACTCTCGACTTGTTGTCGGGATTCATCTTGCTACAGTCGGTTTCGAATATACCTGGAGTATAATCCATAGGACCACCCATCAGACGGGTAAAAGGAAGAATAGTGGTATGATTCACATTACTTCCGCCAAAGGATTCGTATTCTGTACCACGAGCCGATTCATTTCCGATAAGATTGGGATAAGTACGGCACAATCCTGTAGGACGGACAGCCTCGTGAGCATTGACCATAATCTTATAGTCGGCTGCCTTCTTCACTGCATACAGATAGTGATTGATGAGCCACTGGCTGTAGTGATGTTCTCCACGAGGTATGATATTGCCCACGTAACCACTCTTCACGGAGTTGTATCCATTGTCTACCATAAACTGGTATGCCTTGTCCATGTGACGTTCGTAATTGATGACGGACGATGATGTTTCGTGATGCATCATCAGGCGTACGCCTTTAGCCTTGGCATAAGATGTAAGTTCTTTCACATCGAAATCGGGATAAGGAGTTACGAAATCGAACACATAGTCTTTCTGATGTCCAAACCAGTCTTCCCAGCCTTCGTTCCATCCTTCTACCAGTACCTGGTCGAATCCATGTTTGGCAGCGAAATCGATATAACGTTTTACATTGGCTGTATTGGCAGAGTGCTTGCCATTAGGCTTCACCTTGGTATAATCTGTTTCACCGAGCTTCACGCTGGGCACTTCATCGGTATAAGCCCACGAGCCTCTACCTGTAATCATATCCCACCATACGCCTATATACTTCACAGGCTTTATCCACGATGTATCTTCCAGTTTGCAAGGTTCGTTGAGGTTCAATGTAATGCGTGACGCTAGGATTTCACGAGCATCATCACTAGCTATAATTGTTCTCCATGGTGTATGGCATGGAGTCTGCATATTTCCTTTGTTACCTTGTACGTCGGGAGTTAGCCATGATTCCAGCACCATATTCTTGTCGTCCAAATTAAGGTGCATACAAGGATAGTCTATCAGTGCCGCTTCATGCAGGTTGATATAAAGTCCGTCGTCGGTCTTCATCATCAATGCTGTCTGTACACCTGTAGGCGAAAATGCTGTCTGCGATGAGTTTTCGGTATATGCCCCCTGCATCTTGCCTCTTATTTCCGACAGTCGGGAAATGGTGTAGTCATACTCCTGAGTATCGTAATCTCCAGGAATCCAATAAGCAGTGTGATTCCCTGTCATTGCAAACTGCGAATGCTCTTCCTTGATAGTAAAATAATTCAAACTTTTCTGCTGTGGAAATTCATAACGGAAGCCCATACCATCGTCGAACAGACGGAATCTTATCAGTATCCTGCGGTCGTTCATAGGCTGATACAATGTGACAGCCAATTCGTTATAATGATTTCTGATTTTGCTTTCTTCGCCCCATACAGGAGTCCATGTTTCATCGAAGGTAGACTCTTCGGCATTCTCCATTTTGAATCCGCTGTATAGATTGGTCTTCTTGTCAAGCTGGTCGGCGTCCTTGCGGGCAGTCCATTCGAAGTCTGTTTTCTTGTTGGCATCCTCCTTCACCAGTTCTAGTCCCAACTGACTTGGCTTTATTACGGCGTTACCTTTGTATGACAGTTCGTAGGTAGGAACACCTTGCGAACTCAATGAAAATTTCATTATAAAATTTCCATTTGGCGAAGTAATATTCGTCTGTGCATACAATGGCAATCCCATCATAAGAAGTATGACAACCGATAATATCTTCTTTGTTTTCATAAATAAAATTTTAAGTTTAAAGAAAAGGATAAGATGTTTTTTTCATTCAAATCAAACCTCTTTTCTTTCAGGTATCTACAAATTTAAGATTTATCATCACAATATTGTCTCACAAGAATGAAAATATAAGTTTTATAAAGTTCGTACAGGCATTAACTTCTTATTATACAACATGTTGTGTTTTTAATGTACTTATGAAATTATAAATGAATTCTAAGTTTTTATAGTTCTAGAACAAGTATTTCCCTATTACCTAAGGTAAGTTTCTCGCCTATTTGAACAGTCTTGCCCGAAATTACGTCGTGAGCCTTATTCTTTGTAAGAACCTCTTTGTACATATTCAGGTCTATTGTCTGTTCTCTATCATTTCCATTCATTATCACTACAGCAGATTGTCCGTTATATTTGCGTTCATAAACATATACACCATTATTGATACTGAAGTGCTTCAGTGTACCCTTTGCAATGACATCATTGCCCTTACGCCACTTCAGCAATTTCTGAGTGAAACTGAATGCCGCCTGCTCTTCGGCGCTACGTCCTGAAGCAACAAAACAATTTCTTTCGTCGCCTTCCCATCCGCCAGGGAAATCTTTTCTGAGCATTCCATCGCCTTCTGCCTTATCGCCAGTCATCAATATCTCTGTTCCGTAATAAATCTGAGGAATACCTCTGGTGGTAAGCAAGAAAGTCATTGCCTGCTTGTAACGGTCTGTATTCTTGGCCTTTTCATCGTTTGTAGAAAAGCGCGAAGTATCGTGATTGTCAAAGAATATTAGCAATTCCATTGGATTGGCATAAACAAAGTCTTGGGTAAGATAGTCGTACAAACGATACAATCCACCTGACCAATCGGTTGTTTCTTCATCGAAAGCCTTGTTCATATGTTCCATGAGTGGAAAATCCATTACGGTACGCAGATTGGAATTCTTTGGAGCAGCCAGTTTGCTGTCTTTCTGCCAATAAGATATCAATACGTTGCTATTCAACCATGTCTCGCCTACAATATTGAAGTTGGGATATTCTGTCTGTACTTCCTTGCACCAGCGCGACATCATATCGAAGTCGGCGTATGGATGTGTATCCTGTCGTATACCATTTATTCCAGCATATTCTATCCACCATATACTACTCTGTATAAGGAAACGCTCTACGTGTCGGTTACGCTGATTCAAGTCGGGCATTTCTTTTGTAAACCATCCATCAGTAGCATTTTTTTTCTCATACTCAGATGCATGTATATCCATCACACTTGCAGTCTTATATGATGTCTGCACATATTCCGACTTGAAATTGAACCAATCCTCCTGTGGTTTGTCCTTGAACAAATAATGCTCACATCCACAGTGATTGAATATCATATCCATCACTACTTTGAGTCCATTCTGGTGTGCTTTATCCACCATGTGCTTAAATTCTTCGTTTGTTCCAAAACGACGGTCTACAGCATAATGGTCTGTAATGGCATATCCATGATACGAACCTTCTTTCATATCATTCTCCTGTGTTGGGTTCAGCCAGATAGCTGTCACTCCAAGGTCGGCTATATAGTCCAGATGATTTTCTATACCCTTCAGGTCGCCTCCATGACGTCCGTACTGTTCATTTCTGTCCACCTTATTTTCCAGCATTCCATCCACAATATCATTCTCTGGTTTGCCATTGGCAAAACGATCGGGCATAATAAGGTAAAGCACATCGCTTGCATCAAAACCTATTACATCTTCACCCTTCTGTACTCGCTCTTTCAGTTCATAAGGCACTACAGTTGTTTTCTTGCCTTTCTTCAGGATAATATCAAAATTTTGAGCCTTAGCATCACTAAGGTCCAGATATAGAATAAGATAGTTGGGGTTCTTTTGTTTCACTACCTCTTTTAGAAATATATCTTTACTAGACAATGTTACTTCAGATGAAGAAATATTATCGCCATAAAGTAAGATTTGTAATTCTTCATTTTCCATTCCTGCCCACCAAAATGTTGGAGCAACCTTATGGATTATTGAAGATGCCTTTGCAGGTAGACAATTACCTAATAATGAAAATAAAGATAGCATTGCAAATAATAAATGTTTCATAAAGTATATAGGTTAAATTTTCTTTTTGGCAAAGTTAGCCGCATAATGTATTATTGTATGCATTTAAAATAAATATATAAATAGTTTGGATAAATATAGTATTATAAATCAGCATTTTAAATATTATTAATATAATTGATTATATAAATGTACTTTAATCGTTTTATTTTGAAATTCACATATTATTCATATATTTGTATACTACTTATAATACTATATCATAATGGGAAAACACATATTTATCATATTGCTGTCCATATTCTTTTGTCCATACAATTTGTTCAGCAAATCATTGGGTAATCAGAATGATAGCCTGCTTAATGAACTGGATAAAATTATAATCGAAAGGAATATATATCATAACGAGCGTCAGCAGCGCATTGATAAATATAAACAAAGTCTGAACAATAACGACGACAACAAAATAAAGTACAAATATGCAGATCTGCTATTTCTTGAATATCTTCATTATCAAGCCGATTCTGCATTATACTACGTAAGCCAGAAAGAAAAAATAGCACACGCTATAAATGATTCGTCTCTGCAAGACGAAATTCATATCAATCACGCCGAAGTATATGGAATGATGAGTATGTATTGTGAAGCTGAAAAAGAACTGAAAAAAGTAAATACAAAGCAGCTAAACAACGAACTACTTACATATTATTATCACACATGCCGTGCCTACAATGGATGGGCTGCCGACTATACCCCCGACAAGCAATGTAAACTGAAGTATATAGAACAAACCAAACTTTATAGAGATTCGATACTCCTGATAGAAAGTTCACCTATAGAACAAGCTATAGTTATGTCGGAAAAAATGATTCTCGACAATAATGAAGACGAAGCCATAAAGCAATTGAACAAACTTAATAAACAAGAACTTAGCCTTCGCTATCAAGCTTATCTGAACTATACTCTATACGAAATATACAGAAGAAAAGCAGACACAACCAATCAGATAAAATATCTCACGCTCACTGCTATCAACGATATGAAGATGGCTGTACGCGAATATGCCTCTCTACAGAAACTGGCACTAATGATATACCTGCAGGGCGACTACAAACGCGCCTACAATTACCTAAACTGCTCTATGGAAGATGCAGTAGCATGCAATGCCCGCCTCCGATTCATAGAAGTGGCAGAGTTCTATCCCATTATAGACAATGCATACAAACTAGAAACTGAAAACAAGCACCGCACATCTATCAATCTGCTGATTATAATAAGCACACTGGCATTACTATTTATCATTGCATTGATATTTCTATACCGTTGGATGAAAAAAATATCAATAATGAAGGAACAGCTACATATAACCAACCAACAACTCATCAATGTAAACAAAGATCTTGCCGAGACTGGTAGAATAAAGGAAGCATACATAGCACATTATCTGAACCGCTGTGTGAACTATATAGACAAGCAGGAACAGTACCGCCGTTCACTAGAAAAACTAGCCATGGCATCGAAGCTTGAAGAACTGTTCAAACACATTAAGTCACAGGATATTATACGCGAGGAGCGCAAAGAATTCTATATAGAATTCGACAAGACATTCCTGGATTTGTTCCCCAACTTTGTAACCGACTTCAATAATCTCCTTATCGATGACAAGAAAATTTTTCTCAAGAATAATGAAAATCTAAACACAGAACTTCGTATATTTGCCCTGATTCGTTTGGGAGTAACCGATGCATCATATATTGCGCACTTTCTAGGCTACTCATTGACAACCGTTTACAACTATCGTAGCAAGATGCGCAACAGAGCCAAAGGCGACAAAGATCTTTTTGAACAACAAGTCATGAATCTGTAAGTGCACATCTACCAGGAGTATCGTACCCCTATAAGCTACATTTCGCTTCGCCATACATAAGTAATGCAGTAGGTATCTACGTTACCCTGGCGGATAATGTTGACCAAGTACATACCCACAAATAGGTAAATACGAAACACGAATCTGTAGGACACAATCCACCTTCACGCCTAAGATATTCAAAAAAAACACAATATAAAATGAAAAAACTTCCCGATTTAGGTTTCTGGAAACTATGGAATATTAGTTTCGGATTCTTTGGTGTGCAAATTGCATACGCCCTACAGAGTGCTAATATCAGTCGAATTTTCTCCACCCTCGGAGCCGACCCTCACAGTTTGAGTTATTTTTGGATTCTGCCTCCACTGGCAGGTATTATAGTCCAGCCCATTATTGGTGCACTGAGCGACAAGACCTGGTGCCGCTTTGGCCGCCGCATACCTTATCTGTTTGTAGGAGCCCTGATAGCTGTGCTTGTGATGTGTCTGTTGCCCAATGCTGGTAGCTTCGGAATGTCGGTGGCAGCTGCCATGATGTTCGGTCTGTTCTCGCTGATGTTTCTCGATACTTCCATCAATATCGCCATGCAACCATTCAAAATGATGGTAGGAGATATGGTAAACGAAAAACAAAAAGGTCTGGCATATTCTATCCAGAGTTTTCTTTGCAATGCCGGTTCGCTGGCGGGTTATCTCTTCCCTTTCATCTTTGCAGCCGTAGGTATTAGCAATATAGCTCCCAAGGGTGTCATCCCCGATTCTGTTATCTATTCCTTCTATATAGGTGCAGCCATACTCATCCTATGTGTTATATTCACCACTATAAAAGTGAAAGAATATCCTCCCAAGGAGTATGCCGAATATCATGGCATCAACAATGAAGAGAAAGAAAAGAAAACCAATATGATAAAGCTACTTGCCAATGCACCTAAAGCTTTCTGGACAGTAGGACTCGTACAATTCTTCTGCTGGGCAGCCTTTATGTTCATGTGGACATATACCAATGGCACAGTAGCAGCCAATGTATTCAACACTCCCTCGGTGGAAATTGTGAAAGATGGAGTAAGTTCGTGGGTACTAGATACTCAGTCCATACAATATCAGAATGCAGGCGACTGGGTAGGCATACTCTTTGCAGTACAAGCCATTGGTTCAGTCATCTGGGCTACACTCATCCCTCTATTCAAAAGCCGCAAACTGATATATTCACTTAGCCTTATACTAGGCGCTGCAGGATTCATATCTATATTCTTTGTACACAATCAGTATATCCTCTTCGGTTCATTCCTGCTCATAGGTTGTGCCTGGGCAGCTATGCTGGCTTTGCCATTTACCATCCTTACAAATTCACTCACAGGCGGACATATGGGCACCTATCTAGGTCTGTTCAATGGTACCATATGTGTACCTCAGATTGTAGCTGCCGTAGCTGGTGGTTGGATACTGCAACTCTTTACCCAGCAGGGAAGCATACCTCCCGAAGTGAATATGCTCGTACTGGCTGGTGTTCTCCTACTCATAGGAGCAGGATGTGTAGCCGTGATAAAAGAAAAATAATCATTCATATTTATTCCTACAAATAATACTATTCATCCTGTCTTACCATATTAGTGAGATATAATATATGAAATGCTCCAGTTGTGGTACCGGAGCATTTTTTTTTTGTGTATATACATCGGTATATATAGTACAAATATGGTATATATATACTATTATCATGATAGGAATATATCATTCCATTTACATTCTATCATATTTGTGCCCTATCTACAGCATGTTGTAGCACTGTTTTCTGCCTTTTCCTCCTACTTTTTTATTTCAGTCTCCCTTTTTGATTATATTTATACATATTTTTGAAATCAGAGAAACAATAATATCATAACTAATACTGTAGAAAATATGAAACTTACTTTTCGTATCCAATACCATGCACAATGGGGAGAGCATCTGAAAGTAGTGTTCAGAGAAGGACCTAGCTTCAATCTCACTTCACACGATGGTAAAACATGGACAGGTACAACCGACTGTCCAATAGATACACCCTGCATAGACTATCGCTACGCAGTATATAAAGATACTACCTGCCTACGCAAAGAACTGGGCAGAATATCTCATCAGTTCCAGCCAGTAGCACACGCCCCACAACTACATTATATAATAGAAGACTGCTGGCGCGATCTACCTGCCGACAACTTCAGATATAGTTCTGCTTTCTCCGGCATACATCAGCCTGAAGCTTTACAGCAACCCACCAAGGCAGAGGGATATATATATTTCCGCGCTCTATGTCCAGCATTGCACACCAAGGGCCAGATATTAGCTATATCGGGGGAAAGCGACACATTGGGCAACTGGCAAAAGCCTGTAGCAATGCACGAAGTAGCACCCGCCGTGTGGCAGATTGCAATAGAACGCAATAAATTGACTCTGCCACTAGAATATAAATATGTAAGTATAGATGCCGAAACAGGAAATACTATCTCGTGGGAGAATAGAGACAACCGCTCTATATACATACATCAGATGGACCCCGATGAATCGCTGGTCCTTACAGAAACAGAAGTTCGATTCGGATTACCCGAACGAAAGATAGCAGGAACAGCCATTCCTGTATTCTCATTGCGTACAGAAGGCAGCTGCGGAGTAGGCGATTTTGGCGATTTGAAGAACTTTATAGATTGGGCAGTACTAACACACCAGAGAGCTGTACAAATATTGCCTATCAACGATACAACCATTACAAACACTTGGCAGGACTCCTATCCATACAACAGTATATCCATATATGCTTTCCATCCTATGTATATAGACATACGTCAGTTGTCCGAACTGAAAGACAAAGCATACGTAGCTGAGTATGAGAAAGAAAGGAAACGACTGAATTCGCTATCGGCTGTGGATTATGAAGCAGTAAACCAACTGAAGCGAAATTATCTGAAAGAACACTTCACTCAGGAAGGTAAAAATATTTTTTCTTCCGAAGGATACAAGGAATTCTACAATAAAAACGAGCAATGGCTCAAACCATATGGGGCATTTTGCTATTTGCGCGACAAAAATGGCACACCCAACTTCAACCTGTGGGAATCGCACAATAATTACAGTGAAATAGGTGTAGATTCATTGTGTAGAGAATGTACCGAATCGTCGGTAAAAATAAAATTCTATTTCTATCTGCAATATCTGCTTCATGTACAACTATTGTCGGCTTCCGACTATGCACGAAGCAAAGGCATAGTACTGAAGGGAGATATTCCAATAGGAATAAGTCGTGCCAGCGTAGAAGCATGGGTAGAACCATACTACTTCAATATGAACGGACAGGCTGGTGCTCCACCCGATGCCTTCTCTACCAAGGGACAGAATTGGGGATTTCCTACTTACAACTGGGAAGTGATGGAAAAAGACAATTATCTCTGGTGGAGAAGAAGATTTGACAAGATGTCGGAATACTTCTCTGCATATAGAATAGACCATATATTGGGATTCTTCCGAATATGGGAGATACCTACACATTCTGTGCACGGTCTTCTGGGCCAGTTTGTACCAGCATTGCCAATGAATGCCGAAGAAATAGCTAGTTATGGACTGAATTTCCAGAAGGAATTCATGACTACTCCGTTTATCAATGAAGAATTGCTGGAAAAGACATTTGGCGAGAAATGCGAAATGGTGAAGAATTCATTCCTCATACATACTCACGATGATATATATCAGATGCGTCCCGAATACGATACCCAACGCAAAGTAGAAGCTTATTTTGCAGGGAAGAAGGACAATGATAGCCTTAAGATGAGGGAATCGCTCTACAGCCTTATAAGCAACGTTCTCTTTGTACCAGATAGAGATAGAGAAGATATGTATCATCCACGTATAGCTGTACAAAACGACTATATATATGAAAGACTGAACAACGAGGAGAAAGAAGCATTCAACCGACTATACAACCACTACTACTATCACCGTCAAAATGAGTTCTGGTACAAGGAAGCTATGAAGAAACTTCCTATCCTTACTCAATCTACTACTATGCTAGTATGTGGAGAAGACCTTGGTATGGTACCCGACTGTGTGCCATGGGTAATGCAACAACTACAGATACTATCACTGGAGATACAGCGTATGCCAAAAGATCCGAAAAATGAATTTGGTCACGTTTGGCAATATCCACAAGATTCTGTATGTTCTATAGGTACACACGATATGAGTACGCTACGCGGATGGTGGGAAGAAGACAGAGATATTTCTTCAAGATTCTACTACGATGAACTCCACCATGATGGCGATTTGCCTGATAAAACTCCAGAATGGCTTTGCAGAGAGGTAATAGAGCAGCATCTGAATAGTCCTTCGCTTCTGTGTATACTTACATGGCAGGACTGGACATCTACAGACTGTACACTGCGCAATCCTGATGTGGAAGGCGAGCGCATTAATATACCGGCCAATCCGCATCACTACTGGAGATGGAGAATGCACATCACTATAGAAGAACTGATGAAACGGAAAGAATTCAACCAGATGATAGCAATGATGGTAGACAATAGCGGAAGATAAACAAGGATTAAGGTTAGAATAAAAGGTAAAGTAAAAAAAAGAAAGTAAGGGGCGGGATGCTGAGAAAACAGTATCTCGCTCTTTTTTGTGTGCATAGAATATTAAAAAGAAAAAAGGATGGTAAGAGAAAGAGAGAAAAAAAAGATGAAAAACAGGTATATAAAAAAAGTCCCGAGCAACATTTCTGTGCTCAGGACTCTAAGTAAAACG
>SAMEA104404100__coassemble_490_pt1 | contig 43267 bp, 31 predicted proteins | sample SAMEA104404100__metabat2_low_PE_010 | metagenome-assembled genome bin SAMEA104404100 (sample SAMEA104404100) | Balaenoptera acutorostrata | reverse complement strand
ATTCAATAAGGTTAGCGGCAGTGATGAAGCTGACGACAAGCTTCTTCTCTCTTAATATATAAATAATATTAATTAAATTTTAAATACCGCCGAGAATTCCTGTTATTATGGTTTTCTCTGCGGTATTTTTCTATGCTTATCTCTATGTATAAATAAATTAATTCTCTATAGAATTAATTTAATCTCTCATCATCTAAAAAAAGCTTCCCCCTTCAATGCTTGAAAGGAGAAGCTTAATTTATTTAGAAATATTAGTCTTTCTGTTCTCTGCGTTCTTTAAGGATTCGTGTATTTTCCTCAACAACCTTCTTTGAAAGAGGATAAACGAAGATTAAAAGAAGAAGAACTACAAGATAACCGATAGCAGGAGTTAATGTGCAGATATTATAAATACCATCGAGAGTTGATTGACTCTGAACGACTGCCTGACCTGCTGTTGAGCTGGCATAGCCGATAAGACCTAAAGCGAAGCCCTGAATACCACCTGCAAGTGCCTGACCGAGCTTTCTGCTGAATGAGTATACTGCGTAAACAGTACCATCATCACGGCTGCCTGTCATAACCTCCTGATAATCGATAACATCTGTGATGAATGCCCAAATAACCATATTGAAAAAGCCCATTCCGACTGAGCCTATAAGCATCAATACGATGAAGATTATCGGATTGTGTGTATGGATAATGAAAAGTGTTGCAAATGAAATTGTAGCAATAATACAGCCAACTATGCTGCATTCCTTTTTGCCGAACTTATCTGAAAGCTTTCTTGCGATAGGAGCCATAACAATCATGGGAAGTGCTGTTGCAATACCACCGAAGATTGTAAGCTTTGCATTGTGGAAGTAATCCTGGAATACATAGATAACCATGGACTGACCAAGAAGCTGGCAAAGAAGCATTGCTATTGCTGCACCGATTATAGCCATAAGCGCACGGTTTTTGAAAAGTGCCTTAACAAGGCTAAAGAAGCCACTGCCCTTTTCAACCTTCTTGTTCTCTATTTGAATTCTCTCTGTGCAGAGCTTGTAACATACAAAATAAGCGATAACTGCAAAAATACCAAATACAGCAGCAAGAATTGTAAATCTTTCAGGGATTAAAACAGAATTTTCGCCCTCCTGACGGAACAGGAAGAGAGGAACAATAATGCCTATGGGAGCAGCTGCGAGCATTGCACCTAAGCTGCGGAAGGTTGAAAGACTTGTTCTTTCGCCGGGATCATTACTGATAACGGAAGCCATTGAGCCATAAGGAATATTAACTGCTGTATAGCAAACGCTGCCCCAAAGTATATAGGTTATGAACATATATACAATCTTGCCTGCCATGGGAAGACGTGCGGCAGGGCTAAAGTACATAAGGGTATTGATTATAAAAATCGGAATAGCCATTCTCTTAAGCCACGGGCGGAATCTGCCATCCTTAGATGGTGTCAATGTATCTACTATACGGCCCATACCTACATCTGTAAAAGCATCAATACAGCGTGCTACAAGGAAAAGAATTCCTACCCAATATGCTGAAACGCCTAAAACATCTGTGTAAAACTTAGTAAGATAGGTAGATGCAAAAATAAACGTAAAGTCATTTGCCATATCTCCACAGAGATAGCCAAACTTATCCCTAAGTCCAAACGGACGGGAAGCTTGTGTCTTATTCATAAGTTGGTACTCCTTTCGGCGGCATTGAGCCGCCCGAGTTTCACATTATTTTTTAATCTTTGTAAGCTGTTCATTGAGCTTGAATACCATTCCCTCAGGTATCTTGCCAGGTGCCATTTTTATTATGTCCTCGACTCTCATTGAACGAACCATACGAATTAAAGGCTTGATATTCTTAGTCATTCCCATTGAAGCAGCCATACCTGTAATCATATCCATAAGCATAGGACCTGCCTGAGGATGATCTAAAAGATAGCCTAAGCTGTCTTGAATAGAGCAGTAGCCCTCTGGGTATTCGAGCTTATGCTCATTGCCGTCCTCGTCGAACCAGTTGCCTGCCTTGCCGCCGATTGAAGGCATTACATAATCCTCGTTAGCCTTGTCTACACCGCAGAGAACGATCTCATCCTCTGCACCATCAACCTTAGCTGTGATTGTGTTTTCACCATCTTTGAGCTTAACATTCTTAAATACGCAAGCGTTGTCCTCAAGCTTTTTCTTTCCTGCACGGTGTCCGTTTACGAAAAGTGTAACAGCTTCACAGTTAGAATATACTGTAATATCTCTCTGTTCCTTTGCACGATCCTTAAATCTTGCACCGCAGATATGAACCATAGGCTCATCAGTCCAGTATGCCTTATAGATATAGAAGCTATCCTTCTTTATCTTTCTGTCGTAAGTCATAAGGCCCTTATTATTTCTGCCCTTGCAGCCGCCCTCATCTCTTGCATCTGCTGCGAAGTCATACATATTCCATACATATGTCGCCCAAAGATAGGGACGCTTTGCAAAGGTTTTAAGCATTTCGTGATGATAATATGCCTGATATTCCTCTGTATAGTCATGATTGCGAGGAGCTTCTGAATGCCATGTGAGAATTGCCTCACAGCCATACTCTGAAATTGAAAGAGGACTGTCGGGATGCTCTTCGTGGAATTTATCCATCCATGGACCATTTTCAGATACCTCTCCGCCGTACCAGCCCATATAATGGTTATAACCCTGTACGTCTGTTAAAAATACCTGCTGAGAATCTGTCGGAAGTACACTTACCTGAGCCATAGTTGTAAGTCTTGAGGGATCGAGCTTCTTTGAAAGTGCGTTTAATTCGCCGAGATTTCTGTAAAGCGGATCGCTCTCACCGCCGATTGTGATTTCGTTTGAAATGCCCCAGAAGAAGATTGCAGGGTGATTGTAATTTTGAGCAATAAGCTCTGTCATCTGGCTTAAAGTATTCTCTCTTGCATCGTCGCCCTCTCTAAACTTAGAGATAAAGGGAATCTCTGCCCAAAGAACAAGACCTGCACGGTCGCAGAGGTCATAGAAATAACCTGCATGCTGATAGTGAGCGAGTCTGATTGTATTAGCACCCACCTCAAGGATATAGGAGAGATCCTCCTCGTGGTCCTCACGGCTGATTGCCCAGCCCTTATCGAGGCGGTCCTGATGACGGCTTACACCGTGAAGCGGATAAGCCTTGCCGTTTAAATAGAAGCCTCTTTCGGGATCGACATGGAAACCTCTGTAGCCATAGCTTGTTTCAACGCAGTCGCTTACATTTTCATCCTTAACGAGTGTTACCCTTGCAGTGTAAAGGCAAGGATTCTTTATGCCTTCCCAAAGCTCAGGCTTTTCGACCTTAAGCTCTATAACTGTGTGAGCAACAGCCTCTGCTTCACCGCTTGCAGCAGCCTTGCCATTTTTGTCGATAAGCTCTGCCTTTACTGTATAGCCCTCTGCACATACTGGGAAAATATCAAGGCGAGTATTACCTGTAACGTTGGGTGTTACGAAAACACCTGTTGTGCCGTCCTTCAAAAGATCAAAGTGTGCTTGTTCAACCTCTAAGAATTTTACATCTCTGTAAATACCGCCGAAGAAGGTAAAATCAGCATGCTGAGGATATACGTCGCATTCCTCATTTGTCACATCAATCTTAAGAACGTTTCCGCTTTGCTTCATATGCTCTGTCAGCTCAAAACGGAAGGTTGAGAAACCGCCCTTATGTTCTCCTAAAAGAACGTCGTTGCAATATACCTTAGCGATGTGGTTTACACCCTCGAATTCGATATACTGTCTTTTGGAGGAAGTGGGATCCGGCAGCTTAATTTCATATTCAGCGTGGCCACGCCAATAATCATTACCGCCATCCTGTCCGTCGTGCGCATTCCATGTGTGAGGTAATGTAACAGCAACCGGTTCATCACCTACTTTTGCAAAAAGAGCCTGTTTTAAAATTAACTCTGTACGCATATTACATCCTTTCTGATGGCTTTGCCATCACTGTATTTTCTACAACACATATGGCAGTGTGAATTATAATTAAGTTAACATTAATTCACACAAAGCCATATTTTTATACGATTATTTAAAATACATCCTAAGATTAGTCAAATGCCTTTTGGCGAGCTTCTGCACAAAGCTGCGTGATATGAGCAAAGTTGCCATTTTCAATATCAGCCTTAGGACAAATCCAGCTGCCGCCTACAGCGTGAACGAACGGAGCATCGATATACTCACGAAGATTATCTGCATTAACTCCGCCTGTAGGTATAAATTTAATGCCTCCGAAGGGTGCTGCAAGGCTCTTCATAGCCTTAAGTCCGCCATATACGTTTGCAGGGAAGAACTTAACAACCTTAAGTCCGAGTGCTATAGCAGACATAATCTCTGTGGGTGTTACACAGCCAGGTGTTACTGTGATGTCATTTTCTACGCACCATGCAACAACATCCTTATCAAAGCCGGGTGATACAATGAACTTTGCACCCATTTCAACTGCGAGCTTGCACTGCTCTAAATTTATAACGGTACCTGCACCTACGAGCATATCAGGGCAATTTTCAGCGACTGCCTTGATTGAATCGGCTGCAGCTGCTGTACGGAAAGTAATCTCCATAACATCAATACCGCCTGCAAGCATAGCGTTAGCTGTTGCAACTGCATCCTCTGCCTTTTCTAAAACTACAACTGGTACAATACCTGCTCTTGCAAGTCTTTGTGAATTATTCATTAAAAACCTCTCCTAAAAATAGCTTTTACTTTTATACTCCTGAATATGCTGCAAAGCCACAGTCAATGGGAAGAACTACGCCTGTAATTGCAGAAGCAGCTTTCTCATCGCAGAGGAACATTGTAGCGCCAAGTAATTCATCAGCATCTACAAAGCGTCCCATAGGTGTGCCGTTTAAAATTTTTGCAGAACGAGCTGTCGGTGTGCCGTCCTCATTAAAGAGCAATGCCTTATTCTGAGCAGATACAAGGAATCCGGGTGCGATTGCGTTGCAGCGAATGCCTGTACCTGCAAAGTGAGTTGCAAGCCACTGAGTAAAGTTTGAAATACCTGCTTTAGCTGCAGAATATGCAGGGATTTTTGTAAGAGGAGTGAATGCGTTCATTGAAGAGATGTTTAAGATACAGCCCTTATTCTCGCCGAGCATATCCTTTGCAAAAACCTGTGTGGGAAGAAGTGTTCCCTGAAAGTTTAATTTAAATACAAAATCAACACCTGATGCGTCGAGATCAAAGAAGGATTTTCCGCCCTCCTTAGCCTCGTGCTGATATTCGTTGTCTGTTGTTGCTCTGGGGTTATTGCCGCCTGCACCATTTACAAGAATGTCACACGGACCTAAGTCCTTTAAAACTGCCTCGTGGACGCTCTCTAAGCTTTCAGGCTCTAATACGTTAGCCTTATAGCCCTCGCAGATTTTACCCTCTGCCTTTAATTCGTCTGCTAATTTCTTAACAGCCTCTTCGTTTAAGTCAAGAGCTGCAACCTTAGCACCTGCATGAGCAAAAGCTCTTGCCATAGCGCCGCAGATAAGACCGCCTGCACCTGTAATAACTACTGTTTTGCCTGTAAAGTCAATATTTAACGGAAGATTCATTTATATTTACCTCTCTTACTTTTTTTCATCTAATTTATCGAGCATATCCCAAACGCCGAGCATATACATAATGCCTAAAGCTCTGTCATAAAGTCCGTAGCCGGGGCGAACTGTGCCAGGGCCCTCGCCCCAAAGATGTCTGCCGTGGTCGGGACGAATATAGCCCTCGAAGCCGCAGTCGTGATACGCCTTTAATATTTCAAGAATTCCTGTATCGCCATCACAATCTCTATGTGAAGCCTCGGAGAAATCTCCGTTTTCAAAATGCTTAACGTTTCTGATATGTGCAAATGCGATTCTGTCGCAGTGCTTTCTTACAATGCTTGCTACATTATTTTCGGGGTTAGCGTTGAGTGAGCCTGAGCAAAGTGTTAAGCAGTTATAGGGATCATCAACCATCTTAAGGAAACGGTCAATGCTCTCTTCGTCAACTAAAAGACGAGGCAGGCCGAAAATGTCCCATGGCGGATCGTCCATATGAATAGCCATTTTTATGTCGCACTCATGGCAAGTGGGCATAATAGCCTCTAAGAAATACTTAAGGTTTGCCCAAAGCTTCTCGTGGTCAACATCCTTATATGCCTTGAAAAGAGCGTCAAGCTTTGCCATTCTTTCAGGCTCCCAGCCGGGGAAAGACATATTGTACTTCTCTGTGAAGCCGAGAATATAATCAGCCATTGCGTTGTAGTCATCCTGAATCATATTCTTTTCATAGTAGAGTGCTGTTGAGCCGTCACCTACGGGGTGGAAAAGATTTGAACGAGTCCAGTCAAAAATAGGCATGAAGTTATAGCAGATAACCTTAACGCCAAACTTTGAAAGATTTCTGATACAGGTTTTATAATTCTCGATGTATTTGTCCCTTGTGGGAAGTCCTATTTTAATATCATCGTGTACGTTTACAGATTCTACAACGTCCATATTAAAACCGTATTCGTCGAGTTGCTTTTTAACCTCAGCAATCTCCTCAACCTCCCAGATTTCACCTGGCATCTTATCGTGAAGAGCCCATACTATTGTGCTGACTCCGGGAATCTGCTTAATGTCAGACAGCTTTATAGGATCATTGCCCTCACCATACCAGCGAAAGCCCATTTGCATTGGCATATCTATTCCTCCTGTTTATTAAAAATTAAAATATCTTTTTGCATTATTTGAGCATATATCCTCTACGAGTGAACCCAAGAATTCAATATCGTTGGGGTACTCGCCCTCTTCAACCCATGTACCAATGAGATTGCAGAGTATTCTTCTAAAATATTCGTGTCTTGCATAGCTTAAAAGGCTGCGTGAATCTGTGAGCATACCTATGAAATTGCCAAGTATTCCCAAATTTGCAAGACTTGTAAGCTGTGCCTGCATACCTGTCTTATGGTCATTGAACCACCAAGCAGAGCCGTGCTGAATCTTACCGGGAATTTCATCGCTTTGGAACGCACCAATAAGTGTATCGAGCCACTCATTATCAGCAGGATTCAAGCTGTAGAGAATAGTCTTTGGAAGATTGTCCTCACGCTCAAGTGCATCCATAAGTGAAAATGCAGCGGCACAGCTGTCCGTAGAAGCCATGCAGTCAAATCCGGTATCTGCTCCGAGTGCATCCATCATCTTTGAGTTAGGATTTCTCATACAGCTAAAGTGAAGCTGCATTGCCCATCCCATTTTTTTATACTCACTCGCACAGTGGACAAGCAGGTATGTCTGATACATTTCCTGCTCCTGCTTGGAAAGTATCTCGCCGTTCATCGCCTTTTTAAAAGCAAGATTAATTTCATTAATTTTGCCCTCTTTAAACATGAGATAATCAAGTCCGTGATCAGCTGCTCGACAGCCCATATCATCAAAGAGCTTCATTCTCATTGAAAGAGCCTTCGCTACATCCTCTGCTGATTCAAGCTCAAAGCCTACAGTCGTTGAAAGCTTTTCAATATACTGCTTAAAGCCTTTTTTATGGATATTAATTGCAGGATCTGGTCTAAAGCTTGGGCAGACCTTTGTATTAAAGCCCTGAATTTCCCTTATTTTCTTATGGTCTTCAAGGTCACTGCAGGGATCATCCGTTGTACCAACCATCGCAACGTTTGATTTTGTAATGAGATGTCTTGCACTAAATTCGGGTGATTTAAGCTTCTGCTCAGTTAAGTCCCAAACCTCCTGTGCAGTTTCACCGTTTAGTATTCCCTCGTAGCCAAAATAATTTTTTAATTCTAGGTGACACCAATGGTACATCGGGTTGCCGATTGCTCTTGGTAAAGTTTCAGCAAACTTTTGGAATTTCTCCCTGTCGGGCTTATCACCTGTGATATATTCCTCCGAAATTGCATTTGAACGCATAAGACGCCATTTATAATGGTCGCCGCCAAGCCAAAGCTGTGTTATATTCTCAAAGTGTGTATCTTCAAGAATATCCTTTGGATCAATATGACAGTGATAATCATAAATCGGCATTTTCTTTGCATACTCATGATATAGCGTTATTGCAGTATCATTTTTCAGCAAGAAATTATCATTAAGAAAAGAAATCATTTCACACACTCCCTTTCATTGTCGTTTCAAGTATAACATATACAACTTGCAATAAAAATTGTAAATATTGCTTGACTTATTGTAAATCTTGCTATATATTTTAATGGAGAGGTGAGAACCATGGCTAGATTTGCTCAGTGCTTCGACGGCAGGCAAAGCATGAAGAATAATTGCTTTGAAATTTTCCATTACAGAGATAAAAAACCGGAAAATGTAAATATACATCATCATAATTTCTATGAGGTATATTTTTTCATAAAGGGTGATGTTAAATTCACGGTAGAGGGCAAGTGCTATAATTTAGAGCATGGTGATTTACTTTTGCTAAGCCCTATGGAGCTTCATCAAGCACAGATTCAGCAGGGCGAAATGTATGAGCGAATCGTTTTATGGATTGACTGCGACTATTTAAAAAGCCTTGGCACTGCGCAGTGCAATTTAGCCTCTTGCTTTGACAGAAGCTCTCCTAATTTTCGCAATTACATTAAAACGGACAAGCTTGAGCAGACAGCACTTTTAGGAATCTTATCTAAGATGAACAGCGAATTTTATGGTTCTAATTTTGCAAGCAGCACCTATGCGCAGGCACTGCTCATTCAATTTATGGTTGAAGTCAATCGTTTATCATATAATGCAGCAGGCGCAAAAAAAGATGATGAAAACGATTTAATTTCAAACGTACTAAATTATATCGGTGAACATTTCAATGAACCGATAACTCTTGAAAAGCTTGCAAGCAGCTTCTTCGTCAGCAAATATTATCTATCTCACGAGTTTCAGCAGCGAGTAGGTACAAGCGTCTATCGCTATGTTATTTTTAAACGGCTTATGCATGCAAGAGAGCTTATCTCAGAGGGTGAGCCGCTTGGGAACGTATACGAGGCCTGTGGATTCGGTGACTATGCCAACTTTTACCGTGCATTCAAGGCTGAATACGGAATAAGCCCTAAACAGTTTGCTCAATCTAAGAAATAATAAAAGAAGCTTATCATACTTTTATTATTTTATTTTTCCAAATGTAAAACAGTCAATATTTCCCTTTTAGGATAAATTTTACTATACATTTATATATAGTAAAATTTAAGGCATCAGTATGCTGATAGAAGGGTTTATTTATAGCTCTAAAAATATTTAAAAAGAATATAAAAAAGCAGGCATATCTCGAAAAGCTTCAGATTATGCCCGCTTTTTTTATTTAAGTTTTTAATAGAATTATGTATGTTCAGCCTCTGTACTGACTTTTCAAAAGAGCAATTTCCTTTGCATAGCCGTTTAAGTCATTGGGAGTTTCCAAAAGCATTGGCAAATGCTTTAATGCAGGATGATTTATAATTCTCACAAACGCCTCAAGTCCTATATATCCATCGCCAATTTTCTCGTGTCTGTCCTTATGACTTTCCAAAGCATTCTTGCTGTCATTTATGTGCAGAGCCTTTAATCTTTTAAGTCCGATTATATTATCAAATTTTGTAAGCACTGCGTCTAAATCATTTACAATATCATATCCAGCATCGTGAACGTGGCAGGTATCAAGGCAAATTCCCATTTTGTCGCTAAGCTCTACCCTGTCAATTATCTCTCTGAGTTCTTCAAAGCTTCTTCCGATTTCAGTTCCCTTGCCAGCCATTGTTTCAAGCAAAACTGTGGTTTTCATATCAGCCCATAGTGTCTGATTTAGAGCATTTGCAATAAAAGCTATGCCCTTTTCCACCCCTTGACCGACATGGCTGCCTGGATGAAAATTATATAGATTGTTGGGTATATACTCCATTCGCCTCAAATCGTCAGCCATTATATCCCTTGCAAACTCCCTTATCCCCTCATCCTTTGAGCATACATTCATAGTATAAGGTGCGTGTGCTAAAATCTGTGAGAAATTATTTTTGTTTAAAAGCTCAATTAATCCTTGAGCGTCTGATAATTCTATATCCTTAGCCTTGCCGCCTCTGGGGTTTCTTGTGAAAAATTGAAATGTATTAGCACCCAGCTCTACAGCCTCTCTGCCCATATGCAAAAATCCCTTTGAGGATGATAAATGGCAACCAATATTTAGCATAAAATCAGCCTTTCTAATCTCTTGTTTTTATAAACATTTAGATGATACAATATCATTATATATATTTCAAGAATATAATTAAACTTTTTATTCACGCTTTTTACCTTTATTGACCTGTTAGTACTTATTTGATATAATTAATCAATCGAGGTGACTAAAATGAATGACTTTGATAAGGCGCTTCTTAGAAAAGAACGAAAGAACAGATTCTATAATCAATATAATAAAATAAAGAATAAATATAATTTCTCCGACTCACAATTAGCTGAAATTTTAGATTGCAGCATAAGCACATTAAAGGACTCTTTAAATTGCAGCAAGCCCTACTGCAACTCCGATTTGATGATTTCCTTCTGTCACAAATTCGGCGAAGAATTAGCAATAGATATAAATTATCTATATTACGCAGAGGAAAGTACTCCCGACGCTTTATTAAAAAACAATCAAACCAGCAGCCTCAACTTCCCGCACTCCTGCGATTTTGTAGAGCTTACAGATAAATCTCATACTGGAAGATTTTATGGCTATTACTACAGCTGTAACTATAAAAAGATAGATACATTTATTTTAGATATAGAATATAATGACGGTGTTGCGGATAAAGCAGTTTTATATATAAGCGGAAATTCTGTTTCTCCGACTGGAAGCGAGGTAACTGTAAAAAAGGTACTGTATGGAAAGCCCATGCTCTTAAAGCCATCGCTTGTCCACATCTGTCTTCAGTCAAAGTACGGCAACGATATTTTTATTTTAGATTATCAGTTTTTAGACTTTAGAAGCAGCAGACCACGTGAGCAGCTCTATTGTACCTATGGCTCTCTTTTAACTCTTAAAAGAGATATTACTCAATATCCCGAGCAAAAAGCCTTTTTAATGGTAAACGAGCCTATTTCCCCCTCTAATCTGCACTTTATTGATGGATTTTTAAAGCTTGGACAGGATGATATAATTGTCCCCGCCCAAGCACTTGACGATTTAGAATATGGTCTTTTAAATTGCAGTCAGAGTGTCAAAAGCTTTTTTGAAGCCTGCCCTCAAATCAATATTTTCAGTCAGCCTGTATACAAGTTTTCTGAAAAAATGCTAATTGCTGCAGGTCAGTCAAGCTCTTTAGACAACGCCATAATTGCAAAAACTATTTTATATTTAAAAGAACGCTCAATAAATCCCCGAACTATCAATTATCCTGTAACAAGGTTCTATTCTAAATTCTTATCCTCACTTCGTACAGATGAGAATAACGAAATTCATAAACGAAACAAACAAAATCCGTCTGAGAAAAGCTCATTTTAATATAAAAATCATCTTGTGTATAAAATTCTTTAATTTATAATTATTTCAAAAGGTATTATAAATTAATTTTTAAGCTTACAGAGCCTGTGATATTAATTTTATCGTCACTCCCCTTTAAGCTTTAGTAAAATTAAAATCATATTTAACCTTTTGTATTCTTAGAGGTGATAACAATGAGCTACATCAAAATTTTTGATTCCGTTTCAGTTGCATTTGGATGGTTTACCTTCTGCATTATTATGTGCAAGTTCTTTAAGCACAAAAAGCATACCACTGTTTTAGCATATGCTTTGATGCCTGTGTTTTTCACGATTCACTTTGTGACACACTTATATGATAATCTCGATAATATAACTTATACGAGAATGATAATGCAGCAGGTTTTAGTGCTTTTAATGTTCCTATTTTTGGCACTTTTCATTTTTGAATGCTTTAGCTTAACGATTGGAGAAAAGCTAACACTCTTTGGCATTCATATAGCAACCACTTTAATCTCTGAAATACTTTTATCGTATTTAATGATTCATCTTGTTCCTAATGCCGAGTTATTATGGAACGCACCGAACAATGTAAGAATAATCGTTGATATAATTTATCTCATTATCAATTTTATATTTTCAATCTCCGCTTTGTATCTCTTTAAAAAGTACATCATTAGACTGCCATTAAAAATCAATTTAATGATTCTAATTATCGCAGTCAATGTTATCGGTCTTTTTATGCTCGCAGTAAATCCTGTACCGGCAACAGCTGACAGCAATGCGTATATCTATAACACAACGATAGCTCTTATCTGTGCGGCACTTCTTGTTGTATTCATAATATTAATTATAAAATTCATGATTGCTCAAGAGCGACGCAATGAAGAATTCACATGGATGAAAAACATTCAGAACACTAAGATTGAACACTACAGTGATATACAAAATAAGATTAAAGAGCAGCGAAAGATTCAACACGACTTTAAAGACAATATTGCCATTTTAAAAGTGCTTGTTGACTCTGGAGATGACAGCAAAATTCACAAGGCAAGTGAAATGATGTCCGCAATTTTGGACCAAGCAGAATCGGCACGAATAGTTACATATACAAACAATGAGATTGCTAATGCTGTTTTATCCTCTAAGATTACAGAGGCTAAGGATAAAGGAATAACAGTTGAAGCTCATATCGAGCTGCCCAATGAAATAGGAGGAATTGACGATTATGACCTCAATTTGCTTTTCATCAACCTCTTGAGCAATGCGATTGAAGCGTGTGAAAATGAATTAGTTAATTCTAAGCTTATAAGAATTTTCACAAGGATTGGAGCAAATCATCTTATAATAAAAGTCACGAACACCTACAATACCCTCCATTATGATAATAAGGGCAAGCTTGTAACCTCTAAAAATGACAAGAAGAACCACGGTATCGGACTTCAGATTATAGATAGTATTGTAAAAAAATATAACGGAAGCGATGATATAACTACGACTCAAAACGAGTTTACCCATATCGTTTCACTCGATATAGATGCTGACGTTCATGCACGAGAATAAATTAGCTTTTCCCTTGCAATAATTCAAGGATACACGCAGTTTATGATAGCTTTACTAAATATATAAATCGAAGAAGTCATCAATGAGGTTAAAATCTCAGTGATGACTTTTTTTATGATTAAACATCAACAATATAACATGTGCCGTAAAACACTCTTTTTATAAAATATAATTTATAACATTTTCTCATATTATATGTTTATGCCGCCCCACAAAAGTGAGACGGCATTTTTTAACTTAGAACTTTTTAAATGTAACCTTTAAGGAATCTGTGTAGACGTTTCCGTCATAATCATAGACTGTCAATGTTACATTTCCTGTACGATTGCCGAAGCCCAAGAGATTTGCACTGCAAACTCCGTTTTCGTCAACCTTTATTTCACCCTTTGCTGACCATTCAAGCTTCTTATATAAAGCTCCCTGAGGAACTATATTTGCTGAAAGCTCGATTGAATTATTCGGGAAGAAACTAAAGAAACCGACCTTTACGACTATTTCATCGTCTGCTTTTTGACCGTTTACCATAATTTCAACAGCCTGCATCGGCTCATAGTTTTCATTAAGATTTTTAAATGCATCTAAAAGATTCTTAACAGCTGCGTCAACCTCGCTCTGTGTTGAATTTACATTAAGTCCTGTTTCGCAGGCCTTATCATAGGCTTCTTTAAACGCATCTGCTCTTTGAGCATCAACGCCCTCTAATGAGATTTCACTCATTGAAGATATTGTATCCTCTAAGAAGCTCTTATCTGCTCTGACTGTAATTTTTGAGCTGACTGTTAAGCCGCCGTCAACTGTTGTAGCTGTGATTGTAGCACTGCCCGCTCTCAAAGCCTTAACTGTGCCGTTTTCAACTGCCGCTACTTCTTCGTTGTCACTTGCCCAAATTACATTCTTGTTTTTAGCGTGTAAAGGATATATTTTAACCTTTAAGTCTGCACTTTCGCCCTCTAAAAGCTCCACGCTTGTTTTATTAATCTTAACTGAGCCAACCTTGCCCTGAATAAAGGAGATTAACTTTTGACCGAAGGATATAAGACCATCTGAACCTATACCCTCTGATGAAACGAAGCCAAGTGTTAAGAACTTAAGAGTTTCATCAGCCTGCTTTGCAAGTGCTATAAGGTCTGGATTCTCACTCTCGTAGAACTTCTCAAAAACTGCACTCCAGCGTTCATTGAAGCCGCCGACTGCTGCTATTGAAGTATCAAGTGCTGTGTCTGTTCCCCTAAAGAGAATGTATATTGCATTTAATGTTTTATCGACGCCGTTAATCTGCTTATAAAGTGATGAAAGAAGATCAAGAATCTGTTTTAACTGTGCTGTCTGCTCAGCGGTAATTCCAACCTTGCTTGCGACTAAATCTGCAACTGCATTTATATTATCCTCATAGAAAGCTATTTCAATAACATTTCTCATAAGTACTGTTACAAAATCAGCCTCTATTGAATTTTGAAGCTTATAGAGTGTTTCGCCTGACTTTGACTCATAAGCTGTTACTCTGCCGACTAAAAGACTTGTCGGATCGCTTAAGAACGGAATCTTTATGCCGAGAGGCTTTCCGTCAACCTCGATGCCTGCAATCAAGTCTACAAGAATCTTTGAAATATCGAAGTTCAAGTCAAGCTGTAAATCAACTATAGGTCTTACTGTGTCAAGGATTGCAAGAATTGACTGTGCGCTGTTCTTAATTGAAACATTCAATGCTCCGCTGTTTACATAATAGATAAGATTCGGCAACATATCCATTAATTCTTCAACGGGATCATTGTAGATTCTGTCAAGAAGATTCAATACAGGCTTGAGTATTAATTCAACCGCCTTTGAATTATCATTCTTAACAGCTTGCTTATATTCATCAAGAGTTAAAATATCGTCGCTGTTGCATCCAATAGCTTCAAGAAGAGGAACAATACCATTTGTATAACCATCATAACCCTTTAAGGTTACAACGCTTAAAATTGTTGTATCCTCGCCTGCAAAAATAGTTGCAAGATATGGTCCAAAAGGACTTAATGCCTTTGCAAGAGCGTTTGCAAAGCCGTCCTTGTCGCCATCTGTGAAGCCCCAGTTGTAGCCCTCTTCAACCTCGTCCCAAAGTGAGAGGTCGATGCCGACTGCTGCCATTATGGGGTTTAAGTCTATATCGAGCTTTTTAAGCTCATCCTTAACCATTAGAACCAGCGATGTTACTGTGGCATTAGTATAAATATCATTCTTTATAAATGATTTTATAATATTGCTTAAGGACTTAGCCTCACTGCCGCCTAAAACCTTAATAATGTTATCAACATAAGCTGAAAGATTTCTGTCAAGGTAATCCGCTTTTCTCTGTGACCAATCAAATGAATATTTGACAGTGTTTACAAGCTCGCCTGCGTTATCCTGACCTATAAACTCATACTCCGCCTTATTATACTTCTGCGGAACAAAAAGCTCTACTATTGCACAAATTGCATTGTCAGCATTTAAGCCTATATTTGAAATAATATTTTTAATATTATCATCGAGCTTTATATCTGCTCCGACAAGACTAATAACTGCATTAATTATGTCGCTGTCTGAAAGAAGAGGAAGTACATAGCGAAGTACTGCCAGTAATGTATCACCCTTATCTGTTACTATCTGATAGCGAACGCCTTTTGATGTTAAGCTGTCAACACCTGTTATCATTTTGCCGTGGCTTGCAAGCATGGACTGATTGATTGTCGGAAGAACAATCTTGGCATCGGGTGCAGCCATATCGAGAACCATTTTTACAAGTGCATTTATATCGCTTAAGAAGCTCAAATCTAAATCCGGTGCGAAGTAGGAAATTAAGCCGAGTACTGACTTATCCTTAATTCCTATGAGGTCAAGTACGTCAAGCTTTATGAAAAGTGCGCTTGCTGTTACGCTTAGCTTTGTATCCTTTAAGATAGCTGTAATCATGTCATGGTCGAAAATATAAGCTATCTTTGGAAGAACATCTATTAATGTAGACACCGGTGCATCTGATAAGCCCTCTGCCCAGTTAAGAAGCGGCAAGAGAATTGCGCCTATCATTTCATCAGAGGTTGTAAGCTTATTGAAACTCTCAGTTGATGTAAGCCCCTCTATCTCCAAGCCCTCAAGCATTGGAAGTATAGCCTTATCGTAGAGGTCTAAATGTGCTACGTTTAAATCAACTAGTCCTAAAAGCTTGCCTGAAAGATTTGTATTTCCAAGTGCTGTTCTTAAAATAGGAGTAAGTCCTGACAGTGCCTGTCCGACTGCTGCGACAAAGCTCTGCTTATCTGTTACGTTCCAGTTAACTGTTTTGTCATATTTAGACCAATCTGTGCCTGCTGCTGCAAGAGCCGCCTTAACCTCGGGATATTTTTCCCCGTCAACCTTATTAGCTAACTGATTCGGATAAAGAGCAACACCAAAGTTATAAAGCTCATTTATGAGGTCCTTGCCTGTTATCTTTACAACAACAAGGTCGAGTGAAAGAGGCTCCACTATGCCGACAACTGAGGAATAAAGAAGATTTACAAGCTCGTTTACAGTTGCGTCTGTATAAGCCTGCTCTTTAATTGTCTTTTTAATAAACTCTGAAAGTGTGCCGTCAATGCCAACTAAAAGTGAAAGCTTTTCATCATTCATTACGCTGTCAAGCTTTGTTACTACTGAATTAAGGCTCTCGTTTGTTACCTTGTATGCCTCCTGCTCAGTCCTTACAATATCGTTTGCAAAGCTATCTCTTACAGGATAAGTCATCTCTGATTTTACATATCCATCTACGCCGAAGGTCTTGTTATAATTTGCAAGCTCCTCCGCCATCTGGGATACTTTTGCATAATCATCCTTAAATTCTTGTGAAAGTCTATCCTCTACTATGGGATAAATCTTTGTTTCAAGCTTGCCGATAGCAGCTTCAATCTCATTATGATTTAAAAGGGTTATTCTTGAGTACTTGTTGTAATTTCCAAAAATCTCATTACCCTGAGCTGTAATTCTGTCTGTGAGAACAGTATATATAGATTCTATATAATTTTGAATTTCTGAGTACTTTTCGCCTAATACTCTGTCGATTGTAACCTTATCAAACTTATTAATAGCATTAAGCTTTTCTTCGCCATTCTTTAAATAATTGTCTATCAGCTCATCTGTTGATATAGCCTTTAAATCCATATTTAAAAGGTCAGAATTAAAATATACAAAATAATCTACAAGTGCTGCATTGCTGAGATTTATAAAATCAATTTCAAGCTCTGCTTCAGCAATAAAATCAGCTATGTACTGTGTTCCCTCGGGGAATACTCTTGCTATCGCAGGAGCTGTCCTTGTTGTAATCATTGAAAGCTGTTCCTTGCAGACCTTTATAACATCTATAAGCTCCTGCTCCTGTGCGCCTTCAATTACAAAGCCATCCATAGCTTCATCGACTGTCTTTTTAAATTCACGAAGCTCTATAACTTCCTTTTCTTCGTTTACCTTTATTACAAAATCAGAAATATCATCTGCTGTAATTCCAACATTTTCAAGTGCTGCCTGCTTAGCCTCCTTAGAGCATGAATCGAATCTAGCTTTAAGCTCTGAGACTTTTGCAGATAGCTCTGAAAGAGCTTCTAAATCCATACCTACAGGATCTGTATTTATAAGTGTCTTAAATTCCTTTGCAATATCCTCTGCAAGCTTTATGTCACGCTCTGAAGAAACACTTATAATAAAATCTTCAATATCGTTCTTACTTGAGAAGAAATGATTGATAATCTCTTCCTGTCCCCAAAGTGCGCCCAGCTTATCTACTGCATTTTGGTTATTAGCTGCAAGCTCTTCGAGCTGCTGCGATGAAAGCTTAGAAAGATTTGTATTTAAAAGCTCATCAGTAAAATAATTGCCGAATTGCTTTAGAGCTGCAATTTCATCCATGCCGCCCTTTTCATCAACAATCTTCATGCCATCTTCTTTTAAATAGTTATAGCTGTAATATGTGCTTATAAAGCTGCCTGACTTCCAATTTCCAACGCCATGCTCAAATACATATGATGTTGAAACTGTCACGCTGTCGCCCAATCTATTTATATCATTATCCTGTGCTAAGAGTACAGCCTTTAAATCCTTTTGAATTCTTATACCATATACTCTTTCACCAGGAGATGAAGGATAGTCAAGAATTGAGCTTGACTGATTTGTATGAGCCATTCCGCCAACAAAAGCAATAAGTGCATTTGTAGCATTGGAAAGCTGCTCACCGCTCAAATTATAAGGATCCTTTTGAAGATTATCAAGTATTGAGTTTACAATACCTCTCGCAGTTCTTACAAGATCATTTCCTAATGCGCCTGTATGACCGTTCGGGAGTTCCTTCTCTGCAACAACCCAAAAAGCCTTAACTGCCTTTTCAATATCACCTGTCGGATCATTTACTACTGTTAGATAATTTTTACCGCTGACAGAAGTGCTGCCCCATGAAGCGTTCTTAACTGCATCTGTGTCAAGAGCTTCAATTAAAACCTGATACGGATCCTTAGCGGCGAATGCACTAAATCCTGCACCAAAGCTTGATACCAGCATCACGACTGCCAAAAGAATACTTAAAATTCTTTTCTGCTTCTTCATATTTTTGCCTCTTTTCTTTAAATATTTTTTAAAAATTCATTGTGTATTGCTGATGCATTTGATATTCTTTTACCCATTTAACTTTTTTTATTTTACCAACGGATAAAGGTTCATTCAATAGGCAGATTTGCCAATATATATTGTGTCATTTGTATGTTTTGCACAGTAAATACACTATATATGCGTACACAGAAAAATAGCAAAAATCGCACAAAATATGTACAACATTGTGTTAAAAAATCGTTCATATTATTTTTTTTAATATATGGTTTATACCTTGTATAAAAATTAATGATAGCTTACAAAGATATATCATTTCATTCATTTTTCATAATATCAAAATTGCCTTTAAAAAGTCTAAGCTTCAAATCTTCAAAAGCTCCTAATATGGTTAACAATAGTATTATTTTTCCATTATTTACAAACAGTTATTTTTATTATTCTTTTAAATCAATCCTTAAAACTATATTAATAAACACTTCACATCTAACTGCTTGATAAAGTTAAACAGCAAAACTATACTTGAAGTTATAAAGTAAAAAAGGGTTGCTATTAATTAAACATTCGAATAAATAGTCTAAAATCCAATATATAAGCTATTTATAGACTTTTTTATTCTATGAGCTAAGATATAAAAAACAAAAAGGCAGACACTTTTTAGGTGTCTGCCAAAAAATCTTTATTTTCTTGTTTTTATATATTCTAAAATCTTTTTAACAGCTTCGTCCTTGCCCTCGCTGACATCTATAAACAAATCATAGTTTTGCTTATCATCCCAATCGCTGCCAGAAATTGCCTTGTAGTAGTTCGCACGTGAGCTGTCTGACCTTTGCATATGCTTTTGAGCATCGCTTTGACTGTCAGAATACATTTCCATTATATTCTTAATTCTGTAATGCTCAGGTGCATAAAGGAATACTCTTACAACCTCTGGATAATCTCTTAAAACATAGTTTGCAGCTCTGCCAACTATGACGCAAGAGCCTTCATCGGCAATTTTACGAAGAATTTTTTCCTGAGCAATTATACCTTGTCTAACAACTTGAGTACTCAAATATATCTTATGAAGCACCTCTTTTGAGTCATCATAATCGTTCGAGATATATTCACTTGCAAGCCCGCTCTCCTGTGCGGCTATGGCTGTCAACTCCTTGCAGTAAAACGGAACTGCTAACTCCTTAGCAACAGCCTCACCTATCTTTTTACCCTGCGTACCGTGCTGTCTTGCAAATGTGACTATAGTTCCTGGGTGTGTCTTTGCTATAGGCACATTTGTTACTTCCTCGGTCTTGTGCTTCTTGAGTATTCTAAAGAACCTCACTGTTAAAATTACTGTCATCGTTCCTGCCACTAAATCTGAAAGCGGAGCAGCGAACAATATACCATATATACCTGCACCTGACTGTAGCTTTTCAAAGACGCTGCAAAGCGTAATTGTAAAAATTACAAAGCAAAGCATATCTCTTATCAGCGATGTGAGCATTGATTCAATAGGTCTGCCTATTGACTGGAAAAAGATTGATGAAACCTTAATAAATGCAGTCACACAGCACATTGAAAGAAAGATTCTAAAGCTTTTAGCCGCAAAATCCATGTAAAGCTCATTTTGCTTGCCGAATATTGAAATTACAATCTCAGGGCTGAAAATGAAAATAAGAGTTGCTAAGAAGCCCACAATCAATGAAGAAAATAGTATAAGCTTATAGGTCTGCTTAACACGATCATACTTTTTAGCACCATAGTTGTAGCCCAATATTGGCTGACCGCCTAAGGCTATTCCCACCGCTACATTGCATACTATAGTAAATACCTTTGTCTGTATGCTGAAAACTGAAATAGGTATATCGCTGCCATATATTGAAAGCGAGCCATATTTAAACAGCATGATATTAGAAAGAAGCGTCATGACTACGACTGAAATCTGTATAAGGAAGGTTGAGCCGCCTAGAGTAATCAGGTTTTTAAGCATTTTAAAATTAATCTTAAAGCTTGACTTTGTAAGTTTAAAGCTTTTAGGACGTCTAAAATATAAAAGACAAATTACAAATGATATAACTTGACCTGTAACTGTAGCAATCGCAGCTCCCTCTATTCCCCAGTCGAGAACAAAGATACAAATTGGATCTAAGATAATATTTATTATTGCACCTGAAAGAGTTGCACCCATCGCAAAATTAGGACTTCCGTCCGCTCTTATAATTCCTGCCATAACATTAAACATTAAATATGCAGGGAAAAACAGAGCTATAATTCTAAAATAATCGCATGCCAGCTCCAACGTTTTATCTGATGCTCCAAAAACTGACATAAGCGGTTCGCAAAATGCAAGACATACTCCGCCCAAAACAACACTTATAATTGCAGTTGCACTTAATCCTGTTCCAACACATTTATGCGCACTTTCAGTATCCTGTCTGCCCGCACATATGCTAAGATACGCAGCTGCTGCATCACCGACGCACCATGCAAATGCGTTTGCAATACATATTACCGGAAATGAAATTCCAGTTGCTGCATTACCGAGATAGCCCAAGCTGCTATTGCCTATAAAAATCTGATCAACTATGTTATAAAAAGCACCTATTAAAAGGCTTATAACACATGGAACTGCAAATTTAAAAAGCAGCTTTTTAACTGGTAATGTTCCCAAGGATTTTGTTTCGTCCATATTTACCTCCGAAATAAAAAACCGCAAGCAGCTTCGCTAAACATTTATAAATGTCTTATAGCAAAACTATTTGCGGTAGTTTGTAGAAACGTCCGCCCGATTGCGGACTTATATAAGATTCGAGCTATTCAAAATTGACCTAGAGTATAATATCACAGTTATATTCTCATGTCAATTAAAAATTTATTATTTTACATCTTAACAAAATCTATTCATAAAGGCTGTCAATATCTATACTATATTAATCAAAAGTTTGTTACTTTTTAAATTGACTTTATAAATAACTATTATTCATAAAGAAAACTACAAAAATCTTGTTAAAATCAAAAGGAGACAAATTATGAAAGAGAAAAATTCAACTTTTCTTCAAAAGCACAAGGAGATTTGGAAGTTCATCAAATTCACTTTTACAGGTGCCAGTACAGCTATTTTAGAGATGGCTGTATATGCACTGCTGCAGTATGTTGTTTTTAGATCCCTGCAGGGCGTACCTGTAGATGGTAATCCTATTTTAGATTTTTTAGGTATCGAATATAAGGGCTACCTCTACTCATATCTCATCTCAGCTACAATCGGCTATATAGCAGCATATGTAATGAATAGAAAAATCACATTTAAATCCGATGCAAACCCGCTCGTATCCTCAATAGAATACGCTATAATGGTAATCTTTACTATTATTTTCAATACATGGTTCGGCTCATTTATCGGCACATGGACTACAAATAACGGCTATTCAAACTTCTGGGTTGATATGCTCGTAAAGCTTATTGTCATGACCGTTCCCACCTTGTGGACATACCCTCTGAGCAGATTCGTTATTCACAGAAAGAAAAAGCCCGATGAAAAAAAGCCGGAGCAAAATGAAGCTTCTTCACAAGCCGCTGCAGTTAAACACTAAAATAAAATAAGCTTTTATCCTGTATGTCAATGTACATACAGGATTTTTTAATATTTCTTTTATAATTTTATGTTTTCTTTTCATTGACAAAGCTACATTTTTAGAGTATGATATGCACATCATCGAATTATTTAGGTAAAGTGATAAAGTGCAAAAGTGAAAGGGATAATAATTATGACAAACTTATCATCGTGCTTAACTGCAAGTGAAGAAATTATTCTTACTCTTCGCAGCTTATATGAAAGCTACGGTTATAGCCACTGCAATGCAGGGACATTCGAAGAATATGATTTTTACCGAAGAAACAGAAGTTCTTTGTGTGGAGAGGATGTTCTTGTCTTCACAGATGCTGACGGCAGACTTATGGCTTTAAAACCTGACGTTACAATGTCAATAGTAAAAAACATTCAAAAATCAGCGGGACTAAAAAAGCTTTGCTACGATGAAAATATATACAGAATTCCTACAGGCGGCGCCGGCTTTAGAGAATCTGTTCAAACCGGACTTGAATGCATCGGCGATATAGACGCTTATTCAGAAGCAGAAGTTTTAATGCTTGCCCTTAAGAGCCTTAATAAAATCGACTCTAACTATATCCTAAATATAAGTCATATTGATATATTAGAAGGTCTTTTAGATTTATCAGTACCCGATGATAAGAACTCCGATGAATTATTAAAGGCGATTGAGCAAAAAAATATTCCATCTTTAAAGGTTCTTGCGAAAGAGCTTAATATGGAGGATAAATTTATTTCGGACTTAATTAAGCTTACAACTCTTTACGGAACATTAAATCAAAACATTTTAATTGTAAAGTCTATAGCTCAAGGAGAGAGAATGAAGCGTGGCATAAATGAACTTGAACAAATAAATAAATTGATAAATGCTTATGGCTTGGGTGACAGAGTTCATCTTGATTTCTCCATAAGAGGCGGAAATGACTATTACAGCGGACTTGTTTTTAGAGGCTTTTTAGAGGGTATTTCCGACGCTGTACTTTTCGGCGGACGATATGATACGCTTATTAAGAGAATGAACAAAACGGGCGGCGGAATAGGCTTTGCCGTATATCTTGATACATTAAATAAAATAAAATCAGCAAAAACTGACGAGAAAATCCTTCTTTTGTATGATGACACAGTTTCGCCTGAACAAGTAATAAGAAGTGTATCGATTTTAAAACAGGATGGAATAAAAGTGAGAGCGCAACGTGAAATTCCTGTTGAATATAAATATACAAGGCTTTTGAGAATGACTGACAACGAGGTGAATGAAATTGGCTGATTTAATTAATATTGCCCTTCCTAAGGGCAGACTCGGTGAAAAGGTTATAGCACTTTTAGAAAACGCAGGCTATGGGCTTAAGGAAAGTCCAGGCGATTCAAGGAAGCTCACCTTTGAAAATACACAAGCAGGTATTCGCTGCTTTTGGGTTAAACCGTCAGACGTTGGAATATACGTTGAAAGAGGCGCTGCGGATATTGGTGTTGTCGGTAAGGATATTTTAAAAGAATATGAGCCGTCTGTTTATGAGCTTATGGATTTAGGCTTGGGAAAATGTACAATGTCCGTAGCAGGCTTTAAGGATTTTGAAGATGATAACGAACGCCCTTTAAAGGTTGCAACAAAGTTTCCCAATATTTCAAGAGCCTATTACAATCAAAGAAGCCGTGAAATAGACGTGATTAAGCTCAACGGTTCTATTGAGCTTGCACCTATTTTGGGACTTTGCGATGTCATAGTCGATATTGTCGAAACGGGAACTACATTAAAAGAAAACGGCTTAGCAGTATTAGCAACTATATTTCCAATAAGTGCAAGACTTATAGCGAATAAATCAAGCTATGCCTTTAAGCATGACAAGCTCATGGAGCTTTGCAAGGGACTTGAAGCTCAAATTAACAAGGAGGGTTGACAATATGATGAAGATATACGATTTTGACAGTGTTCGTCCTGAGGAGATTTTTAACAGGGACACAGAAGAGATGAATCTTAGCATAAGGCAAACAGTTTCTGATATTATAAACGATGTCCGCTTAAACGGTGACTCAGCACTTTTTAGACTCTGTGAAAAATTTGACAAGGTCAAGTTATCCACATTGGAGGTTACAGATGAGGAAATCGACAAGGCTTTTGATAGTATCAGCCCCAGCCTATTATCTACCTTAAAGAAAGCTGAAAAGAATATACGACTTTTCCACGAAAATCAAGTAAAAAGCGGATTTATTGTAACTGGTGAAAATGGCATCGTAGCAGGACAGAGGATTCTCCCCATTGAGAAGGTCGGCATATATGTACCGGGCGGCACAGCAGCATATCCCTCAACAGTTCTTATGAATGCTGTTCCTGCTAAAATAGCTGGCTGCAAGCAAATCATAATGGTAACGCCTCCGCAGAAGGATGGCTCTGTTTCCCCCGCAATTTTAGCTGCAGCAAAGCTTGCAGGCGTCGACAGAATATTTAAAGTCGGCGGAGCGCAGGCAATAGCAGCTCTAGCCTATGGTACACAAACTATACCTCAGGTATATAAGATAACAGGTCCGGGCAACGCATTTGTAGCTGAGGCTAAAAGACAGGTCTTTGGCAAGGTAGCTATCGATATGATTGCAGGACCGAGTGAAATTCTGGTTGTAGCAGATGAAAAATCAAATGCACATGAAATTGCAGCTGATTTATTGAGTCAAGCTGAGCATGATAAAATGGCTGCGGCAGTTTTAGTTACTAACAGCATGGAGTTAGCAAGGGCTGTTCAAACTGATCTTGACAAGCAGCTGAGCGTTCTCCCTAGAGAAGAAATTGCAAGGGAGTCAATTAATAATAACGGTAAAATAATTGTGGTCAACGACTTAAAAAAGGCAATAGAGGTTTCCAACGAGATTGCGCCGGAGCATTTGGAATTAATCATGGATAATCCGTTTGACTATTTGGATATGGTAAAAAATGCAGGCTCGGTTTTCTTAGGACGCTCATGTCCAGAGGCTCTTGGAGATTATCTTTCCGGAGCTAACCATACCCTGCCCACGAGCGGGACAGCCAAATTTTACAGTCCCCTAAGCGTTGATGATTTTGTTAAGAAAAGTCAGTACACCTACTACACACGAACAGCCTTAGGAGAGGTTAAGGATGATATTGTTCGCTTTGCAAGACAAGAGGGACTAGAGGCTCACGCACGAAGTGTAATTTCAAGATTTGAGGAGGACTAATATGAGCCGTTTTATGACAGGTCTGCACTCCTCACTTGAGCCTTATACTCCAGGTGAGCAGCCTCAAGACAAGAAATATATTAAATTAAACACAAACGAATCCCCTTTTCCTCCTTCAAGTTCAGTAGCTCAGGCAGTAAAGGATAAAGCTCAAGCTTTACAGCTCTACTGCGATCCAGAGAGTAAGGAATTAACTGAAAAAATTGCAGATATTTACAAAGTCAAGCCGTCACAGGTAATTATGACAAACGGCTCTGACGAAATATTAAACTTTGCCTTTATGACCTTCTGCGGTCCTGATAAGCCTGCTGCCTTTGCCGATATAACCTACGGCTTTTATTCGGTTTTCGCAGAACTTTATCGAATCCCCTATGACAAGATCCCTCTAAAAAGCGATTTTTCAATAGACTATAAAGACTATTGCAATTTAAACAAAACAATTTTCATCGCTAACCCCAACGCTCCAACAGGTCTTTTATTGAGTCTAGAGGAGATTGAAGCTATCTTAAAATTAAACCCCGACAATGTTGTAGTAGTTGATGAAGCTTATGCTGATTTTTCAGGCTTTACTTGTATTCCACTATTAAAAAAATATGATAATCTTTTAATTACCCGCACATTTTCAAAATCATATTCAATGGCTGGAGCTAGGCTCGGCTTCGGCATAGGCAGCGAGGAACTGATAAGAGATTTAAATACAATTAAGTATTCTACGAATCCCTATAATGTCAACAGCTTAACAGCAGCTGCTGGAATTGCAGCATTAAATGACAACGACTATTATTTAAAAAATTGCAAAATAATCTGCGAAAATAGAGAATATACAAAGAACGCTTTGGAAAAATTGGGCTTTGATGTTCTACCTTCAAGAGCTAATTTTCTGTTTGCCCGCTCTAATTCGCTTGACGCAGAGTATATTTACAAAGAGCTAAAGAACAGAGGAATCCTTGTAAGGCATTTTAAAAACGACAGAATCAAGAATTTTATTCGTGTTACAGTCGGTTCAAGGGAACAGATGGAGAAATTTTTAAAAATTGCAAAAGAAATTATAAAGGAAAGTGAGCTTTGATAATGCGAACAAGTGAAATTTGCCGTAAGACGGCTGAAACGGACATCACTCTGGTGCTTTCTCTCGATGGCACGGGAAAAAGCGAAATTGATACAGGCGTAGGCTTTCTTGATCATATGCTGACATTGTTTTCAAAGCACGGTCAGTTTGATTTGACACTTAAATGTAAGGGAGATACATGGATTGATGATCACCACAGTGTCGAAGATATTGGAATTTCACTAGGCACGGCTTTTCGTCAAGCACTTGGGGATAAGAGAGGTATCTTTAGATACGGCAGCTGCATTCTCCCCATGGATGAAGCATTGATCTTAGCAGCCGTTGATCTCTCAGGCAGAAGTGTTCTTCGATACAATCTAGAAATACCGACACAAAAGGTTGGTACATTTGATACACAATTAGTTGAGGAATTTTTTATTGGATTTTCTCGAGCTGCCGGTGCTAATATACACTTAAAGCAGCTTGACGGAACGAATTCCCACCACATTATAGAGGGTGCCTTTAAATCTATTGCAAGAGCGTTGAGAGATGCTGTAAAAATTGACGCATCGTTAAAAGGTCAGCTGATGTCCACTAAGGGGGTGCTTGAATGATTGCTATAGTTGACTATTCTGTAGGCAATCTTTTCTCTCTGGAAAGCTCCTTAAAGGCTATAGGAGAAAATCCTCTTATCACTTCAAATCCCGAGGCTATTTTAAAGGCGGACAAGATTATTCTTCCAGGTGTAGGTGCCTTTGAGGATGCCGCAAATAAACTAAAGGCTAGCGGGTTAAATGAGGCAGTAATAGAAAGTGCAAAAAATGGAACTCCACTAATGGGAATATGCCTTGGAATGCAGCTCCTTTTTGAAAAAAGCTTCGAGTATGGCGAGCATGAGGGCTTAGGTCTTATAAAAGGAGCTGTCACAGCGATTAACGAGAGGGTTCCAAAGGGATTAAAGATTCCTCACATCGGCTGGAATGCTCTTCAATTTCCCGAAGATAGGGCAAGAAGCCCCATCTTCAAAGCTTTAAAAAACGGTGATTACGTCTATTTCGTACACAGCTTTTCTGCCGTTGACTGTGAAGAGAATATTATTGCATCTACCGAGTACGGATGTACGCTCACAGCAGCAGTACAAAATGACAATGTATTTGGCTGTCAATTTCATCCCGAAAAAAGCGGAGATGTCGGTCTTAAAATTTTAGATGCCTTTTGCAGGCTTTAAGGAGGGAGAACATGAAGCTTTTTCCTGCAATAGATTTATATGAGGGCAAAGCCGTCCGACTTTATAAGGGCGACTACAATAAAAAAACAATCTACAGTGACAGCCCCGTTGAGGTTGCAAAGTCATTTTCGCAAGCAGGGGCAAAATACATTCACGTTGTAGATTTAGAGGGTGCAAGATTTGGAACGACGCCAAACCTTTCAGTAATTGAGGCTATAATAAAAAAAGGCTGCCTAAAAGCTGAAATTGGCGGCGGTATAAGAAGTGAAGATGTTATTAAGAAGTATCTCGATGCCGGTGCTATGAGAGTTATTCTCGGTACGGCAGCTATAGAAAATCCAGACTTTTTAAAGCAGATGGTTTGTAAATACGGTGACAAAATCGCAGTTGGCGTTGATGTAAAAAATAATTTTGTTGCAACTCACGGCTGGACCGAAAGCTCGGAAAAATCCTGCTTTGAGTTTATAAATGAGCTTGCCAAAATCGGTGTTAAGACAATCATTTGTACAGATATTTCTAAAGACGGCGTTTTAAAAGGTCCTAATGTTGAGCTTTACAAGCAGATTAAAAGCCGTTTTGCACAGCTTGAATTAGTGGCGTCTGGCGGTGTAGCATCTATCGATGACGTTTCGAGGCTAAACGAAGCGGGAATCCCCTCTGCTATTTTAGGCAAGGCTCTCTACGAAAAGAATTTAGATTTAAAAGAAGCTATTGCACTTTGTCCTCAGGAGGAATTATAATGATAGTAAAAAGAATAATCCCCTGCCTTGATGTAAAAGACGGACGAGTTGTAAAGGGCGTAAATTTTAAAGGCTTAAACGATGTCAGCTCCCCTGTTGAGCTTGCCTCATACTACAGTGATTCTGGTGCAGACGAGCTTGTTTTCTATGATATAACAGCATCTGCTGAGGGCAGAAGCCTTTTTACAGACGTATTAAAGGAGGTCGCTTCGACTATATTCATCCCTCTGACAGTCGGCGGAGCAATAAACACCCTAGAAGACTTTGACAGAGTTTTAAAATGCGGTGCAGACAAGGTGAGCGTAAATTCAGGAGCAATAAAAAATCCCGATTTAATAGCTCAAGCTGCAAGGCGATATGGAAATCAATGTGTTGTTCTTTCAGCTGACATTAAAAGGGTTGACGGCTCATATCATGTATTTTCTAAGGGCGGCAGAATCGACACCAATATGGACGCAATAGCTTGGATTAAACGCTGTGTTGATAACGGTGCAGGTGAAGTTGTAGTTAACAGTATTGACACTGACGGAGTAAAAAAGGGCTTTGATATTCCTCTTTTAGAGGCGGTTTGCAATGCTGTAAAAGTTCCGGTTATCGCCTCAGGAGGTGCAGGGAGCATACAGGACTTTATAGATTTATTCAAAAAGCTTCCAGCGATTGATGCAGGTCTAGCAGCTTCAATTTTCCATTTTGGTGAGGTGAAAATCCCCGATTTGAAAGATGCACTTAAAGAAAATGCAATCAATGTTAGGAGATAATACAATGGTTAATATAAATGAATTAAAATTTGATGAAAAAGGGCTTATACCTGCAATAGTCGTTGACACAAAGACTAAAGAGGTTCTTACGCTCGCTTACATGAACGAGGAGAGCTTAAAAATTAGTATCAGCGAAAAGCGTACCTGCTTTTGGTCACGCTCACGAAAAGAGCTTTGGAGGAAGGGTGAAACCTCAGGCAACATACAGCATATCGTTGATATAACCGCCGACTGTGACAGGGATGCACTTGTAGTAGAGGTTTTAAAGGACGGGCCTGCGTGCCATTTAGGTAATGAATCCTGCTTTGCTGATAAGCTTTGGCAAAGCGATGAACTTCAGCCTTTCTCCTTGCAAAGCCTTTACAGCCTGCTTGAGGGCAGAAAAAATGACAAGCCTGAGGGTTCTTACACCACATATCTTTTTGAAAAGGGAATCGACAAAATTCTTAAAAAGGTCGGTGAGGAATGCACTGAGGTAATTGTTGCAGCTAAGGGCGACGACAAAAAGGAAACAATATATGAGCTTGCAGACCTATGCTACCATGCAATGGTTTTAATGGTAGAAATGGGCATAAGCATAGAGCAGGTTCGTGATGAGCTTGCCTCAAGACATATAATTGACCACAAGGTTAAACAGGAGAAGATGACTAAATGATTAATTTTTCAAGCTTTCATACTCATACATATTTCTGCGATGGTAAAAATTCACCTGAGGAAATGGTAAAAGAAGCTATAAGTCTGGGCTGTCCTGCGATAGGATTTTCAGGTCACAGCGATACGCCGTTTGATGCGGGCTACTGCATGGATGAAATAAGGGAAAATAATTATAGGTCAGAGATAATTCGCTTAAAAGAAGAATACAAGGACGATATTTCTATATTTTTGGGCATCGAGCAGGACTATTATTCACGCCCGGCAGACAGCATCTATGAATATAAAATCGGCTCTGTACACTATGTTAAAAAGGACGGGGAATATATTTCTATTGACAACAGCCCCGAAATTTTAATTGATGCTGTTGACAGGCTATATGGCGGCGATATTTACGCTCTGTGTGAGGACTATTATAAATTAGTTGAGGACGTTTACAGAAAAACTCATTGTCAAATAGTCGGTCACTTTGATTTAATTACAAAATTTCAAGAAAAGCACCCGCTCTTTGATGAAAACAATCCACGGTACAAGAATGCAGCACTTTGGGCAATCAATTCTCTGATAGAACAAGGTGCATTATTGGAAATGAACACAGGAGCTATTTCAAGAGGTTGGAGAACAACTCCATATCCTGCAAGATTTCTGTTAGAAGAAATCTCAAAGAAAAAGTCAAAGCTCATCTTAACATCTGACTGTCACAGCAAGGAGCATATTCTATTTAAGCTCGACGAAGCTAAATTGCTGTGTGATGAATATAATATTGAAACGGTCCAATTCACAAAAGAATAAAAATGATTTCACACAAAATAACAGCTCATATTGCACAATAAGAGCTGTTATTTTTATTAAATTCAAGGCGTTAATTTCTATTGCAATTTATCTTTTCATAGCGTAAAATATCCTTTTAGAATAACAAAGGAAATGAAGGTAGACAGATGAAAAGAGGAAACGACTTAGGCAAGGATTCTATACTTTCACTTGTTTTTAAGCTAACTATTCCCGCCATGCTCGCTCAATTTGTCATGGTGCTTTACAGTATAATTGACAGAATGTTCATCGGCAATATACCAAAAATCGGTGAGCTTGCCCTTGCCGGCGTAGGAGTATGCGGACCTATTGTAACGTTGATGTCATCTTTTGGTACACTAGTCGGCATAGGCGGTTCAATATTAATGGCTAACACTATGGGAAAAGGTGACGATAAGCAGGCTAAGAAAATTCTTTCAAACAGCTTTTTGCTGCTTCTCATTTTTTCATTAACGCTCACGCTTGTATTTCTCCTTACAAAGAAATATATGATTTATTTCTTCGGCGGCAGTGATGCAACATTCGTCTATGCAAATACATATTTAACAATATATACATTAGGAACATTCTTTGCACTTTTGGCTCTCGGACTTAACTATTTCATAAATTGTCAGGGATTTTCTAAAAACGGAATGCTCACTGTTATAATAGGTGCAATATGTAATATAATTTTAGATTTCGTTTTTGTAGTAGTATTAAAAAAAGGTGTTGCAGGCGCCGCTTGGGCTACAGTTATATCTCAGTTTTTATCCTGTCTATACGCGCTCCTATTCCTTTTTGGCAATAAGATTAAAATAAAATTGAGCTTTGGCGGTTACGATAAAAAGCTAATGCTCAAAATTATAAAGCTGGGTATATCACCATTTATAATACTTGCGACAGACTCTATTATAATAATTGCTATGAATGCCGCACTCCAAAAATTTGGAGGTGGTGATGCCGATTTGCTAATTTCAGCAGTCACAGTAATACAGAGCTATTTTCTTCTAATAACAGGTCCATTAATCGGTATATCAGGCGGCGTACAGCCGCTAATAAGCTTTAACTTCGGTGCAAAAAGCAGTGAAAGAGTCAAAAAAGCTATAGTATATGCCTCGATTATGGGCATCGTATTTACATCAGCTGCATTCGTATTGTCAAGGGTATGTGCAGGTACTTTTGTAAGCTTCTTTGTTGACGGCGATGCAATATATGATATTTCAGTTTGGGGAATAGGTGTATTTACTTTAGCTATAGTGCCTTTGTCCGTTCAATATGTATTAGTAGATGCGTTGACTGCGCTTGGCAAAATCAAGGTATCTCTCTATCTTTCGGCTTCAAGGAAAATTACATTTTTAGTATCCATTGTACTTTTAGCCGCATTTTCAAGTGCCGCTCAAAACGCATTCTATGCAGAGCCTATCGCTGATATATTAAGTGCATTGCAAACGGCTATTCTGTTTGTAATCGTCTACAAGTCACTTATGAAGCAGTATATGAGAACTTATAAGCTATAATATTATTTTTTAATAACAAATCTCCCCATTAATGCAGGATATGCTTTAGTGGGGAGATTAATTATTTTATGGGTATAAATTTTTATATGTTAGATGCATCATAAGTTTATTTATACAAATTCTTTTTCTAGCGTTTCCACTGCCCTTTCATCAGGTGTGCAGGCAAGGTGATATATAGGAACAGTTGAAACTAAATTTAATAGTAGATTAAGAGTTTGACTCCACTCTTCGCCCACTAATTTATCTGCAAAGACATTGGGGCATAGAGCTGTGATAGCTTCACTTGCACCCATTTTTCTAACTCTATTTTCGGGTGCTTGAGATAAAAATACAATCGCCTTTAGAGGTACGGTTATATTTTCACAAATTCCGCTTGTACCTGAAAATGGAATGCTGTTAACTGTCACAATATCTTCTATTCTGACAGCCGCTTTATCTCCATTTACAACCTTTGCACCTCTGTATTTTTCCCATAGAGCTGCCTGTGTTGATTTTCCTGTTTGGCTCGGAGCTGTAAAAAGAATGCCCTCGCCGTTTACCTCAATATATGAGGCGTGGAAAAATAATGTATTAAAATAGAGCATAATTTGATTAAGACAAATACCTGTCCAAAGATATTTTTCTCTCGTTGCCCATTTCCATTCGCTGTTTTTTACATATACGTTAATTTTACTCACATCGTCTATTGAATATTGTTCTTCAATATGTGCTTCACTTTTACATATATCCTGTGTCATACGAATTACGCTATTATCATATCTCCACGCTGTTTTCTCATTTGCTTTACCTAAAAAATCACCTTGCGGTATCGGCAAAAATTCAACATCATTCAGCTTTACTTTGACATCGGGTATTCTTTTTTCTATTTTAAAAGTATTTGAATGTTCCCAAAGCTCCTTTGGTGCTTCAACTTCAAATATCACATCACAAAAATTAAAATATATTTTTTTCAAGTAAATCACTCTTTTAAAAATACGCCCATACCCATATTAGGGTACAGGCGTACTATTTTTAGTTATTATATAAAAGCTATTATGACCAAGCGACTATACTTTCTCCTGTACTTTGGAATTTACAATAAGTATCAACTTGAACTTTACCAGGTCCGATACAATCAGCTTCCTGTCCGAAAACATTTGCAAAGTCTGATTTTTCGACGATATTATCTCCGTCACCTGCACCTGTTGCCCAAAGTATCTGTTCACCAATCCAAAGATTATCCTTGATAAGAATTCCGCCCCTATCTTGACAAGTACCACAAAGCTGGTCATTACCGCTTAAACTAATAGCTGTAAGGCAAGGCTTTTCATATCTTTTCATTTATATAATATTCCTTTCTTACTTACTCTTTATGATAGTTTCTGAAGCAATATCTGCTCTATCGTATGCAGTAATTTCAACAGAAATAGGTTCATTCTTCTTAAACTTAATGCTTGTTATAAACTTATTGTTCTTATTAAGTCCTATATTAACAAGTCTTGCATTATCTGCTTTACACTTAGTGCCGTTAATCTCGATGTATCCAACATCTGTAGACGTTGTAGCTGTGATAATTGCATAATTATTAAATAAGCCTCTAATAACTGAAAGTCTGACATCAAACTTTTGCGGAACAAACTTCTGTGATTCCGGCTCATCAGGTGTAACAGGAGCATTCATCATAGCGAATGTCATATGCTCTGCCCTTGCCTTTTGAGAATCATTAATAGCCTTTACACCGCACTTCAGATTACCTACTGCAAGTATTTCTGTTTCGCTTGTATTAGCAATAACGATTAATCCATCGCTTGTAGCTGTTACTCTGTAATACATTTCTGTATTGTGATTAATTATCTTCTGCTCGCCCTCATTAATGCTCATATTTACAGGACCATTAACTGCTCTTAATGAAATCTGAGTATTTGTAACGCCATCAGCTACTGCAATTGCGATTGCCGTTTTGGGCTTTAAGTAAAGTTCATTTGCAGGACCGCCCATTTTTCTGTAATCTGCAACGTTATATTTTCCTTCTGCGTTGCCCTCAACATATGCTGTGAAGGAACCTTCCTGCGCATCTAAGATATTTGAGTATTTGATATTGCATTCCTCTGCAGGATATGCTTCTTGAGCATTCTGTGTTGAACGATAAACGCGGAATGCGTCAAGAGAAACCTGCATTGTTTCCGGTGCTGCTGCAGGAGCTGCAGGAGCATTGTAGAGTGAGAATGTTACAGGCTCAATTCTATCTGCAATATTAATAAACTCTACATTTGAAATCTCTTCATCGCTCATTCCAAGCTTAACAAGAGCATTATATGCTGCGTTGTTGGGAGCTGATGCTGAATTTCTTAATGAATATGTCATCTTTGACTGTGCAGGAGCATAATCAACGTGCATCGCCTTAACAAGAACATGATATGTACCTCTCGGGAGATCCATACAATGAATAAGGGGAACCTGATTTATTACACCGCCTGAATAAGCTGTATTTACCATGTACGCCTTTACAGGTGTATTTTGGTCATCACGAACTGAAACCATTATTGTACCCGTATTAGGACCACATGTACCTATAAGGTCAAAACCTTGTCCGTTGAAGTCAAATGAAAGCTCATCCGATGTTCTTCCAAGAGTAGTTGAATCAACTGTTACCTCATAAGCACCATTCATACCCTTATTGTTTGCGTATTCCTTTGTGTATCCAAAAACTGACTCTTCAGGAGCATTATCTTTTACTACTACTGCATCTGCAGGCTTGCTTGAAAGAGTCCAATCAGGAGCATTTGATAAATTTCTAGGTGTCATAAAGTTCTCTTCATAAAGAACATTTGATGCAGGAACAACTGCTATCGGGAACTTTTGACTTGAATCTTGACGATAGATTACAATATTGCCAAGCTGTGCCTGATCAACAGACTTTAAAGGTGTATATTCGAGGATTATATCATGTGTGTTGTTATCGAAGCTTACAACTTTTAATCCGGGAATACCCTCTACTGTAACGCTCTCTATATTTGTAGTAGAACTATCGTGGTATGTAAACTGATTCTTTGTTGCAAAATCGTATGAGAAGTACTCCATACCCTTAAGAGTAGCTTTATATTCAACCTGAATAATATTTGTCTGGCCCTTGTGAGCTGTGAAATCCTTATTAATTTGTTCACCATCACTTATAACTGTACCTGCAGGAGCTTTTCTTTCTGCTTCTGCCTTAGCATAGTTAAGTCCATTTACAAAAGTACCAGGCTGAAGTATATGCTGTGCGCCTTCTGTTGTGTAGAAGATTGTTGACATATTTTCAAGCTTAATTTTGTTTCCATTAACATTCATGAAATAGTCAACCTGAACTGGAATATCATCAGCACTAGGACTACAGATTCTAAGCTGAAGCTCATCCATACCGCCTTTACCTGAGTTGTCAAATGCGAATACTTCAATACGCATCTTCTGACCACCCATGTCTTCTGTGCCGTATGTATTTTTAAGTGTAGTCATTATATTACTTGTATCAACAAGTGAATACCAGCCTTCACTATGAGCTGTTGCATTATCTAAATTTGCATTTTTCCATTCCTTTATGTTTGAAGAATTAAGGGAAGCTCCTGTTGCAAGATTCATATCTTCAACATTAGGCCATATCTTAAGGAACGAAGGAACTGCAGATTTTCCTAGGAATGTAGCAGGTGTTGTTCTTTTCCAGTCACCTCCATGACCATGGTTGTCTGACCATACGCCCTTACCATCTGTACCTGTCCAGAAAGCCATTCGTTGTGCAGCCTGCTCTGCTGTCCAGTCTGAGGGCTGCTCGTCTGCTTTAGAAATAAAGACATACATATTATCATTTACAGCAAAGACTCTTGAGTTCTTGTATCGTTCGTATATCTTTTTTCCTTCTGGGGTATCTTTATTTTCTTCAATGTATCTGTAAATATCTGCATATGCACCGCTCTTTTTATCTACGCTGTCATTTACAGAAAGAATTTCAGCCTTATCATTAAAATCATAGCCATAAGGCCAAATAAATGTACCTGAAATTCGTCTTACAGATGATTTTGTCCAACCGTCATCAGGATCTGACCAAGTACCAACTCTCATACCCTTGTCATTTGTAAACCAAGGCACTTTACTTGATGCCTGAATGTCCTTAACGCTGTCCCATTTCCATACTATAGGAAAGTTCTCGGCTATATTGTCTTCAACCGTTGTAAGTCCAAGTACACGCTCATCCTTAGGATCCTCTGAGGCATCGCCATATGAACGAGTCCATGTAATTTCGGGCATTACACACTCATTTAAACCAATTTCAATTTTAAGACTATTGATAGCATTAACAAGTGCTACGTGAGCAGTTTCAACATTCTTGAGTGCTTTTTCTGCTTCTTCGTCTCCAACATAAACTTTGTCATTATTGCCAACCTTTGTTTGAGCTAATGCATGTTCAGCATCAGCCAAAGCGCCAGCAAATCTTTGCCACGACTGATCTTCATAGCTCTGCTGGAACTCTCTTTTTTTAGCTTCTTCAATAAGCTGTTCAAGAGCTGCGGTATCAATCGTATACTCATTTTGAGCTACAGTTACACGCTTGAAATAGTTAATATCTGTTGCTGCATTAAGACCTGAATCCCAACTCGCCGATTTTAATACATTATTTCTGTTTGCACGAACACCATTTTCGTCAATTTGAAGAATGATGTAATCAGCTCTTGTTAATGAAGCCGAATACCAACGAAATACTCTAAAGTTTCCATTCCATTGTCTAATTTCAACATCTGTATTTCCGTCAATTAATTCAAGAGTTTTATTCTGCTTAAGATAAATATGCTTATTATCCTTATTGACATAGTCTCTTCTTACATTTCCATAATCTGCATTACCTCTGTCAATAATACTCCACTCATCTTCAGAGTAATCACCCTTAATAATTTCTCCCTTTTGGGGATCGTTGACAATATTTACTTCAACAACATTCTTTGCATCCTTTTTCATTGCAAAGTTTCTGCCACTATTTAAGCCAACGATTAGATAGTTGTCGCCTGTTGCTTTAAAATCTTTTTCTCTTTTGTAGTAAACATCGCCTACGGATGCTGTCTTTACAAGCTTATTGCCTGTATCTGCATCAGTACCAAGTAAAGTTATGATGCTGCTAGAGCCATCTGATCCTTTTACTGTGTACTGATAGCTCTTTTCGGGAACTGTATCCATATCAGTATATTCACCTACGCCATGAACAGTTGCAATATATTCACTGGCAGTTTGTGCTATAGCTGACATAGGCAAAATTCCCACGACCATAACGATAGCAAGTACAATACTTACTATCTTTTTTGTTTTCATAATTTATTCCTCCCTAATTAGTTTATTTATTTTCAGTCCTGCATAAAAATTTTTTGTAGAACGTCAAACCTAACTCTTAAAAATATAATTCTTCACGATAAATCTTATATTCAACACCTGGCTGTGCGTCCCAAGTTAGTCTAACCTTGCCGCTTTCATCTCTTGCTATTTTAAGATTAAGCTCTGGCGGTGTTTTTACTGTATAGGTTTCATTTGCCTTTGCATTAAACGTATAAATGCCTCTTGTTTGCTCTGTAAGCTCTACATTATTTCCCTTACTGTCAACAACTCTTACAGTCTTTCCTTTAAATGGAGATTTAAAGCTGCATTCACCTGCATATTTAGCCTTTATTGTAGCTTCCTTTACCTGTGAATTTTTCCATTCAATACCAATTTCAAAGTTGCCCTCAGCTAATAGTCCTTCCACCTTGCCGTCTGACCATTCGCTTGAAATTGCAGGGATAAAATCAATGTATCCCAGATGGCTCTGTACAAGCATTTCTGCAACACCCGCTGAATAGCCATAATTTCCGTCAATCTGGAATGTTGAGGGTGTATGATAATCCCAAAGATTGTTGTATAGCCTGTTGCTAATGAGCTGGCTTACGCAGAAATAAGCATTGTCACCGTCACCAACTCTTGCCCAAGAGGGAATCATCTGACCATATGTCCAGCCGCCTTCGGGGTTATTCCTTGTTTTTCCTACAGCTCCAAAGTTCTTATTATCAAGTGAAACTCTGGCTGCTGCAATCTTTTCTGGAGTATCAACAATATCACCGGGGAATAAGCCCAAAAGGTTTGATAAATGTCTGTGAGCGGAAGTATCTATAACTGAGTTAATTGCATCCTCGTGATACCATTCCTTAATTTGTCCACTCGAACCTATTTCTATAGGCTTAAGCTTTTCATATGTTGCCTGCCATTTTACAAGCTCATTTTCATCTACGCCTAAAATCTTTGCAGCTTCAATAGTGTCCTTATAAAGCTGTGCTATAATTGACTGCTCGAATGTATTTCCTGCTGTAACTAATTCAAGTTCAGGTGAAAGTGCAATAGGCATTACCATCCTGCCGTCCTTTTCCTTGAGAAGCTCCTCATACATAAGAACTTGTTCTTTTAACATAGGATAAATAGTATTTCTAAGTGTATCTGTATCCTGTGAGAATTGATAGTAATCATAGCAGTTCTGCATCAGCCACGTAGCTGCTGCGGGACTCCAGCCCCATGTGCCGATATTCCAACCGGGTGCTGTGTATCCAAAAGGTGTATTTTGTGTATGAGCCATTATGCCGTATTGTGAACCTGTATAAATCTCTACTGTTCTTCCACCGGGTTCTTTAAGCAGGCTCATATAATTAACTAAAGGCAAAGCACATTCTGTTAAATTACAGTTGCCCGAAAGCCAATAGTTCATTTGAAGATTTATATTTGTATGAATATCACTGCCCCACCTTGGTGTTGTAGTATCATTCCAGATTCCCTGAAGATTTGTAGGAATTTGGCTGTCTTCACGGCTGCCTGCAATAAGAAGATATCTGCCGTACTGGAATACTAAAACCTCAAGATATCTTTTTTGAGATTTAGATGCTGAATTATTCTTATAAGCGTTTAAAAGGTCATTTGTCGCAAGATTAGGCTCGCTTTGACCTAAATCAAGATTTACTCTGTTATAAAGGTTTGTATAATCGCTAATATGGGTGCTTCTAACACTCTCATAACCCTTATTAAGAGCTTTGTCGAGTACAGACTTAACTCTATTGTTTAACGCATCTGCACTTTCACCCGTACGATAATAGTAGTCTATTGTTTTGTCGTCGTTAGAAAACTTATTCTTGTAGTCAGTTGCAGTTGTTAAATAAATTGTCACTGAATCTGCATTTGTAACGCTCAATGAACCGCCGTTTGCTGTAACTGTACCATTTGTAGGAACTACTGCAATCTGCGTACTGTGCATAAGCCCGTTAGATTTAACTGTACCTGTCGCAGAAATATATCCGACATTGTCTTGAACATTAGAACTAGTAGATGAATTTAAGGCTGATGAATTTGAAAAAGCTACGTTAAAATTAATTTTTCCATTATGATTCGAACTGTATTTTCCGACCATTACATTGTCAGGATTACTTACAAAGAATTCTCTTGAATAATGCACTCCATCTTTGTTATAGTCTACAGTTGCAACGCCGTTATCGAGGTCAAGCGTACGCTCATAATTTGAATATCCATCATGTCCTATATTTGAGATATTAAGACTGCCTAATGGTAAATAACCATTATCGTAACCGCCGTCATTTTCCGAATCTCCTCGTAAAGCTTCCATTTCTTTATCGCTTACGCCTTGTCCGTTTAAAAGCTTATTAGAAATATTCTCATAAGCTGCTTTTGCACTCGCTGGATCTGGATTTCCGCCGTCGTAGTTAGGATATTTATCACCACGACCACCGCTCCAAAGTGTTTCCTCATTTATATTGATTGAGTCATTATTAGGCTCGCCTAATATTGTCGCACCAATTTTGCCGTTTCCTATTGGAAGCGATGCTGATTTCCACACATCCGGCTGTGAATCCCCCGCCGTTCTCCATGCAGGCTCGTCATACTTTAACAGCATACGAGCTGGGGCAGGCTCCTGTGCAATTACAGGTATCGCTATTACACTTAAAAGTAAAATAGCCATACAAACCGCAATTATTCTTTTGCTATTCATTTACTACATCCTCCGTTAACAGATATTCTTTTTTCTTCTATATAATTTTTATTCATTATATTAGTGCAGAATTAATTTTTTATTCATAATTCTTTTGATATATGATTATAGCTCACAGATCTTGTATCATTCCTATACTATACAATAGGAAGATATAAAACAATAAGATATTAGAATATTAAGTTCTTTTCTACGCAGAAATTTATTATTTTTGTAAAAACTTAGTCAATCTTTATACATATTTATTGTTGATTCTGCATAGGAATTCTACGTTGAGTTTTATTTATAGAATTTATTCGATAATGTAGTATCTATTTATCTTTTAAAATATTTTCATTCGGAAGATATATGATAATGAATATTTATTAATTTATATATATGAATTCTCTGCAGCAATAAAAAAAGGTGGTACATATCATTGTGATATGTACCACCTTTTTATTTTTATAGATTAATCCTCGATAAGTGCGCCAATCTGCCTTAACTGGTCTAAGAAATCATCCAAGTCCTTTGAGGCTGTTTGCTCATCAATTTCATATTCTGAAAGGATTTTATCAACTAGCTCCTGCTTGCTTAGATCCTCTGAAAGTGTATCAAAAATAAATCTTCCTATCTCATTCATTGTGATAAGTCCATTAAATTTAGTGCTTGCACTTCCGATAGGCACCAACATAAATTCGCCTGCAATTTCTCTCGGGATAAAATCTTTTGAAACCTTCATTTAATCTCCTCCTAAAATATTCTTTTTAATATTGAATAAGCCCTTGTAAAAAGACTCCTTAACGGAATAATCCTTATCCAGAACTTTTCAAAGAATTTCCATATAAAGCTTTTCGGTGTTATGAGCTTACCCTTTCTCACAACACTTTTGACTGTTGCAATAATCTGATCTTTTCTGATTCCGTCTTCAATTACGTTGTGGGCATCGCCTATCATCGAATATGTCCCATTTTTAACCCTGCATACCCTATGTAAAATATATTGACCGTTATCCCTCTTGTATAAAGCCATATCGCCGACCTTCAGAGGCTTAGTGATTTTACAAATTCTGACACTATCCCTATTTTCGGCCAAAAATGGTGACATACTATGACCTGTAACATTTAATGCGAGTGAGTCCACCTGAGGCAAAAGCTCTCTATACGCTTCAATAAGCTCTTTTGTATCAACCGTTAGCTGCTTTTGCTCCAATTATCACACATCCAATTCGTCATTCATTTTTTTAAGCTCCTCTTTTATGAGAGCAAGCCTTGCATAGGTTCTATCGCACATATATTGCGGAGCTTGTGTAAATGAGCCTGTTTCCGCATAGCAAAGTGCCGGACACTGGTCGCACATATTCTTCACTTCACAATTTGTGCATTTAGCAGGAATCATAATTTCCTCACGCATAGCATGAATCTTGTTCCATGCCTGCAAAAAGTGTCCTTCTTCTATATCCACGCTTGGGACTGTCATCATTCCGCAGGGACGCAATTTCCAATCCCACGTTACCCAAAACGTTGTATGACCTGCTCGGCATTTAATTCTCTCTGTCGGAAGCTCTTGGCATTCATTGTCGGGATCTGCGACCTTTATTCCGTTGCATTCATTTGTAAAACGATTGCAAAGCGTCTCTTTATCAAAGCGGAATTTATCATATTTTAGCTGTTCTATTGCTGATTCCATTGCAGTCATTCTTGTTGCTGTGCTGCCGCCGTTTTCAATAGCTCTAATCGGCGGGAACATATATGTAGCAGTCTGAACGACTATATTATTATCCTTTGCGAACTGATAAATTTTTTCGGCATCGTGTCTGTTGTATTGTGTTACGCTGCAATTTAATTTAACCAGCACGCCTTTTTCTTTAAGACGTAAAATTGAATGAATCGCTCTGTCGTATGCCGACGCATCGCCGCATAATTTTTCATATGTTTCGGGAGAAGCACCGTAAAGTGTAATGTTAACTCTTGCAGGGGGATCCTCTGCCAAAAAATCTATAATTTCATCTGTCATAAGAGTTGCGTTTGAATTAATTGAAACTAAAAGGCCTAATTTTCGGCAGCCTGTGTAAATTTCTTTAAAATCTTTTCTAACTGTCGGCTCACCGCCTGTTAAAAGAAGCATTAGCATGCCTGCGTCGGCACACTCCTTTGCAAGAGCAAGCCATTGTTTAGCACTTCTCTCTCTTTTTATGATTTTCGCATCATTTGCCCTTTCGTGGATATAGCACATTTTGCAGTTGAGGTTGCACCTCGCTGTTAATTCAAATGTTCCTGATAGTGGTATATCATCGCTGCCTGCTTTAGCAAACAGGAAATTACTGTAAAGTTCATATAAATTCATTTTTTAAAAGCTTCTCCTTCTCTTATAAATATTTTTCCAGCTCTTCCACTGCCCTTTCATCAGGTGTGCAGGCAAGGTGATATATTGGAACAGCAGAAACAAGATCGATTAAATTATTAATCGCCCTGCTCCACTCGTGGTTTACTAATTTATCTGCGAAGATATTTGGGCATAGAGCTGTGACAGCTTCACTCGCGCCCATTTTTCTAACTTTATTTTCGGGTGCTTGAGATAAAAATACAATCGCCTTTAGAGGCACAGTAATATTTTCGCAAATTCCGCTTGTACCTGAAAATGGGATACTGTTAGCCGTCACAACATTTTCAATTCTGACAGCCGCTTTATCCCCATTTACAATCTTTGCATTTCTATATTTGCACCAAAGATTTGCTTGTGTTGATTTTCCTGTTTGGCTCGGTGCTGTAAAAAGAATGCCCTCGCCGTTTACCTCAATATATGAGGCGTGGAAAAACAATGTATTAAAATAGAGCATTACTTGATTTAAGCACATGCTTGTCCAAAGATATTTCTCACTTGCTGCCCATTTGAAATCACTTGCCTTTATATATACATCAATTTGACCTATATTGTCAAGTGAGTAGACCTCCATAGCGTGCGGTTCTGCTCTGCATATGTCAGTCGTCATACGATAAATTGTATTCTTATCCTGCCAAGCCTGTTTTTCATTTGCCTTGCCGATATATTTACCCTTAGGTTCGGGAAGAGTTTCAACTGAATGAAGATTTACTTTAACCTCGGCAGTTGTATTTTCTGTTTTAAATAAGTCTGTATGTTTACAAAGTTCTTTTTCTGAATTTATTTCAAAATAAACTCCGCAGAAATTAAAGTAAGTTTTCATTTTATCCTCTTTT
>SAMEA104404100__coassemble_443_pt1 | contig 46374 bp, 42 predicted proteins | sample SAMEA104404100__metabat2_low_PE_010 | metagenome-assembled genome bin SAMEA104404100 (sample SAMEA104404100) | Balaenoptera acutorostrata | reverse complement strand
TCATCTGAATCTAAATCGTTGTCAATATCGTCAACATCTGAGTCGGAGTCTTCAATACTGTCAGCGTCGTCCTCGCTTACATCAATGCCTTCATCATCTTCTGCGTCAATGTCTTGTTCGTCAAAACCGATATTATCTTCATCGTCATTAAGAGTGATACCTTCTCCATATTCTGATTCATTGTTTTGATAATCAGAATTCTCTACATTGTCATCCTCACTAAAACCAATTTCTTGCTTTTCGTCTGGCTCTTCTATATCGGATTCACCATATTCCTCGGTGAATTCTTCGGGAGTTTCAGTATTGTCCATGTCTTCAAATCCGCCCGATTCGTTCACCTCTTCGTTTACTGCTTCTTGTGTTGCCTCAGAAGCTTCTCCACCTGTTTCTTCAGAAGGCACATCATTAACTTCGGTACTTTCACTGACTTCACTACCGCCATTTATTTCTGACATAACCTACACCCCCCATTGTAATACTATGTCGTTTTATGCTTATTGCGAAGTTCTTTCAACAATTGCTCCTGATCTTGAGGCCCATCATCAAAGCCAACACCGCCACAAATCAAGTCAACTTCCATTTGCGTATCGATAGAAGCTTCTTTAAATGTTTCTTCAAGCTGTTCAATAGGAAACTGTTCGAGTTTTTTCATGTTGATTCTCCGTTTATATGTATTTGTAATCGGGCTTAACGAAAAATGTGAGTTGTTCAGGAACGCCTCCGTAGTGAAATGTTGGTACACAAATGTGCTTGCACCTATTAGCCGCACGCTGAATGCAATCTACCAAACATCCACTTATTTCTTGCTCTAACATACACCCTCTAACAATACGGAACATAATAATTTCTTCTTCCATTTGAATGCTGTTATACAACATATTTTCTAATTGAGCTTTGCTATCGATTAAGGCACCATTTACGCTAAAATAGTTGTATGGCGAGGAGGGGCATGAAGGATAGTTCTTTCGATTCCATGTGTGGTCTTTGGAAATTTCTTCATCACTCAAATTCATGTAGCCATAATTAGGAATCACGGATGAATCGGAATATTGATTATCCCAAGTAACATCGACATGATGATAGTATCCATCTATTTTTACGATATTCCATGCGTGAGGACCAGAACCTATTGAACTGCTGCCTTTACCGGTAACTACCCAACATTCTAAATTAATCTTGTCACATAGAAATTTAAATGCTTTTGCAAAACCTTCACATACACATTTGTTTTTGAGCAAAGCACCGACTATGTTATGAGCCTCTGCAATGTTTCTCTCATTAGGTCTATTGCTGCTTGCAGCCAAGGTGTCATATTCCAAGGTGCTTTTTAGATAATCGTGTAATGAACGAACTTTATCGTAGTCAGATTGATGTGCGTTTATTGAGGTATCTATTATTTGCTTTGCTTTTGTTTCTATTTGATTTTTTATTTTTATGACCTCGGATGGGGAGTAGAGATAGGTCGGTATTATTTCCCTGCGCATGAGGGTTGACATAATTCTAAATTCTTGACCAACATAAAATATTTCTGGATGTTCATTTAATACTTCAATAGCTAACTCAGCGGCTTGTATTGAACCGGATAATGAAAAACTCTTGCCCCTATTTTGAAAGCAGCGTAGAGCGGCATCGTATGTTTTTTGGTTTATGCCCAACTTATTGTAATAGACACTTTGCATTTGCTTCACCTCCAGAAGTTCAACTTACCAAAGTCGTTTATTCTTTTTTACCGAAACTTTTAATTCACGACTTAATGAGCCAATTTGATTTTTAATATATATTGTACAATTTCCGACACTTCTGCCTATGATATACCCTCCACGATACTCCGCTACGTTTTTGTCGCTGCTTAAAATTCGCAGTGAATCAAATCCATAAGCATTAGGAGGAACAACTTGAATTTGCCATTTCTTTTGTTCACCTACGGTGAGTTCAAGGAAACTGCAAGGGCAAACAATGTCTTCGATATACGGCTGTACTTCTAATGAAACAGATTTGGATATTTCTGCCGTGTAGGCAGTAATTGAACAGCGTCCGCAAGTATTTGCACGAATAACACCTGTGTACGGATCAACTGAAGCGATGCAGGAGTTGTCACTTATCCATCGTATCTCATCTACGTTTTCAGCAGAATCGGGAGATACAGTCAAGGATATTTTACTTTCACCGCCAACAGGGAGAAAGAGAATCGATGGGAACAATGATATATCAGTAATTAAATCTCTTTTACGGACTTTTATTAGTTCACTAGCTACAGGGTACGGATCATCACCGATAAATACAGAAACCTCTGCATCACCTACTGATAGAGGGAGCAAGACGTCGTTATCAACATCAATAACAGCTCTTGAGTCCGATATTATACGGATTTCTGCTGTACTATTGGATGGGAGAATTTCTGTATTTAGTTTTACAGCTCTTCCGACGTCGCAGACCTGAGGAATATTGGTGTGGCACACAGGCGAAGCCTGACAAACAAGTTCTAAATCCTCTTTTTCACTTTCGGTCAAGAAATCTGTCATTTGTGCAGAAAATTCATAACTTAGCTTTGAAACAATGGGGCAGAGTACTTCTTCTTCAATTATTTTCAAGAGAAGATTGCCTATATCGTTTGGATCTACGCTAAAAAACAACTTTCTGCCTTGGTGTTTGATAAATTTTGTTTTAGTACCCATTACCAGTGCATATATAGGCACATCTGCATCTATATTTATAGAATCTTCGTCACTTGCACATAATGCGATAACAACAGGTGTGTCGAAGGGAATTAACTCAGCTTCAAATGAATTAATCTCTAGCGTAACTAAGGGACAATCTGACCATGTAATAGAGTCTAACGACACATCTTCAAATATACCTTGAGCATCAATAACCTCATATACAGCAGATGTCATGTCATTGTCGTTGCTGACATTGACAATAGGTACGACAATTCTTTCTTGAACTTCGTCGCATCCTAACATCTCTAGTTTATTAAGTCTTTCATATACAGTTGTATTTAAGGGTAATGGTTGAGCGTGAAAGGTGATACAGTGTTGACTTTGGGCTGCAAGTTCTTTTAACAAGTTACAAGTGAATTCGTTAGAAACGCAAATCATTTCATAATCGGAGTTGACCTCACGATAAAGTTCTCTAAATAGACAGTCGGACCATCTATCTAATCTTTGATGCTCAAAGCTCTTTAAATAACTGTAGGAGGATAGCTTCCTGCCATTTATTGTTATTTTTAGTTCAGGTAAAAATGGATTATAGAAAACAACTACTTGATTCATTTGCTTTTCCTCGCTTTACCATATATTCCTTCATAAATAAGATGATACTTGTTGTAATTGATTTCTTCCACACGCTTGTTGAGAAGTAGATACCGAAGTACTCTATTTTTGATGATGGTATCTGTCAAGAGAACATAACTGTCAAGGTGGTCATATACACGATCATACCAATTTTTAATTACAGCCAGATCTTTTTTATCAATGCAATCACGCATGATTGAAGATTCGTTGTTATAGTCTTTGGTAAACTTAATTGGAAGTGCTTCAAATAACCCATTACAGTTAATAAATTCTGCTAACTTAGCTGAAAAAATGCCATTGACAGGAGCTTGACTATCAAAGCACGAACACCAGTCAACCATAGATTGAATGAGGTCCTGACGCTTAGATGAGTTAAGTTCGGAATTATTAATTATGTCTAATAAGCCATTTAAATCAAAGCCTTCTTCTGACGCAAGGCCAGTTTCATATTGGAAGATCAATTCAACAGTTAGCTGACCTTTAAGAACAGCTAAGGTATAATCATCAGTAATCAAGTCACACTGATGATATTGTTCTTCACTTTTATCAATTTTTGTTAGAACGGCTTCAATCCAGTTGTTTTGATATACAACAGCTACGCCCATTGGGAATCTGGAAATTTCTCTTATTTGACTATCATTTAGCCCCATAGAAAGACCTGCAATTTTGCAGTCTTCATAATCGGGGAGTCTCATTATTATTTTTGTGTTTGTATTTTTAATAGCAGAAACATCTACTGCTGTGGGAGATTGGTCAACAATAATGAATCCTTCTCCGTATGTACGCATTTCCGCAATAGCAGAGCTAATCATTTCAACAGATTTAGCCTGTACACTTGAGCCTTCGCTATTGCCTGCAGGACTACGCTTTAATATGTTGTGTGCTTCTTCCATTACAGTTATATGACGAAGAGGCTGATTTTCTTTGCTTGTACACATACGATACTCATTTAATTTAAGAATTAATATGCCCATAAGCAAACTCTTGGTTTCCAACGAAGAAACTCTGCTTAGATCAACGATAGTATTCTGATCGAATAAGTATTCCTCGTCGATGTCATTTGCACTGCACAGGACTTGTCCAGAAATACCATTAGTCAGTGACTTCACTCTAGTTACGAGAGCTCCGGTATAATCTCCTTTAGAATCTGAAGAATACGATGATGAATTTATGATTTCTGGCAGTGCTTCTAAGACGTCCTTGAATGTTGGAAATTTACTATGACCATTAGGAATATAAATTGAGTTTTCTAAATCCCAACCGCATTTAACATAAGCTTTTTCAAATGATTCTTTAAGAATAGCGGGCATAGCTGCGTATAGAGGCCAACAGGCATTAAAAATCTCGATTAATCTATCAAGATGTTCCAATACATGTATGCCTTGATTAAATCTAAAGGGATTAATTCGCAGCATAGAATAATATCTAGGATTAGTACAATACACATGTATTCCAGCAAGCTTACCATAGTATCTTTTGTATTCTCCTTTGGCAGGTTCCACCACTAAAAATGGTATTTTGTGTTCTATCATTTCATCAAGAATTTGATAGGTAGTGTTAGACTTACCAGAACCAGTAGAGCCGGTGATGAAGCAGTGGGATCGAAAGCTTTCAAGATCAAGTCTTACTCGTGAGGTTTCTTTTTCTCCCATATGATAGACTTGTCCTAGTTCAACTTTCTTGCCTCGCGGGGTACCACTGGAGAATCGAACGTTTCTTCCAAATTCAGCCATATTGAGAACAGTTACTCCTGGAACAGAATGGCGCGGCAGCCCCATTATGTAGGGCATTTCGTTACCGCTAATTAAGCTGCAGGGATTAACTGTTTGACTTTCAATTTCAAATATTTGATCATCGCCCGGAATTGAAAAACGAGGATGAATACAATAACGAAGATACTCTAAAAGAGCTGGAGTATTTTCTATATTGTCTTGTTTCCATACATTTACATAAGAGTTTTCAACTCCGGAATCATATCCTGCCATCAAAGCTTTATATGTGCTTGCGGCAACAACTGATGTTTGTACATTTTCTGATACAAAGTAACAAGCAACATCCCATAAACCGAAAGCCTCACAATTCTTGATACGAGAAAGATGCTGGTCTATTTTTTCAAGGATATATTTTACAGATTTGTTTTCGTTTGTAATAGTGATTGTGCGACTATCACCAGTTGTATTGGTGTTAGTTTCTGTTAGGGTTTCACCCTTAGTGTCAGATGTTCCATGTGTTACAGCATTAGCCCAAGAGTTGCCCGAACTATATCCTGTTGAAGTGCTGGAATTAAATCCCATTCCTAAGAAGCCGAAGGAATGGCCATGACTTCTAGAACTGGAACGGCTATTGAAATGGCTTGTTGTGTCAGTAAGGCTATCATTTATGGTCCTTGAGAAATTCTCACTCATTCCCTTCGAAACGGCTTTACTGAAATTTTCACCATAAGATAGCTGAGTGGAAGCAAAAGGAGATAATCCAGAATATATTTTTTGCAATCCGCGTTTACGTTGCTCAAGAATTTCTTTATCTAAAGGCTCAGCAATAAAAACAGCCGTGTATTCAGAGCCTTTCATTGTATCTATAAATTTCTCTATTCCTTGTACAAAGCGTTCTTTGTCGTCATCTCTCGTGGAAGGAACGATAGAAACAGAAGAAACATTTTGTCGCGTACCAAATAGCCCGCTTTTATTTATAGGACCTAACACTTCTTGAATTTGTTCTTTAGGTATGGCTTGTATTTGGCTGCCGGCAAAATTACCTTTAAAGCTTTTTTCTAAAATTGCTTCTGCCGTAGAGGCATTGTCAACAGAGCGTACACCAATATAAAATTTAAGCTCACTCTTTGTGCTACGAATTACAAGAAGTCCAGCAGCTTGAATATTAAAAAAAGCACTATAAATGCTAATTAGTTTATCGTTTGCGTTTTCATTAACATCGTAAACAATACGATCAATTTGGTATAGCCGCACATACTCATCGGACTTCTCAGTAGGATCTAGCTCAACCAACGGATAACGGTCTAAGTTTATAAGATAATTTTTATTTACGAAAGCATCTGCGTATAGCATACCTTTTTCCAAAGCTGCATTCGCCTGCTCTTCGTCAAGAATCAATTCAAACTTTTCATTTTCCATTGGACTTCTCCTTTATTTTTTGTGCAAACAAAGCACTTTAAAATTTAGGATATACTGATTAACACTTTATTTCAATGAATTTGCAAAATAAGGTCGCTAGATGTAATAAATGGTTATTAACTGTTGAAGAAGTTCAAAAGATGATATTTTTAACAACGTATAATCTAATGTAAGATAATCATGATAAAGTCAATAACATTACTTGTAATTAATTAAATAAACTGGGAAAACTATGAAACATAACCTCTGTATAACGGATTTTTAAAACTGTATTTTGAAATATAAATCTAAAAGAACTTACAACTGTAGTTAGATAATGTTAAATGAAATAATAGAAAATACACTGAAGATAGGGAAGCAACTTGAAATTGAAGATATTGGGTGAATTATCAAAGATAAGAGGTATTAAGCAGAATCTATAATTAAAAAAGTATGAATTGACACACTTTTATAGTGTAGAAAATAGCCTTGTGGTTTTTAAATGCAGTATGCTGTAGCAGCATTTACTTGGAATAAAAATTCAAAGAATTTATAAGCTTATAAACTAACGATTCTAATTGTAATGAGCGAGATTACAAAACATTAAGAACTGAATCTAAACATAATTTAATATTCTCGATTAATATTGTTAAAGCTAAGATGCGCATAGTATAATACATATAATAAAGGTATTTAAAATGAGGTACGCATGAAAACTTATGAAAATAAGCAGGAGCTTAAGGATGAGATTAATAAAGCTTATACTAAATATATTTCTGAGTTTGACAATATCCCCGAAGATATGAAGGATGTCCGTGCAGATGATGTTGACCGAACCCCCGCTGAGAATCTTGCTTATCAAGTAGGCTGGACAACTCTTATTCTAAAATGGGAACAAGATGAAAGAAATGGTTTAGAAGTAAAAACACCAAGCGACAATTTCAAATGGAATCAGCTAGGTGAATTATATAAATACTTTACAGATACATATGCTTATATGCCTATACAAGAATTAAAAATAATGCTAAATAACAATATCCAAGCAATATATGAAATGATCGATTCCATGTCAGATGAAGACCTTTTCACTCCTCATAGAAGAAAATGGGCAGATGATGCTACTAAAACTGCTGTTTGGGAGGTTTATAAATTTATACATATTAATACAGTTGCTCCTTTTGGAACATTCCGTACTAAAATTAGAAAATGGAAGAAAACTATGCTTTAAAAGCATTTAAATAATAAATGCATTACTTTTTATTTGTATAATAGTTTTTTGGGAGGTGTCTTTTTATGCATCCATATATATGGTTTATTCTTTTAGCTGCTGTTGTTACAAGCACCTGCAGCGTGTTTGCTTTGGTAATGAAGAAGAAAAGCAAGTGATTAATTAAATGTCAAACACATTATCGATATTATTCTTGAATTAACGTATTGTGTTGAATTTTTATTTAATGAGTACTATAATCGAGCTTAAAGGAAGTGTTTAAAATGCAGGTTAAGGGTATTTACAGACATTTTAAGGGCAATAAATACGAGGTACTCGGTCTTGCAAGAGAAAGAGAAAATGACGAGCTTTATGTTCTATATCGAAAGCTCTACGGAGATATGAGCTATTGGATAAGACCTTATGAGATGTTCTTTGGCAAGAAACAGACCGACAGCGGCATAGTTGAGCGATTTACAAGGATTCACGACAGCGACAGCAATATGAATCTTGACGACGAGCTTTTCTATATTTCAGCTACTCATTCAGAGAGCGAGGAAGAGTATGAAATTATCGGCTGCGAGAGCGGGCAAAATGGGGAAATCTACATAATTAAAAAGCGATAGTAAATATAAAAGAGCCTTGAGAATAAACTCAAGACTCTTATTTTTATTTGAAAATTTCTATTGTTGAATAACAATGCAGCCTATGATATTATTATTTCGAGGTGAAAAATATGAAAAAGAAAAAAGCATTAAAAATCGCAGCAGGCATATTTATGGTATTAGTTGTAATAATATCAGCTCTTATATTATATTCATATCGTGATACAACACCTGAACTTTATGAGCCTGTAGAAAAGATTGAATTTTTCGCCAAGTGGCAAAGCTTCATAAAAGACGATGCAAAGCTTAATAAAATAGTAATTCCTGGAAGCCACGACGCCGCATGCAACGGCATGATGCCTCTTTCAAGAACTCAAGGACACGATATATACGACCAGCTTATTGGCGGCGCAAGATACTTCGATTTAAGAGTTACTAAAAAGGGTGACGATTTAGTAATCTTCCACAGCATTATAAAGGGCATGAAGTTCGATAAGGTCTTAAACGATTTAAACCGCTTCTTTGATGAGAACCCCACAGAGTTTGTTATCCTTGACTTTCAAAAGCTCGGCAAGGGTGTGAATAATGAAGTAATAGATGCTATAACATCACAGCTCGATATGTCAAAAGCAATGCTCAAAAGTGATTTTAAAGAAATCGAAAATACAACAATCGGTGAGATAAGAGAAAAGGGAATAAACTTCGTAATTATTTGGACTGACGAAGAAGATGTCAAACAAAATGATTTTCTATATATGCGAGAAAAGGATCTCCATTCATTTTACGATAGAAAATATCATAAGAATCCCGACGGAAATAAGCTTGTTGAGCATTTCTCCGAATATTATGACAGCTACGACGGCACAGGATTTTTCGTTCTTCAGTCGCAGAGAACAGCTACTGTATTGACAGATAAGCCGTCTGAAATGGAGCTTGAGTGGGGAAAAGTATTTACAGATTTTGCCATAAGCTTAAATAACGATGCTCAAAAGCTTGATAAAACAAATATTATTATGCGTGACTTTATTGTCAGCGACTTAAATAAGGTTAGGTCTATATTGAATTTGAATCTTTCTAAGAACCTTGTCAAAGAAGAAAATATAGAAGAGTTTAAGCTCAATACACAAGTGCAATAAAAAAATAACCGCGGGCTAAAACCTGCGGTTAATTTTATTTTGAAATCATCTGAACTTTTGATGAAATCCAAGTAGTTTTTTGAAATATTTAGATTTAGCTATGATTGTCAGATGCTGCAGGGTTTTCATAAAGTATTCAAAACCCACGATAAGACAGGATTTTGATAATACCAAAAAAATAATATAATTTTTCAATATGTAATCAATGAAAAAGCCGACGACTTTTTATGTCGTCGGCAAAAATTATGTGAGGGATAAATCCTTCATTATATTTGCACAAACCACGATATAGCCACAATCCCATGCTTGAAAACGTGGTTTGTCAATTACAAATTTTGGGTGTTTAAATGAAAAGCTTATACCATCTACAGTGTATGCGGGAACAGCGTTTTCATCCTCTAGCTCAATAATCTTCAAATCCTTAGGCAGACCGTCGCCAAAGAGCTGCTCGTCATTATAAAGTCTTTTTTGAAAACCGGTTAAGGCTGTGAATTTGCCCGTGATTAAGAAATGTACAGACATTTTGTAAATTTCTTTAGCCTCTTGATGAACGTCCTCGGGAATCTCATAGACATATTCAGATATATAAATATTGTCTAGGTTTACACCGAGTGAGTCGAAAAATTCCAGCTGTTTTTGTGTAAGGCTTGATTTAAACCTCGCATTTATGCTTTTGTCAAGTGAGTGGTCGTTCTGTCTGTAAAGCTCCCTAGTCTTTTCCACGTCGGATTCAATTTCCCATGGATAAAAGTCAAACAACATAAAATCACCGCTTTCAATAATTAAATATCTAAATCGACTTGAACTAATTATAGCAGTATAAGATAAAAATTTATTTATCAACAGGAAATTAAGTAAATTTTAAGCTTGGCTATCTAGCTTTATTTGTCCAAAAAGAGCATTGCAGCCTAATAATATATCCTTGTAGCAGGTTTCAAAATCCCTAGTGTACCACGGATCGCTGACATCTCTGCTTTGACCTGCAAAGGACAGCAGCTTTTTGACCTTTGAATCCTTGTCAGCCCCTATTATAGGCATAATATTTCTTAAATTATTATTATCCATAACGACTATGTAATCGTAGATTTGATAATCTTCTTTTTTTATTCTGGCGGAAAGCTTTTTGTCACAGCTTAAGCCGTGCTTTTCAAGCTCCTTTTTTGCAGGAGGATATACAGGGCTTCCAACACCGCCGAAAATTGTTTCAGAGCTTGTCGCAGCTGACTTTATTATAAAGTCGTTCTCCATTCCGGCCTTTTTAACAATATCCTTAAATATAAATTCAGCCATAGGTGAACGGCAGATGTTGCCATGGCAGACGAATAAAACCTTTATCATAAGAAGTACTCCAATCTAATAATATAACCTTATTATATCACATTGTGCTGCGAAGTTGACAAGAGCTAATAAAAAGGATAGAATTAATACAACCTACTACAGTGGTGGGACTCTAGAAATATCTGTTTGGAGGATTCTTAATGCTTATTTCAACAAAGGGCAGATACGCTCTGCGAGTTATGATTGACTTGGCTGAGCATAGGAATATGGGCTATATTCCTATGAAAGAGGTCGCCTTGAGGCAGAATATATCCTTGAAATATTTGGAAAGAATTTTGCCTGCCCTATCACAGAATAAGCTGATAGTCGGCGTGCATGGCAAGGGCGGCGGGTATAAGCTGACAAAAGAGCCTGACCAATACAGAGTAGGCGACATATTAAGACTTTTAGAGGGAGATTTAGCACCTGTTGCCTGCTTGAAATGCACAGCGCAGGAATGCTCTATAAAAGATAAGTGCAGGACACAGAAAATGTGGAATGAGTTAAACTCAATTATAAATAATTATCTCGATGGGGTGACTGTTGCCGACTTGATGCTCGATGACAGTCTTTTGACGCACGACGAGGACTTATAATTTAGAAAATCTCCGACCTTTGTCGGGGATTATTTTATAACTTCTATGCTATTATTACAGCGTGAATGATTAAAAGCTTTAAAAATGAGCAGCTTTCATAAAAAGCCATATACAAAATAAACAAGAAAAAAGCTTTATTTTATTATCCTTGTATAATATCCCGATTATTGTGCCTGAAAAAGATTTTTAGATAAAAAGAATTTTCTATATGCACATCATGGTGTATAATAATATATAAAAACAATAGTAAACAGTTATTTTCCCCGAGCGGGGGAGGAAGGAATATTTTTTATGCAAAGTGAACGAAGAGAAAAAAGGATTCTGCTTCTGTCTTTCTTCGCAGGACTTGCGTTCGCGATAGTGGAATTTATTTTCTCAATTTTGAGTCATTCGCAGTCAGTACTAATGGATGCTGTGTACGACGGCACTGAGCTTGTGTTTATAGCCTTGATTCTATTTTTGACACCGCTTTTTCACAAGCCTGTATCAGAAAAGCATCCCTATGGTTATTTTCAAGTAGAATCTATTTTTATTATCATCAAGGGATTTATGATGATTTCAGTATCGGTCAGTGCATCGGTTGAAATTATTGAAACTGCACTATCAGGCGGCAACGAGGTCAATGAGCTGTCAATTTCTGCATTCCAGCTAGTTTTAGGACTTGCCTGCAGTATAATATATATAGCTATGAAGAATATGAATAAGCACATAAATTCACCTACGGTGGACGCTGAGCTGCTGGGCTGGAAAATGGATATTACATATTCTATAGGACTTTCAATAGCGTTCTTTTTGGCAATTTTCTTTAAAGGCTCTGCACTTGATGCGTTAACCCCTTATTTTGATACTATTGTAGCAATACTGGTTATGCTGATGATGCTTCCAAAGAGTATAAAAATGCTGTGGAATGCAATCAAAGACGTTTTTTTGTTTTCTCCAGACGAGAATACAGTGGAGCAGATAAAGGAGATATGCTCAAGACATATGAGCGAGAAAAAATATAATCCTAGATTCTTCGATGTTACAAGAACTGGCAGACATCTGTGGATTGCTGTTTATTTTGAAGTGACAGGGGATTCACTTGCAATTAAGGATTTAAAGAAAATATCAGATGAAGTTAACAACGAAGTGAAAATGAGATTTTCAGACTGCACCTGTGAGCTTATATTAATCCCGTAAAAATAATAGAAGAGAGACCACCTGCTGGGCAGGTGGTCTCTCTTTACACATATATAGAAATTTTATTTCTTATTGCGTTTTTTCTTGTTCTTTTTTGCTTCTAGAGCTTCCATTTCATCCTTGAAATAAATGAAATTATAGCTCTTTAAAATCTCAAAGAATTTAACAAGTCTTTCATAAAGCGGTTCTGCAGCATCGCCAAAATGCTCCTTAACCTTTTCACCGATTGCAATGATGTCACTTTCACCGTCAATTAGTGGCCAAATAAAGCTGCCGTTAAAATCGAGATGAACCTGTGAGTATTCAGGCTTGAAAAAGAGTTTTTGAGTAAGCTTTTGTAAAAGTGCTGTGTTGTGTACCCAGAGAGTTACCTTGCCCTCATCATTAGTAGTCCACTTTAAGTCGGCTCTGACAGGGATTCTCTCAAGGTAGTTTTTATCAACAACAAGTTTTTTCTTCTTCTTGAACATAGGTTTTTACTCCATAACAAACTAAAGGCTGGGCATATATTTAATATGCCCAGCGCATTAATACCTGGTTTTAAGCTAAATAAAAATTATTCAGCGTCCTTTTCGCTGCTCTTAGCAACGTTCTTTCTCTTCTTCCAAAGTGTGAAGCTGAGAAGGATAACGATCATAAGAGCGAATGTTGCAAGGCTTGTGAGCTGTGCTGCCCAGTTGGGAAGACCTGCTGTGAATCTGCTGAGATTGATGATGTCGCCGAGTGTCTTACCGTTAATCTTAACAATTGCGAATACCGCAAGCAAGATACCTACAAGACCTTCACCAGCGATCATACCTGAACAGTAGAGAACACCGTCGTTGACGATAGCGTCCTTATTCTTGTTCTTCATCTTGTTGAAGAAGAGTCTGATAAGACCACCAACCATGATGCAAGCGTTAAGCTGAACAGGAAGGTAAACACCGATTGCGAAGGGAAGTACAGGGATACCGAGAATCTCGATAACAACTGCAAGTACAACACCAACAAGTACAAGGCCCCAAGGAAGCTGCTGGTCAACAACACCTTCGATGATCATCTTCATAAGTGTAGCCTGAGGAGCGGGGATTTCAGCACCGCCGAATGACCAAGCTGCATCAAGAAGATAGAGAACACCGCCGATAGCAAATGCAGAAGCTACAACACCGATAACCTCACCGACCTGCTGCTTCCAAGGTGTAGCACCGAGGAGGTAACCTGTCTTGAGGTCCTGTGAAGTATCGCCTGCGATAGCTGCGATAATGCAGATGATTGAACCGATTGCAATAGCACCTGTCATAATTGCAACTCTATCTGCTGCAACGTCACCTGATGTTGCTGTGAGAATAAGAGTTGAGAAAAGAAGAGTTGCGATAGCCATACCTGATACAGGGTTGTTTGAGCTGCCGACGATACCAACCATTCTAGAAGAAACAGTTGCGAAGAAGAAGCCGAATACAACGATGATGATAGCTGCAACAATATTTACGGGAATTACGGGAACGAGCCATACAAGAAGAGTAAGAACAACGATAGCTGCGATGATAATCTTCATGTCGATGTCCTTATCTGTACGGATCTGAGAACCGCCGATACCGCCCTTCATTGACTTAATGGAGTCTCTGAATGTACGGACGATAAGGGGGAGAGATTTAACAAGGCTAATGATACCGCCTGCTGCAAGAGCGCCGGCACCGATGTAACGAACGTAGCTGCCCCAAACGCCGCCTGCGCCGCCTTCCATGAATACCTGACCGATTGTCTTAGTCATTTCAGGATACATGATATGGTCAGCACCGAGGATAACCATGAGGGGAATAAGTACCATCCAAGCAACAACGCCGCCTGAGAACATATAAGAAGAAATTCTGGGACCGCAGATGTAACCAACTGACATAACAGCGGGATAAATCTGTGCGCCGATTGTTCCGGGGTAGCCTGTAACCTTATGTACGATTTCGCCAGCCTTTGCACCGATAGCCTCTGTTACCTTACCGAAAGTAACGTTGATTTCTGAGGGAACGAGCTTAAGACCGTCGATGAAGAACTTGAATGCTGCTGCAATGCCAAGACCTGCGAAAACAGTACCAGCATTTGCACCGCCCTCTTCACCTGCAAGAAGAACCTCTGCACAAGCCTGTCCTTCGGGGTAGGGAAGAGTGTTATGCTCTCTTACGATAAGAGCATTACGAAGAGGAACCATGAAGAATACACCAAGAAGACCGCCGATAAGAGCGATGATGGTGATTGCAAAGAAGCTGGGCTTCTCGATTCCTGTAGAGCTATCCTTTGCCCACATGAAGAGTGCGGGGAGTGTGAAGATAGCACCGGCTGCAAGTGATTCACCTGCTGAACCGATTGTCTGAACAAGGTTTGACTCAAGGATTGAGTTCTTCCTCATTATAACGCGGATAACACCCATTGAAATAACAGCTGCGGGAATAGATGCTGAAACTGTCATACCAACACGAAGACCGAGGTATGCGTTAGCTGCACCGAATACAACTGCAAGGATGATACCCATAATGATAGAAGTTACTGTAAGCTCGGGAGTAATCTTTTCAGCCGAGACATACGGTTTAAATTCATTTTTCTGATTCATTATGAATTTTCCTTTCTAAATAGTATTAAATTTTCACCCTATTAACTCTCTGTAATAGTAGCCGAAATTATTATATCATTTTAAGTTGATAAAGTCTACTGTTAATTATGTATAAATATTAAATTGTAAATATGCAAATAAAAATGGAATTAGGTATGATTTTTGCAATAAGATATATTGTTATGTGAAAAATTTTTAGACAATCAATGAAAAGATGATAATTTTTGTCAGTTAAATACAAATTGGTCTGTCGTAATATGCCGCTTTTTCGCAGAGTGCATATGATTAGGGTTTAATATTTTACAATGATAAAAAGCTGAAGCGGAAACACAGCAAAAATGAATATATTCATAGTTAGATGCATATATTCATTTCTTAGTGCTAATATGAAAGAATATAGGGCTACAAGCTGTATAATAATAAGAACTTATAATGAACAAAATATTTGATTTTTATAAACTTTTGCGTTAAAAGAATAATAGAAGTGTCAATAAATATATAATAAATATCTCAAAAGAAAAAATACTTGCAATTAGATATAACAAAAGTACTATATAAATAGTATACGAATTTTTTTTAGTCATTTTAACGAAAAGCCGATAAATAAAATAAATCCGACTGCACACCGCAAGGCATACAGTCGGATTTAGCTATGTTTCTTTATTTGGAGGCCATATAATAGCGTTTAGCTCTATTTTGATTAAAGTCCTCAGCGACTAAGACTTTATAATCTGCAATTAAACAACTTAGGGATGAAGTTTTAGTGCAGGTTAAGATAAGTATTTATTTATCTTTTTCTTCTTGGTCGTCCTTAGCGGGAGTGGAGCATCCACAGCACTCAGAGCAGTTGCCGCAGCATCCGCCGCCCTTTTTATGCTTTTTATAAAGAGAATAGACAGCAAGGCCTATTACTGCTGCAAGTATGAGCAAAACTATAATATCTCCGCTTGTCATTTCGTTTCGTCTCCTTTCCCATTAACCGAACGGTTAATTTTATTTTACGTTATTTTTTAATCTGTTATCTTTTTCAGGATTGTAGCCCTTTCTAAAGAGCAGGTAGAGCATACCGATGAGAGCTGCAATCGCAACGATTGTCCAAACTGAGAAGACTGCTTCTCCTGTGAAAAGACCGGCAATCTGGAAGACTATCATTGAAACTAAGTAAGCAAAGCCACACATATAAGCGATTGCAAATGTTGTCCATTTCCAGTTATTCATCTCACGCTTGATAGCACCCATAGCTGCGAAGCAGGGAGCGCAAAGAAGGTTGAAAATCATGAAGGAGTAAGCTGCTACAGCACCAAAATCAGCCTTAACTGCAGGCCAGATTGTTGTACCAACCTCGTCAAGCTCTTCAACTGCGTGATAAAGAACACCGAATGTGTTAACAACCTCTTCCTTAGCAATAAGACCTGTTACAGTCGCAACTGCTGCTTTCCAAGCCATATCGCCCATCCAGCCGAGGGGATAGAATAACCATGCTATGCCCTTGCCTATGTAGGCTAAGAGTGATGTGTTGTTGTCTTCAACTGCACCGAATACACCGTCTGTGAAGCCGTAGCCCTGAAGGAACCAAAGTACGATTGATGAAAGCAAGATAATTGTACCGGCACGCTTAATAAAGCTCCAGCCACGTTCCCATGTTGCACGAAGTACGTTTGATGGGACGGGGAGGTGGTAAGCGGGAAGCTCCATAACGAAGGGAGCAGGCTCACCTGCAAATGCCTTAAATTTCTTGAGTATAATACCTGAAATAACAACTGCTGCAATACCTATGAAGAAAGCTGATGTTGCAACAAGGGGTGAATTGTTGAATATAGCACCGGCAAAAAGACCGATAATGGGCATCTTTGCACCGCAGGGGATGAAGCCTGTTGTGATAATTGTCATTTTACGATCTCTGTCCTGCTCGATTGTACGGCTTGCCATGATACCGGGAACGCCGCAGCCTGTAGCGACAAGCATAGGAATAAAGGATTTTCCTGAAAGACCGAAGCGGCGGAAAATACGATCCATGATAAATGCGATACGTGACATATAACCGCAATCCTCAAGCATTGAAAGGAAGAGGAAAAGAACAAGCATCTGAGGAACGAAGCCGAGAACAGCACCGACACCTGCTACGATACCATCCATAATAAGACCATAAACCCAGCCCTCAGCACTAACGCCGATTGCTGTGAGGAGTACATCGAAGAGATGGGGAACCCACTCGCCGAAAAGAACATCGTTTGCCCAGTCAGTACCAGCTGTACCGATTGAGAAGAACGGCTGCTCTGACCAAGGTCCTGTCCACGGTCCCATTGCGATAGCGTAAACAACAAACATAATTAATGCGAAAAGAGGAAGCGCTAAGAATCTGTTTGTTACAAACTTATCTATTTTATCTGATGTTGTGAGCTTGCCCTTAGAAACCTTTTTATAGCTTCTCTTTACAATCTCACCTATGTATACATAGCGTTCGTTTGTGATGATTGATTCTGCGTCGTCGTCAAGCTCTTCTTCTGCAGCTGCAATATCCTTCTCGATATGTGACATCTTGTCGTCAGCAAGCTTTAAGTCAGCGAGAACCTTTTCATCTCTTTCAAAGATTTTAACAGCGAACCATCTCTGCTGATTTTCGGGCATATCGTGAAGAGCAGCCTCCTCAATGTGTGCAAGTGCATGCTCAACGCAGCCTGAAAACTTGTGCATAGGAATTGTTTTTGCACCCTTGGCTGCTTCAATAGCAGCTGCGGCAGCGTCCATTGTTCCTGTGCCTTTAAGTGCTGAAATCTCAACTACCTTGCAGCCGAGTGCTTCTGACAGCTGCTTTAAATTGATTTTGTCGCCGCGTTTGTTGACAATATCAATCATATTGATTGCAACTACTACGGGAATTCCAAGCTCTGTTAACTGTGTTGTTAAGTAGAGGTTACGTTCAAGGTTAGTACCGTCAACGATATTTAAAATTGCATCGGGACGCTCGTGGATGAGATAATCTCTTGCTACAACCTCTTCGAGTGTGTAGGGCGAAAGTGAATAGATACCGGGAAGGTCAGTGATTGTTACATCGTGATGCTTTTTTAATTTGCCTTCCTTTTTTTCAACTGTAACGCCGGGCCAGTTGCCGACATACTGATTAGCACCTGTCAAAGCGTTGAAAAGCGTGGTTTTACCGCTGTTAGGGTTACCAGCTAATGCTATGCGCAAATCCATATTTTTTCTCCTCTCTCAGTTAGCAAATGCTAACTATCAGCTGATTAAATTAGGGGCGATTTTGCCCCAGTTTATTAGCCTTTTGTCATTGTTAATTGACTTCAATCATCTCTGCATCAGCCTTACGCAGTGAAAGCTCATATCCGCGAACTGTGATTTCAATCGGATCACCTAAAGGCGCAACCTTGCGAACATAAATCTCAACGCCCTTTGTAATGCCCATATCCATTATGCGGCGTTTGATTGCACCCTCACCATGAAGCTTAACCACTGTAACGGTCTGCCCTACCTTAGTAGCTCTAAGAGTGTTCATAATTATCCTCCTTCTCGTTGACCATTAATTTTTAAAGAAGCTTATACCATAATTTTTTGAGCCATTTCGATACTTAATGCTACACGGCTCTCCTTAACCTTAACAATAAGGTTACCGTTAACAGTATTGATTATCTCAACGCTTGCGCCGACAACAAATCCAAGATTTTCAAGATGCTTCTTGACCTCTGGCTTGCCTCCGACCTTCTTGATGATATTTTCTTCTCCTACATCTGCAAAGCTAAGCGGTATCATTGCTGCACTCCTTTTTTATCACTTTTCCTATCGAGTGGAAAGCATTTTTTAAAACAAAAAGTTAGCTACCGCTAACTATGTTATATAATAACTCATACGGCAAATAAAGTCAAGCACTTGTTTTAAAAAGCTATAAAAATATTGAAAAATATCTTTATATGCTTTAATCTGCCGCAGCTTTTGAGTTTAATTATTTAATTTGAATATTTATCTAGAATATGATATAATCTTTTTTTAGAAAATGCAAGACTTTGTTTTGATAAAAAATGACTTTTTATTCACTAAATTTTATGATTTATGCTTTATATGCAGTAAATTAATCCTAACATCCAACCTATTATGCAAGAAAGATTTTGCTCTATACATTATATATAGTAATTTATAAATCTTCTATGCGCTTGACATATAAAATTGATATGATGTACAATACTTTTATTTGAAAATTTAATGCCTGATACTTGACATTTTTATTCAAATATATAATAGTATATAGGCATTTATTTTGAAAGGAGAAAATAAAAAATGAAAGAGAAAAAGAAGGGCAGGGGACTTAAAATAACTGCTATTGTTTTAGCTGTTATTGTTGCTCTTGTTGCTGCTTGTGCAGTCGCAAATATGATTTGCAACAAGATTAATAACAACAACATTAAGAAGTTCCCCGCAGTACAGAAGGAAGAGGTCTTAGTACCGGTTAAGGATGAAAACGGATATTGGACCTTCACAACAGACAGAGATTTTAAGGTTCTGCAAATTACCGATGTTCATATCGGTGCAGGCTGGAAATCAATGGATGAGGACTTAAAGGCAATGAATGCAGTTGCAGCGATGGTAACGGCTGAGAAGCCCGACCTCGTTATCGTAACAGGCGATATGTCTATGCCGGTTCCGCCATTCTCCGCGACACTTAACAATAAGTCATCAGCTAAGATGTTTGCTAATCTTATGGAGCAGCTCGGCGTTTATTGGACTGTTGTTTTCGGCAACCACGATACAGAGGCATATACATATTTCTCCCGTGAGGAAATAGCAGACGTTTATGAAAACGGCGGATATGAGCATTGTCTTTTCGAGAAGGGACCAGATAAGGTTGACGGCTACGGAAATCATATTATCAATGTGAAAAACTCTCAGGGCATAATCACACAGTCACTCTATATGCTTGACTCTCACGCTTACGTTGACGGTGATATTTTCGGTCTTATGTGGAAATATGATAACATTCATGAGAATCAGGTTGAATGGTATAAGGAAAATGTATTAAAGATTAATGAAATAAATGCTAAGAAGATGAAGGAGTTAGGTCTTCACGGCAACGCAGATGTAAAGTCTGCAGCATTCTTCCACATTCCGCTGACAGAGCAGCAGGATGCATGGTATGAATATATGGAAAATGGCTTTAAGGATACAGCAAATGTTCAGCGTATATATGGTAAAGCAGGCGAACTCGGCAGAATTGTTATGTGCGGTGAGGGTGAGGACAGCTTCTTTGAAACTGTTCAGGAGTTAGGCTCTACAAAGGCAATATTTGTAGGTCATGACCACGATAATAACTTCTCTATCGACTATAAGGGTATAAGACTTACCTGCGGTATGAGTATAGACTACCTCGCTTATATCGGCATTGAGAAGAGAGGCTCACAGAGAGGATGTACAGTAATAACCTTCGATCCTCAAGGCAATTTTGACTGCCACGCAGAGAACTACTATCAGGATAAGTATGTAACAACCTTCCCCAAGGAAGTTGTTGAGATGCAGGAGATTGTTGAACAGTCAACATATAAGGCTAGATAAATAAAAAAGATTAGAGCGGCAGTTCATTGAACTGCCGCTCTATTATTTCACTTTAAAGTTACCATTCAAGAATGAATTTACAGTCTGCTGAGGAATTGAACATATTGCTGTAATATTCAAGCTCAATATAGTTATTATCATTATTGAGTGCATAGGCAAGCACGCCGCTTCCCTTTCTGCCCTTGCTAACAGAGGATGGCTCCTTAGCAAGTGTTGAGGGATAGCTTTCTAGGATATTATTATCCTTGTCGTAAAGCTTCATATCCATTGAGCTTACAAAGAGGTCATTTTCATATGAGGTATTCTCAAAATCATATTCGATTAGAATAACTCTGTCAGCCTTGGTGTCTGAAAACTGGTTTCTGTCCTTAGTTTCCTTGCAAGATTTAAAGCGTACCCAATAGTCACCAGATGAGGTTTTTATAGATACCTTTTCGCCTAGCTTGTAGGTTGGCATCTCCTTATTTTCTGCCTGCGCAGAGGATTCGCCGTTTTCGCCCTTGGATTCGGTTTTAGCGTCAGAGCTGCTCGCTGCAGCCATAAACATGAAAACGAACGCCAAAAGTACTGATAATAGTGAATAGATTTTTTTCTTCATTTGGATTTTCTCCTTACATAAATAAATTTTATTATAATGCAGCTTAAAATATCGGCTGCAAAATATACTGCTATATCTAAAATATCGCCCGTACCGCCAAGAATGTCCAAAAACTGAAAAAGCTCGAAAAGCACTGAGAGCAAAAGACAAAGCAGTGCTGAGATTAAGATAGCGTGCTTAGAAAAGACCTCCATTAAAAGCGGAGTGATGGCGAGCATAAATGAAAGCATCCATAAAAAATCAGGAAAAAAGCTTCTTATTAAAGGGATATAGAGAATTTTTTTATAGCTCAATGCATAAATTAAAATTCCAAAAGATAAAAATATAAAGCTTAATAATTCACATAGGATTAGTCTTTTGTCGAGCTTTATTTCCTTTTTCATATCTTTCCCTCCCTGCAAGACAAGAATATCAAATGTGAGTATTACTATCAACTAAGCACTAGAGCAGGTGACTGTTCACGATGACAGCAGCTGCTGAGAAGAATCGACAGGCATAAAAAAAGAGCTGTCTTTTTAGACAGCTCTCATACTTTTAGTATAAAATTTTAAGAGAAAAAAGATCCGTTATATTTTTTCTGAACTCTTATAATGCAGATTAGAAAAATAATAAATGCTATCACATAAAATATTATGGCGGCTATTAACGCAGCTTTTGATTTCCATATAAGGGTAATCAAGCCGCTTGTTAAGTGAATGGCACTAAGGCTTAAAAGGCATCCACCCATAGCATGAGCATAGCCCTCAAAATCCTTTACATTTTTTCGATGATATTCGTGTATTAAATCTGTGCTGCCCGAATGAATCAGCATACCGCATAAAAGGCAGACGAGTGCAACGCTAAACATTATTATTGAGAATAGAAGCATATATATACCCTCTTTATATAAAACCTTTTTAAGCTGAAAATTAATTATCCGTGGTCTTTTCCTCTAAAAGCTCACCGCCGACACCGCAGTTAGGGCATCTTTCGGGGGCTTCACTTACATCGACTGTATAGCCGCAGATTGAGCATTCCATTGTAACATCGTCATCTGCACATTCAGCCTCCGGATCAAAAGGTCTTTCTTCAAAAAGCTCACCGCCAACTCCGCAGTTGGGGCATCTTTCCGGCACAGCATTTGCGTTTACAGTATAGGAACAAATAGAGCATTCCCATGTGCTGAGCTGCTTGCTCGTTTCATCTTCAAAGTGAGCAGAGCAGATGGGACATTGTTCAAATTCTTCTTCAGAAATATATCCGCAATTATTGCAACGATATTCTTTTTTATTGCCGGAATCGTCGTTCATAAAATCATCCTTTATAAAATATTAGCTAAAGCTTAATTCAATATTATCATTGAGGCACTCAAAAAGTCAATAAAAATAAGGCGACATTACAAAGCTTTAATATTTTGACATAAAATTATTGCTGAAAAGCGAAATAAATAGCTGATAAGATACATAAATAAAAATGCAGGTACTTTTGTACCTGCGTTTAAATCTAAATTATACTAAGCTTTTATCTCCAAAGCTTGCCGTCCTTAATCATCTCGACAATCTCGCTCATCTCATAGCCGCATTCATATTCACGCTCAATAAAATCCTCAACATCGTCATAGGAGCAGTTTAAAACCATAGGATTTGAGGTTAAAACCTCACCCAAGTCGTCAATGCCTATTGTCATGAGTGCATTTATGAGCTTTGCTACCTCAGTTGTGTCGCTCAAAAGGTATTCGGGATTTTCTGCGACAGCATCTATTATAACGGCTGTTTCTATGTTTGCAGCCTCTAAAAGAGCTAGCTTTTCAACAATTTCCATATCGTCGAGAGTTTGAATTTCAGGCTCATTGTCAATCATTTCATCGACAACGTCGGGGCTAAAGCCGTAATTATAAAGAATATACATTATAAACCTCTCCGTCTAAATTCTTCCACTCGAAACGTCTGTTTTCAAAAATCATATAGCTATGCTCGGAATTTTCCTTGGGGATTGAAACGGAGCCGGGATTTAGATACATACAGCCGTTATCCATCATTTTGCAAGCGGGGATATGAGTGTGTCCGTTTAAAAGGATGTCGCCCTTTTTCATCATGGGGAGATTATTTGGATTGTAAATATGACCATGAGTTGCGAAAATAACCTGTGAGTCAAGCTCTAAAAATGCATAGTCTGCAAGAACGGGAAACTCTAAAACCATCTGATCAACCTCTGCTTCACAGTTGCCGCGAACACACATTAGGCTTTCCTTTAAGGGATTGAGCATTGCGATAACCTCTTTGGGTGCATAGCCTTCGGGGAGATCGTTTCTCGGTCCGTGATAAAGAATATCGCCTAAAAGCAAAAGTCTGTCTGCGTTTTCACGCTCGAAGGCTTCGAGCATCTTTTTACAGTAAAAAGCAGAGCCGTGTATATCTGATGCAATCATTAATTTCATAATAGCTTCTCCTTAATTTTCTTTCTCTAAAAGTGCAACGGATTCAACGTGTGCAGTTCTCGGGAACATATCGACGGGTGTGACTTCCTTTACGAAGTAGCCGAGAGCCTTAAACTTGTCGCAGTCCCTAGCAAGGCTTGCGGGATCGCACGAAACATAGACGATTCTTTCTGGCATCATTTTAGCTGCAGCTTCGAGCGTATCATCTGAGCAGCCCTTTCTTGGAGGATCAAGAATGATAACATCGGGCTTTTTGCCCTCCGTTAAGAATTTTTGAGCTGCCTGTCCTGCATCGGCACATATGAAGTGAGCGTTTTCTATGTTGTTTTCCTTAGCGTTTAATTTTGCATCCTCAATAGCTTCAGCTACGGTTTCAACGCCTATCAATTCCTTGACTTTATCAGCCATTGAAAGACCTATTGTGCCTGCACCGCAATATAAATCTAAAAGGAGCATATCCTTGTTTACATCTGCGTATTCGGCTGCCTTAGCGTATAGCTTTTGAGCCTGATTTCTATTTACCTGATAGAACGAAAGCGGGGAAATTCTAATTTTAACATTGCATAGAATATCCTCAATGTAGTCCTTGCCCCAAAGTGTTTTGCACTCGTGACCTAAAACTACATTTGTATCTTTGTCGTTTATGTTTAAAATAAGGCTCTTTATGCTGGGAACTTCCTTTAAAAGTTCATCTTTTAATTTGTCTGTGTGGGGGAGAATGTCGGATGCGACTGCACAGACCATAATTTCATCTGTCGCAAATGCTTTTCTAATATATATGTGTCTTAAAAGACCGCTCTTCTTTTCCTCGTCATAGACTGAAATCTTGTTTTTCTTAATCCAATTTTCAAATACTTCCAAAATTGTTTTAAACTCGTCGGGAGCTAAACGGCAGTCAAGACACTCTATAATTCTATGGCTGTGCTGAGCGTAGAAGCCGATTTTTAGTTCGCCGTTTTGGATTCTTACAGGATATTGAGCCTTGTTTCTGTAGCCCGTCTGCTCGTCTGCACCGATTATATCCTCAGGCTCAATATTAATTTTGCCTATTCTCTCAAAGACATCCTTGACGGCGTCACGCTTTAATTTAAGCTCTGCATCGTATTTCATATGCCTAAAGCAACATCCTCCGCAGGCGGGAAATGCGTGGCAGTCATTGTCTGTTCTATCCTTAGATGGCTTGAGTATCTTTTTGACCTTGCCTATAGCGTAGCTCTTTTTTGCTTTTATTATATGAGCGTTAACCTTATCGCCCTTTGCAGTAGCAGGTACAAAAACTGCCATGCCCTCATATCTGCCGACACCGCTGCCCTGCAGGGAAACGGAATCGATAAAAAGTTCAATATCGTCATTTTTTTTAAGGGACAAAAGTATCACTCCAAAAATTAAAAATCATATTAATAAATTATATCATATTAATATAGGCTTTTACAATAAAACAGTAGTAAAAACATCAAAAGCATTTTTGAAATAATATGTGAGAAACAGATATGCGGTGAAAGTGATTTGAGCTTTATAAAAGCAAGAAAATATAATGGTACAATCCTATAAAAATTTTTGAGTATGTGGTATACTCTTTTTAGATTAATTAAATTTACAGGAGGCAGATTATGAATATAAGGGAAGGCTATATTCCATTTAAGGATGGACAGACATACTATAGAATTGTCGGAGAATGTAAAGATGGTAAAAAGCCGCTGATACTTCTTCACGGTGGACCGGGTTCAACACATAATTATTTTGAAGCTTTAGACGATGTAGCCCAGAGGGACAATAGAATGATTGTTATGTACGATCAAATTGGCTGCGGAAATTCATACATTGAAAATCATCCCGAATATTTTAATGGTGAAACTTGGATTGAGGAATTAAAAGAAATAAGAAGGGAATTAAAGCTTGACGAGGTGCATATTTTAGGTCAGTCATGGGGCGGAATGATGGCTCTTATGTATGCACTAGATTATAAGCCGGAGGGTGTGAGGTCGTATATACTTTCATCAACCTTGCCGTCTGCAAAGCTTTGGGAGAGCGAGCAGCACAGAAGAATAGGCTATATGGATGAAAAGTATCAGAGAATTTTTAAAACTGCTCTTGAGAGCGAAAACTACGATGATCGAGAATATTTAGAGGCACTTGATATTTTCATGGATAAGCATTGCAATCCCATTGTTAAGCCTCTTCCTGAGTGTATGACAAGAGAAAAGAGAGCGGGCAAGGAAGCTTATAATATCGGCTGGGGAGCAAATGAATTTACTCCGACAGGTACGCTCAGCGGCTTTGAGGTTACAGATAGATTGTGGGAAATTGAAACGCCCTGCCTTATAATGAGCGGTCAGAGAGATTTATGCTCACCCTTTATTGCAAAGACAATGTACGACAGGCTTCCCAATGCAGACTGGGAGCTTTTTGCCTACAGCGGACATATGCCATTTATTGACGAACACGATAAATATACAGACAGACTTATTAAGTGGCTCAATGAGAATGATTAAAAAAGAGAATCCCGACCTCTTTGGTCGGGATTTTATCATATATATATGTTTAGGCTTAATATAAATAAATAGCCCCGACAAAATGTCGAGGCTTTGGTGGAGACGGAGAGGATCGAACTCTTGACCTTGCGGATGCGAACCGCACGCTCTCCCAGCTGAGCTACGCCCCCATATCCTAATTTTGATTATAGGAGCTTTTTTTTACATTGTCAAGAACCGAAAAATCGTATTATAAACATAAAATAAATATAAAATAAATATAATTATATGCATTTTATGTGTTTTTACGAAATAATGCACTAAACTAAAGAAATGATTTTGTATTTAATTTATAAATATTTTCAACAAATTTATTTTCTCTTGACAATAGTTATTTGTTAGTCTATCATAATTGTATGGTCGTAAAAATGAGACTTAAACGAAGTCTCAAAAAATACACTCAAAAAAAGAAAAGGAGTAAAAAGAAATGAAAAGAGTAATAGCTCTCTTACTTTGCTTTGCAATGCTTTTTGCTTTTGCAGCATGTAAGAAATCAGACGAAAAGCCTGAGGAATCAACAGTCGCTCAGGACGAAACACTTGCAGAAAATGTCAACCCCGATGATGACGCAGAGCCTGCAACAGACGAAGACGGCGAAGCAGAGGTTCAGACAAATGCTGACGGCGAAACAGTTGAAGCTCCCGCAGAGGATTCAAAGCCTGCTGACGACAAGAAGCCTGCAGATGATAAGAAGCCCGCTGGCGACAAGAAGCCTGCTGATGACAACAAGCCTGCAGCAGCTCCCGTAAACGGCAGCAAGGCAGCAGTTGTTAAGTACTTCAATGAGCAGATGACAGCCCTCAAGCAGTATAAGGGCAAGGTTACAGCTAAAAAGGTAGAGGGTACACAGTCAAAGATTAACTCAATTACAGGCGGTGACGCTATTGCAAAAATTGCAGAGCCTCTTCTTCCTAACGACTATCCCATGACCTCAACAAAGACTTTCAACGGCGGTAAGTCAGGCGACGAAACTCTCGCTCACTTCCTTCCTGCTGGCAAGCTCACTGCATACAACCTCAACGCAGCAGGTGTTGCATCAGCAACATGTGTAAAGAGCGGTGCTGGCTACAAGGTAACTGTTAAGCTTGTTAAGGAAAATGTTAGCGGACTCGGCAAGTCACCCGTTTATCACGCACAGATTTTCGATACACTTAACCTCACAGAAAAGTCATTTGGTCCCTTCACTCCCATTAGAGTTGACATGACATACGATCAGGGTACATTATCATTCACAACAGATGCACAGGGCAGAATCGTAAGCATTAGTGTTAATGAACCCGCAATCGTTGACTGTGACCTTAAGAAGGGTATCACAATTAAGGCTAACTTCACAGGTTTCTGGAAGCAGGATTACACACTTACATATTAATCCCCAGATGCTTAATAATCTAACATGATAAAACTTTCCCTGCAGATTTAGGTCTGCGGGGAATATTTTATTTATAATATAATAAGCTTAAGCTTTTAACTTAAATCGCCTTGGTGACAGGGCGATTTTTTTCTATTAATGTATTCTTAATACTAAGTCACTCCCCGTTTAAACACTCTTAACAATGACAGTGATAAACTTCATGTTGTAAAGGGGGACTTAAAATGACAAACATTAAAATTGCAAACTATGACTTTACAGGAAACGGATGTTTAGATATGGAAATGTCTGAATTTGAAAGACGAAATAAAAGAGGTCTTAAACATTTAAAGGACACAAAGCTTGATATATGGTGGTCAAAGCTTTCTCATAAGCATCCTTTAATTGCCTTTATGATGTTCATAATCGGCTTGCCTACATGCTCACTCTTGGCAGTAGCAGGCTCAGTAATGCTGTTTGTTATGCCTTTGGCACTATTACTGGGATGGCTTTAACATCTTTATGCCGTCTTAACATTGTCTTAATCCCTGCTTATACATTCTTTATGAATTTGCTGTTAAAATCTAATCTGCCTTGGGAGGTGGAAAATTATGATGGATTTATTAATGGTTGGTATTCTAATTTTGTCTCTCGCATTAATTTTCTTGCTGGTTAAGTGGTGCAAGGGTCAAACAGACGACACTCAATAATCTATTCGGAGGAAAATGAAATGATAATATTATTAATTCTTGCTCTGGCTTTGGGCGGCTATCTCGTATATGCACTCCTAAATCCTGAGCGATTTTAATTAAGGAGGACTTTAAATGTTACAAATTACAGTAACACTCCTGTTTTATTTAGTACTTGTAATTCCAGTAGGCTTTTATATGTACAAAATAGCAGCAGGCAAGCATACCTTATTAGATCCTGTTTTCGACAGAACAGATAATTTAATTTATCGCGTTTCAGGCGTTAACAAGAAAAAGCAAATGGACTGGAAGCAGTACACCGTAGCATTGGTAGCAACGAACGGTGTTATGATTTTATTAGGCTATCTAGTATTGAGAATCCAGCAGTTCCTATTCTTTAATCCCAACGGTATTGGCAATATGGAGCAAACGCTTTCTTTTAATACTATCATCAGCTTCATGACAAATACAAACTTACAGCATTACTCCGGTGAGAGCGGTCTTACATATCTTTCACAGATGATTGTAATTACATTTATGATGTTCGTTTCAGCAGCGAGCGGTTACGCAGCCTGCATGGCATTTATAAGAGGTATTACAGGACATTCTAAAGAGTATGTCGGCAACTTTTATGTTGACCTTGTAAGAATTACAACAAGAATTTTAATTCCCTTCTCAATCGTTGGAGGACTTCTTCTTGTATGGCAGGGCGTTCCGCAGAATTTGAGCGGAAATTTTGTAGTCGATACCTTGGAGGGTACAAAGCAGGTTATCGCAACAGGTCCTGTGGCGTCGCTCGAAATTATTAAGCATTTAGGTACAAACGGCGGTGGCTTCTTAGGAGCTAACTCATCAACACCTATAGAAAACCCGACAATGCTCACTGACTTAATCGAGATGTATTCAATGATGCTCCTCCCCGGTGCTTGTGTAATCACCTTCGGCAAGTTTGCAAGAGATGCAAGACTTTTAAGAAAGAAAGATACAGAGGCTAAGAAGGCTAAGAAGTCATTAACAGCTAAGTGGTTCGGTTTAGAGGGCAGAAGCATTTTCCTCGCAATGAGCATTCTCTTCATCGTCGGACTTGCAATATGCTTCTTTGCAGAAAGTCAGGGCAACCCCGCACTTGCAGATGCAGGATTATCGCAGTCAATGGGTTCTATGGAGGGTAAGGAGGTTCGCTTCGGCGTTGCACAGTCCTCACTGTTCACAACAGTTACCACATCATTTACAACAGGTACTGTTAACAACATGCACGACACCTTAACACCTATCGGTGGTCTTATTCCTCTTCTTCATATGATGTTAAACGTAGTATTCGGCGGTAAGGGCGTTGGACTTATGAATATGCTCCTTTACGCTATACTTGCAGTCTTTATATGCGGACTTATGGTCGGCAGAACTCCTGAGTACCTCGGCAAAAAGATTGAGGGCAGAGAGATGAAGCTGGCAGCTCTCGGCATTATTATTCACCCCTTCTTAATCCTTGCATTCTCAGCTCTTGCAGTTGCAACTGCGGCAGGACAAGCGGGTATTACAAATGAGGGCTTCCACGGACTTACACAGATTCTCTATGAATATGCATCATCGGCTGCAAATAACGGTTCAGGCTTTGAGGGCCTTGCAGATAACTCGGTATTCTGGAATATCACAACAGGCCTTGTAATGTTCTTCGGCCGTTATCTCCCGATTGTAATTCAGCTTGCAGTTGCAGGTTCACTTATGAAAAAGAACTTCGTAAACGAATCAGCAGGTACACTTAAAACAAGCACAACTACATTCGCTATCATATTGGTATTCATAGTTTACATTTTTGCCGCACTTACATTCTTCCCTGCACTTGCATTGGGACCTGTTGCGGAACATCTTACGCTTATAGGCTAAGGAGAAAATTAAAATGAGCAAAAAGAAAACTAAAAAACTTATAACACCAGAGATTTTAAAGGATGCCTGCTTGGGCAGCTTTAAAAAGCTCGATCCTAGATATATGATTAAAAACCCCGTTATGTTCGTAGTTGAGCTTGGCGTAGTTTTAACACTTATCTTGAGTATTTTCCCGAATGTCTTCGGTGCAGCAATCGAGGGCATGAGAACATATAATATCATCGTATGCATTATCCTCTTTGTAACAGTACTCTTTGCAAACTTTGCAGAGAGTGTTGCAGAGGGACGAGGCAAGGCACAGGCAGCTTCTTTAAAGAAAACACAGAAGGATACAGATGCATACCTCTTAGATGAAAATGGCGAAGGCAAAATCATTTCATCAAGCGAGCTTAAGAAGGGTGACATCGTTCTTGTTAAGGCAGGCGAGGTTATCCCAGGCGACGGCGAGGTAATCGAAGGCGTAGCTTCAGTTGATGAATCAGCAATCACAGGTGAATCTGCTCCCGTTGTAAGAGAGAGCGGCGGCGACTTCTGCTCAGTAACAGGCGGTACAACAGTTGTTTCCGACTATCTTAAAATTCAGATTACATCTGATCCCGGCAACAGCTTCCTCGATAAGATGATTGCACTCGTTGAGGGCGCTTCAAGAAAAAAGACTCCCAACGAAATCGCTTTAAATACACTTTTAGTATCATTGACAATTATTTTCCTAGTTGTTATCGTAACTCTTTATCCCATCGGTGTTTACTGCGGGGTTGAGCTTCAAACTTCTACTCTTGTAGCACTTATGGTCTGCTTAATCCCCACAACAATCGGCGGTCTTCTCTCTGCAATCGGTATTGCAGGTATGGACAGAGTTACTCGCTTTAACGTCATTGCAATGTCCGGTAAGGCTGTTGAAGCCTGCGGCGACGTTGATACAATGATTCTCGACAAAACAGGTACTATAACCTTCGGTAATCGTCTTGCAGCTGACTTTATGGCTGTTAAGGGCGTTGACAAGGAGGATCTTACAAAGTGTGCAGCACTTACAAGTCTTCGTGACCAGACACCCGAGGGTAAATCCACATTAGATTTAGCAAGAGGCCTCGGCATTGAGGCTCAGGAGATTGAGGGCGCTCAGTACTTAGAGTTCACAGCTCAGACAAGAATGAGCGGTGTTGACCTTCCTGATGGAACAATCGTCAGAAAGGGCGCAAGCGATGCAATAGAAACCTTCGTTAAGGAAAACGGCGGAAAAATCCCCGAGGATCTTCACGACATTGTTTCAGAGGTATCATCACTTGGCGGTACTCCCTTGGTAGTTAGTGAAAACAATAAGATTTTAGGCGTTATATACCTTAAGGATACAGTTAAGCCCGGCATGAGAGAGCGTTTTGAGCGTCTTCGTGAGATGGGAATTAAAACAATCATGTGTACAGGCGATAACCCGTTAACAGCAGCTACAATCGCAGAGGAAGCAGGCGTTGACGGCTTCATCGCAGAATGCAAGCCTGAGGATAAGATTGACGTTATTAAAAAAGAACAGGCACAGGGCAAAATCGTCGCAATGACAGGTGACGGCACAAACGACGCTCCTGCACTTGCACAGGCAAATGTAGGTCTTGCAATGAATTCAGGTACATCAGCTGCAAAGGAAGCAGCTAACATGGTTGACCTTGATTCAGATCCAACAAAAATTCTTGAAGTTGTTGAAATCGGCAAGCAGCTGCTAATCACAAGAGGTTCACTTACAACCTTCTCAATCGCCAACGATATTGCAAAGTATTTTGCAATTATTCCGGCGATGTTTATGGGTGCTATCCCCGCACTGGCAGGTCTTAATATAATGAACCTTGCAACAGCAAACAGCGCTATTCTTTCAGCACTTATTTTTAACGCTATCATCATTCCCTGCCTTATTCCCCTTGCTATGAAGGGTGTTAAGTATAAGCCGATGTCATCTGAAAAGATGCTTCTTCGCAATATGTTAATCTACGGTGTGGGCGGTGTAATAACACCATTTGTGGGAATTAAGCTTATAGACTTGATAATTGCACCGATTCTTGCGATGCTCGGATTATAAGGAGATTTAAGATATGGATAAAATCAAAAAGTTATTACCACATATAAGACAGTCGGTAGTTGTTACACTTGTTTTAATGATAGTTTGCGGATTACTTTTCCCGCTTTTATTACAGGGTCTTTCACAGATCTTCTTTAAGCATCAGGCAAATGGCTCATTAATTGAAGTGAATGGACAGGTTATCGGCAGTGAGCTTGTAGGACAGGAATTTACTCAGCCATATTTTATGAAGGGCAGACCTTCAGCTGTTCATTACAACACATATAAAGAGGATGAAAACGGCAATAAGACACTCTCTGACGGCAGTGAATTCGGCGGTGTAGCATCTGGTTCTCAGAACTTGGCAGCCTCCAATCCAGAGCTTAAAAAGAGAGTCGAAAAGGATATTGAAAAGTTCTTAAAGGATAACCCCGATGTTAAGAAGGAGGACATCCCCACAGACCTCTTAACAGCATCAGGCTCAGGCCTTGATCCCCATATTTCTCCTGAGTCAGCAGCTGTTCAGCTTCCGGCTATTTCAGAGGCTTCAGGCATCAGCGTGGAAAAGCTTCAAAAAATCGTTGAGAAGAATACTAAGGGCAAGCTCTTAGGACTTTTCGGCGAGGAAACGGTTAATGTACTTTTGGTAAATCTTGATATTGCACAGGAAATGGGACTTTTAAAATAAATTCTAAGATTGCAGAGGCAAAAAACTTCTGCAATCTTTATGCTATCTTAATATAACAGCTTATATAATTGTCAAGAGAAAAAATACTCATTTGCGTATAATGCTATAATAATATAGAAATAGTTAGGAGGTGCGGTATGGATAACGGATTATCCAGAAATCCTGAAGCAATTTTAAGAAGCATAAAAAATGAAGAAAAGACCAAGGGTGTATTGAAAATTTTTTTCGGCTATGCCGCAGGAGTGGGCAAAACCTACGCTATGCTCGAAGCAGCACATGATGCAAAGAGAAGAGGCATTGATGTGGTGGCAGGCTACATAGAACCGCACGCCCGACCTGCGACAATGGCACTAATTAATGGACTTGAAGCTCTGCCGACTAGAAGTGTGGAGCATAACGGAATAAAATTAAGAGAATTTGATATAGACGCCGCAATTAAGCGTCATCCGCAGCTAATTTTAGTGGATGAATTTGCACATACAAACGCACCGGGATGCCGTCACAATAAGCGTTATCAGGATATAGAGGAGCTTTTAAATCACGGCATAGACGTCTATACAACAGTAAATGTTCAGCATATAGAATCGTTAAATGATACGGTTGCATCAATCGTAGGCTTTTCTGTTAGAGAGAGAATACCGGATTCAGCCTTTGACAGAGCGGATCAAGTCGAAATAGTTGATATAGAGCCTAAGGACCTTATTGAACGACTTAAAAGCGGTGAGGTTTATAGGGAAACGCAGGCTAAAAGAGCTGTTAAAAATTTCTTTACTATAGAAAACTTAACAGCACTTAGAGAGATTGCTCTTCGCCGATGTGCTGACCATGTTAATACTTTAAGCGAGTATTCAGGTATTAAAAAGCACGACAGTTACCATACAGACGAGCATATATTAGTCTGCCTTTCATCATCTCCCTCAAATGCAAAGATTATAAGAACTGCTGCGAGGATGGCAAGTGCGTTTAAGGGTACCTTTACAGGTCTTTTTGTTGAAACACTTGATTTTGCAGCAATGAGCGATGAAAACAGGCAGAGATTAAGGGCTAATATGCGCTTGGCAGAGCAACTCGGTGCAAAGATAGAAACAGTTTACGGCTCAGATGTCCCTTTTCAGATTGCAGAGTTTGCAAGACTTTCCGGAGTGTCCAAAATTGTTATAGGCAGAGGCTCTGCACTAAAGGGCAGGATGTTCGGCAAGCAGACCTTAACAGATAAATTAATGAGCTATGCCCCGCAGCTCGATATTCATATTATCCCTGACACGGCGAGCAATGTCCCTTATCACGTCAAAAAAGTGAGGAAAAAAGCAGCTGTTTCAATAGCTGATATAATTAAAAGTATATTAATATTATTCCTTGCAAGCATAGTGGGCTTAGTGTTCCAACGCTGCGGCTTCGAGGAAGCAAATATAATAACAGTCTATGTCTTGGGAGTTTTGATAACCTCTGTGATAACGACGAACAGGATATACAGCCTCATATCGTCGGTTGTGAGTGTATTAGTCTTTAATTTCCTGTTTACAGAGCCGTTTTATTCGCTGCAGGCTTATGATAAAGGTTATCCAGTAACGTTCTTTATAATGTTTTTGTCAGCATTTATCACTAGTACCTTGGCTGTGAAATTAAAAACTCACGCAAAGCAATCGGCACTTGTAGCCTACAGAACAAAGATTCTTCTGGATATTAGCCAGTCACTTCAGCAGGCGGAGAGCAAGGAAGAAATATTAAAGGTAACAGCAAATCATCTAATAAAGCTATTACAAAAGGATATTGTCGTTTATCATGCGGAAAATGGCAAGCTGTCAGCACCTACAGTGTATTACAGCACATCTAATGAAAAGAATAAAAGCAACGATTACATAAAACAGAGTGAGAAAGCAGTTGCACAGTGGGTTGCGGCTAATAACAAGCACGCAGGTGCAACAACGCAGACGCTGTCCAATGCAAAGTGCCTCTATCTTGCTGTAAGAGTTAACAGAAATGTTTACGGAGTTATTGGTGTTGCTGTTGGCAAACAGGATATAGATGCATTCCAAAAGAGCATTCTTTTGTCAATTCTCGGTGAATGTGCGCTTGCACTCGAAAATGAGAAGAATGCTAGGGAGAAGGAGGAAGCGGCTGTCATTGCAAAAAATGAGCAGCTAAGAGCTAATCTCTTAAGGGCAATTTCACACGACTTGAGAACACCCTTAACCTCAATTTCGGGTAATGCCAGCAACTTTTTATCAAATGGTGACTCACTTGATGAGCAGACGAAAAGACAGCTCTTTACGGATATTTATGACGACTCGATGTGGCTTATAAATCTAGTCGAAAATCTTTTATCAGTTACAAGATTAGAGGAAAATAGATTGAATCTTCACATCACCTCGGAGTTAGTAGCTGATGTTATTGAGGAGTCTTTAAAGCACGTCAACAGAAAAAGTACGCAGCACAATATTGTATTAGAGCAGGAGGATGAATTCCTGCTTGCAAAAATGGATGCAAAGCTAATCGTACAGGTTATAATCAATATCGTAGATAATGCGATAAAATATACAGATGAAGGCTCAACCATAAGAGTGATAACAAGAAAACGCGGAAATATGGCGAAAATTTCCATAGCTGATGACGGCAGGGGAATCCCCGACGATATGAAGCCTAAAATCTTCGATATGTTCTACAGTGGTGCCAATACCGTTGCAGACAGCAGGAGAAGCCTTGGCTTGGGACTGTCACTTTGCAAATCAATAGTAATTGCGCACGGCGGCGAGATAAGCGTAAAGGATAATAAGCCGCACGGCACAGTATTCACATTCACTTTACCCATAGAGGAGGTAGCGATACATGAATAAACCCACAATTTTAGTTGTCGAGGATGACCAGTCGGTAAGAAACCTTATGACAACTACATTAAAGGCTCACGATTATCATTTCTTAACAGCTCAAAATGGTGATATGGGAATCCTTGAGGCATCTTCACATAATCCAGATATTGTACTTCTAGACTTAGGTCTTCCTGATATGGATGGCATTGAGGTAATTAAAAAAATAAGAAGCTGGTCAAATATGCCGATTATCGTTATAAGTGCAAGAAGTGAGGACACAGATAAAATCGATGCACTAGATGCAGGCGCAGATGACTATTTGACAAAGCCTTTTTCAGTTGAGGAGCTGCTTGCAAGACTTAGAGTTACGCAGAGAAGACTCACAATGACGAGTCTAAATCCTGAGGAAAATGCTCAGTTTACAAATGGCGAATTAAGAATAGATTATGCGGCAGGATGTGCTTATTTAGGCGAGGAGGAATTACATTTAACTCCTATTGAATATAAGCTTTTATGTCTGCTTTCGAGAAATGTAGGCAAGGTTTTAACGCATACATTTATCACAAGAAACATTTGGGGCAGCAGCTGGGACAACGATATAGCATCGCTTCGTGTATTTATGGCGACACTTAGAAAGAAGATTGAAAGGCGTCCCGATTCGCCTCAATATATTCAAACTCATATCGGTGTGGGCTACAGAATGGTTAAGGTTGAATAGTACAAATAAATAAAAGAATATTGTCCGCTTTAAAAGACCTTGTGCTTTGAAGCGGGCAGTTGCTTTTTTGCACATAATAAAAGGTGGTTTATAAGCTTTAATCTGTTCTTTTGCCATAGCCTGCGAGCGGGCGTTTATATTGACTTTTACTAATAAAAAGTATAAAATATTAGCATTATGAAGCTTTATAATGCCTTCATTTTTTCTTGCACACTTTTATTATCAGGAAGGATGATAATGTGAACAAAACAGCGGAAATTTTCGGTATTAATGTTTTCAACGACGCAACAATGCGTGAGAGGCTTCCAAAGGAAACCTATAAAACACTTAATGCGACAATCAAAAAAGGTAAGGATTTAGATTTAGCAGTAGCAAACGTAGTGGCAAATGCTATGAAGGACTGGGCGCTTGAAAGAGGCGCAACGCACTACACACATTGGTTCCAACCTATGACGGATATTACCGCTGAAAAGCACGATAGCTTCATTTCTCCAAAGGATGACGGCGGAATTATAATGGAATTTTCAGGCAAGGAGCTTATCAAGGGCGAGCCTGATGCATCTTCGTTCCCCTCAGGCGGACTTCGTGCAACATTTGAGGCAAGAGGCTATACGGCGTGGGATCCTACGTCACCGGCATTTATCAAGGATAGAACACTTTGCATACCTACGGCGTTTTGCTCTTTTAGCGGCGAAGTACTTGATAAAAAAACTCCTCTTCTTCGTTCAATGGAGGCTATCAGTGAGCAGGCTGTAAGAATCGTAAGACTTTTCGGCAAGCGCTGCTCAAGAGTTATCACAACTGTAGGCCCCGAACAGGAATATTTCCTTGTGAGAAAGGATTTATACGATAAAAGGCGTGATCTTCTCTTTACAGGAAGAACACTCTTCGGAGCTGCACCGCCTAAAGGTCAGGAGCTTGAAGACCATTATTTCGGCGCATTAAAGCCCAAGGTTTTAGAGTTTATGCAGGACCTTGACGAGGAGCTTTGGAAGCTCGGCATACTTGCAAAGACAGAGCATAATGAGGCGGCACCTGCTCAGCACGAGCTGGCACCGATATTCTTAAATACAAATATTTCAACAGACCATAATCAGCTCACAATGGAGCTTATGAAGAAAACAGCTCTAAAGCACGGTATGGTATGTATTCTTCACGAGAAGCCATTTAAGGGTGTTAACGGAAGCGGTAAGCATAATAACTGGTCACTTTCAACTGATAAGGGCGAAAATCTTTTGGAGCCGGGACCGACACCGCAGTTCAATCTGCCCTTTTTAACCTTCCTAACAGCAGTCGTCAAGGCAGTTGACGAGCATCAGGATTTGCTTCGTGTTTCTGCAGCCAGTGCAGGAAACGACCACCGATTAGGTGCTGCGGAGGCACCGCCTGCAATCGTTTCTATATTCCTCGGCGATGACCTTGAGGGTGTGCTTGAGGCTATGGCAAATGAGGTTGAGTATGAGGCAGCGGCAGATGTTAAGATGAAGACGGGCGTCCATGTTCTTCCCGATTTTCAAAAGGATACTACGGACAGAAACCGTACATCACCATTTGCTTTTACGGGAAATAAATTCGAGTTTAGAATGCTCGGCTCGGCAGCTTCAATCTCATGCACAAATATTATTCTCAATACAATCGTTGCAGAGGCACTTTGCGAATTTGCAGATGAGCTTGAAAATTCAAAGGATTTTGAACACGACTGCAAGGAGCTTATAAAGAGAACATATAAAGAGCATAAGAGAATCATCTTTAACGGCAACAACTACTCAGATGAGTGGGTTGAGGAGGCAAAGAAAAGAGGTCTTTTAAATCTAAAGACAACAGCGGATGCTGTTCCGACATATGCAACTGACAGAAATATTGAACTTTTTGAAAAGTTCAAGGTTTATAAAAGGAGCGAGGTGGAGTCAAGAAGTGAGATTCTTCTTGATAACTATGTTAAAACCTTACGCATTGAAGCACTCACAATGCTTGAAATGGCTATGCAGGATATTCTTCCTGCAAGTTCAGCATATGTTAAGGACTTAGCAGAAACTGCAAAGCTTAAATCTCAGTTTATGGGAGATGTTTCAAACAGTGCAGAGGTTTTGCTTATAAGAGAACTTTCACAGCTTAACGATTCGCTGTACGGTGCAGCACAGGAGCTTAAAACAAGAATTGATGAGCTTGCAAGCTTTAAGACGCTTCTGCAAAAGGCGGAATATTTCAGGGACAGCATTATTCCAACAATGGAAGAACTAAGAGCCTGCGCTGATAAGCTTGAACCGAAGATGGCAAAGAAGTATATCCCGTTCCCAACATACGGAGAATTACTTTTTAATAACTGATAAATATAAAAGGGCATCGGTTCAAAGTGAGAATCGATGCCTTTATTTTTACAAAGGGTGAACAAAATGGAAAAAAGGAACTTTAAAAATATCGGCGAGGATATTTCTCTTTTAGGTTTTGGATGTATGCGACTGCCAACAGTTGACGGCGACGATGCCAAAATTGATTATGAAAAGGCACAGCAGGCTATCGATCTTGCTTATAAAAGCGGAGTTAACTATTTCGATACAGCCTACGGCTATCACGGCGGAGAATCGGAGAACTTTGTAGGCGAGGCACTATGCTCAAGATACCCTCGAGAGAGTTTTTTCTTAGCTGACAAAATGCCGCCTTGGTTTATAAAGCAGGAGGGCGATGTAGAAAAAATCTTTGCAGACCAGCAGAGAAAATGTCGAACAGAGTATTTCGATTTCTACTTAGAGCATGCGCTAAATAAGGAAAACTACGAAAAATTGGAAGCCTATCATACCTACGAATTTTTAAGCGATATGAAAAGACAGGGCAAAATTCGTCACTTGGGCTTTTCATTCCACGGCGATATTGCGACCTTAAAAAGAATCTTATCAGAGCATGAATGGGATTTTGTTCAGATTCAGTATAATTACATTGACTGCAAGATTGGCGAATCACAGGAGCAGTATGATATTATAAAAGCTCACGGCATTCCTTGTATCATAATGGAACCTGTAAGAGGCGGTGCGCTTGCTAACTTAAACGATGAAGCAAATGCAATTTTAAAGTCTGCCAGACCTCAGATGAGTATTGCATCATGGGCTATACGCTATGCGGCAAGCCAAAAAAATGTAATGGTAGTCTTAAGCGGCATGAGCAGCATGGAGCAGGTTGAGGACAATCTTAAAACAATGTCTGACTTTGAATACATCGAGGGCGAGGATGCACAGACTGTAGAAAAGGCTGCGGAGGAATTTAAAAAGTATTTTGAAGTTCCTTGTACAAAATGCCATTACTGCGTTAAAAACTGCCCTATGCAAATTCATATACCTGAAATGCTCAATGTCTGGAGCGAATACAGACTAGACAAAAAGAAGATTAACTACTTCGACAACTATTTAGATGTTGAGGAGGGACACAGGGCATCACGCTGTATTGAATGCGGTATGTGTGAGAGCTTCTGCCCGCAGGGGATAAATATAATTGAGATTTTCAAGAAGATGAAAGCGTTAAACAAAGAGTTAAATATTGAAAATTAAATAAAAAGAAGCACTAATCTTTTGATTGGTGCTTCTTCTTTGCTCATTTTTTGCAGGTGCATTTTGATTTGCTCTTTTGTGCGTGATGCTCAGAGCTTAATTTACTTTCAATAGCTATTCTTCTTATGATGTTTTTTACAGCCTCGTCGAGTGGGCTGCCCTCGGAATAGTCTGCCTTAAAGGCAAAATCAACTCTGTTGTGATATAAAAGGTCGCTCACAGCCTCTAGCTGCTTTTCCTCGTTATTGTGAACAGCTATAGATGTTCCGCCATATGCCTTGACTGTTTTCATGCAGGGGACGTCGGAAAGACCGTCGCCTATGTACAGCATATTGGAAAAAGGTACTCTTCTGCCCTCATCGGGTGCGGAGCGGTTTAAATCGACATCGTTTGAAACATCGAGGACGCCTTTATTGATTCTGTATACAAATTGAGTTTTAGCGGTATAGTTTACAGCTGTTTTGGGCCATACAGCATAGCCGTTTTCATCATAGAGAAATTCACAAGCAAAAATTTCCTTAAAACAGCCTCCGAGCTTTGAACCCTCGACAATCTCCTTAAGTCCTGATGAGAGGACATAATGCTCAACTCTTATCCCGTTTTCATCACCGAATTTTTTAATTCGAGAGAACCATTCCGGAAGTCCATCGAAAAATTCAATATGCTCACCACATTTTACTACACTTTCCCTTGTGATGGGAACACCCTTTTCTCTGGACATCTTAATCATTATATACATATAAGATAGAATTCTATCCATATGACGGCTGTCTGCAAAATCATTAGTCAGACGCCAAAAATCTTGAGCGTTCATGCCCAAAGAGGGGATAAATTGGTATTCCTGCATATCCTTGGGACACAGCGTCTTATCAAAATCATAAAGTATTGCTGCAATAGGTCTGCGTTTGGGCATATTGTCAACTCCAATCATGCTTTAATGCGTTATATACTACTAATAAAGTGTAACAAAAAGATGAGATAAATGCAATATATATTGTATGCGGATGGCACAGTGTACATTATTTTACACTAAACTTTGTAAAAGATTTAATTAGATATATATTTTTTGATGTGGTATTTTAATTTGCGTTGTGCTATAATATGCAGGCATGCGGAAAAATAATATAGATTTTAATAATTATATGAAAGAAAAATACTAAACAAGGTTATGAAAGAAGTGATTGTTTGAAAATTAGAGGATTACAAAAGCTTACCTTGCTTGATTTTCCAGGTAAAACAGGCTGTACAGTCTTTTTAGGCGGATGTAATTTCAGATGTCCGTTTTGTCAAAATTCTGAGCTTATAGCGCCCACTAAGGATTCGTATGAAATTCCCGAGGAGGAATTCTTCGCTTTTCTGAAAAAGCGTCAGGGTATTCTTGACGGTGTAGCGATTACAGGCGGAGAGCCGCTTATAAATAAGGGAATAGAGGATTTTATTAAAAGAATTAAGGATATGGGCTATCTCGTAAAGCTCGATACAAACGGCACATTCCCAAAAGTCTTAAAATCCTTAGGAGATAAGAAGCTCATAGATTATGTTGCAATAGATATAAAAAATTCAAAGGAAAAATATGCACAGACTGTAGGACTTGAAACATTTTGTTTAAATCCTCTTTATGAGAGCATAGATTATCTTATGAATGGTGACATAGATTTTGAGTTTAGAACAACTGTAGTAAAGCAGTTCCACGAGAAGGAAGATTTTATAAAAATCGGTGAGTGGTTAAAGGGCGACGAAAAGTTCTTTTTACAGCAATACAGGGACTCTGAATATGTGCTTGAAAGCGGTCTTACAGCACATAGTGATGAAGCAATGCATGAGTTTGAAGAGACTTTAAGGCTCTATATTCCCAACACACACGTTAGAGGTATAGAGTAAAATCATAAATTTCCCAAAAAGTCAAGCACAATATATTGTAATTTAATCTTGACTTTTTAGATTTCAACCACTATAATTTGTGCTAGACACTCGCAAAGCTACAAGCGATAACAATAAATTAAAATAAACATATAAAGAAGGGGTAGGAGAATAATGTATAAGGTTATTAAAAGAGACGGAGCAATCGCAGATTTTGATATTTCTAAGATTTCAGCTGCTATTACAAAGGCTTTTGAGGCTCAGAATAAGCAGTATCATCCCAGTGTGATTGACCTTATCTCACTCAAGGTAACATCAGACTTTGAGGAGAAAATTAAGGATGAGTGCATAGCTGTTGAGGACATTCAGGACAGCGTAGAGAAGGTTCTTTCACAGGCAGGCTACGAGGATGTTGCAAAGGCATATATCCTTTACAGAAAGCAGAGAGAAAAGGTCAGAAATACAAAGTCAACAATTCTTGACTACAAGGCACTTGTTGATTCCTATGTTAAGGTTTCTGACTGGAGAGTTAAGGAAAACTCAACAGTTACATATTCAGTCGGTGGTCTTATCCTTTCAAACAGTGGTGCAATCACAGCTAACTATTGGCTTTCAGAGGTTTATGATGAGGAGGTTGCTAACGCTCACAGAAGCGGTGACATCCATATCCATGACCTTTCAATGCTCACAGGCTACTGCGCAGGCTGGTCATTAAAGCAGCTTATTAAGGAGGGCCTCGGCGGTGTTCCGGGAAAGATTACATCATCACCCGCAAGCCACCTTGCAACACTTTGCAACCAGATGGTTAACTTCTTAGGCATTATGCAAAACGAGTGGGCAGGCGCACAGGCTTTCTCATCATTCGACACATATTTAGCACCATTTGTTAAGATTGACAACCTTTCATACAAAGAGGTTAAAAAGTGCATTGAGTCCTTCATCTTCGGTGTAAATACACCATCTCGCTGGGGTACTCAGGCTCCCTTCTCAAATATTACACTTGACTGGACAGTTCCAAATGACTTAGCAGAGCTTCCTGCAATCGTAGGCGGCAAGGAGCAGGACTTCAAGTATAAGGACTGCAAGAAGGAAATGGATATGATCAATAAGGCATTTATTGACATCATGATTGAAGGCGATGCTAACGGCAGAGGCTTCCAGTATCCCATTCCGACATATTCAATCACAAAGGACTTTGACTGGTCAGATACAGAAAATAACCGTCTTCTCTTCGAGATGACAGCTAAGTACGGCACACCTTATTTCTCAAACTACATCAATTCAGATATGGAACCCAGCGATATTCGCTCAATGTGCTGCCGTCTTCGTCTTGACCTCAGAGAATTAAGAAAGAAATCAGGCGGCTTCTTCGGCAGCGGTGAAAGCACAGGTTCTGTCGGTGTTGTTACTATCAATATGCCCAGAATCGCTTATCTTTCAAAGACAGCTGAGGAGTTCTATGAGCGTCTTGATAAGCTTATGGATATTGCTGCTCGCTCACTTCACGTTAAGCGTAAGGTTATTACACAGCTTCTTGAAGAGGGACTTTATCCCTACACAAAGCGTTATCTTGGCACATTTGCAAATCACTTCTCAACAATCGGTCTTATCGGTATGAACGAGGTAGGTCTTAATGCTCCTTGGCTCGGCGGCGATATGACAGATCCTAAGACACAGGCATTCTCAATCGAGGTTCTTGACCACATGAGAAATCGTCTTTCAGATTATCAGGAGATGTACTCAGGCGAGCTTTATAATCTTGAAGCAACTCCTGCAGAATCAACAACATACCGCTTTGCAAAGCATGATATTGAAAAGTATCCCGATATTATCACAGCAGCATCAAAGAATTGCGGCACCCCATATTATACAAACTCTTCACATCTTCCCGTTGACTTCTCAGAGGATATTTTTGAGGCTCTCGACATTCAGGATGAGCTTCAGACAAGATATACCTCAGGTACAGTTTTCCATGCATTCTTAGGTGAGAAGCTCCCCACATGGCAGTCAACAGCAGCTCTTGTTAAGAAGATTGCTGAAAACTATAAGCTTCCATATTACACAATTTCTCCCACATACTCAGTATGTAAGGACCACGGTTATATCACAGGTGAGCATTTTACTTGCCCCAAGTGCGGCGGCCCTGCTGAGGTTTACAGCCGTATCACAGGCTACTATCGTCCGGTTCAGAACTGGAATGATGGTAAAACACAGGAGTTTAAGGACAGAACAGTTTATAATATTGCTAATTCCAAGGCTCCTCACTACGGTGCAAAATGTGATGAAAACGGCTGCAGCATAGCAGACCACAGTGCAGATAAAACTCAGACAGCTGATATGGGCGATGCAGAGATTATGCTCTTTACAACAAAGACCTGCCCCAACTGCAAGATTGCAGATTCACTCTTAAATAAGGCAAATATCGCTTTTAATAAGATTGATGCGGAAGAAAATGCAGAGCTTTCAAGAAAGCTTGGCATTAGACAGGCTCCAACACTTGTTGTAAAGCACGGTGACGAGTTTGAAACAATTACAAACGTTTCAAATATCAAGAAGTTTATTGCACAGCAGTAAGCGAGAACTTAAATTCTTAAAATCGTGCGGCCTTAAAAAGCTGCACGATTTTTTTAAAAGAGGGTTAATATGAATTATTACGATATAGTTGTAGTCGGTGCAGGCACAGCAGGCTTAACAGCGGCAATATATGCATTAAGAGCAGGCAAAACAGTTTTAGTCACAGAGGGTGAATCCTTCGGCGGACAGATTACATCATCACCGAGAGTCGAAAATTATCCTGCAATTAAAAGAATCAGCGGAAATGAATTTGCAGATGCACTTGTAACTCAGGTCTTGGATTTAGGCGCTGATGTTGAGCTTGAAAAAGTAATTTCTGTAGAGGACGGAAATAATAAAAAGGTTGTAACAGAGGATAACGAATACGAGTGCAAGGCTGTTATTATTGCAACAGGAGCTAAGCACAGACATTTGGGCATAGAGCGAGAGGAGGAATTAGAGGGCAGCGGTATTTCATACTGCGCTGTATGTGACGGTGCTTTCTATAAGAATCAGAATGTTGCAGTCGTAGGCGGCGGCGACAGCGCACTTCAAAGTGCGATTTTCCTTTCAGCTTACTGTAAAAAGGTAACGCTTATCCATAGAAGAGATGAGTTCAGAGCGGAAAAAGCTCTTATTGATAAGGCAAATAAGACAGATAATATTGTTACAATTCTTAATTCTCAGATTAAGGAGCTTGAGGGTGAAAACGAGCTTACAGGATTAAAGCTTATTTCAAACGAAGGTATTGAATCAGAGCTTTTGATAGACGGACTTTTTGTTGCAGTAGGACAGGCTCCCGACAACAAGGCATTCGAGAATCTCGTTGATACAGATTCAAAGGGCTATGTAATCGCTGACGAATCCTGCGAAACAAGAACAGCGGGTATTTTTGCAGCAGGGGACTGCCGTACGAAGAAAATCCGTCAGTTGACTACAGCAGCAGCGGACGGGGCAGTAGCAGCTCTCGCAGCGTGCAGCTATATAGATAGAATGTAATATCGTGAGCCGACAGAAAACTGTCGGCTCTTATGCACCCGCAATGCTAGAGGCTCCCCTGAGGACATTTCTGTCACCCTTTGCACGGATGCTTGATTTTAGGGCAAAGCCCTATGCCATACTATGCGATATAAAATAGTTTGGCTACATTTAATTTTAGATTATCGAATATAAATTTATATTTTAGCATATAATGTTTTTGTTTAAGTGATAATCGACTTTAATATACTTGACAAATTCTGAAAAAATTATATAATTGTATTCCATACCGAACGAAAGAGGGAGTGATAAGCTTGGGTACACAGGAAAGCAGAAAGCCGGTAGCACAGAATAAAAAAGCATATCACGACTACTTTGTTTTAGAGAAGTACGAAGCAGGTATCGAGCTTTTCGGTACAGAGGTTAAGTCAATCCGTCAAGGCAAGCTTAATTTAAAGGATGCTTGGTGTTCAATAGAAAACGGAGAAATTTTCGTAAAGGGTATGCACATAAGCCCGTATGAGCAGGGCAATATCTTTAATCGTGATCCTATTAGACCGAGAAAGCTCCTCATGCACAAAAAGGAGATTATGCGTCTTTTAGGTACAACTAAGCAGCAGGGATTAACTCTTATACCCTTGAGCGTTTACTTCTTTAAGGGCAGAGCAAAGCTTGAAATTGGCTTGTGCAAGGGCAAAAAGCTCTATGATAAGAGAGAAACAGCTGCTAAGAAGGAAGCACAAAGAAAGATAGAGCGAAGCATCAAAAACTACTAATCAGCTTTTCATGGGGATGAAAGGATTTCGACGGGGAGTTTGAACTTCGGTAAGCGAGCAGCGGTGCGGAACCGCTATAAAATCCGTACGTTTAAATAATAAACGACAACAATAAAGTTTTACTCGCTGCCTAATTAAGGCGGCTGTCCTGACTGAGAGTACCGCGGCTCGGTTAAGGGCATCGATTAGCGGTGAACGTGAACAGGGGATAGCTTCGTAGCCTGTCACGCATCACGAAGCTACTAAAGCATATAGCCTGACTGTCGGCGCTGTGCGGAGGGAATGTCAAAAGATAGGATACGCTCGTAGAAAGCCTTAGGAATTGCTTTTCGGACGCGGTTTCGATTACCGCCATCTCCACCAAA
>SAMEA104404100__coassemble_434_pt1 | contig 46890 bp, 51 predicted proteins | sample SAMEA104404100__metabat2_low_PE_010 | metagenome-assembled genome bin SAMEA104404100 (sample SAMEA104404100) | Balaenoptera acutorostrata | reverse complement strand
AAAGTCTCAACAGCTATTCCTTATTCTTTTCGTAAATAATCTTAAGCCCCTTTAATAAGAGTTCGGAGTCATGAATAATATTATGCTCACAGCTTTTAACAATTTCCTTTGAAAGACCACCTGTAGCCACAAAGGATTTTACTTGCTTGCCTAACTCTTTTTCCATTCTGTAGCAAAGGCCGTCAAGCATAGCGGCAGTGCCGAATACAACACCTGACTGCATACAGTCAACAGTGTTCGTCCCTATTGATTTCTTGGGAGCCTTAAGGCTGATACTTGGCAGAAGCGAGGTCCTTGAGGATAGAGCTTCAAGAGAAATTCCGACACCAGGAGCAATACAGCATCCACAAAATGAATCGTTATCAACGACGATAATTTTTGTTGCAGTTCCAAGATCTATGATAAAGCATGGCTGAGGATAGAGGTTAGCGGCGGCAACTGCAGCAACAATAAGGTCAGCTCCGGCTTGTGCAGGATCATCCGCTAAAATGGTTATGCCTGTTTTGATGTTGGAACGTACAACTATAGGCTCAACAGCTATAATCTTTTTTGCAGCTGCAGTGATAACTTTTGTAAGCTCAGGAACAACAGAGCTTATAGCACACGCACTAAATTCAATGCTTTTTATAGAATATAAATTAAGGATACTCTTTAATTCAATGGCGTATTGATCTTGCGTCCTTGATCTGTCTGTTGCAAGTCGGGAAACAAAAATCAATTCATCATTTTTAAAAGCACCGATTGAAATATTGGTATTTCCTATATCGATAGTTAGAAGCATAGCTTTTCACTCCTAGTAAAGTTTCTTTTATTATACTATTTGAAAAACTAAAAATCAAACAATAGACTTAAATCTTATTTTAATCTAATTTTTAGTCGTTTTTTTATATATAATATGTTATAATAGGAGCCTGAAAGGATTTGAAGGATGTATGAAATGTACGTTATGTCCGCGTAACTGTGGAGTTGACAGAGAACGGGAAAAAGGATATTGTGTATCTGGAAGCATTCCAAGACTGTCTAGAGCTGCACTTCACTTTTGGGAGGAACCCTGCATAAGCGGCGATAAGGGTTCTGGAACTGTCTTTTTTACAGGCTGTAATTTAAGATGTATATATTGTCAGAATTATGAAATAAGCTCAGGCGGTGTTGGGATTGAAATGAGCGATGATGATATTATGAGGACCTTTGATAAATTAATTGAGCAGGGTGCAAATAATATCAACTTAGTAACGCCATCACACTTTAATGACTCAATCGTTAGAATCTTAAAAAAATACAATTCACCAGTACCGATAGTATATAACTGCTCAGGATATGAGTCTTTAGACAGTATAAAAGCACTTGAAGGCCTTGTCCAAATATATCTGCCCGATTTTAAATATGCAGAAAATACACTTGCACAAAAGTATTCTAAAGCACCTGATTATTATGAAACAGTGACGGCTGCTTTAAAGCTAATGTATGAGCAGGTCGGAGGACTCGAACTTAATGAAAACGGTATTGCTCAAAAAGGTTTAATAATAAGGCATATGGTTTTGCCCGGAGCGTTGTCTAACACAAAAAAAGTTTTGAGGTGGATAAAGGAAAATCTGCCAGATGATGTTGCTGTAAGCTTGATGAGCCAGTACACACCATGCGGCAAGGCTATGGAGATGCCTCCTCTTAATAGAAAAATTTCAAAATACGAATATCAAATAGCAGTGGATACAATGCTTGATTTGAATTTTGAGAACGGTTTTATACAGAGCAGAAAATCAGCACAGAAGGATTTTATACCTGATTTTCAATCACTTGAAGGTTTAAGATGAAAGGAAGAATAAGCATGACAGGATTTATAGGTGCAGGAAATATGGCTAATGCCATAGTTAAGGGTATGGTTGAATCCGGAGCAGTCAGCCCCGAGAATATTATGGTATATGATGTTAACCCGCCTAAAATAAAAAAGTTCTGCGACGATTACAATATAAAAGCGGCAGAAAATGCCAATGAAATTGCAAAAAAGTGCAGTGAAGTTGTAATAGCAGTAAAGCCTTATGATTTTCCCAAGCTATTAACTGCTATCGATAGCGATTTAAGAGAAAACGATCCTTTAATTATCTCAATCGCAGCTGGAAACTCTATTGAATATATAGAGTCACTTTTGTCATATGAGCCTGCACTTGCAAGAGTTATGCCGAATATCAATGCAACAATAGGCGAATCAATGAGTGCATATTGTGTAAATAAAAGAGCAACCTCTGAGCAAAAAGAGTTTACAAAAATGCTCTGCAGTGCTATAGGCGAAGCAACAGAGCTTGAGGAGAAGTTCTTCTCTGCTTTTGGCGTAATTGCAGGCTCTGCTCCGGCTTTTGCATATATGTTTGTCGATGAGCTTGCAAGAGCGGGTGTTAAGCTTGGTATGAATAAAAAGGTAGCACTAAAGATTGCTGCACAAACTGTATCGGGCAGTGCAAGACTTGTTGGAAGCAGTGAGGAGCATCCTTATGAGCTTGTAGACAGGGTTTGTTCGCCGGGTGGAACTACAATCGAGGGCGTTGCAAAGCTTAACGAAAATGGTTTTTCAAATGCTATTATGCAGGCTGTAACTGCAACCTACAACAAGGATAAAAAGCTTTCAGAAAAATAAAAGCTTAAAAGAATACCTTATGAAAGGGGATAAAGCAATGAACGAAGATCAAAAAGTTAAAAAATGTTGGTACAAGGAAATGTCGGTGTATCAAATTTGGCCCAGAAGCTTCTACGACAGCAATGGTGACGGTATTGGCGATTTGAAAGGCGTAATTCAAAAATTGGATTACATAAAAAGTATTGGCGTAGATGCAATTTGGTTTTCACCGCTTTTTAAATCCCCGCAAAATGATTTTGGTTATGATATATCAGATTACAAAGATATTAATCCCGAATATGGTACATTAGATGATTTCAAAGAACTATTGCGAGAGGCTCATAAGAGAGACCTAAAAATCATTATGGATTTGGTTATAAATCATACCTCAAATGAGCATCAATGGTTTAAAGAAAGCTTAAAGGGCAAGGACAACCCATACCATGATTATTATTTTTGGCGAAAGGGCAAGAAGCCCAACGGAAAAAAGCCGCCCAATAATTGGCTTTCAACCTTCACAGGACCTGGCTGGGAATATAATAAGGCTTTGGATGAATGGTATCTTCATCTCTTTTGCAAGGATCAGCCTGATTTGAATATGGATAACCCTAAGGTTCGTCAGGAAATAAAAGACATAATTAAGTTTTGGCTCGATATGGGCGTTGACGGCTTTAGAGAGGATGTTATCACATTTATTTCAAAGAAGGAGGGCTTGCCGAACGGCTTCCCAATTCCCGCAGCTTGTGGAATGGAGCATTATAAATGCGGACCTCATCTTGACGAATATTTAAAGGAGTTTAGAGAGGTTACAGATAATTATGACTGTATGACAGTTGGCGAAGCACCGATGATGACGCCTGAACTAGCTCTTAGATTTATCAAAGAGGGAAAAGATCAAAAGCTTAACATGATGTTTAACTTTCAGCATATGGAGGCTGATTCGATAATTACAAGCTGGGTTCGCAGACCATTTAGCCTTAAGAAGCTTAAAAAAGTTTATGAAAGCTGGCAGACAAAGCTATATAAAGTCGCATGGAATGCTAACTATATAGAAAATCATGATCAGCCTCGAATTGTAAGCCGATATGGCAATGACGAGCAATACAGAGTTGAAAGTGCAAAGATGCTTGCAACTATGTATATTTTCCAAAGCGGCACGCCATTTATCTATCAAGGACAGGAAATTGGAATGACAAATATATGCCTGCCTCAAATTGATATGTACCCTGACGTTCAAACAAGACAAACGTATAAGCTCTTTAGAAAGCTTGGATTTACTGATAAGTTCACTATGAAGGTAGTTAAATACGCATCAAGAGATAATGCGAGAACACCGGTCCAGTGGAATGCTAACTATAATGCTGGCTTCACCTCAGGTGAGAAGCCGTGGTTTTACATAAATCCTAATTACAAGCAGATTAATGTTCAAGCAAGTGAAGAAGATGAGAATTCAATTCTCAATTATTACAGAAAGCTTCTTAGACTGCGAAAAGAAAACCCCATAATTATTTATGGTGACTTTAGGCTTTATAATAAAAAAAGCAAAAAGCTTTTTGTCTATGAAAGAAGATATGAAGGTCAAAGACTTTTGGTTATTAATTCATTCTCGGAAAAGAGTGAGGAATTTAAGATTCCGGATATGTTTGACATCAAAAGAGCTGAGCTTCTCATTTCAAATTATGATTGCGAAAATGAACATGAAGCTTCATTTTTGCTAAGACCGTACGAAACAAGAACATATATTCTTAAATAAAATAAACAAAACCCCTAATTTGTCTAATTTTTCTTGAAAAAATTATGATAAAGCACTTGAAATGTGACATAAAATCACATATAATAGAGCTTGATAGGGGGAATTTCATGAATAACACAAAATATCAAATTGTAAAAGTCGGCAAGGAATATGGATTCAAAGTAGCTTTCAGCAACCCAAACGGCAATGTAACCGAGCGGGAATACAAAAGCCTGAGCAGCTCAAAGCAAGAGGTAGAGAAGTTCATTCTTCTTTTGCAAAGAAATGAAGTTTCACAAATCCATATTGAAGATTTAATTGATGATTTCTTCTTTTCTTACTGACTAAAATGAGTAAATTAAACGGTATTCTTCTATTACGAATGCCGTTTAATTTATTTTTTTAAAAATGAAGAAAAGCAACACAAGGTGAGCTTTTTGTGATATAATAATATTTAATTTAATTGTTTAATTTCTGTTAACTGTTTATGGTTTAAGTTGAAAAAAATATATATTATATGTTATAATAATACGATGAAGCAGGATTCTAAACTGCATTTGATGAGTGAAAGGAGTGTCAATTTGAATAAAAGACTTTTAGCATTGATTTTGTCTTTGATTTTTATAGCAGTTTCTTTTAGCGGATGCGACGGTACAACACTTATGTCCGCAGAAAGGCTTATGCGACCTCCTCTTGCATATAAGGTAAACAAGGAGCTAAAGGATGCTTTTGAAGCTCACGCTGCATTGGAAAATAATCTTAAGGGTATAACACTTATGCCCCCTTCTACAGGTGATTATCGTTCTGCTTTTGTATTGCATGACATAGACCTTGATGGTCAAGAAGAAGCTCTTGTTTTTTATGCTACTCAGGACGGTTCATCAAAGGGCCATATAGCGATAATGGATTATGTGAATGAAAGATGGGTACCGATAGAAGACTTTTCGATAGCTGGTAATACAGTGAACTTTGTTAGATTTGTTCAGATGAATCCGAATACCTGCCCTGCAATAATTGTATCGCATAATATATATGAAAGTGATACTAATAAAGCTATCTCTGTTTATATATGTGACAATACGGGCAGTAAGGTGAAGGTGAAGCATCTCTGCTCAGAATTATACTCTGCAATGGAGAATATAGACATAGACAGCGACGGATCGCTTGATATATTCTTAATTCAGCAGGATTTCTCAGATATTAACAGACCTCAGGCATATGCCTATGCTTTTAGAATGCTGGATGATATGAGCCTTGAAAAGTTTGGCAGTGCAAAGCTTGACGGCACAATAAGCGCATATGTTGGTGTAAAGACAGAGAAAGCAAGCGCATCATCACCAATGCGAATATATGTTGATGCTATTAAGGGCGAGCAGCAGATGATAACTGAAGTTGTATATTGGAATGCTGTAAGCAAGAAGCTTGTAACACCTATGTTTGATGTAGAAACTCAATCAAATATATTAACAAGAAGAAGCGATAATCTTAAATCTCAGGATTTTGACGGAGACGGCATTATTGAAATCCCCAGCCAAAGACCTCTCGATTCAAGCCGAAGATATTTGACAAATGATAATTTCTTCCAGCAGATGTATATTACAGAATGGATTGAAATTGAAAATGAAACAGAATATACAATGACTGCAACACTTGTCAACGCAAGAGATTCCTATATCGTGTACTACGATGACATGAAAAAGCTTATAGGCGAATTTACTGTATATGATTTAGGCAATAAAAGCAAATGGTCATTTAAGCAATATGATCCTAAATCTAAAGAAACGGGAGAAGAGATTTTCTCAATAGCTTATATAGCTAAAAATAATGATAAATCAAAAAGTGTAAATAAAGATTATTATTTAAGAGAAGATGATAATTTTATTTTGTACTTTATTCCTACGGAGCTTAGTAAACAAATGGGTATTACAACCCAAGACATTAAAGATTGTATCAAAACATTTAAGGAGTGAGATTCTTGAAAAGAGTTCTTGTAGCGGAGGATGAATCCTCAATTAGAGAATTTATAGTTATAAACCTTAACCGAAATGGATATGAGGTTGTTGAAGCGGCAGATGGGGCTCAGGCACTTGAAAAATATGATGAGTTCGGTGGAGATATAGATGTAGCCATACTTGATATTATGATGCCATTTGTTGACGGCTTAGAGGTTTGCAAGCAGTTAAGAAGTAAGAATAGTAATCTTGGAATTATTATGCTGACTGCGAGGACTCAAGAGATGGATAAGGTATCAGGCCTTATGATGGGTGCAGACGACTACGTTACAAAGCCTTTTTCGCCCTCTGAATTGATGGCGAGAGTTGATGCCATTTACAGAAGAGTTGAAATGAATGGTCAGCACTCACAAGAACAAGATGACAGCAATTCAATCGTATCAGGCGAATTTGTTCTCAATATAAGAAACAGAACTCTTACAAAACGCGGTCAGCCCATTGAACTGACACAGGTAGAGTTTCAAATTATGGAGTATTTCTTTAACAATCAGGGCGCTGCGCTTTCAAGAACAGCTATTCTCGAAAAAGTATGGGGCAGCAATTACTTTGGAGAAGAGAAAATTGTTGATGTAAATATTCGAAGACTAAGAATGAAAGTTGAGGACACCCCGTCCTCTCCGATGCACTTACTTACACTTTGGGGTATTGGCTATAAGTGGATAGCATAAAATATTTTTTGAGGTGACACAATTATGAAAAATGCAGGTGGTATAACAAGAAGATGGATTAGAAACATTTTCAGTGTTATACTAATAATTTTAATAGCTGTGTCTGTATCAACTTGTATGCTTATAAAAAGCTATTACTACACGTCGGTAAAAAACTCTATAGAATCACATACGAGTGATCTGACGACAACTTTTTTTAATATTTACGGCGGATCAACTGAAGAGGGCTTTGCCATAGCAGGCAGACAATTTATAGAGTCCTTCAAGAAAAAGAACCTTTTTGAAGTATGGATTGTTGACAGCAAGGGTGAGGTTATCGTATCATCAAGCGGCTTTGAGGTAGCACCCGAACAGAATATGCCTGATTTTAAGCAAGCCTTAAATTCAGGTACAGGTAAAGCCTTTTGGCAGGGCGAATTTCAGCCGACGGGCGAAAAGGTTATGACGATGATGAAAATCATAACTAATACCGATGGAAGTTTAGCAGGTGGTATAAGATATATAGTTTCTTTAGAGGATATTGACCATCAAATTAATAAATCATATATCTGTATTTTGGCATTTGCAGTTGTAATGCTTATAATTTCAATGCTGTTCGGTTTGCTGTTTATTCGCTCTATTGTTGATCCTATTCAAAAGATAGAAGCAGTTACGAGTAAAGTGGCAGACGGAAATTTAAATGTAAGGATAGATAATTATAAATATAATGACGAAATAGGAGAGCTGAGTGAAAAGATAAATTATATGATTGAAGAATTAAACTCGGCGGACAAGATGAAGAATGATTTTGTATCAACTATTTCCCATGAGCTAAGGACACCTTTAACGTCAATTAAGGGCTGGGGTGAAACTCTTTTACAGGTCGGAAATACAGATCCGGCACTGACAAAACGAGGAATGACAGTTATTATCAATGAAGCCTCAAGATTGTCTGGAATGGTTGAAGAGCTTCTTGATTTCTCGAAGATTCAATCTAATAGAATGAAATTAAACCTTAAAAAGATTGATGTCCTAGCTGAGCTTGACGAAACTGTATTTACCTTTAAGGAACGCGCACTTAAGGATGGAATCGAGATTGAATATAACGCTCCCGAGCTTCCTGCGCCAATGAGTGCGGATCAGGATAGAATAAGGCAGGTCTTTGTTAATATTTTTGACAATGCAATTAAATATAATTATCACGGAGGAAGAGTTAAGGTTTTAGCTCAAATTCCTTCACCAACGACTTTAGAAATATCAATAAGTGATACCGGACGAGGAATTTCACCAGAGAATCTTCCTAAAATAAAGCAGAAGTTTTTCAAAGCAGATAATTCTGTTCCGGGATCTGGAATTGGTCTTGCAGTGTGCGATGAGATTGTAAAGCTTCATGGAGGCAAGCTCAATATCGATAGTATACTTAACGAAGGTACAACGGTAACTATCACGCTTCCCATTGATGCTGTAACATATATTGACGAATAAAGGAGTCAACCCTATTATGAAAAAAGAAAAGAAAAACTATGTTGCTGTTGGTGGGCAGGCTTTAATGGAGGGTATAATGATGAATGGTCCCAAAGGCCGTTCAATCGCTCTTCGCTTACCCGATTCAAGCATAGAGGTTACAATGAGAGAGTTCACTCAGCTTAAAGATAAATACAAAATATGCAGAGTTCCCATAATAAGAGGCGTTGTAGGATTTGTTGAAACGCTTATCTTCGGTTATCAGTGCTTGATGTATTCAGCTGAAAAAACTACACTTGACTCTGGAGATGAGCAGGAGGAGCTATCTAAATTTGACAAGTGGGTGTTAGATCACTTTGGCGAGAAAATGATGGCTATTATTGGCGGCGTGTCAATGGTGCTGGGACTTCTTTTGGCATTTGCACTTTTTGTATGGATGCCTGCATTCATTTTTGACCTTACAAATAATTTCCTTGCACATGGTGCAATGGCAGGCTGGAGAGCTGTTTTTGAAGGCGTAATAAGAATTATAATTTTCGTTTCATATATGTATGCCGTTTCAAGAATGAAGGATATTAAACGTGTATTTATGTACCATGGTGCAGAACATAAATCTATTTTTTGCTTTGAAAGCGGAGAACCTATGACAGTTGAAAATGTTCGCAAGCAGAGCAGATTTCATCCTCGCTGCGGTACAAGCTTTGTATTTGTAATACTTATTTTAAGCATCTTACTGTCATCACTGATTGGCGTTGCCTTCCCTGTTTTGACAACAATCAGACCGCTTTGGATAGCTATAAAGCTTCTAATTATGCCGCTTGTAATGGGTATTGGCTACGAATTTATTAGATATGCAGGATGCCATGATAATTTATTTGTAAAAATTCTCTCAGCTCCGGGACTTTGGATGCAGAGAATTACAACAGCTGAGCCTACAGATGATATGATTGAAGTGGGTATTGCTGCAATTATGGCTGTTATTGAAAATCCTGAGCAAAGAATGGATCCGCAGCAGCGAGTCAAAGAAGAAGCTTTAAAAGAAATTGAGGAAGAAATAGAAGTATCACAGATTGATTAAGAGAACTAAAATTAAGAAAGGCTATAATTAAATATGCAGGTTAGTCAAGTTATTAAAAATACAGCAGATAAACTAAAAAAATCAAGCATTGAGGATTATAGCTTTGAGGCTAAATGTCTGGTTAAGCAAATTGCAGGCTTAAATAATGTTGAGCTTGTTATAGGAGATGCTGATATTTCTGAAGAAAAGCTTAATGAGCTTGATGAGCTTATAATTAAAAGAATCGACGGCTTTCCTCTTCAGTATCTTTTGGGTGAATGGGATTTTATGGGCTATACATTTAAGGTCGGCGAGGGTGTTCTTATCCCAAGGCCTGAAACAGAGGTACTCGTTGAGCTTGCCCTAGAAAAGATTAAAAATGTCGCTTCACCGGTGGTGTTTGATTTATGCTCAGGCAGTGGTTGCATAGGTATTAGCATTGCAAAAGCACGCCCCGACGCACAGGTGTTCTTATTTGAAAAATACGATGCAGCGTTTCATTTTTTATCATCGAATGTACTTTCACTTGAGGCTAAAAATGTTACACCTGTCAAATTAGATATTACATCAGATTATTCAGGCGTTGGTTTTTCTCAGCCGGATATAATTGTTTCAAATCCACCATATATTCGATCATCTGAAATGGATGGGCTTCAAAGAGAGGTTAAAAAGGAACCTGCTACTGCCTTGGATGGCGGCGAGGATGGCATGAGCTTCTATAGAGTGATAGCTCAAAAATGGATGCCGGTGATAAAAAAGAGCGGATCGCTGCTCGTCGAGTGTGATCCGTGGCAGACAGAACCTATTGAAAAGCTATTTTCCACAGATAATTCTAACGCATATACAGTCTGTGATTTAAACAATGATCCCAGAATAGTATGTGCTGATATACATTGATTTTACGAAAGGAATTTATAAAGCTATGCTTATAAACATATTAAGAAACGGATTTTCTCTTGAAGCAATGATTGGTCTTTGCTCGGCGATATTCGTTGTATTTTGTACATTGCCGATACATGAATATGCTCATGCTTTTGCAGCAACAAGACTTGGAGATGATACTGCAAGACTTAGCGGCAGACTTACTTTAAATCCTATGGCGCATATCGACATATTTGGAGCATTGATGGTCTTGCTTTTTGGATTTGGCTATGCAAAGCCTGTACCAGTAAATCCGAGAAACTTCAAAAATCCTAAATCCGGAATGGCGATTACGGCTTTAGCAGGACCGCTTTCAAATATTATAATGGCTGCAATTTTTGTTTTACTAACGGATATAGTTTATTTAGTTGCGTCTTTTACTGGAGTTGCACTTATAATGCAGGTTATGGTTATATTCTTCAGCTATGCAGCTTCAATAAATGTTTATCTCGCAGTCTTTAATCTTCTTCCGATACCGCCTCTTGACGGCTCAAGAATTTTAGGACTTATTGTCCCTGACAAATATTATTATAAGATTATGCAGTATGAGAGATACATTGTACTTGGTGTATTCCTTCTCTTGGCATTAGGCGTATTAAGCACACCACTTGCATGGCTAGCTGATAAGGTTATGTGGCTTATCCATTTTGTAATTGATACACCTTTTAAGTTCTTATTTTAATTAATTCTATTGGTTTGGGGTATTTATGGAAGCGTTATCGTATAAGTTAGAAGCATTTGAAGGGCCTATGGATCTTTTGCTGCATTTAATCAGCAAAAAGAAGGTTAAAATTGAAGATGTCCCAATTATGGAATTGGTGGAGCAGTATCTTGACTATGTCCGACAAATGAAAGAAGAAAATCTAGACGTAGCAAGTGATTTTCTTGAAATGGCAGCAAGATTAGTGTATATTAAAACTGTATCACTGCTGCCTGTACATGAGGAAGCAGAAAGACTTGCAGAGGAACTCAGAGGAGAGCTAACTGAGTATCGAGATTGTCAGCTTATGGCAGGAAAGCTTGCTCAGCAAGCGAATGGTTTTAATTATTTCAGCAGAAAGCCTGAGGTTATTAAAGCGGATTCAAAGTATACAAGAATACATGAGCCTAACGAGCTTTATAAGCATTATATGGCTGCTGTCGGCAAGGGAAAAAGAAAATTGCCCCCGCCGGTTGAAGCATTTTCAGGTATTATTGCAAAAAAGATTGTTTCTGTATCTTCACGATTTGCTTATATTTTAAAAAAGCTTAATAAAAATAAAAAGCAAACATTTATTTCATTTTTTGAAAAATCAACATCACGTTCGGAGATGGTGGCAACGTTTATGGCAATGCTGGCACTTGTAAAATCAAAGAAAGTGATTGTTGAAGGCGAGGGCGATAATGCGGATATAGTTCTCGTAAATTCAAGAGGGGAGAGTTAAAAGCTTGACTTTTAAACAGATGTGTTCAGCTGCGGAAGCAATACTTTTTGCAGCAGGGGAGCCGCTAGAAATTTCAAAAATTGCACAGGCTCTTGATATAGGTATAGATGATGCAGAAAAGGTATTGACGAAAACAGCCGAAGAGCTTGAAGATAGACAGAGCGGCATTTGCCTTTTAAAAATGGGAGCGAGGTACCAGCTTTGTACAAGACAGGAATATGCTGTGTATATTAGAAGTGTTCTCGAAATGAAAAAGAATGCGCCGCTTTCATCAGCTGCATTTGAGGTTTTAGCGGTTGTTGCATACAATCAGCCCGTAACAAAATCATATGTTGAGCAGGTTAGAGGCGTGGATTGCTCAGGCGTTATGGCAACGCTTTGTCAAAAAGGTCTTATCGAAGAAAAAGGAAGACTTGACTTGCCGGGTAAGCCGTTACTCTATGGTACAACTGCAGATTTTCTAAAATGCTTTTGCATTGAGTCACTTTTAGATTTGCCGGAGCTTCCTGACCATAATGAAGAAAAAACAGAGGAAGAAGCAGCTGAGCGAGAGCCTAAATACGACGAAGAAGCTCATGCACAAAATAACGAGTCTGCTCCCGTATTAGAAGAGGACGAAGAGGACTTTGACCTCGATGATTTTGATGTGGATGCAGATGAATTAAACAGTATGTTTGAATAAACTTAAGGGAGGTAGTTACTTGACAGCGCTATATGTAATTCTTGCTATTATTGCACTTATTATTATTCTTTTTTGTATCAAGGTGAAAGTGACTGCCATATATGATGAAAGCTTTACTTTCGATGTTCAGTGGCTTTTTATAAAAAAACGCATTTACCCTCAATCACAGAAAGATAAAGATAAAAAAGAAGAAAAAGAGAGAAAGAAAAAACTTAAAAAAGATAAAAAGGTTAAAGAGCCTAAGCCGCAAAATGATTCTGATACTTCAAGCGGCACGAATATATTCAGTGACTTTTACCACAATCAAGGGTTTGACGCTGTACTTAATCTAATAAAAACAGCAGCAAAGCAGCTCGGTGGCTTCTTAAAAGGAGTATACAAGGCCTTTACTATTGAAAATCTAACTCTGCTTTTAAAGGTTTGTGACACTGATGCGGCGCAAACTGCTATTAAATATGGCAAGGTTTGTTCAGCGGTATATCCTTCAATGGGATTTATAGTTTCAAATATGAGAGTAAAACAGTATGATGTTAATGTCGTACCTGATTTTATAAATAATTCAAACGAAGCTATTTTTAAATTGAAGCTTTCGGTTATTCCGATAAGGCTTACAAATGCAGTTATTGTTTTAGTCTTCAGACTATTTTTTAAAGTGCTGTTAAAACTGCTCAAGGGCAGTAAGAAAGATAATAAAAATAAAACTGTTTAATATACAGTGAAAGGTGGATTTAAATATGAAAGAACAGTCAGCATCAGGAATTCTCGGTACTTCGATCGAAAAAATAAAGGAGCTTGTTGATGTAAGCACTATTATAGGCGATCCTATGGATTTAGGTGACGGCTTAAAGATCATTCCCGTATCTAAGGTAACCTACGGCTTTGCGTCTGGCGGTTCGGATTTCCCGTCAAAGACAAATGCTGAGCTATTTGGCGGCGGCGGCGGAGCTGGCATAACAATTACTCCCATCGCATTTATTGTCGTTAATAAAGGTGAGGTTTCAATTAAGCATGTTTCACTCGCAGAGGGTTCAATAGAGAGAACTATAGGTATGGTTCCCGATCTTGTTTCAGGTGTAACTGGAGCAGTTAATAAGTTTGTTGAATCTAAGAAAAAAGATGATAATACAGATGCTCCGGCAAATGAAGCATAATAATTGAATTTTTATTTTCACACCGCATATTTATTATCTATAATGGTAATGAATGGCGGTGTGATTGGTGAATATAAAGCTTTTTACTTTTTTAACTATCCTTTTTATTTTTATTCTGGCAATACCCTCTGTCAGTGCAGAACAAACGCTTAATTTATCAGCTAGGTCAGCAATTTTAATGGCTGCGGATACTGGTGAAATAGTTTATGAGAAAAATGCTCATGAACGCTTGCCGATGGCAAGTACGACGAAAATTATGACTTCTCTTATTGCTATAGAAAGCGGATGCCTGCAAAAGGAAATAACAATTACAAGAGATATGGTCTTGGTTGAAGGTACATCTATGGGGCTTCTAGAGGGTGATAAGGCTACAATTAAAGATTTGGTTTGTGGAATGATGCTAAAGTCCGGAAACGATGCAGCAAATGCAGCGGCAATGAGCCTCGCGGCATCAAAGGAAGATTTTCTAGCAATGATGAACCAAAGGGCAAAGGAACTCAAAATGTACAACACTAATTTTGAGACACCGTCGGGACTCGATTCAAAAAATCATTATTCAACGGCGTACGACATGGCATTGCTTGGCTGTGAAGCTATAAAGAATCCACAGCTTTCTTATATTTGCTCTCAAAAAGAAATGGCCCTATATTATGGAAATCCACCATACAGGAGAGTTGTGAAAAATCATAATAGACTTTTGTGGGAATATGAGGGTGCTTCGGGGATAAAAACTGGCTTTACGAAGAAAAGCGGCAGATGCTTGGTGTCAGCTGCTCAAAGAAATGGTGTAAAGCTTATAGCTGTTACATTAAATGCGCCAAATGATTGGCAGGACCATAGAAAAATGTTTGATTATGGCTTTGAGCTTGTCAATAATCAAGAGATAAAAAGTGATATAAAATCAGTGTCGCTTAAAATTGTTGGAGGCACTAAGAGCAGAGTTAAAGTTACGACTCAGTACACTCCAAAGATAGCAGCTTTTAATCAGAGCAGCTGCGACATAGAGGAAATAATATATATAAAGAGATTTGAATATGCGCCTTTAAAAAAAGGTTCAGTAGTTGGAGAAGCAAGATATTATAAAGAAAATAAGCTGATAGATGTAATTCCAGTATTGACAGCGGAGGAAGTTTATCAGATTAAATAAAAGATATTTAATTTTAAAATTTGGATGTGAATTATTTGCCTATTAATAACAAAATAAGGCTTCAAAAGTATCTTTCTGAGTGCGGAGTAGCCTCCCGCAGAAAATCAGAAGAATTAATTTCAAAAGGATTAGTAAAGGTTAACGGCAATGTGGCGAAGGTTGGCGACAGCGTTGATCCCCGCAATGATTATGTTACCTTGAATGGTAAAAAGGTCGAAAATACAGCTGAGCTTAAATATATCATGCTGTATAAGCCCAGAGGCTTTGTTACAACAATGAGTGATGAGCTTGGCAGAAGATGTGTAGCTTCACTTGTAGAGGATGTCGGAGAAAGGGTATATCCTATCGGCAGACTTGACAAAAATTCAGAAGGGCTTTTACTTTTAACAAATGACGGAAATTTTGCAAATGCTGTCATGCATCCGTCAAAGCATGTCCCGAAGGTCTATAGAGTTACAATTCGCCCAGGCATTACCGATGAACAGATTTCAAAGTTTATGAGCGGTATGATTATCGACGGAAGAATGACAGCACCTACAGAGGTTAAGGTTCTTCAAAAGGAAGAGGGCAGAACAGTCCTTGAAATAGTGCTTTATGAAGGCAGAAACAGACAGATTCGTAAAATGTGTGAGCAGCTTGAAATTGAAGTTGCAAGGCTAAAAAGAATTTCAATCGCTGGTGTAAAGCTTGGAATGCTTCAGCAGGGTAAGTGGAGAGAGTTGACCAGTCAAGAGGTATCCAGAATTCTTACGGCAACAGGAGCAAACAAAAAATCTAATGCTTATGACAAAAAAGACGGCAGAAAAGGCAATAAGCAAAATAAGAATCACAGATAAAAATATTGAGGAAAATATCATGCTCAGCTTTAAACCAAGAAAAATAAACGATAATCTGTATCTATATGAAGCATTCAAGGATGACTCTTTAATTGGCTCATGCGAAATTAAGCTTGATAATCAATATGCAGATATAATATCCGTTACTGCTTTTAAAGACGATTTGCTTATTAAAGACGGACTTATTAGAAGCGCATTGAAATTTGGCGCAGATAATGGTGCTTTTATTGCAAGAGCGTATTTAAAAGACATAGACTCAAAGCTTCTTTTAAAAATGGGATTTGAGAACATAGATGGAATATTGCAAAATGATATTCCGTCGGCGCTTCATGGCGATTGCAAAAGTTTTGCATAATTCGAATATAGTGTTGACAAGTTGGGCAAAAAGCTGATAAAATATTATATTCAAAGAACGTAAAAAAGGAGTTCTTAAAATGATAAAGAGTATGACCGGATATGGACGTGCTACAGGTACATTCGACGATATGGATATTACACTTGAATTAAAAAGTGTGAATCACAGATATTTTGAGTTTACATCACGTCTGCCCAGAAATTATGGCTTCCTTGATGAAAAGCTGAAAAGCTTCTTCCAAGGCAAGATTGCAAGAGGTAAAGTAGAGTGCTATGTACAGATTGATAACGCAGTTAAGCAGGCAACTACAGTTACAGTCAACAGTTCACTTGCACAGGGCTATATCAATGCATATGCGGAGCTTTCAAAGCTTTTCAATATTGAAAATGATATAAAGGTATCAGACATCGCAAGAGTAAATGACATTTTTTCTGTAACTAAGGAGGCAGATGATGAGGATTTAATAACTGCTCATGTCCTTCAGGTTGCAGAACAAGCACTTGAAAAGTTTATTCAAATGCGTACAGCTGAGGGTGAGAAGCTCAAGGATGACGTATCTTCAAGACTTGATTACATAATTGAAAAGGTTGAGTTTATAGAGAAACGCTCACCGCAGACAATGGCTGAGTATAATAATAAGCTTCTTTCTAGAATGAGAGAGGTTTTGGCGGATGTTCAGGTGGACGAGCAAAGACTATTAACAGAGGCTGCAATTTATGCAGATAAGGTTGCGGTAGCAGAGGAAACAGTTCGACTTCGCAGCCACATCAGTCAGTTTAAAAAATTCTTTGAAGAAGACGGCGGTGCAATCGGCCGTAAAATGGATTTCCTTGTACAGGAAATTAATAGAGAAATTAACACAATCGGTTCTAAAGCACAGGATATTGAAATTGCACGCTGTGTAGTTGATGTTAAAGCAGAAATTGAAAAAATTAGAGAGCAAATTCAAAATATTGAATAAGCTTTGTTAGTTGGAGGAAAAATATGAAGCTTATAAATATTGGCTTTGGCAATATGGTTAATGCCGGCAGGTTAGTTGCGATAGTAAGTCCTGAATCTGCACCAATTAAACGTATAATTCAGGATAGCAAGGAACGAGGAACCTTGATTGATGCTACTCACGGCAGGCGTACAAGAGCTGTTATAATTACTGACAGTGATCATGTAATTTTGACATATCTTCAAAGTGAAACAGTAGCAAATCGTCTTAACGATGACGGGGATGTTATTGATATTGAGGAGGAAGAAGACAATGAATAACGGACTTTTAGTTATTCTTTCTGGACCTTCCGGTTCAGGAAAGGATACCATACTTACAGAGCTTACAAAGCGTGAAATTGACATTAAGGTATCAACTTCAATGACAACAAGAAATATGAGACCTGGCGAAATAGATGGTATAGATTATTTCTTTGTCACCGAGGAGTTTTTTAATAAAAAGATAGAAGACGGTCAAGTATTGGAATATGCAAAGTACGGCGAAAATCTTTATGGTACGCCTAAAGCACCGGTGGACGAGCTTCTTTCACAGGGCAAGACCGTATTTCTGAAAATTGAGGTTCAGGGAGCGGAAAAAATCCGCGAACTCTATCCCGAAGCAGTTAGCATTTTCCTTATGCCTCCCTCAATGAAGGTATTAGAAAAAAGACTTCGCTGCCGCGAAACAGAGGATGAGGAAGATATTCAACGCAGACTTAATATTGCAGTTGATGAAATTAAGAGAGCTGTGGAATATGATTACATTGTTATAAATGACCTTGTACCATATGCCGTTAGCGATATATGCACAATTCTTGACGCTGAAAAGCGCAGGACATTCCGTTGCAAAAATATTATAAGTGAGGTAATAAATAATGTTTAATCCCGATTTAAGCGGAGTCCTTAAGGACCATCTTAGCCGTTACTCTCTTGTAACAGCAACAGCTAAAAGAGCACGCCAGTTAACAGAAATTGCCGAGGAAAACGAGGAGTCACTTACCGAAAAGCCTGTTTCACTCGCACTTGGCGAAATTCTCGACGGCGATTTTGAAATCGTTGAGCCTGAGGAAATCAGAAACATCTAATTTTACTTTTACATCGCAGGAGATAACAGAAATGTCACAGAACATAGCAAAGGTAGCAGTTGAAAATGTAAATTGCTCTTTTGATAAGGAATATGACTATTCTATTCCGCAAGAACTTTTAAATACTGCTCTTCCTGGCTGCAGAGTTACTGTACCATTTGGAATAGGAAATAAAAAGCGAATAGGCATAATTACATCTCTTAGCGATGTTTCTCAAAGTAAAAAAACAAAATCTATTATAGCGGTGCTCGATGAAGCGCCGCTTCTTAGTAAAGAAATGCTTTTGCTTGCTAGGTGGATGGCGGAGCAAACGTTTTGCACATATTATGAAGCTGTAAAAACGATGCTGCCGACAGGAATCAGTCACAGAATTATCAGAACTTATTGTGCAGTTCCAGATGTTCAAGATGACAAGGAAAATGCCCTTACACAAGACGAGAAGAAGGTTTACGAATATCTTCTGTCCCGCTCTGGCTATACCAAGCCGGAAACTTTTCTAAAAGCTTTGAATATGGAAAATTTAACTAATATACCCGAAAAGCTCTTAAAGAAAGGATTCCTTGCTGCGAATGATGATGCTGTAAGAAATATAAATGATAATTTAGTGAAGATGGTCCGTTTGTGCGAAGAAAGCTCATACGAGAAGATTACAAAGAAACAGCAGGATATAGTTAATATTTTAATGGAAACGGGTGCAGTCAGTGTCCGTGACATATGTTATTTTACAGGCTATACTCCATCTGTAGTTTTTGCTCTTGAAAAGAAAGGCATAGTTGAATGCTTTGATCAGGAGGTTCTCAGCTCGGTTCGTTCGACTTATAAATCAAGCGGAGCATATACAAATAAAGAAATTAATTTAACAAAGGAGCAAGAAATTGCTTTTGAAGGACTGCTAAAAGATTACAGAGCCGATGAGGGAAAAACAGCACTGCTATATGGTGTTACGGGAAGCGGTAAAACCTCTGTTTATTTAAAGCTTATTGATGAGGCTTTAAAAGACGGCAGGGAAGTAATAGTAATGGTTCCGGAAATCAGTCTTACTCCACAAACGTTAGCTGTTTTCCATTCGAGGTATCCTGATAATGTAGCTGTATTTCACAGTGCGCTTTCTGCGCGTGAACGTACAGACGAATGGAAAAGAGTTAAAAATAAAGAAGCTAAAATTGCAATAGGTACGAGATCTGCAGTCTTTGCTCCATTTGAGAATTTGGGGCTGATAATCGTGGATGAAGAGCAGGAAAGTACCTATAAATCTGAACATGCTGCAAGATACAATGCTAAAAATGTTGCTCGCTTTAGAACTGCTTGGCATAAAGGTCTAACACTTCTTGCATCTGCGACACCCAGCGTGGAATCGTTCGCTAATGCAAAAAGCGGAAGATACTCTTTGTATGAATTAAAGCAGCGATATGGCAATGCAGTTTTACCTGAGGTTATAACTGTTGATATGACTGCCCAAAAATCTGACGACAGTTCGTCGCAGTTAAGCGAAACTCTAAAAACAGCGATAGCTGAGAATCTTGATAATCACAAGCAATCTATAATACTTATAAATAGACGTGGATATAATACATTTGTTACTTGCACGGCTTGCGGACACGTTGCAACATGCCCTAATTGCAGTATATCTATGACATACCATGCGGCAAACGGAAGATTGATGTGTCATTATTGCGGATATTCAGTTAAGTTTACAGAGCAATGCCCGAATTGTCAGCAGTATGCGCTTAAATGCTCCGGATTTGGTACGCAGAAGATTGAGGATGAACTGGCTCATCTATTTAAGAGTGCAAGAATACTTCGAATGGATACTGATACTGCATCTTCAAGGTTTGCTCACGAACAGAAGCTGTCCGAATTTGCAAAAGGCGAGTATGACATCATGGTTGGAACTCAAATGGTCGCAAAGGGGTTAGATTTTGAAAATGTTACCCTAGCGGCAGTAGTTTCCGTTGATCAGCAGCTATATAATGATGATTTTAGGAGCCTCGAAAGAACTTTTTCTCTTCTAACGCAGGTTGTCGGTCGTTCAGGCAGAGGAAAGTTTCACGGCAAAGCAATAATTCAGACACTTACGCCTGAAAATGACATTATAAGACTGGCTGCAAAGCAGGATTATGATGAGTTTTATCAAACGGAGATAAAGCTGAGAAAGCTTATGACATATCCTCCTTTTTGCGATATATGTGTTATAGGATTTTCTGGTGAGGATGAAATGCGTACGAAGGTAGCTTCTCAGTGTACGCTTGATAAGCTTAAGGAGCTATCTCTAAATGAATATAAAGGTGAGAAAATAATAGTTCTTGGTCCTCTTCCTACAAGAGTACAGAGAGTTAATAAAAAATATAGATATAGAATAATAATTAAATGCAGGAATAATGCGAATTTTAGAAAAATGATTTCAGAAACCTTAAATGATTTTTATCAAGATAAGAGGTTTTCAAATATTAGTATTTATGCTGATATGAATCCAGAGATTACAAATTAGGAGGACTTTTAAAATGGCATTAAGAAATATTGTTATAATTGGCGATCCAATGCTTAAAAAGACAAGCCGCAAGGTTGAAAAGTTTGATGCAAGACTTGCTCAGATTATTGATGATATGAAGGATACCATGTATAAGGAAAATGGCTGTGGCCTTGCAGCTGTACAGGTTGGTATTCTTCGCAGAATCGTTGTTGTAGATGTAGGCGATGGATTTATGGAGCTTGTAAACCCTGAAATTACATGGTCAGAGGGTGAGCAGAACTTTGAAGAGGGATGTCTTTCATTGCCGGGGCAGGCTGGAGTGACATCTCGCCCTGCAAAGGTTAAGGTTAAGGCACAGGATAGAAACGGAAACTGGCATGTATATAGCGGTGAAGGCCTTAAAGCAAGATGCTTCTGCCATGAGATTGATCATCTTGACGGTATCGTATTTACACAAAGACTTGTTAATCCCATTATTGAGAGATAATTATATTTAGGAGTAGAAATATGAGAATAGTTTTCATGGGTACACCGGATTTTGCAGTCCCGTGTCTTCAAGCACTCATTGATGATAACCACGATGTATGTGCTGTGTATACTCAGCCGGATAAGCCAAAGGGACGTCACGGCGTTATGACTCCTCCGCCTGTAAAAGCGCTAGCATTAGAACATAATATTCCTGTATATCAGCCCAAATCATTAAAAAATGACGAGGCGAAAGCAGATTTTGTGTCTTTAAATGCAGACCTAGCAATAGTTGTAGCATATGGTAAGATTTTGCCCGAGGAGTTTTTGAATGCTCCTAAATACGGCTGCATTAATATGCACGCATCCTTGCTTCCAAGACTTAGAGGTGCAGCACCGATTCAGTGGTCAATCGTAAATGGTGACAAAATGAGCGGCGTAACCTCTATGCAGATGGATGTTGGGCTGGATACGGGCGATATGCTTATTACAAAAGCCATTGAAATTGGTGAGAATGAAACTGCAGAGGAGCTTCACGATAGACTTTCTGTCCTTGGTGCAGAGGTAATGCGAGAAACAATTTCACAGCTTCAGGCAAACAATCTAGAGCCTAAAAAGCAGGATGACAGTTTAAGCACATATGCTCCTATACTTACAAAGGAGCTTTCAAAGATAGATTTTAATAAATCTGCTCAGGATATTCACAATCAAGTTAGAGGACTTTACTCTTGGCCCGGAGCGACAGCACAGCTTAATGATAAGACAATTAAAATTCATTCAACTAAGCTTGTGAAAAATGTAAGTGGTCAGGCAGGCGAGGTTGTGAAAAACGATACTGCATTAGTAGTAGCGTGCGGCGATTCCAACGCAGTTGAGCTTGTTGTGATACAGGCAGCTGGAAAAAAGGCTATGAGGGCAGCTGACTATATGAGGGGAAATCCAATAGAATTGGGAACAATACTTAAATAGCAGTTAATATGGAGGTTTTCTTATGGGCTTTATGTATTATGATTATTACTTTTTGATTCTTGTTGTTCCTGCGATGATCATTGCGATGATTGCTCAATTTAAGGTAAATTCGGCTTTTAATAAAGAATCGAAGCATTTATGCTCACGCGGACTCACAGGAGCTCAGGCAGCGCAGAGAGTTTTGGAATATTATGGCGTAACTAATGTTAGAATAGAGGCAATATCAGGAAAGCTGACAGATCACTATGATCCTAGATCAAATGTTATAAGGCTTTCAACAGATGTTTATTCTAGCACATCGATTGCCGCTATTGGCGTAGCGTGCCACGAGGCAGGTCATGCTGCACAGCACGCAGAAAACTATGCGCCAATTAAAATTAGAAATGCTATTATCCCTATTTGCAATATTGGCTCACAGTTAGGATTGCCTCTAGTACTTTTTGGCTTTATATTTAGCTTTGAACCGCTTGTAACAATAGGCCTTTTCCTCTATGCACTTATTTCAGTTTTTCAGTTTGTAACGCTCCCTGTAGAATTTGATGCAAGTGCAAGAGCGATGAAGGTTATTTCGCAAACAGAACTTTTATATGAAGACGAACAAAAGGGTGCAAGAAAGGTATTGACAGCCGCTGCAATGACATATGTAGCAGCTCTTATCGTATCCCTTGCAAACTTATTAAGGCTGATTCTGCGCTTTGGCGGCAGAGATGATGATTGAGGTGACTTTTAATGAAGAAGAGCGTTCGACAAAACGCTTTAGAAATACTTCTGAAAATGCAGCGCAATAACGCGTATTCAAATTTAGCACTGGATGCAAAGCTCAATGAAACTAAAGAGAAAAATTCAGATTCAGCTTTTTTAACTGCACTTGTTTATGGTACGCTCGAGCGTCTTATAACTATAGACTATAACCTTTCTCTCTATTTAAAGCAGCCGCTTAAAAAGTTAAAGCCTGAGGTGCTGTGGACGCTTCGTCTGGGTACATATCAGCTTATATACATGGATAAAGTTCCTCAAAGTGCAGCAGTTAACGAGAGCGTTCAACTGGTTAAAAATAATAAATCAGCGTTTGCAAGCGGTCTTGTAAATGCTGTACTAAGAAATATATCGAAAAATGGTATAAAATATCCAGACACTTGTGACGAAGTATATAATATGAGTGTGAGATTTTCTTTTCCGCAATGGATTGTAAAGCTTTGGATGGATTCATATGGCAAAGAAACTGCTTATGGAATGCTTGAATGCATGGCAAAAAAAGCTCCGCTATATATTCGAGTTAATACTCTAAAATGTAGTGCAGATGAGCTTGCAGAAAAGCTTCAAGCAGAAAATGTAGAGGTTAAACGAGTTGCAAATGTAGAAAATGCATTGGAGCTTGTTAATCCTGGTGCGGTTGAAAAGCTTCAAGCTTATAAAGATGGACTTTTCCATGTACAGGATTTATCATCGCAGCTTTGCTGTGCAGCACTTTCACCTAAGGCAGGAGAACGAGTGCTTGATATGTGTGCAGCGCCCGGAGGAAAGAGCTTTACCCTATGTGAGATGATGGAAAACGAAGGCGAGCTTTTATCATTTGACATCTATGCTTCAAGGCTGTCACTTATCGAGTCTGGTGCAAAGAGGCTTGGTATTAAAAATATTAAGGTCGCAGAAAATGATGCTTCTAAATTTAATGAAGAATTAGAAAAGGCGGATAAGGTATTGTGTGATGTGCCTTGCTCTGGGTTAGGTATTATAAGACGCAAGCCGGAGATAAGATATAAAAACCCCTTGGATATTGACAAATTACCATCTATACAGTATGATATACTTTGTTCTTGTGCCAAATATGTTAAGACAGGTGGAAAACTGCTATATTCAACCTGCTCGGTAAATCCAGCGGAAAATGCTGAAATTTGTGAAAAGTTTTTGAAAGAACATAAACAGTTTAAGGCTGTTGAACCGCTTGAAAATTTAGATAACAGGTATTTGAGCGATAAATTTTTAACTCTTATGCCTCACTTGAACGGCACAGATGGTTTCTTTATAGCTACATTTATCAGAACGGAGTGAGAATATGGAAAATTTAGATGTAAGATCGATGAACTTTACTGAACTTTCTGCTGCGTTTTCTGATTTAGGGCTACCATCTTTTAGAGCAAAGCAGGTTTATTCATGGCTTCATGAGAAATGTGCTAGAAGCTATGATGAAATGACAAATTTATCAAAAGATTTAAGACAGAAGCTTTCAGAAAAGTTTCCGATTAAAAGCTGTTCTATTGAGAGAAAGCAGGTTTCTCAGTCGGACGGAACTATAAAATATCTTTTTTCATTTGGAAATAATCAGTACGCAGAAAGCGTAGTGATGAAATATAAATATGGTTACACAATTTGTGTTTCAACGCAGATTGGCTGTAAAATGGGATGCACATTCTGTGCTTCTACGCTTGGCGGATATGTTAGAAATCTTGAGCCTTCTGAAATTTTGGATCAAATTTATACAGCGCAGCGTGATGAGAATATAAGAATATCACACATAGTTCTTATGGGTATGGGCGAGCCGCTTAATAATTTTGATAACGTAATACGATTTTTGGAGCTTGTCACAGATGAAAAAGGACTTAATTTAAGTATGAGAAACATTTCACTTTCAACATGTGGAATTGTTCCAAAAATATATGATTTAATGCAGAGAAAGATGCAGTTAACATTATCTATTTCTCTACACGCACCTAATGATGAATTGAGATCGAAGATAATGCCCGTTAATAGGCGTTATCATCTTGATGAGCTTATGAAAGCGTGCCGTGATTATACTGAAACGACATCAAGACGAATTTCTTTTGAATATGCAATGCTTGGCGGTGTAAATGATACAGATGAATGTGCTTTACAGCTGGCGAATCTTTTGAAAGGCATGCTTTGTCATGTTAATCTTATTCCGGTTAATGAAGTAGCAGAGAGTCCTTATCATCCCTGCACACCGGAGAGATTGAAGAGATTTATCGAAATACTAGAGAAAAAATCAATAAATGTAACAGTTAGACGTAAACTGGGATCGGATATTGATGCATCATGCGGTCAGCTTAGACTCCGCAAAATAAAAGAAAACTGAATTTTTAATTATTGTATTTCAGTTTCTGGGGGATTTTATGAAAATCGTTGCGAAAACAGACAAAGGAAAAGTCAGAAAAGAGAATCAGGACTCCTATGCTGCCGGTGAATTAATTGGCGGTGCGGCATGGGCTGTTGTCTGTGACGGTATGGGCGGCCCTGCTGGGGGAAATATTGCAAGTACTGTAGCAGTAAAAATGATAGGTGAAAGAATTGTTTCCGGCTATCAAGAGATGATGAGCGATGTTTCACTTAAAAATTTGCTTGTTTCTGTTATTGAAACAGCTAATGCCAGTGTCTATGAGATGTCACAATCTGTTGAAGATCTCAAAGGAATGGGAACAACCGTGGTTGCTGCAATTATAAGAGACGACACAATGTATCTTGCTCACGCTGGAGATAGCAGAGCATACCGAATTTCAAATGATGGCATTGAGCAGATGACTAGAGATCATTCGATAGTTCAAGATATGGTTGAACATGGAGAGCTGACACCTCAGGAGGCCAAGGATCATCCTAGAAAAAATATAATTACGAGAGCTCTTGGAGTCTGTAATAATATTGATGTTGATTTCTCACAGGAAACAGTTTGCGAAGATGATATTATCATTATTTGCACCGACGGTCTTACTAATTTTGTTGAGACCGATGATATATATAACGCAGCAAGAGATACCCGCTATGATGAATTAGCACAGACACTTGTTAATCTCGCCAATGAAAATGGTGGAGGAGATAATATAACTGTAGTTGCTATTTCATTATAGCCTAATCAAATGGAGAGTGAATTGTAGAATGGATAATTATATCGGAAAGAGACTTGATGCCCGCTACGATATTCAGGAAGTAATCGGAGTAGGCGGAATGGCAGTAGTCTATAAGGCGTACGATAATATCGACGACCGTATAGTTGCTGTTAAAATTCTTAAAGAAGAGTTTCTTGCAAGTGAGGAATTTCGCCGCAGATTTAAAAACGAGTCTAAAGCTATTGCAGTTCTTTCACATCCTAACATTGTAAAAGTATATGATGTTAATTATGGTGAGAAGCTTCAGTACATCGTTATGGAGTATGTGGAAGGAATTACTCTTAAGGAATATATTGAACAGCAGAAGGTTGTTTCGTTAGTTGAAACGGTGCATTTCACTACACAGATCCTTCGCGCACTTCAGCATGCTCATGAGAAAGGAATTGTACACAGAGACATTAAGCCTCAGAACATTCTTCTTCTTGAAAACGGTACTATCAAGGTAACAGATTTTGGTATTGCAAGGTTTAGCAGAAGTGAAACAAGAACAATGACTGATACTGCTATAGGTTCAGTTCATTATATCAGCCCTGAGCAGGCAAGAGGGGACATCACAGATAACAAAGCAGATATTTATTCTGTTGGTGTTGTTATGTATGAGATGCTCACAGGTCAGCTTCCGTTCCAGTCAGATAATAGTGTATCAGTTGCTATTATGCAGCTTCAAAGTGATCCTAAAAAGCCGAGAGAAATTAATCCTGATATTCCTGTTGGACTTGAGCAGATAATTATGCGTGCTATGCAGAAAAATCCCAAGGACAGATATCAGACAGCAGCAGAGATGATCCTTGATCTCGAAGAGTTCAAGCGCAATCCTAATGTAGTATTCGGCTATAATTATTTTGTTGATGATGAACCTACAAAGTTTGTAGACAAAACATCACCGGTTGTAGCTCCGGTTTCTGTGCCGCAGACAGCTCCTGTAGCTCCTGCATATAATGAAGCACCTGCTCAAAATGCTCCTGCTAATAATACAAAACAAATACTTCCTATATTAGGCGGTATAGCTATTGGTCTTATTGCAGTTATCGGTATTATAGTCGGATGCCTTTACGCATTTACAGATGTATTTCAAAATAAGCTTGTTGTTCCCAACTTCCTTAATATGAACTATGCTGAGGAAATCAGGGACAATAGAGAATATAAGAATTTTGAATTTGTTATTGAAGAAGTTCAAAATAGCTCAACTGAGCCTGGCATTGTATTTAAACAGGATCCTTCTGGCGGTACAAAGGTAAACAAAAAGAATAATAAGATTGTTCTTACAGTTGCAGTCAGCGATGAAAAAGTAACTGTTCCGAACGTTCTCAAGGATTCTCTTTCAGACGCTGCCGCTAAGCTAAAAAATGCTGGCTTTGAAGTTCAGCAGCTTCCTCAGCAGAGCATAGATCAACCTGAAGGAACAATCTTAAGCACATCACCTGCAGGCGGAACTAAGGCACCTAAGGGTTCAACAGTTACAATTTATTTTGCAAGTGAGCAGGAGCTTGTTGAGGTTCCCGATCTTATTGATCAGGATTTAGAAACAGCAAAGGCTCTCTTGGAGTCAATGGACCTTAAGCTTCATGAGGATGTTATAGAGAAGGATAGCGACAAGCCTAAGGGTACTGTTATAGAGCAGAGTCATAATCATAAGGAAAAGGTACCTGTAGGTACTCCAGTAAAGGTTGTTGTAAGTACAGGCAATCCCTCTGATGCTGAAGCGAATATTGTAATTAAGCTTCCGTCTCTTGGCGGCGGTGTATCAAAAACAATTAAGGCTGCAAACAACAATAATGTATTTATGGAGCAGTCTGTAATTATGGACGGCAGTGAATATACAATTACTGTTAATGGCTCAGGCGCAACAAATCAGATTAAAGTTTATATCGATTCAAATATTTACTATGAGTGCAATATCGATTTTACAAAGAATCCTGCAAAGATTACAAATGTAAAAACACACTCATTAGTTGAGTCAGTTTACGTTCCTACAGTAATTGGCGAGAGTGAATCAAATGCTATAGCAGCATTAAATTCTGCAGGCTTCAACAATATTGAGGTTAAGCGTGAAACAGTTTCCGGCTCTGACAAAAATGGTATTGTAATCGATCAAAGCCCCAATAATAAGATTAAGAAGTTCCCAACAGATACAAAAATAACTATTGTTGTTGGAAGCTATGCAGGCTGATATGAGTGATAATAAGCTTATAAAAGGTATAATTTTAAAAGGTATCGGTGGTCTTTACTATGTAGAGACCGCCGATGCGGTGCTTGAGTGCAAAGCTAGAGGTGCCTTTAGAAAAAAAGGGCAGAAGCCTTTAGTAGGCGATCGTGTTTTGATTCATCAGGGAAGTGAAACACAGGATAACACTATTGAAAATATTGAGCCTAGAACGAGCGAGCTTATGCGTCCGCCTGTAGCGAATATAGATAGGCTATTTATTCTATCCTCTATTAAAGATCCAAATCCAAGTACTCTTATCATTGATAAGATGACAGCTATAGCAAGATATAGAAATATTGAGCCTATAATTGTCATTACAAAGAGTGATTTAGGTTCAACCGATGAATATAGAGCGATTTATGAAAAAGCAGGAATTAAGTTCTTTGCAGTTTCAAATGAAGATGAACAGACAATAGAGCAGATTAAAAAGGAGCTTGCAGGTCATATAAGTGCTTTTGCAGGCAATACAGGCGTTGGAAAGTCAACTCTTTTAAATAAGCTTGCACCACAGCTTGAACTTGAAACGGGTGCTATCAGCTATAAATTGGGCAGAGGACGTCACACAACTCGAGCCGTGGAGCTTTATAAGGTTTGCGGCGGATATGTTGCAGATACTCCCGGCTTTTCTTCATTGACGAATGAAAATAGTGAGATTATATTGGCAGATGAATTGCCTAGATGTTTTAGCGAATTTGAACCGTATTTGAACGAATGCAAATTTTCTTCGTGCCATCATATAAATGATAAGGGCTGTAAAGTCTGTGAGGCTGTTGAAAATGGTCAAATAAGCCAATCAAGACACAACAGCTATATCGCTATGTATAATGAAGTTAAAGACATAAAGAAATGGGAAAATAAAAAATAATATTATGTAACCTCTACTGTCAGTTTTGTATATACTGTAATGCAGTGATGACAGTATATAGGGTGTGAGAAAAATGAGAAGAAATCAATGCAGGTTAGCAATTTTATTATTGCTTTCATTTACTGCTGGTTTGTTGATTGCAGGATTCTTTCCTTATTCAATTTATATTCTTTTCGCTATTCTTGCACTCTTTTTTATTGTCTTTGTATCACGAAAACATTAAATCGGGGGTACATAGTATGAAGGTTGTAGTATTGAAAAGTCCTAAAATATTTAAAGGCTTCTTAAGACTTATATTTGGTATAAAAAATGAAGAAAAATCATAAAAAAATCGCTTAAAGGATTTTTGTCCTTTAAGCGATTTTCTATATGCTGCCCTTATCTAAAGGGTGTACTTATTTTATTATATCTAAAGCTTGTCGCTTCATTTTTTTGATTAAATCGATAGACGCTCAAGACAATTCCTATTGCTATATAAATGCACAGGTTTGAAGAACCGCCTGCACTATAAAATGGCAATGTAATACCGATGCTCGGGAAAAGCTTTAGGCAAACGCCTATATTAATTATAGTCTGTACTCCAATCATAATAGCAACGCCAAAGCAAAGAAGAGTACCAATATTATCCTTCGACTTAATTCCAACCATTACTATTTTTACAATTATAAGGGCTATTAGACCTATAGAACATAAAGCACCCACAAATCCCAGCTCTTCTGCAATTACCGAGAAAATCATGTCACTTTCACTAACAGGAACATAATGTGATTGAGTGAAGGGACCATTAAAGAGTCCTTGACCGAATAGCTTTCCAGAGCCGATAGCGTTAATGCCATGCTGCTGCTGATAGATAATGTCCTTATAAACCTGCGGCTCGATTGTATCTGGCGCCCAAACGGCAAGAAATCGTGCTTTTTGGAACTCACTGAAGAAGCCAAACCAAACGGTGGGGATAGCTACAACGAGAATCGCAGCGGCTATTGCAAAATATTTGAAGGAAAGTCCAGAAATAAACATCATTCCAACAAAAATTGAGAGGAAGATGAGTGCTGAACCGAGGTCACCTGTAGCAACAACGATAAAAGCAGGAATAAGACCATGAATTGTAAGAAGAACAACATTCTTAAATTCGTTAATCTTATCACCGACATAGTCGAGGTGAACGGTAAACGTAATTATAAAAGCAATTTTGAACAGCTCAGAGGGCTGGAAGCTTACAATGCCTAAGTCAAACCATGTTCTTGCGTCCGGACGATCTGGGTTAGCAGCTGATCCAAACGGAAAAAGCAAAAGCATCATTATTAAAGAAACGCCGCCAATAATAAGCCACAGCCTCAGAAGCATTTCATAGTCAATAAAAGATGCTATCATTCCCAATAAAATACCAACAAGCGTTGCACCAATCATAACTATTACAACTTTAGATATCAATTCGCCATCGTGAAGCTTATAAAGAGTTGCACTATGAACCATTAAAGCTCCAAAAGCCGAAGCTGCAAAACAGAGGAAGAGCAAGAGCCTGTCTGTTGACCTTATCCCTCTTTTAATTGATTGAAATATACCCATTACAGCCTCCTTATATTAATTATACTAATATTATAGTGTGATTTTTAAGCAAATTCAAGTAAAATACTTTTATATTCTAGAATTATGTGTTATAATTATTTGAATTTTAAGATGAGGCAGTAGAATACAGTATGAAAAAAGATTTTATTTCACATTCAGCTGAGCAGACAGAGGACATTGGTTATGAGCTGGGCAAAAGGCTCAAAAGCGGTGATGTCGTTGCAATGTTCGGTGAAATGGGTGCAGGAAAAACAGCATTTGTAAGAGGACTTGCAAGAGGAATGGATTTTGATGGTGAGGTCAGCAGTCCAACATTTGCACTTGTGCATGAATATCCTGCAAGGCATATGCTCTATCATTTTGATATGTACCGAATTACAAACTGGGATGATCTTTATTCCACCGGATTCTTTGATTATCTTGAATCGGGCGGAGTACTTGTCATTGAATGGAGCGAAAATATTGAAAATGCGCTTCCTAATAATTCAATAAGAGTGGAAATTTCAAAAAACCAAAATGAAAACGAACGTATAATTTCTATTGAGGAGTGAAAACGTTGAAAATACTTGCAGTAGACAGTTCAGCAAAAACTGCCAGTGTTGCTATTGTTGACTCAGATGCACAGTTAATTAGTGAATCCTTTGTCAACGCAGGTCTTACACATAGTGAGACACTTTTACCGATGATTAGTTCAGCTCTTTCGTTTGCAAAATTGAAGGTATCTGATATTGATTCATTTGTAGTTACAGACGGTCCTGGCTCATTTACAGGTATTCGTATTGGAATTGCTGCAGTAAAGGGTATTGCAGCTCCTAATAACACACCTTGCTGCGGAGTATCTACGCTCAAAGCAATGGCATACAATTTGTTAGATGAAGATTGTATTGCTTGCTGTGCCATGGACGCTCGATGCCAGCAGGTATATTTTGCAGCATTCAGGTGTAAAGAGGGCAGGGTTGAAAGACTTACAAAGGATATGGCCATACCGGCAGATACACTTGCAGATTATCTTAAAGACTATTCTGACGAAAAAATTATCTGTTTAGGTGACGGAGCTAAGCTTGCCTATGATGCTATTAAGGATAAGCTTCCTAATACGCAATTAGCTAGGGGACGCAAGCTCAATCAGCAAGCATATGGAGCGGCTTGTGCTGCAATATATGAAAATCTCGAATATACTGAGGCGGGCGCTCTTTTGCCTGTATATTTAAGACTTTCACAGGCTGAAAGAGAATTAAAGAAAAAACAAAGCTTAAACAAGCAATAACTATACAAAAGGAGATATTTATTTATGAAAATTGCACTTGCAGCAGATCATGCAGGATTCCCGTTAAAAGAGGAGATTAAGAAGCATCTTAATGAAAGAGGCTTTGAAACAGAGGATTTCGGCGCATATAGCACGGAGTCCGTAGATTACGCTATATTTGCAGAAAAAGCAGGTAAGGCAGTAGCAGCAAAGGAATGTGACTTAGGCATATTCTGCTGCGGTACTGGTGTAGGCATTTCAATGGCAGCAAATAAGGTTAGAGGTATTAGAGCGGCTAATTGCGAGAATACATTTTCAGCTCGTATGACAAGAATTCATAACGACGCTAATGTACTTTGCATTGGCAGCAGAGTTGTAGGCGCAAGTCTTGCACTTGATATGGTAGACCTTTTCGTTGATACCCCCTTTAGCCATGAAGAACGTCATCAAAGACGTATAGATCAGGTTATGGCTATCGAGAACGAAAAGTTTTCTGATTAATGAATAAATAATTTTAGATTTATCTAAATAAAATGGAGGCAATTTAAAATGGGAAATGTAACAATTACCAACCATCCGCTTATCCAACACAAGCTCACTCTTCTTCGTGACAAAAACACAGGCTCAAAGGATTTCCGTACACTTGTAGGTGAAATTGCAATGCTTATGTGCTATGAAGCCACAAGAGATCTTCCTTTAAAGGAAGTCGAAATTGAAACACCGGTTGCATATGCAAAGACAAAGGTTATTTCAGGCAAAAAGCTTGCTTTTGTCCCGATTCTCAGAGCAGGTCTTGGCATGGTAGAGGGTGTTCTTGAGCTTGTCCCGTCAGCAAGAATAGGTCATATTGGACTTTATCGTGATCCTGATTCTCTTGAGCCTGTAGAGTATTATTGCAAGCTCCCGTCAGATATTGAAGAGCGTGAGGTTATCGTTGTTGATCCTATGCTTGCAACAGGCGGTTCAGCTATCGACGCTATCGCACAGATTAAGAAGAGAAATCCCAAGAACATTAAGTTCATGTGCATTATCGCAGCTCCCGAGGGTATGGATGCACTTTGCAAGGCTCATCCCGATGTTGATGTTTATTGTGCAGCACTTGATGAAAAGCTCAACGAGCATGGATATATTATACCTGGCCTTGGTGATGCAGGCGACAGAATCTTTGGTACAAAGTAAGATATAAGGATATTTATCACTTGAAAAATATTACTTTTTGTGATATAATTAATTATAAATTAAATTGTGGAGGTAAATTAAAATGAAACACATTAAGACAATTAATTCTTCAAATCTTAAGAAGAGCGCAGCTTACGGCGGATGCGGCGAATGTCAGGCTTCTTGCCAGTCAGCATGCAAGACATCTTGCACAGTTGCTAACCAGAAGTGCGAGAAGTAAGATACTAAAAGCCAAAAATGTAGGGGCAGGCTTTTGCCTGTCCCTAAAATATTGTCTAAAATTAAGATTAATCTATATATAAAAGGAGCGAATCGGGGTATAGCCCCAAAGGGAAATGATACATAAGTACTACTTAAATGGATTTTATATAGTTCTCGACGTACATAGCGGTGCAGTTCATATTGTAGACGAACTTGCATACAGAATCTTGGATTTCTTCACTGATAAGCTTCCTGAGGAATGCCCCGCAGAGGTTCTTGATACAATCACATCAGAGGGCTTCGAAAAGAACGATATACTTGAAACATATGCAGAGCTTAAGTCACTTTGCGATGACGATTCTCTTTTCTCAGAGGATACATATAAGCCTTTTGCAAAGATGCTCACAGCAGCACCGATTAAGTCAATGTGCTTAAATGTTGCTCATGACTGTAATTTAAGATGTGGATATTGCTTTGCAGCTCAGGGCGATTTCGGCGGAACAAGAAAGCTTATGCCTTTAGAAGTTGGTAAAGCAGCAATCGATTTCCTCATTAAGAATTCAGCAAACAGACATAATATTGAGCTTGACTTTTTCGGCGGCGAGCCTCTTATGAACTTTGACGTTGTCAAGGAAGTTGTTAAGTATGCGAGAAGCATTGAAAAAGACTATAACAAGAACTTCCGTTTTACAATTACAACAAACGGTATGCTTCTTGATGATGACAAAATTGATTTCATAAATAAAGAGATGTCAAATGTTGTACTTTCACTTGATGGTCGAAAGCAAACAAATGACAGACTTCGTTATACTGCTGGCAACAAGGGCAGCTACGATGTAATCGTACCTAAGTTCCAAAAGCTAGTTGCACAGCGCGGCGATAAGGAATATTATGCACGCGGTACATTCACAAAGTACAATCTCGATTTTTCTAAGGATGTTTTCCATATGAATGAGCTTGGCTTTGATCAGATTTCTGTTGAACCCGTTGTCACAGATCCCTGCGTACCTTATGCTCTTACAGAGGAAGATCTTCCTGCTATTTTTGAAGAGTATGAAAAGCTTGCAAAAATGATTATTGAGCGTAAAAAGAGTGGCAAGGGCTTCAATTTCTTCCACTTTATGCTCGACCTTGATCAGGGACCTTGCGCAATCAAAAGACTTCGTGGATGCAGCTGCGGTAATGAGTATGTTGCTGTTACTCCCGAGGGTGATATTTATCCCTGCCACCAGTTTGTAGGTGAGGAACAGTGGAAGATGGGCAATGTTCTCGATGGTTCAGTCGATATGGAAATGAAGAAAATGTTCTCAACTGCCAATGTATATGCTAAGCCTGAATGCACAAACTGCTGGGCAAAGTTTTACTGCAGCGGTGGATGCAATGCTAATAATATGTCATTCAATAAGTCGATTTTCAAGCCGCATAAGCTTTCATGCGCACTTGAACAGAAGCGCCTTGAATGCTCAATTATGATTAAGGCAGCTCTTGCAGCAGATGCTGAATAATTAAATAAAATTACAGCTCAGGCGTATTTGCTTGAGCTGTTTTATTTTTCACTTTCAAGATGTAAAGCTAATAACTTTACAGCACACTATTTTATAAATAATATATTTAAAGCTAAAAAGGTATCACTAGCTATATGAAAAGGCAAAAGGCTTTACATGTAATTAAATACTAAGAGCAAAAATAAGCTTAAGACAGTAGCAGCTGCCTTGAGCTTATTGCTTTATTATACCTTTAAGCTAATTTCACCTGATGAAATAGTCTCTGTTAATCCGTTATCAAATTCGACTACTAATTGACATTCGTCATTAATTGAAAGAACCTTAGCTTCTCGCTGTGAGGTGCTGCTTATAATGGTAACCTTTTTACCAATAACAAAGCTGTAGTCTTTGTATTTTTGAATATAGCTGTTATCATTATCTCTCTTATAAATTTCCATAAAATGATTTATAAAGCTGGCAGCAAGCTTGTTTTTCATATCCTCTTGAGGCTTATCAAAAATATATCCTGCAATATCTTTTATTTCATCTGGAAAGCCGTCAGTTGGAGCGTAAACATTTATACCTAACCCTAGTATGGCATATTCCACGGAACTGCTTTCAAGGTCAAAGGAAGCCTGCGTTAAAATACCGCTAACCTTTTTTCCATCTATAAATATGTCATTTACCCATTTGATTTTAGGCTCTTTTGGTGAAAGCTCTTTAATCGTTTCACACATAGCAACTCCTGCCATAGTTGTGATTCGTACAGCTTTTTGAGCAGAATAATTCTTAGGCTTTAAATATATGCTCAAATATATTCCTGAATCTTTAGGGGAATAGAAGGTTCTTCCCTTTCTTCCAAGGCCTCCGGTCTGTTCAGCAGCTATAACAGTGTAGCCGTCGCAAAGCTTAGAGTTAACCCGCTGCTTAATATACGTATTAGTTGAATCAATGGTTTGCAACACATCAATTTCTATATTCTTGTAGCTATCATCTAGATATTTCTTTATCCCTTGAGGCGATAAAATATCCGTATCTACAGATAAACAGTATCCTTTATTTGTTACTGCATCTATTTTATAGCCGTCATTTTGTAAAGCCTTAACTGCTTTCCAAACTGCGGACCTTGATACTGAAAAACGATGTGCTAAATCCTCGCCGGAAAAATAAGTGCCTTTTTTTGCTTCAAATAATTCTAATATCTTATCTTTAGTGGACATAAAAATCTCCTAATTAGAAATGACAAATATCACTCCATTCACAATCTCCGCAGACGGCATTCCTTTTACCGACATTTATTATATTATTAAATACAAGCTGCTGAAAATCTTTAAATGGTATAATTGTATTTCTTTCTATTTTGCACAGTTCCAAAACTCTGCTATCATATTTTAGAACTTTTTTGTTGCTATTGCAAATTCCATTTATATTGTTGGGACAAACACTACAAATTTCATCAACTATTTGAGTTATACAAACGACTGGATTATCTTCGAGGTCATTTTTTATTACGTTCATATGCTCTACAAATGTATTGCAATAGCCGCTGCCTTTAAAGAATGCCAAGCACATTGCATGATGCGCTCTGATTAAATATTTATATTCTTCCATTTTTATTATTTTTCCTTTTACTTTTTCAATGATAGCTTGTTTATAATAGGCGATAGTTTTTTGCTTATTAAAATAGACAGGGCTATTTTTATGCAGTCGGGAATAATAAAAGGGAATACACACATTGAAAGAGTTGAAATAAGCGTAATATTACCGTTATTTCTTGTATAAACAAGCATAAACCAAGCTGTGCCTAAAATATAGCAAATTAATAGACCTACAAACATTGATATTAAGAGAACAGGAGATTTATTGCCGAAAAATCTTTCAATAAGCCACATGGCTAGAGCCGAGAAAAGAAATCCGAAAAGATAACCGCCCGTCATACCGAAAACAGCACCCAGTCCACCTGAAAATCCTGCAAATACAGGAACACCGAGGGCACCTAACAATAGATATACTAAAACGCACAAGGTGCCTCTTTTTCCGCCTAAGACACCTACAGCTGTGAAAACTGCAAAGGTTTGTAAAGTAAAAGGAACAGCTGCTGGAATTGAAATCCAAGAGCAAACAGCGATTATTACTGCAAATAATGCAATAAAAGCCATGTCTAAAATTGTTAATTTTTCTGTTTTTGTCTTTTTCATTATTGCGATACCTCTTCTCAATTATTTATTGGCATCTAAAGTATAACATAGTATTTCACAATGTCAACTTAAAAGCAAATAAGGGTTTACAATTTAAAGCTACAGGGTTCTTATTAAAAATGTTTCTAATGTTTTTTTAAGTATTTGTTGACAATGATTATTATTCAGGTTATAATTTATGCATTGTATTAAATAACCTATTAGTCAAAAGCTTTGAAGGGAAGAAGTAACTGAATCTTTTCGGTGCAGAGAGTCCTCATTTGGTGAAAGAGGAAGCGAAAAATCAGTGAAATACATTCTGGAGCTGTCTTGCTGAAATAACAGTAGGCTTGAACGTTAAACGTGCGTTAAACGGTAAGGACGTGTTGGCGTCTGGAGGCTTGATATAATCGAGCATAATAGAGGTGGTACCGCGGTTATTCGCCCTCTGCTAAATTAGCAGAGGGCTTTTTATATTTTAAAAATAAAAACTTTGATAAAAGAAAGGATTGTTATACTATGCAGGTATACGAGGAACTTAAGGCACGTGGTCTTATAGCACAGGTTACAGATGAACCTGAAATTAGAGAAATGATTAATAGCGGAAAGGCTGTTTTCTATATCGGCTTTGATCCAACAGCAGATAGCTTACATGTAGGTCACTTTATGGCTCTTTGCCTTATGAAGAGATTACAGATGGCGGGTAATAGACCAATTGCTCTTCTCGGCGGTGGTACAGGCATGATTGGTGATCCGTCAGGCAGAACAGATTTAAGAAAGGTTCTTACTAAGGAACAGATTGATCATAACATTGCTTGCTTTAAAAAGCAGATGAGCCGTTTTATTGAGTTCGGTGAAGGAAAGGCTATGATGGTCAATAATGCTGATTGGCTTTTAGATCTTAATTATCTTGAGGTTTTGCGTGATGTAGGTGCCTGCTTCTCAGTTAATAATATGTTAAGAGCAGAATGCTATAAGCAGAGAATGGAAAAGGGACTTACATTCCTTGAGTTTAACTATATGATTATGCAGAGCTATGACTTCTACCATCTCTTTAAGGAATACGGCTGTAATATGCAGTTCGGCGGTGACGATCAGTGGTCAAATATGCTTGGCGGCACAGAGCTTATCCGTAAGAAGCTTTCTAAGGATGCTTATGCAATGACAATTACACTTCTCCTTAACTCAGAGGGCAAGAAGATGGGTAAGACTGCATCAGGCGCAGTTTGGCTTGATCCTGAAAAGACATCTCCCTATGAGTTCTACCAGTATTGGAGAAATGTTGATGATGCCGATGTTCTCAAGTGTATTCGTATGCTTACATTTATCCCTCTTGAAGAAATTGACAAGATGGACAAGTGGCAGGGCAGCGAGCTTAACAAAGCGAAGGAAATTCTTGCATTTGAGCTTACAAAGCTTGTTCATGGTGAAGAGGAAGCAGTAAAGGCACAGGAAGCATCACAGGCTCTCTTCGGTAAGGGTACAAACACTGAAAATATGCCTTCAACTACTCTTACAGCAGAGGACTTTGAGGACGGCAAGATTGGCATTATTGATATGATGATTAAGGCAGCACTTGTTAAGTCAAGAGGTGAAGCTCGCAGACTTATCGAGCAGGGTGGCGTATCTGTAGATGATGAAAAGATAAAGTCCCTTGATTTTTCAGTAAGTGAGGATGCACTTAAAGAAAACGCAATCGTAATCAAAAAGGGCAAAAAGGTATTCCATAAGATTACTCTTTAATTAAGTATATTAAAATTAATCTCCTATGTTATCGGCATAGGAGATTAGCTATATTTTAATGAATTTATAACAAAAAGAGTTTTTGTTTACAAAAAAGACTTTAACTACTGATAAGTATCTAGTAATATAATAGTAGTATGTTATTATTGCTTAATGGAGATTATATTATGAATGATAAGAGAAAAAAGCTAACAAGTAAAAAGAAACTAATAATAACTGCGATAGTATTAGCAGCCGCGGTTATTTTAGGCTTTACAATATTTTCACTTGCAAAGCCGGATGAAAGCAAGGCAATACATGTTGTAGAGGTAGCAAGGGGCGATATTACAGAAAATTTAGAAACATCATGCACCGTAGTTTCTGCGAATCAAGGGCTATTTGATATTGTTGATGGAACATATGTAAAAAAGGTGAATGTTCGAGTAGGCGACGAGGTTAAAAAAGGCGATTTACTTGCGACCTTCGATACTTCTTCTTTAAACAATCTTATTGCTCAAAAGCAGAGTGAATATGATGAAGCTAAAAAAGCATATCTTAAATATGAGGGAACAGCAAAGGATGCTACGGGTGAGCTTGAAAAGCTATCTAAGCAAATTGCATCTCTTGAAAAGCAGATTAAAGAGCTTAGCAAAAAAGTTGGAAATTCCGCAAATAATGTGCCGAGCAGTCCGGAAACTGTAGATCTTATTGAAAGGTTAACTCAGATTTTGGGGGACAAAAGTCTTGCTTCTCAAATTATTAATAATATAGTAGCTTCATCGACATCAATACAAAAGACAGTTGAGCTTTTGGAAGATATACTTAATGGAGCTAATGTGCAGATTTCTAATATTACTGCAATGCTCAATGGCTCAGATGAGGCAAAGGACTTGATTTCAAAGCAGCTTGAGCTTATAAAGTTAAAAATTAAGAAGAGTACGCTTCAAATACAGTCTGAACTCACGCTTGAAAATATGTATTTTTCTGTCATGGAGTCAGCAAAAAAAGATTTAGAGGATACCAAGGCTGCTATTCAAGCTCTTAATCGTGGCTGGGTAGCTGAATTTGATGGTATAGTAAGAGAGGTCAATATAAAAGAGGGCAGCAAGTATGAAGCTTCAAAAGCTTCTGGACCATCTGTAAGCAATATAGATATTTCTTCAGTGTTATCGTCACTAACGTCGTCAACACCTGATTTTGCAGGAATAATAGGCCAGCTCTTTCCAGATAAACCCAAAGGTATGATAGTGGAATATTATCCGCTTGAAGCAACTTTTGAAATTGGCAAAAGCGATTATTTTAAGTTGTTTATCAATCAGCCCGTAAAAATTATTTCAGCATCAGAGTCTGAGTTTGAAGGGCATGTAAGTTATATTAATCCGCTTGCCAAGGAGGGTGGAATTAACATTAACTCTGTTCTTGGTTCCGGCGCAACAGGCAGTATAATGGAGGGCAGAGTTACAATAGATAATCCTGATAAGAGCGTAATTATTGGCTTGGATATGGATTTATGTATTAAGCTTGATACCCAGAAAGACGCTGTATTAGTCCCTGTTGAATCAATACAGAATGCAGAGGACGGCACATATGTCTATATTTATAACGAACAGGATAAAAAAATAAAGAAGTCATATGTTAAGACTGGATTATTTGACGGCTCCTATTATGAGGTTCTTTCAGGCTGTGAAGAGGGGGACTTAATTGTTAAGCTTCCTGTTTCAGACATGGAGGATGGACAGAAGATTTATGCTAAAAAGGTAGGCTAAAATGGCGGTAGTAATAATTACTAATATTCATGACATAAGCGAGGATGAATTTAATTTAGCCCTTGATAAGCTCAATCCTAAAAAGTATGAGCGTGTTATGAATAGTCGCTTTTATGAGGATAAGTTAAGGTCTGTTAGTGCAGATATTAGTGCAAGAAAGGCTATTTCACAAATTACAGGGCTTGACTTTGACTGTGTCGAAATATCAGAGGATGAAAATGGAAAGCCGTATTTTGAGGATATTTATCTATCTCTAAGTCATAGCGGCAGCTATGCTGTTTGTGCAGCAGATTTTTGTCCGATTGGTATCGATATAGAAAAGTGTCGAGATAATATTAACAGTAATCTTTCAAAGAGAATATGCACACATCCGGATGAACAAAAATATATTAAGGATGGCAACTTCAAAGAAAGAATTATAGAAATCTGGACTATAAAGGAAGCTTGCTTTAAAGCACTTGTTAACCAGCCAAAAGTAATTGGCGATATTAAGCTTAGCTTTAGAGATAAGAAACTTATTTGTGACGGCATATCGTTTGTTGAAACGAAAAAATTTAAAGAAAACTATATAATATCAGTAGCAAAAGGTATTAAGATGTAATAAATTAAAAAATAAATCTTGCATAACTTGTCTATAACAGTTATAATAGATTTACTATCATTTGGAGGTTAAAGAATGTATTCATTTCTCAACTTATTAATGGCTCCTGCAGGCAATGCAGCAGCTGGTAAAAGCCAGATTTCTCTTATTGTTATGATGGTCTTAATGTTTGCAATCATGTATTTTGTCATGATTAGACCTCAGAAGAAGAGACAGAAGGAAGAGCAGCTCATGCGTGACAACATCGAGGTTGGCGATGAGATCACAACAATCGGTGGTATCATGGGCAGAGTTGTTACTGTTAAAGAGGATTCTATCATCATCGAAACAGGTGCAGATAGAAACAAGATGAAGATTACAAAGTGGGCTGTAAGCACAAATAATACAGCTAACGAAAAGCTTGAAGCTGAGAGAAATGCTGCTAAGGCAAAGGCAGACGAAGCTAAGGCTAATAAGAAGAACAAGAAGAAGGAAAAAGACGAAGAAGCAAAATAATTCGTATAGATGAATATTTTGTATCTCCCTTTCATATGATTCAACATGATCGTATGGAAGGGAGCGTTTTTATTTTGAAGGCAAAAAACGATAGCAAGGCAAAGAGCCAAGTTGAAATAAAAAAATATATTATAACTCTTTTTGCAAGCTCGATAATTATTTTAACTATATTATGTATGCTGACCTTTTTATCCTCAAAGCTTATTCTTAACAATCCTATAGAAACAGGAGCTTATAAGTTTATTATGACATTAAATATTATGATTTCTTCATTTGTTGGTGGATTTATAAGTTCACATCGAATTAAAAAAAACGGAATGATAACGGGAGTACTTTCAGGGATACCAGTGTTGGCGATAATTACGATAGTTGTTTTTTCACTTACTAAAAATATAACATATTTTCTTCCTGTTGTACTTTGCATAAGCATTATCTCGTGTGCGCTTGGCGGCATAATAGGGGTTAATTTCAAAAAAAGAAAAAGATAGAAGATATGCAAAGTTATTACACTTTGCATATCTTTTTTTAAACTTTTGTAGTATAATTAAATTGTATTTTTTACTAGGAGTTAATATTTATGATAAACAATATTTTTGACAGCCATGCGCATTATGACGATGAAAAATTTAATGAAGATAGGGATGAACTTCTTTCAGAGCTTCCGAAAAAAGGTGTAAAAGCGGTTTTAAATTGTGCAGTTGATTTTGATACGGCGGACTTTGCTTATAAATTATCACAGAAATATCCATATATTTACTGCGCAGCAGGCATTCACCCGCAGGAAGTAAACGAAGAAACAAAAATTAACAGAGAAGATTTTGAAGATGTACTTGAAAAAATGCTAAAGAGAGATAAGTGCTTAGCGATTGGTGAGATTGGTTTAGACTATTATTATGATACAACGTTTGCTCAAAAGCAAAAGGATGTTTTAGAGCGTCAAGTTAGGCTTGCTAAGGATTTAGATTTGCCCGTTATTATTCACGACAGGGAGGCTCATGAGGATACGCTAAATATATTGAAGAAATATAAACCTAAGGGTGTAGTCCATTGCTTTTCAGGAAGTGTAGAAATGGCGCAAGAGGTTGTTAAGCTAGGCATGTATATAGGATTAGGTGGTGCAGTTACATTCAAAAATGCTAAGAAGCCGGTTGCTGTAGCGGCAGAGGTTGCACAGGATAGAATATTATTAGAAACGGATTGCCCGTATATGACACCTGTTCCGTTTAGGGGAAAGAGAAATTCCTCTGACCTTATTGCTTATACTGCACAGGTTATCGCAGATATAAGGCATATTGACGTTCAGAAATTCGTTGATATAACTAACTCTAATGCGCAGGAAATGTTTAATATTAAACTGTAAATTGAAAGGCGGACAAATAGATGTTTCAAATTTTTCTAGGATATTTACTCGTGTTTTTCAGCTTTAAATTAGGCGGTATTGAATTATCTCCTAATTTTATAGGCTATTTTTTAATTTTTATAGGGTTAAAAAATAATCTAAACAAGAGCGTTAAATTCTCATTTGCAAAGCCTCTATCACTTGTGCTGTCTGTGTGCAGTCTAGTTGGTGTTTTAGCTCCGTGGGTAAAAAAACTTTTCAACATATCATTTTTAGAGCCGAGTTCTATTCTATCTAAGCTTATATTCTTTGTATTTGATTTAGCGGTTATAGCGTTGACTTATTTGATTCTTGCTGGATACAGAGATATAGAGAAAAATGAGAAGATAGATATTAAATTAAAACCGGCATTTATATTGTACATCATTAATAGCGTAGTTCTTATTGCTCTTAATGTTTTAGTATTTTTCATTTCTATAAGTTTGGTCAATAATATTAGCATGGTGCTTATTTTTGTCAATAGTATAACGAATTTCATTTTTGCAATTTATTTGTATCTGATATACAGAAACTATAATATAGCGTTATATAATAAGAAAGCTCCTAAAGATGAATGGTACGCCAGTAAAAAATAATAAAAAATGAAGCAGATAGATTTTTCTATCTGCTTCGTTTTTAGCTTAACGTTATGTTATTTTACTTGTTACCGTATTTTTCGTTATATGACTTAAGGCATTTATCGATAACGATTAAAGCGTCATCTCTGCTTCCTAATTCATCAACAGATGTTACTTTTCCCTCAAGAGCCTTATAAACTCCGAAGAAATGCATTATCTCATCTAAAATATGGTGTGGAAGCTCAGAGACATCTGTATAGAGGTTGTATGTGGGATCCTTTTCGGGAATAGCAATGATTTTCTCATCAATAGATTCACTGTCAATCATTTTTATAACACCTATAGGATAGCATTTTACAAGCGTCATCGGTAAAATAGCTTCACTGCAAAGAACAAGTACGTCAAGAGGGTCATTATCATCAGCATAGGTGCGAGGGATAAAGCCATAGTTTGCAGGATAGTGCGTAGAGGTATAAAGAACTCTGTCGAGCTTTAAAAGGCCTGTTTCCTTATCCATTTCATACTTGTTTTTACCGCCCTTAGAGATTTCGATACAAGCAACAAAATCATCTCTTTTAATGCGGTCAGGATTAATATCGTGCCAAATATTCATAAGAACACTTCCTCATAGATTTTACTACATTATACAATTTTAAAATATATAAATCAATCTGTAATTGAAAAAATAATGCTATTGATATATAATATTTATGTTTAAATTCAGAAAGGAAGTGAGCAATCTGCAAACAGTAAAAAAATATACATTAGCAATGTTCAAAAACGATTTGTTGGCGGCATTTAGCTGTGCGGCTTGGACTTTCCCTTTAGCGTTAGCTTTTGGTGTTACATCGCCGTTTGGCGTTTATGCAGGAATTATAGGAGGAATAATTGCCTGTCTTATCGGTGCTAATGGTAAAAATAAGATTATAGTTCCAAATTTAGCAATTTTCTTGATAATACTATATGCTGCAAATTCTATGGGAGTTGGAGCTGCAATGATTTCAATTTCATTAGCAGGACTTATAATGGTTATTATTTCAAGGTTTCACTTGAGCAGAAAGCTAATTAGAATATCTCCTGTAGCTGTAGGTGCAATTAGCTTTGCTGTAGCTATTGTACTTTGTATAATAGAAGTGAACTTTTACTTTGGAATCGGAATCCCGCAAGGAACAGCATTGTTTAGTTTAGCTGCTTATAAGTCGTTCGGATTTCATGCAAATTGGCGAGGTGTTCTTTTTGGCACGATTGCTTTAGTCATAATGATAACCTATCCTATTAAATTTAAAAAGTTTAGTAAGAAGGTACCCGAGCCTTTTGTTGCACTTGTCCTTTGTCTTTTATTAAATATATTTTTGCTAAATCCTGAGAAAACACATACTTATATTGATGAAATAGGTAATATATCATCAAATCTGATTATGTCATTAGATAAAATTAATTTTAGCGGATTAAGAAAAGACAATATTTTACAAATAGTATTATTCTCTACGGCGATTGTATGCGTATATTTAGTTGATACTCTAGCTAGAGAAAAGCATCCTAACGACATTAGAAAATCGCTTTTATTAAAAGGTGTTGGTTCAGTTATTTCACCGGCTTTCGGGGGAGTACCTACAATTAGCGAAAAAAGAGCATTCGGCTCAACGAGGCTTGTAAATCTTTATTCAGCGATAATGATAGTTCTTATGACTATTGTGTTCTTCCCTGTGCTAGACAGAGTTCCTGTTGCACCGTTAGGTGTTATTATTATTGTAATTGGCTGGAAAAGTCCTAGCTATAAAGCAATGAGAAAGGTATTAGTTGCGTCAAAGCATAAGCTTGTAAGTGTAGCCGCCATGTTTGCACTTGTGTTTGCCTGTGTAGTATGGAATATAGTTTATGTTATAGATATAGCAGCAGCAGTAACTTTTGTGTATTGTATAGCTCGATATTTAATAAAAAATAAAAAGGATAAATAATTTAATAAAATACAATCCCCCTTTAGCCAAAGTCGATATGTACCCCCTCTGCTGGATGTCCAGTAAAGGGGGTACATATCATATATATGGTGCTTTTTGGTATTTCAATACAGAGAAAATGACGATTATGACTCCGAATTGATACAGCAAACAATCTGTTGGTTCATCTATTTTCCAAAAAGCAAAATAGTTTTTAGGAGGCGGCAATATGCCCTGTATGTCTAAATATCTCAAGGGAGAATGGGCTGACTATACAGCTCATAGAAAGTACAACGAACTTTGTAAAAAATGTGAAAGAAGCCGCAAGCAAAGCTATCGTTCTCAAATAATCTATTGCCCAAAGTATTTATCTAAAAGAAGATGTGATAATAATGAAAATAATTTATAGCAGCCTTTTCTAGTTCATATTAATAATGAAAAGATAGGAAGCAATATGATAAATCTTTGAATAGATAAAATTAGCGATGAACAGTTCTTTTTTGGAATTGTTCTTCGTTAAAACACATCGTTTTTGCCCGATTTATTATTAAATTATTTTTCGTATTGAAAAAAATTAATAATATGTTAAAATATTATTAAAGTTATTGGATGTTAAAACGTTGGAGGTAGAAATGAGAATATATATAGAAAATTATCATTAGCAATTTGTGCAATGATTATTATTTGCTCGATTTACTTAACTGGTTTTGCATCATCTATACATTATAAAAATAAGCATTATACTGCTGTAACCAATAGCAGTGGAACAGTAGTGTCTAAAACTGCATCGGCTGGCAATTGGACGAATAAGGCAGAGATAAGACACTATAATCATGAAAAAGTAACTTATAAATGCGAATTTTAAAAATATAAAAATTTTAAATATCCAATTGACTTTATTATTTATTGGTAGATAGGAAGTGATAAAAATGAAAAATATAAAGTATATTCTTTCTGCTTTTTTATTATTTATCTCATTTTTAGTTATAGGCGATTCATTTATGTGGAGTAAGTATAATTTTTATACCAATTATGATAGTATAAATATTTCTGTTAATGAATCGGTTCCAACGAAGAATATAATAGATGATTTAAATAAATCTACAGAGGAAGCTAATGCAGATTATTTTATAATTAAGACTAAAATAATTAATTTTTCTAATTTTTTTGTCACTGTTTATGGTGACGATAATACTCTAACACAAATAAAAAATAATGAGAATATAGAAGACAAGACATACGATAGTCTTTTCTTTGGTAGTTTAGATTTTGATTTTAAAGATATTGAAGAATTAGATAGCTACGATCCCCAAAAAGATTCCTGCTATATTGCTAGTGATAATTATGATCGTACAATTCTGGAAGGTTTCTATGGAAAGGACAATATAATAGATGGCTCAGTGCGTCAACCTATAGAGCTTATGGTTATAATGATATGGATTATAGCCTTTTCTATAGTACTGCTGATGACAATTTACGAGTCGTCGCTTGCCAAGAAAGAGGTTGTTATAAGACTGGTTTCAGGAGAAAAAATTAGTAATTTTGTATTAAAAAGTATAATTAAAGATTCTTTAATATTCGCTTTAA
>SAMEA104404100__coassemble_372_pt1 | contig 52260 bp, 46 predicted proteins | sample SAMEA104404100__metabat2_low_PE_010 | metagenome-assembled genome bin SAMEA104404100 (sample SAMEA104404100) | Balaenoptera acutorostrata | reverse complement strand
TTCTTAAATATTTACACAAAAGTTAAAGAAATGTCTAAAAATAAAACTTTGCCTTGATTTTATAATATTTTTGAAATATACTATACTTATATTTTCTTTACAAAGGAGATTTGAGTACTTTGGAAATACTTAAACAGCGTATTTTAAAAGATGGTAAGATTATTGGTGATGATATACTAAAGGTTGATATGTTTTTAAATCATATGATAGATGTCGACCTTCTTAATGAAATCGGAAAAGAGTTCAAACGCCGTTTTGCAGATTCCGAAGTAACTAAGATTGTAACTATTGAAGCTTCTGGCATAGGGATTGCGTGCATCGCGGCACAATATTTCTCTGTGCCTGTTGTTTTTGCTAAAAAAGGTAAACACAGGAACGTTGGAGATAACCTCTACTCCGCTGATGTTTATTCTTTTACAAAAGACACCACTTCTACTATTACAATTTCAAAAGATTACATAAATGAAAATGATAAGATTCTTGTTATAGATGATTTCCTAGCTAACGGTGCTGCTACAACAGGTTTAATTAACATCATAAAACAAGCTAATGCTGAGCTTGTAGGTGTAGGAATAGTTATTGAGAAGGGATTCCAGCCTGGAAGGCACCTTCTTGAAAGTGCAGGTGTCCGACTTGAGTCATTAGCAGTTGTCAAATCCATTGAAAATGGAAAAATTATATTTGGATAAGACAACTGATAATATAATATTAGGGAGGAAAAAACCATGAGAAATCTCAAGAAACTTTTAGCCCTTGTTCTTGCTCTTGTAATGGTATTCGCTCTTGCAGCATGTAATAATGCTGATGATAAGGGTGGCGAAGCTAATGCCTTAAAGGTTGGCTTCATTTATCTGCATGACGAGAACTCCACTTACGACCTGAACTTTATCAATGCAGCTAAAGCTGCTTGTGAGAAGTTAGGTGTAGAGTACATTGAAAAGAAGAATATTCCTGAGTCTAACGACTGTAAGGAAGCAGCACTTGACCTTGTTGACAAGGGATGTACTCTTATCTTTGCTGACTCCTTTGGTCATGAGCAGTTTATTGCGGCTGCTGCTAAGGAATGTCCTGAAGTTCAGTTTTGCCATGCAACAGGTACAACCGCTCACACAGCAGGCATTAAGAATTTACACAACGCATTTGCATCTATCTACGAAGGACGTTACCTTGCAGGCGTTGCAGCTGGCATGAAGCTTAACGAAATGATTGAAGCTGGTAAGTTTGCTGCTAAGGATGCAAAGATTGGCTATGTTGGTGCATATACATATGCAGAAGTTGTTTCTGGCTACACATCATTCTTCCTTGGCGCTCGTTCAGTATGTCCTACAGTCACAATGGAAGTTCAATTCACAGGTTCTTGGTATGATGAAACTGCCGAGAAGGAGGCAGCAACAACTCTCATAAACAATGGCTGCAAGCTTATTTCTCAGCATGCAGACTCTATGGGTGCACCGACTGCATGCGAAACAGCAGGAGTACCAAATGTTTCTTATAACGGCAGTACACTTAAAGCTTGCCCCAATACTTTCATCGTTTCTTCAAGAATAAATTGGCAGCCCTATTTTGAATATATAATTGGCTGTGTTAGAGATGGTAAGGAAATCAATACAGACTGGACAGGCACACTTGCTACAAATTCTGTAGTTCTTACTGATGTTAACGAAAACGTTGCAGCTAAGGGAACACAGGAAAAGCTCAATGCTGTTAAGGCTGATATAGAAAGCGGCAAGATTCACGTCTTTGATACAAATACATTTACAGTTGATACAAAGATTAATCCCACCGCTAAAGTCGATGCAGATGGACATCTTACAAGCTATTTAGCTGATGTAGATACAGATGCTGAGTTTGCTCATGAATCCGAGGTAGTTAAGGACGGATATTTCCATGAATCAGAATATCGTTCAGCTCCTTACTTCGACATTAAAATCGATGGCATTAAGCTCTTAAATGAGAAGTTCTAATTTTAAAGTCTAAATTGCAGGCGGAGCACTAATCTGCTCCGCCTAAAATTCTTTTAATACTCAAAAATGTATTTTATATTAAAGTGCGTCTTTGAATATTAATATGGAGGAGAGTAATGTGGGATCGAACGCTGCAATAGAATTAAAAAATATAACGAAAACGTTTGGAAGCGTTGTTGCTAATAAAAACGTTTCTCTAACAGTCAATCGCGGAGAGATTTTGTCAATTCTCGGCGAAAACGGAAGTGGCAAAACTACCCTTATGAATATGATTTCGGGTATTTACTTCCCTGATGAAGGTAAGATTTTTATTGATGGAGAGGAGGCTGTTATCCGCTCCCCAAAAGATGCCTTCAACTATAGAATAGGAATGATACATCAGCATTTCAAGCTTGTTGATGTATTCTCAGCTGCCGAGAATATTGTTTTAGGACTTGAAAATGAAGGCAGGTTCAATATAAAAAAATCTGCTGAAAAAATAAAACAGATTAGTGAACAATATGGATTTGATATTGATCCTTTAAAAAAGATCTATGAAATGTCAGTTTCTGAGAAACAGACTGTTGAAATTATAAAGGTTCTTTACAGAGGCGCTGATATTCTTATTCTTGATGAGCCTACTGCTGTTTTAACACCTCAAGAAACGCAAAAGCTTTTCACTGTTCTCAGAAGAATGAGAGATGATGGTAAAGCAATTATAATTATTACGCACAAAATGCATGAAGTTCTTTCATTATCCGATAAAGTTGCGGTCCTTCGTAAAGGCGAATATGTTGGTACTGTAGAAACATCCAAAACTAGTGAATCCGAACTTACTGAAATGATGGTTGGCAAAAAGATTTCTCTAAATATTGAAAGAAGTCTGCCTGTAGATCCAAAAGAAAGACTAGTTGTAAAGAATATAAACTGCATTTCTCGTGAAGGAGTTAAACTTCTAAACAATGTTTCTTTTACTGCATGCTCAGGGGAAATACTTGGCATTGCAGGAATCGCAGGCAGCGGTCAAAGAGAACTATTAGAAGCTATTGCGGGACTTCAGCATATAGAAGATGGTGAGATTCTTTATAATAACCCTAAAACTAATAAGCAGGATAATTTAAAAGATAAAACTCCAATTCAAATCCGTGATTTAGGTGTTAGGCTTTCATTTGTACCCGAAGATAGACTTGGAATGGGACTTGTCGGGAATATGGATATTATCGACAACATGATGCTTAGAAGTTATCGTAAAGGTAAATCCTTCTTCCTCGAGAGAAAAGCTCCCAAAGGACTTGCTGAAGAGATTATAAAAGACTTAGAAGTTGTAACGCCAAATGCTAATACACCTGTAAGACGACTTTCTGGTGGTAATGTTCAAAAAGTGCTTGTTGGCAGAGAAATCGCAGCCTCCCCCACTGTTCTAATGGCTGCATACCCAGTTAGAGGACTTGATATTAACTCATCATATACAATTTACAATCTTTTAAACTCACAAAAAGAAAAAGGAGTTGCAGTTATCTTCGTTGGTGAAGATCTCGATGTTTTACTTGAGCTTTGCGATAAGATCATGGTAATCGGTTCAGGCTGCATAACTGGTATTTTAGATGCCAGAACAGCTACTAAGGAAGAAATAGGTCTTCTTATGACTAAAGCTTCCTCTGCTCAAAGCCAAAATTAAGGAGGTTCACATAAATGCAGAACACAGATAAAAATATCCGTGAGCCGCTCTTTCATATTGCTAAACGTGATAGCGTCATTTGGTGGAAGGCTTGGCTTATTAGATTAGCAGCTATCGCTGCAGCTTTAATAGTTGCAGCTCTTGTCACAGTATTTTTAACGGGTGAAAACCCCATTGGCGTTTACGCAACTATGATTGATGGTGCCATTGGTTCTGAAAGAAGAATTTGGAGCCTTTTGCAGGAATTGGCAATGCTTCTTTGTATTTCGCTTGCTGTTACTCCTGCTTTCAAAATGAAGTTTTGGAATATTGGTGCGGAAGGACAGGTATTAATAGGCGGCCTTGCCACAACAGCCTGTATGATTCTTTTCGGAGATAAGCTTCCTGGATATATTCTTATGCCAGTTATTATTGTTTCGAGCGTATTATCAGCTGCTTTATGGGCGCTTATCCCAGCTTTCTTTAAAGCCAACTGGAATACAAATGAAACTCTCTTCACCCTTATGATGAACTACATAGCGATTCAGCTTGTATCATTCTTTACTTATAAATGGTCAGTTCCTAAAGGTTCCGGTCAAATTGGCGTTATTAATTTTGATACTGAAGCAGGTTGGCTTCCAACCATCGGTGGTAAGTCATATCTTTTCAATATAATTATAGTTGCTGCACTTACAGCAATAATGTATATCTATCTTAAATACAGCAAGCATGGCTATGAAATCTCCGTCGTAGGAGAAAGCGAAAATACTGCAAAATATATCGGCATCAACGTAAAAAAGGTTATAATGCGAACAATGTTCCTATCAGGTGCAATTTGCGGTATCGCAGGTTTCCTTTTAGTTTCAGGCACTGACCATACTCTTACAAGAAACACAGCTGCCGGACGTGGATTTACAGCCATTATGGTTTCATGGCTAGCTAAATTTAATCCAATAATGATGGTTCTTACATCGTTATTAATTGTTTTCCTTGAGAAAGGTGCTATCGAAATCTCAACTGTTTTCGGTCTTAATGCTTCGTTCTCAGATATTATCACAGGTATTATAATCTTCTTTATTATAGGCAGTGAATTTTTCCTTAATTACACTATTAAATTCCGTAAATCTAATAAGGGAGGTGCCAAAAAATGATTATTGCTTTTATTCAGCGTGCAGTTATGCAGGGTATTCCCCTTTTGTTTGGCTCAACTGGTGAAATCATTACCGAGAAATCCGGTAATCTTAATCTCGGTATGCCAGGAATTATGTATGTAGGCGGTATAAGCGGCGTTATTGGTGCTTTTCTTTATGAATCGTCACTTGCGCGTCCTAGCGATGCAAATGCATTCCTAGCTATATTTATTCCACTCATCTGCTGCTTGTTCGGTTCTCTTGTCATGGGAATTATATATGCGTTTCTTACAACAACTTTGAGAGCTAATCAAAATGTAACAGGTCTAGCCCTTACAACCTTCGGTGTTGGCTTTGGTAACTTTTTCGGTGGTTCCTTAATTAAGCTTACACAAAGTGAAATGCCATCAATAGCTCTCACTACTACAAGTAATTTTTTCAGCAAGACACTCCCCTTTGCAGACAAGCTTGGATGGTTTGGAGATATCTTTTTGTCCTATAGCTTCCTTGCTTATGCAGCTATTGCTATAGCACTCATTTCCTCTTTCGTCCTAAAGCACACAAGAGTTGGACTTAATCTTCGAGCAGTTGGCGAAAATCCAGCAACCGCAGACGCAGCTGGAATTAATGTAAGTAAATATAAATATGTTTCAACATGTATTGGCAGCATGATTGCCGGTCTTGGCGGTCTTTATTACGTAATGGATTACGCCACTGGTGTTTGGTCAAATGATGCTTTTGGCGATCGTGGTTGGCTTGCTATTGCACTCGTTATCTTCGCTGTTTGGAAACCAAATATCAGTATATTTGGCTCAATCCTATTTGGCGGTCTTTTCATTATTCACAACTATATTCCAAATTTAAGTGTCAGCTCTCAAGAAATTTTCAAAATGCTGCCATACATTGTAACAATTATTGTTCTTATTATTGTCAGCCTTCGTAAAAAACGTGAAAATCAGAATCCTGCAAGCTTGGGACTTTCATATTTTAGAGAAGAACGATAAATTTTCACCCGTCTATTAAGGCGGGTGATTTTTTTATAAAATTTAGGTATAATATTTGCGTTTTTATAAAAAGTAGTATATAATATAGATATCAAAATTCAGGAGGAATTTATAATGTTAGTTTCAGCAGCTCAAATGCTCAAAGATGCAAAAGCAGGAAAATACGCAGTAGGTCAGTTCAATATCAATAATCTTGAATGGACTAAGGCTATTCTTCAAACCGCTCAGGAGCTTAATTCTCCTGTTATCCTCGGTGTTTCCGAAGGTGCAGGTAAATATATGTGTGGCTACAAGACTATTGTAGGTATGGTTGAGGGTATGATTGAAGAGTTAAATATTACTGTTCCAGTAGCTCTTCATCTTGACCACGGTTCATACGAACATGCACTTAAGACTATCGAAGCTGGTTTCTCATCAGTAATGTTTGATGGTTCTCATTATGATATTGAAGAGAATATTGAAAAGACTAAGGCCGTTATCGAGCTTGCTCATTCAAAGGGTATCTCAGTTGAGGCTGAGGTTGGCGCAATCGGCGGTGAGGAAGATGGCGTTATCGGCGGTGGCGAGGTTGCTGACCCCGCAGAATGCAAAAAGATTGCTGATCTTGGCGTAGATATGCTTGCAGCTGGTATCGGCAATATTCATGGTAAGTATCCTGAGAATTGGGCAGGTCTTAACTTTGACGTTCTCGCTCAGATTCAGGAACTCACAGGTGAAATGCCTCTTGTTCTTCATGGCGGCACAGGCATTCCTGATGATATGATTAAAAAGGCTATTTCTCTCGGTGTTTCTAAGATTAATGTTAACACTGAGTGCCAGCTTGTATTTGCAGAGGCTACCAGAAAGTATGTTGAAGCTGGTAAGGACCTCGAAGGCAAGGGCTTTGATCCCCGTAAGCTTCTCGCACCTGGCGTTGAGGCAATAAAAGCTAAGGTTAAAGAGAAAATTGAACTTTTCGGTTCAGTTAACAAGGCTTAAGCTTATATTGATATCTTAAAGATTTTATAAAAAATTCCCCAGTAAATAATTTACTGGGGAATTTTTTTGTTTGACTAAATATTAAACATAATATATAATCTTATTGGATTTTTACAATATTTTAAGGAGGTATATTATGCTCAAAATTAACAATGGAAACTTTGAAATGGACGGAAAGAAATTTCATATATATTCCGGTGCTATGCATTATTTCCGTATTTTGCCAGAATATTGGGAGGATCGCCTCAAAAAGCTTAAAGCAGCTGGTTTTAATACGGTGGAAACTTACGTATGTTGGAATCTCCACGAGCCAAAAAAAGGAGAATGGGACTTTACAGGTAGGCTTGACATTAGAAGGTTTTTAAAGACAGCGGAAAAGGTAGGACTTTATGCCATTGTGAGACCAGGTCCATACATCTGCGCTGAATGGGATTTTGGCGGTCTACCAGCGTGGCTTCTCAAGGACAGGAATATGCGTATTCGTTGTATGTACCCTGAATATTTGAACCATGTTTCTGATTACTATCACAGACTTTATGAAGAAATCGGTGATCTTCAGCAGACCAAGGACGGCAATATTATTGCAATGCAGATAGAAAATGAATACGGCAGCTATGGTAATGACAAAGAATATCTTCGCTGGATTAGAAATCTAATGTTCGAATGTGGTGTAGATGTTCTTACCTTTACATCTGATGGAAACGATAACAGTATGCTTTCAGGTGGAACTCTCCCCGATTCATTTAAAACGCTGAACTTTGGCTCTGGAGCAAAAGGCATATTTAAAGACTTGGAGAGATTTCATGAAAACGCACCTAAAATGTGTACTGAGTTTTGGTGTGGATGGTTTGACCATTTCGGTGAAGATCATCATACAAGAGAAGCTGATAGTGTCGCTCAGGAAATTCAGGACTTTATTGATCAAGATGCTAGCTTCAATTTTTATATGTTCCATGGCGGTACCAACTTTGGATTTACAGCAGGCGCAAACTATCATGAAAACTATTGCCCTACCATCACAAGCTATGACTACTGCGCCCTTCTTACAGAAAATGGTGACTATACCCCCGCTTATCATGCAGTTAGAGAACTCATGCTTAAGAATCAAGGTATTGCCGATACAGAACTTCCCGAAAGACCAAAGGTTCAGAATATTGGGAAAGTCGAACTTAATGAATCTACATCGCTTTTTGAGAATCTCGATAATCTTTCACAAAAGCATCATGTCCCTGTTCCTGAGACTATGGAATATTTCGGTCAGAACTTTGGGCTTATATATTATGAGACAAAATTAGAGCAAATCTATGATGCTAGGAAAATACAAATTGCAAACGTTCACGATAGAGCGTATGTATACGTAGACGGACAGGAAGTTGGCTTAATTGACCGTAGAAATGAGCATGAAGATGGCTATGATTTTGTTGACTTCGCTGGATGCACAGACGGATGTACTATTGGCGTATTAGTTGATGCAATGGGACGAGTTAATTACGGTGAGAAAATTTATGATCGTAAGGGTATTGATATGGTAAGATATGGTGGGCAGAACCTTATGCATTATGATGTATACACATTACCTCTTGATGATACATCTAAAATTGATTTCTCATTAAAGTCAAATAAATTCCCTATTTTCCTAAAGGGAACTTTTAAAGCAGGAAGTAATGCCGACTGTTTCGTTCATATGGATGGTTTTAAGAAAGGCTATGTTTACGTTAATGGATTTAATCTTGGCCGATATTGGGAAATTGGACCTCAAAAAGCCCTTTATCTCCCTGGTGTACTTCTTAAAGATGATAATGAAATTATTATTCTTGAACTTGAAGGTTATGAGAATTCAGCAGTTGTAATCAACGAACAACCGGATCTTGGATAATATTAATGCATAATACCTAATATTAAATGTCAGTTGCTAAATGTCATAGTGACTGACATTTTTTTATTGGAAGTCTTATCGCAGCAAAAAATATTTACTGAAAATGTAGTTTATCAAAACTTTATTTTGTATAATATGAGTTTCATTGCGAAAGTTAAAGTCGAATAATGAACATTAAATAGACATTATGCTTAGTTTTTATTTATAACTATTAAAATTTTTAACAATGATGTACACTTGTTACTAAACTGTAAAAGTGGTATAATTTTTAAGCTAAATACTATACCGTTTGGAGGTAAAAATATGTCATACGATGTCGCTATTGTCGGTGCAGGCGTAGTTGGCGCTCTTATCGCACGCGAGCTTAGCCGATATAACATCAAAACTGCATTGTTAGAAAGATGCAGTGACATGGCTATGGGTACTACAAAGGCTAACAGTGCAATTGTCCACGCAGGATTTGATGCTGTTCCTGGTACCCTTAAGGCCAAACTCAATGTTGAAGGTACTGCAGCAATGCCAGACCTTTGTAAAACACTTCATGTACCCTTTAAGCCCATTGGTTCTTATGTTGTCGCTTTTTCTGAAGAAGAAATTGCACACCTTGAAAAGCTTAAGATCAGAGGCGAAGAAAATGGTGTTCCAGGTCTTAGAATCATTGATTCTGCTGAACTTCATAAAGAAGAACCAAATCTTAACCAGAACGCTGTAGCAGCCTTGTACGCTCCGACAGCAGGAATTGTGTGTCCTTATGAGCTTACTATTGCAGCTGTAGAAAATGCTGTTACTAATGGGGTAGAATTTATTCGTAATTTTGAAGTTAATTCAATTGAGAAAAATGCTCAAGGAAATTTTGTTTTATCAAATGGTGATAAGGCTGTTGAAGCTGAATATGTCATTAATGCAGCAGGCGTTTTTTCAGATAAGATTGCTTCTCTTATCGGCGATGACTCCATCGAAATTATCGCTCGTAAGGGTGAATATATGCTTATGGATCGCTCTGTTGGCGATAAAGTTAACCATGTAATTTTCCAGTGTCCTACCGCTATGGGCAAGGGTATCCTTGTAACTCCTACAGTTGACTGCAATCTCCTTGTTGGTCCCAGCGCACTTGACATAGAGGATAAAGATGATTGTGATACAACATCAGAAGGCCTTGCAGGCGTATTTAATACAGCTCTTAAATCTGTTCCCTCACTTTCAACTCGTGATGTTATTACATCATTTGCTGGTATACGCGCTCATTCAACAAAGGATGACTTCATTGTTGAGGCTAGTGCAAAGGACAGCAAATTTATAAATGTAGCAGGTATTGAATCCCCAGGTCTTTCTTCTGCTCCTGCTATTGGAACATATGTTTGCAAGATGGTTGTTGATGCTATGGGTAAAAAGAAAGAGAAAGATGATTTCATTGCTGGCAGGCCCGCACCTGTACGCTTCCGTGAAATGAGTACAGAAGAACGTAAGGCACTTATCGAAAAGAACAGTGCATATGGAAGAATTATTTGCCGTTGTGAGACAATCACAGAGGGCGAAATCCTCGACGCTATCCATGCACCCGCTGGTGCAAGAGATGTTGACGGCGTTAAGCGTCGTACAAGAGCTGGCATGGGTCGCTGTCAAGGCGGATTCTGTGGCTCTAAGGTTGTGGAAATTCTTGCTAGAGAGCTTGGTCAGGAGCTTGATGATATTACTAAGAGCGGCGGAGAATCAAAGATTCTCTTCGGCAGAACAAAGTAAGTAACCTTTATATAATTATAAGGATGAGTATTAATTATGATGAAATATGATCTTGCTGTTATTGGCGGCGGTCCCGCTGGTATGGCTGCAGCTCTTAAAGCTCGTGAATGCGGCGTTGAGAAAATTATCATTCTCGAACGTGCTGAGACACTTGGTGGTATTCTTGAACAGTGCATTCATACTGGATTTGGTCTTCACTACTTTAAAACTGAGCTTTCCGGTCCGGAATATGCTGCTCGTTTTATTGAACTTGTAGAAAATACTGATATTGAAGTAAAAACAGATACAATGGTACTTTCAATCTCTGATGATAATGTTGTTACAGCTATCAACAACAAAGATGGTCTCATTGAGATTGACGCTACTGCTGTTATTCTTGCTATGGGTTGTCGTGAACGTCCTAGAGGAGCTCTTAATATTGCAGGTACACGCTGTGCTGGTGTTATGTCAGCTGGTACAGCTCAGAAATATGTAAATATTGATGGTTATATGCCCGGTAAGGAAGTAGTAATCCTCGGTTCAGGTGATATTGGTCTTATTATGGCTCGTCGTATGACTCTTGAGGGCGCAAACGTAAAGATGGTCTGTGAGCTTATGCCCTATTCAAGCGGTCTTACAAGAAATATAGTACAATGTCTTAATGATTTTGACATTCCTCTCAAATTAAGCACAACAGTCGTTAACATTCATGGTAAGGACAGAGTTGAGGGCGTTACAATTGCTAAGGTTGATGAAAATCGTCGTCCTATCCCTGGCACAGAGGAATATGTTCCTTGCGATACACTTATGCTTTCAGTTGGTCTTATTCCTGAAAATGAACTTTCACATAATATGGGAATTGAATTTGACAGAGTAACCAGCGGACCTATTGTTGATGAATTTAGAGAAACTTCTCACAAGGGTGTATTTGCTTGTGGCAACGTTCTTCATGTTCACGACCTTGTTGACTTTGTTACTGAAGAAAGTCAGATTGCAGGTGAAGGCGCTGCTAAATACATTCTTGGTGATAAGTCAAATAAGAGATACCTTAACACTAAAGGTATCAATGGCGTTCGTTACATTGTTCCTCAGAGAATTAACCTCGATAACGAAGGTGATGTAAAGCTCTTCTTTAGAGTTGGGGATGTTCATAAGAACGCAAAGATTAATGTCAAGTATAATGGCGAAATAATCCGATCAATGAAGAAAGTTAGACTTGCTCCTGGTGAAATGGAAAACGTTATCATCAAGAATGCACAGCTTAAGACTTTCGATGAGAATGGTATAATTGAAATCGAGGTGGAGGATTAATTATGGTAAAGGATATTATTTGTGTTTCCTGCCCCAGAGGCTGCCAGATTTCTGTTGAACTCAACGACAATAATGAAGTCCTTGGTGTAAAGGGCAATAGCTGCCCTCGCGGAGATACTTATGCTAGAACTGAATGTACTGCTCCTGCAAGAAGCCTTACAACAACTGTTAAGGTAAACGGTGGAATTCATAATGTTGTTCCTGTTAAATCAGCTGCTCCTGTTCCAAAAGGCCTTATTATGGAATGTGCAAAGCATATTGCTTCACTGGAAATAAAAGCTCCTGTAAAGATTGGAGATATTGTTTGCAGTAATATTCTTGACACTGGTGTTGATATTGTTGCAACAAATATTTGCCCGGTAAAATAAAATATATTTATCCAGATATTCACTTCCGAATATCTGGATACTTTTATATTATATACATATATACTAACTTTATTTGACTATGATATTTATTTTTGTTATAATTGATAGCAACATGATAGACATTAGTTATTTATCAGGAGGAATATGCAGATGAGAAAAGTTGTAAATATAAATAAGAAATGGCTTTTCACAATGAACTCGGAGAGTAAAACTGTTAGTCTCCCCCACACTTGGAATAACCTTGATGGTCAAGACGGAACAAACGGATATTTAAAGGGTAAGGCTGTTTATTCAAAAACTCTTGAACCAAGTGACAAGATAACATTCCTTGAATGTGAGGGTGTTAATGCTAAGGCTGAAATTCGTGTTGATAACCAGCTCATATATACTCATAAAGGCGGCTATTCAACCTTTAGAGTTGATATTACTAAATTTATAAAATACGGATGCCGTTTGGATATTACAGCAGATAATTCAGCTGATGATACAATATATCCTGCTTTTGCTGACTTTACATTTTACGGTGGAATTTATCGTGATGTAAATCTAATTGAAGTTCCCGAATGCAGATTTTCAATGACAGACCACGGTTCAGACGGAGTATATGTTACTCCTGTTAAAAAGGATGATAAATGGGAAGTTCAGATTAAAGCCTTAATTGATAATGCTGATTATTCCCATAAGTTAAGATTTACTCTTTTAGATGCGGATGAAAAAGTTGCAGCTCAAAAGGAAGTTGATATAAAGCCTATCGTTTGCGATAAGCTTATTATTGAAAATCCTATTCTTTGGCAAGGAGTCGAAAATCCTTATCTTTATACTGTTAAATGTGAATTAATCGATTCTAATGGCAACATTGATGATAATCTAGACATCAAAACAGGCTTTAGAGAGTTTTATATTGATAGTGAAAAGGGATTCTTCTTAAATGGCAAGCATATAAAGCTCAAGGGTGTTTCAAGACACCAAGACAGAGAAGATATGGGTAATGCTATTACTCCAAAGCAGCACAGAGAAGATGTTAAGTTAATTCTTGATATAGGTGCTAACTCTGTTCGTCTCGCACATTATCAGCAGAATAAATTTTTCTATAATTTATGTGATGAAAAGGGCTTGCTTGTTTGGGCCGAAGTTCCTGTTATCTCTAAGTTTAATATAAAAGCTCAGGCCAATGCCCAAAGCCAGTTAGTAGAGCTTATAAAGCAGAATTATAATCATCCTGCTATTTTCTGTTGGGGAATTGAAAATGAACTAACGTTAAGTGGAAATGGCAGTAAGCAAATGATAAGCTGTATCGATAAGTTAAATAGAATAGCCAAGCACCTAGATCACAGCAGACTCACAACCTGCGCTCAGGTAAGCTTCTGCAATATTGAATCACAGCTTAATAACATAACAGATATCTTGGGCTATAATCATTATTTTGGCTGGTATGCAGGCACATCGGATGAAATTAGCAACTGGTTAGATGATTGGCATGAAAAAAATCCCCTTAAAAAGCTCTGTTTGTCAGAGTATGGTTCAGAGGGTATAATTAACTACCATAGTGAAAATCCTGTTCAGGGCGATTACAGCGAAGATTATCAGGCAATGTTCCATGAAAAATATCTTGAGAATATCAACAGCCGTGACTGGCTTTGGGGATCATACGTTTGGAATATGTTTGACTTTGGCTCAGCTATGAGAAATGAAGGCGGAATTCGTGGTAGAAACAATAAAGGACTTGTAACATTCGATCGTGACGTAAAGAAGGATGCATTCTATCTATACAAAGCATATTGGAGCGATAAGCGTTTTGTTCATATTACAAAAGAAAGATATGTTGAACGTCCAATAGGGAAAACTGATATTAAGGTATATTCAAATTGTCCGAAGGTTACTCTATCTGTTAACGGAAAATCCCAAATTATTGAAGGCAATAAGATATTTATATTTAAGGATATTGAAATTAAGGAAGGCGAAAATGTAATTACAGCTTGTGGTGCTAGAAAGCGTCCAGTGCATACAATTAAAGTTATTGGTACAAATGAGCCTTCTAAGAGCTATACAATGCCTGGTGATTGCTCAGGATTTATCAGAAATTGGTTTACAGCGCAGGATAGCGACAAAAATCCTGATATGCTCTCTATAGAGGATAATATTGGCACACTTGTATCAAGTTGTGAATTTCATTCACTAATTAAAAATTCAGGTGGAGATTCTGCTGAAAAAATTGTTTCTTCTCCCCTTTTGAAACCTTTATATCCTGTAAAAGTAAAAACCTTAGTAAAGGTTGCTGAAAAGCTTGGAACTGATGAAAAAATGTTAAATATGTTTGCGGGCTTTTTACAAACTGTAAAAAAATGATAATAATAAGACCACCAGCTGAACTGGTGGTCTTATTATATTAATTTTCGCTAAGCTTTACATACAAATCCAAAGTGGAAATCACTGAATATTATTTTTTGATTTCAACCTCATGCTCACAATATTTGCAAAGAAGAGTTTCTCCATTATCTATAAAAAGTTTAGGCAGATAGGATTCAGTCTGTGTTATACAACGCATATTACTGCATCTCGCATCATGTGAATCATGAAGTGTGTCAGGAATATTGTTTCTTCCGTTCTCAAGCATTGTCATAACAAGAGCCATCCTTGCATACATACCATATTCAGTCTGTTCAAAATATTTTGCTCTTGGATCCTCATCAACTCCGATTGTGATTTCATCAACTCTCGGCAAGGGATGCAAAACTCTTAAATCAGGTTTAGCAAGCTTCATCTTTTCTTCATCAAGTACAAATACTCCCTTTTGACTTTCATAATCGCTTTGACTTGTGAAACGCTCACGTTGAATTCTTGTCATGTAAAGAACATCTAAATCTGCTATCGAGTCCTCAAGGCTATCTGAAAATGAATACTCACAACCACGTTCTTCAAGACAATCGATAATATACTGCGGCATTCTAAGTTCGGGAGTGGAGATCATTACAAACTTATTGCCTTCATATTTTGATAATGTTTTAATTAGTGAGTGAACAGTACGTCCGTTTTTATTATCGCCACACAGACCGATTGTTAAATGATCTAGTCTGCCCTTTTCGTATGAAAGAGTAACGAGGTCTGTAAGTGTTTGTGTCGGGTGAAGATGTCCGCCATCTCCCGCATTTATTACTGGACATTTTGCATACATAGAAGCAGCAAGAGCTGCACCTTCATATGGATTGCGTATTACAATAATATCAGCATAATTGCTGACAACTCGAACTGTATCCTTTAAGGTCTCTCCCTTAGAAACGGATGAACTGCCCGGATCGTTGAAGCCGATTATTTTACCGCCAAGTCTGAGCATAGCCGTCTGGAAAGACATTTGAGTCCTTGTAGAAGGCTCATAAAAAAGCGTTGCCATAATCTTTCCGTGGCAACGATCGATGAAGTGTGATGGATTCTCTTTAATTACACCTGCAAGGCGAATTATTTCGTTAAGATCCTCTTTGCTGACATTTTCAAGGTCTATCAAGTCTTTGATATTCATAAAAAACTTCCTTTCAACAGGATTTACAAATAAATGATAATATATATCTTTTTATATGTCAACAAAAATGAACTTCAAATACAATAAAATAATTCTTAATCAGATTTTGAGAATTAAATTATTCTTATACTTTTTCAAATATGAACAAATCTAGAATTAAGAAATGAAATTAAAAAAATTTATCATGATGAATCAGATAAACATATGTCCATTATTGCTTGGTAATAGATATTATAAGTTTAAATACATTGCGAGCAAAAAACTTATAATTACAATTTAGATAAAATTTAATCAAGACTATAATAAATAAGTAATCTTTATAGTAAATATGTGTGGGATGTCAAGAAATTCCTTATAATATTTCTTCTAAGTGCCGTAGAAGCCTTATTTTAATTTACGTACAGTAATTATATAGAATTTTATAATTAAGCTAATTACGGCCATTACGCAATAATTACAGTTAATGCTTGTTAGAAAATATGAAATATTATTAGTAGATTCCCCATATATATGAGAAATAAGAAAGAAATTATAACTTTCCTGACAGTCAAGCAAAACTATACCGAGCAGCTAGTGTCCAACGAAAATAATTGCTTCTACTCAGAAATCAAATGATTACATCATACAGTAATACAACCTACTTGTTGGTAGAAATACGTTTCCTCTTAAAATAGATTGTAATTGACTATCATTTTGATATAAATATAATATAGTTATTAACTATATTATAAAATAGAACTAAATAGTAAAGAATAAGGAATGATACCAAGATGACTAAACTATATGAAAGATATAAAAGCCTAAATATTCACGGTTCCTGCATTGGCCTTGAAAAAGGTGATGAAATCGGAGGATACTTCTGTACACCTATTGGTGCAAAAGTAATTGGTTGGGACAATGGAATACATTACTGCTTTATAGATGGATTTGATGAAATGGTCTTTTGCGTGAACCCTGAATCTTGCTGTGATAGCAATGTTTATCCTTTAGCGAGAACTTTTGAGGATTTTCTAAGCTTAATTTTAGCAACTAAGAATACGAATGTTATGCAGCAGATTATTTTATGGAATAAAAAAGAGTATGATGATTTTATCAATGCTCCAGATAATATCGAATACGTAAATTGTGCCGAAGTTACAGCAGCACTAAACGCACTTCGAACTCTTGGAATTACCGAAATTGATAATCCATTTACCTATATAAAAAATCTTCAGAAAGATTTTCCTTACAACAAAATTAAATTTACGAATGAATACTACGATACTTTAGGGTTAGATAGACCTGATGGATCTAAACCGTATATACAAAGTGATGTTGAGTGCAGACCAGCAGAGATTATTTAAACATATGCAGGCGATATTGAACGTTGAACCTTTCAAAATAAACTGAACCAATTCCATATCACTAACAATCTCTGATACACGTAGATATATCTGCAAATGCGATTACTGAAAGTTTTAGCTTGTTCCATAATAGGAAGTTTTTAATTCTATACATTATTAGGTTGTCGAGCAAGTTATAATATTATTCAATCGCTGCACGTTATGTCAATATCGGCATTTTCAAAGAGCGTATTATCATTTTACATCTTATCGTTTTATATATATCAAAATTAATTGATATAATGCTCTTTGCAAAATATACACAAATTACTAACTTAACACAAACATAAACTATGCAAGAATAATTTAATATAAAACGTCTTCGATACCAGTTATAGATTTGATTATACTAGATGCATCGCCTTGAATGTCTAACTTTTGTTGTTAATATATACAATTTTTCATGTTCAAATTAAAGCAATATGTAAAAATTAGTTTATTTCTTTACAAAATGATTACAACATCTTGGTAATGTGCTATAATATAAGAAAGTTTATTTTGTATTTTATATACGGAGGAATTAACGTGGACATAATTAGAAAAGAATATACTTTTAAGTCATCTACCGGTTTATGTGATGTTTATGCAAGAAGCTGGTCACCTAAAGACGATAAGGATGTTAAGGCTATTTTTCAGATAGCTCATGGTATGGCTGAACATGGTGAACGATATGCTGCTTTTGCAAAAGTTCTTTGCGAACATGGTTTTGCTGTCTTTATTAACGATCACGTCGGTCATGGAAAGTCGGTTAAAAACGATGATTATCTAGGATACTTTGGCGAGAAAGATGGTTGGATGGATTTAATCATTGATTGTCGCACACTGACAGATATTGCAAAAGAAGAATATCCTGACAGACCTGTAATTTTCTTTGGTCATAGTATGGGATCTTTTGTTGCAAGAAATTATACAGCCAAATACAACGATGTTCAAGCTGCAATTTACTGCGGAACTGGCGGCAAGAACCCCGCTGTTCCCCTAGCGATAACTATTGCATCAATTCTAGCAAAGAGCCGTGGTTCAATGCATAGAAGTACCTTTATAAACAATGTTGCATTTGGAGCTTACAACAAGAAATACAAGGATGTTCAAACTGCATTCGACTGGCTTTCAAAAGATAGAGATCAAGTTCAAAAATATATTGATGATAAATACTGCGGCTTCCTATTTACATGTGCAGGATACAGGGATTTATTCTCGCTTCTCGACTCTGTTTCCAATAAGCTTTGGTATGAGCAAGTATCAACAAATATTCCGATTCTTTTAGTCTCCGGAGATATGGATCCTGTCGGTGACTATGGTAAGGGTGTTAAGCAAGTTGCAGAAGACCTCGAAGCTTCTGGTCATAATGTAACCTTAAAGCTTTTTGAAGATGACAGACATGAAATTCTTAACGAAATAGACCACGCAGCAGTTAAGGAATATGTTGCAGATTGGGCAGATAATATTATTGCTTCTCTTTAATAATAAATCATAAAAGCATAAACGTCAGGTAGATTAATTAGTTTACCTGACGTTCTTTCTTCCTTTTAATATAAACTTACTATATAAGAAATAAACGGAGATAACTAAATTTAGCTATCTCCGTTTATTTATATTCTGCTATCAAGTAAATCTGTGTATTTTTCTTTAAACTCTGTAAAGGTTCCATCATCTAAGGATGCACGAATTTTCTCCATAAGAGTATTATAGAACCAAAGGTTATGCATTACGCAAAGTCTCATTGCAAGCATTTCTTTTGATTTAAACAGATGCCTGATATAAGCCCTACTAAATTTTTGACATGTTGGACACTGGCAGCCAGGATCAATAGGAAGAAGATCCTTTTCATATTTAGCATTATTTATATTAATAATGCCATTCATCGTAAACAAGTGTCCATGACGAGCGTTCCTACTTGGCATAACACAATCAAAAAGATCCACGCCTCGAGATACTGCTTCAAGAATATTTCCCGGTGTACCAACTCCCATAAGATATCTCGGCTTATTCTCGGGCATATATGGTTCAACAGCGGATATTATTCTATACATATCCTCCTTTGGCTCACCTACTGCGAGACCTCCAATAGCATAACCGTCAAGATTCAACTTTGCAATTTCTTTCATATGTTCAATTCGAAGATCTTCAAAGGTGCAGCCTTGATTTATTCCAAAAAGAAGTTGATTTTTGTTTATTGTATCATCCATGGAGTTGAGTCTTTCCATTTCAGCTTTACAACGCTTTAACCAACGTACTGTTCTCTCACATGATTTTTTTGAATATTCGTATGTAGATGGATTCTCAACACATTCATCAAATGCCATTGCTATCGTTGAGCCAAGATTAGATTGAATTTGCATACTTTCCTCAGGCCCCATAAAGATTTTTCGTCCATCAACATGGGATGCAAAGTATACGCCTTCCTCTTTAATTTTACGAAGCTTTGACAGAGAAAAGACTTGGAATCCACCACTATCTGTTAAAATAGGACCATCCCATCCTGTAAAGCTGTGAATACCACCAAGCTCTTTTACAAGCTTATCGCCTGGTCTTACGTGAAGATGATATGTATTACAAAGCTGTACTTGACAATGTAAATCCTTTAGGTCATATGCTGAAACGGCACCTTTAATCGCACCGCAAGTTGCTACATTCATAAATGCAGGAGTCTGAACAGTTCCATGAACTGTTTCAAATTCAGAACGTCTTGCTTTTCCTTCTTTTTTTAAGACTGTAAATTTCATTTAAGCCTCCACCTTACTATTATCAGTGATAATCATTGCATCACCGAAGCTAAAAAATCTATATTTTTCTTCTACTGCAATCTTATACGCATCCATAGTGTGTTCATATCCGCAAAAGGCTGATACGAGCATAATAAGCGTACTTTCCGGTAAATGGAAATTAGTTATAAGTGAGTCAATGCACTTAAACTTATAGCCTGGATATATAAAAATGTTTGTCCAATCGTCATCTGCTCTAATTTCACCACATTTTGATGCTACGCTTTCAAGTGTTCTGCAACAAGTTGTGCCTACTGCAAACACTCTGTGACCACTTCGCTTAGTCTCATTTATAAGATCAGCTGTTTCTTTAGGCATTACATAATGCTCTGAGTGCATTTGGTGATCCTCGATATTATCTGCTTTAACAGGTCTAAAGGTTCCTAATCCAACGTGCAGAGTAACAAATCCAATTCTTACACCCTTATCCTCTAATTTTTTTAAGAGTTCCGGAGTAAAGTGAAGACCTGCTGTGGGTGCAGCTGCACTACCCCTATCTTTAGCATAAACTGTCTGGTATCGATCCTTATCCTCCAGCCTTTCTTTTATATAGTGAGGAAGAGGCATTTCACCGATTTTATCAAGAATCTCAAAAAATACACCATCGTATGTGAATTTTGCAAGTCTATTTCCATCTGGCAAAACATCAACAATCTCAGCATAGAGCATGTCATTAAATGTAAATTTATGTCCTAACCTTGCCTTTTTTCCAGGGCCTGTGAGAACCTCCCATATATCATCTCCGCGGTTATTAAGTAATAAGAATTCAACTATCGATCCTGTATCTACTCTTTTACCGTAAATTCTTGCCGGAAGAACCTTAGTATTGTTAAGTATTAGACAATCGCCAGGATTAAAATAATCAATAACATCATGGAACACTTTATGTGAAACTTCACCTGTTACTTTATCAAGAACCATCAATCTGGAACTATCTCTAGGCTCAACAGGATGCTGTGCAATAAGTTCCTGTGGTAAATCATAATAGAAATCGCTTTTTTTCATATCTTTGCCTCTTTAAATTTAATAATTTCAGCTATTAAAGCAAAAAAGTGTTGACTTATTGTATAGATTAGTGTTAACATTTTATTGTTTAATATCTTTGCGGATTACATCAATCGCATAATACATTATATTGTAATTTTCAAGTTATTACAACAGTTATTTTTTATTTTGGGAGGATTTAATCATGAAACAGTTTAAAGTAGGTATAATAGGTGCAACAGGTATGGTCGGTCAAAGATTTGCTACTCTTCTTGAGAACCACCCGTGGTTTGAAGTTTGCGTTCTTGCAGCAAGTCCCCGTTCAGCAGGAAAGACTTATGAAGAAGCGCTTGGCAAGAAGTGGTGCATGGATGTTCCTGTTCCTGAGAATATGAAAAATATGATTGTTATGGATGCAACAGCTGATGTTGAAAAGATAGCATCTATGGTTGACTTTGTATTCTGTGCAGTTGATATGAACAAGGATGAAATCAAAGCTCTCGAATTAAGATATGCTAAGGCAGAGTGTCCTGTAGTTTCCAACAATAGTGCTAACAGATTTACAGCTGACGTTCCTATGGTTATTCCTGAATTGAACGCTGATCACACAGCTGTAATTGAGGCTCAGAGACAGCATATTGGTACAAAGAGAGGATTTATTGCTGTAAAATCTAATTGCTCACTTCAGAGCTACGTTCCAGCTTTATATCCGCTTTCTAAATTTGGAATTAAAGATGTTCTTGTATGTACATACCAAGCAATCTCCGGTGCAGGTAAAACTTTTGAAACATGGCCTGATATGCTTGATAATGTAATTCCTTATATTGGCGGTGAAGAAGAAAAATCAGAACAAGAACCCCTTAAGATTTGGGGTAAGGTTGAAAACGGTGAAATCGTCCCTGCAAAGACTCCCAATTTTACAGCACAGTGCTTAAGAGTTCCTGTTTCAAATGGTCATATGGCTGCTGTTTTTGTTAGATTTGAGAATAAGCCTTCTAAGGAAGAAATTCTTGATATTTGGAAGAACTTTAAGGGCTATCCGCAGGAAGTTGAACTTCCCAGTGCGCCAAAGCAGTTCCTTAATTACTTTGTTGAGGATAATATGCCTCAGACCAAGCTTAATCGTATGATGGAGGGCGGAATGGCTGTTTCTATTGGCCGCCTTCGTGAGGATACACAATATGATTATAAGTTCGTTTGTCTTTCACACAACACCTTAAGAGGTGCGGCAGGTGGTGCTGTTCTTCTTGCCGAAACACTTTGCCAGCAGGGCTATATGGATAGATAACCTATACCCTAGCCTTTTCTAATAAAATACTAGGAGGTCACCATTAAATGAAAAAGGTTTTATTTACAGGTGCCGGAGTTGCTATTGTAACTCCTTTTAATAAGGATGGGAGCATCAATTACCAGATGCTTGAAAATCTTATAGATAATCAAATTGAAAATTCTACAGATGCTATCATCATTTGCGGAACAACTGGTGAAAGCCCTGCGCTTGATCACGATGAACATTCAAATGTTATCAAGCGTTGTGTTGATCACGTTGCAGGAAGAGTACCTGTCATCGCAGGTACTGGCAGTAATGATACGGCCTACGCAGTCAAATTGTCAAATAGTGCAGAAGAAGCTGGAGTTGATGGCTTATTAATGGTTACACCTTATTATAATAAGACATCGCAGGCAGGTCTTATAGAACATTATAACTATATCGCAGATAGAGTAAGTACCCCTATTATCGTTTACAATGTACCTAGCAGGACAGGTGTTAATATTAAACCCGAAACTTATCTTGAGCTATCAAAGCATAAGAATATTGTCGCTGCAAAGGAGGCTAATGGTGATATTTCCTCTGTAGCTCAGACTCGCAGACTTTGTGGCGACGAGCTTTCTATTTATTCAGGTAATGACGACCAAATAACAGCTTTTATGTCCCTTGGTGCAAAAGGTGTTATTTCTGTACTTTCCAATGTAGTACCGAATATTGCACATAATATAGTTGCTAAGTATTTAGAGGGAGATGTTAAGGGCAGCGCAGATTTACAGATGGAATATCTTGATCTATGTAATAACCTTTTTGCAGATGTTAATCCCATTCCTGTTAAAGCAGCATTAAATATGATGGGCATAGATGTTGGCGAATGCAGACTTCCCCTTACAAAAATGAACCCAACAGCAAAAGAGCTTCTTCGCCAAAGTCTTATAGCTCATGGACTTATTAAGTAATATCTCTATTTGAAAGGACTTTTAAAATGACTGATATTTTGCTCAGTGGATGCTGCGGAAAAATGGGCCGCGCAATCGCGTCATATATAAAAGAAAAAGACGAATTCAATATAATAGCTGGAATAGACTTAAATCAAGGTGATTGTGCATTTCCAGTTTATGTTTCTCCATTTAGCTTTGAAGGCAAAGCAGATGTTATTATTGACTTCTCATCTCCGGCTGCATTGCCGGGGCTGCTTGAATATGCTGTGGATAAAAGAATCCCTGCAGTTATAGCTACTACTGGTTTAAATGATGCTCATATCGAGCTTATACACAAGGCGTCAAAAGAGATTCCTGTATTCTTTAGTGCAAACATGTCTATTGGAGTAAATCTTGTTTGTGAATTAGCAAAAGTAGCTGCTAAAGTTTTGGGCGAGTCATATGACATTGAAATAGTAGAAGCTCATCATAATCAAAAAATTGACTCACCTAGCGGCACAGCACTTATGATAGCGGATTCTATTTCTGAAGAGCTTGCAAATAGTCCTGTATATGAATATAATAGGCAAGCCAAACGAGAAAAACGTTCTAAAAATGAAATTGGTATACACTCTATTCGTGGCGGCACAATAGTTGGTGAGCATGAAGTTATTTTTGCAGGATATAACGAAGTTATAAAAATATGCCACTCTGCCGCTAATAAAGAGCTTTTTGCTGCTGGTGCTGTCAATGCTTCAAAATTTATTAAGGATAAAAAGCCCGGACTTTATTCAATGAGTGATATAGTTAAGGCTTAAAAATTACAGCGAAAGGATGCTTATAAAATGAAGATAATTGATTCAATAAAGACAAAAGAAGATGTTACTTTAATTTCTCTTAGTGATTCCCCCGCTGACATCAATTTAATTTCGGATATTTTTGATAACATTGCTCAAGCAGGAATCGATGTTGATATGATTTCTCAGTTTCCACCAAATGGTACACATTCTGGTCTTTCTTTCACCGTTAATGATGATGATTTTGGCGGTATTCTTGAAATTGCTTCTAAGTTAAGAGGTTCAAAGCCTGAAATAAAAATAAGCGTTAGCTCTGGTAATTGTAAGATCTCTATTTTCGGAGCTAACATGGATGGTCAGCCAGGTGTTGCGTCAAAAGTATTCGCTGCAGCTGCTAGTGTGGGTTGTGATATTAGAATGATAACAACTTCAGAAACAGATATTTCTCTTCTAGTAGTAAAACCAGATGTAGAAGCAACTGTTAATGCGATAAAAAAAGTGTTTGAGGATTAAAATAACAATTATCAGCAAACAATAAACCATTTAGGCACTATAGAAAAATATAGTGCCTTTTTTATTTTCACTTTGTTATAAAATCAAAACGAGATGATACAGCTAATTAACTGCATCATCTCGTTTTTTATTAAAAAATATAAACCTGTCTAACTTTAGTCTTCTGACATTTTTAGAAGCTCTTCTTCTGTAATAATATTTAATCCTAAGTTCTGAGCCTTAGTAAGCTTACTACCAGCTTCTTCACCTGCAACGACATAAGAAGTTTTTTTTGATACAGATGATGAAGCTTTACCTCCTAATGATTCAATCAACTTTGTAGCTTCACTTCTTGACATTGTCGGAAGAGTTCCCGTCAATACAAAGGTAAGGCCTGAGAATTTTGCATTTTCAAGCTTTTTAGTGAAAGACTTCATGTTAACTCCTGCAGCTTTTAAGTGATTAATTAAATCTATTGTTTGTGGAAGGTCAAAATATTGCTTTATGCTCTTTGCCATTATATCTCCAAAGCCTTCTATTGAAGCAAGCCTTTCTTCACTTGCATTTATAATATCATCTATATCTTCAAATTCTTGTGCGATAAGCTTACCTGCTTTTTGGCCAATATGGCGTATGCCTAAAGCAAATATGAGTTTTGAAAGATCGTTTTTCTTTGATTTTTCAATCGCCTCTATGAGATTATTAGCAGATTTCTCCTTATGACCTTCTAAATTCATTATCTGTTCTGCTTTAATATCATAAATATCAGCAACATCATTTATAAGTCCGCATGAAACAAATTTCTCCGCTAAAGCCTCTCCTAACCCTTCAATGTCCATTGCATCTCTTGAGCAAAAATGAATAATATTTCTTAATGTCTGAGCGGGACATTCAGGATTAACGCATCGTACGGCAGCTTCGTCATCCTCTTTAAGCACAAAAGCCCCACACGATGGGCATATTGAAGGCAACATGTAAGGCTGAGTATTCTCTCCTCTTTTAGAAACTTTTACGACTTCGGGAATAATGTCGCCTGCCTTTCGAATAATTACCTTATCGCCAATCCTTATATCCTTATCAGAAATATAATCTTGATTGTGCAATGTTGCACGGCTAACAGTTGAACCAGCAACTAATACAGGCTCGAATACCGCTGTAGGAGTTAGAACTCCAGTTCTGCCAACATTAACCTCAATATCTAAAATTGTTGTTTCTTTTTCTTCAGGAGGATATTTAAATGCAACTGCCCATTTTGGACATTTTGAAGTACTTCCCAAATCTCGGCGCTGAGAAAAATCATCAACCTTAATTACAGCACCGTCTATATCGAATTCTAAGCTTGAGCGTATATTGCCTATTCGTTTTAACTCAGTTATAACGCTATCGATATTATCAAACTTATTATAAAAAGGAATTGTTTTAAATCCAAGTGAACGAAGAAAGTCCAACGATTGCTTATGCGATTTAAGTTCTTTCCCTTCAATTTGTTGAACATTAAAAACAAAAATGTCCAGTCCTCTGCTTGCTGCTATTCTAGGATCCTTCTGCCTTAACGAACCAGCTGCAGCATTTCGTGGATTCTTAAACGGCTTTTCACCATTAAGTTCTTGTCTACTTACTATCTTTGCAAATGTAGACTTTGGCATATACACTTCGCCTCTAACCTCAAGTAAAGCAATATCCGTTTCAATTTTAAGAGGAATTGAATGTATCGTTCTCAAATTAGCAGTAACATCCTCACCTGTTGTTCCGTCGCCTCTTGTTGACCCCCTTGTAAATACACCATTAACATATTCAAGTGAAACAGATAATCCGTCTATCTTAGGCTCTACAACAAAAGTAGTATTTTGTTCAACAAGTTTTACTCTATTGCAAAATTCTTCAATTTCACTAAAGCTAAAAGCATCTTGCAAACTTTCCATTTTTACTTTATGAACAACTTCGTCAAAGAGAGTTACTGCACTTCCTCCAACCCTCATCGTAGGTGAATCTGGTGTGACTAATTCAGGATTTTTTTCTTCAATCGTTTTTAGCTCCCTTAAAAGCATATCATACTCGTAATCATCAATTTCAGGAGAATCTTCGATATAATATTTTTTGCTATGATAGTTAAGCTGAGTTCTCAAATCTTCAGCACGCTTTTTCATAAGTTCAAAATCGGACATAAGCAGCATCCTTTCTCATTACTAATGTAATATATTATACCATATAAATATGAAAAGAAACAATAAGTACATTATTTTAATATGTATTCAAAATGTTCCAGTGTACGAAAACTTTATTCCTCGATAAATATCGATTATGAAATAAATATAATAAATAAGCAAAGCTCTATATGGATAGTGTTACATACCATACAGAGCTTATAAATCTATAAATAATTAGTATTATAATAGTTTAAACGGATTCCTTGCTTACGATACATCTCTTGATTTTAGATACAACTTTTGAAAAAACTTTTGTTATATCTACATCAGCTATTTGAGATAATATAATTGCAACGAACATGATTGCACAGCCTGTGATCTCCGCGACGGATAATGTTTCGTTAAGAATAAGCCAACCAAACAAGGCTGCAAAAACAGACTCAGTACAAAGAAGTAATGATGCAACAGTTGGCTCACAATCACGTTGACCTAAGATTTGGAAAGTGTAAGCTATACCACAGCTCATTGCACCTGCATAGATTAGATACGGAGCTGCTGCCAGAATAGAATGCCATGTAGGTGTCTCAAATATTAACATCAAAACACACGATACAACACCTGATACAGCAAATTGAATACATGAAAGCTTAACACCGTCAACCAAAGAGGAATATTTATCAATAATTAGTATATGAAATGAAAAGGCAATCGCTGAAAGTAAAGTTAAAAACTCGCCCTTGCCAAAAGCTACGCCTTCACCGCTTGCACATAAGAGATAAAGACCAAACGACCCTAAAACTGCACTTACCCAAATTATCGGGCGAACTTTTTTCTTCATAAAGATTCCAAGAATTGGAACAATGATCATATAAAGTGCAGTAATAAAGCCGATTCTTCCTACTGTAGTGTAATTAAACGCATCTTGCTGCAAATTGCCGCCAATGCATAGAGCGATTCCACATAATATACCGCCTTTTACAAGATTCTTATTTTCAAGTTTTTTGTTCGCCTTAATTTTAGATTGCTCATCATTAGGAAGCTTTTTTATCTTCTTTTCTTTCCTATAATCCGAGTAAATAATAAAAGGAATAAGAACAGTACTGCCAATCACAGTTCTAATACCATTAAAGGTAAAAGTGCCAATAACATCCATTCCTTTACTCTGCGCAACAAAGGATAGTCCCCATATAACAGCAGTACAAATTAAGAAAAATGCTCCCTTGAGCTGATTCTTTTTTATGTCTATCACTCCAATTAAAAAGTACTTTTTTAATAATATCATAATACTCTATCAACAATATTCTATTAATGAAAATAGTACCTTTATTTTTCTAATAAAGGTACTATTCCACCGATATCTGTTAGCGGATATCTTCCAAAAGACATTGCATCAACTTTATAATTCTTTAGAAAGCCTATTATTCTATCATAGTTTCTATGGGTTTTTAGATTACCATTGAATAACAAAGTAGATTTATCAAGAAGACCGCAGCATCCACCTATAAAACCATAGTTTAGCCCACGCAAAACAATATCACCCTTTTCAATAAGAAGCGAATCCATTTGATTAGTGGTAGCCGCTGAGTGAATGCCCTTATCGTCTGTTATTATGGCATTACTATTAATAATACAAATTGAGCATTTAGTATAGCCTTGCTTTACATTTATTATATTTTTATCTGTAAAGTTAATATCTTTACAAATTGATTTCTTGTTAAGGAAAACATTATTTCCAACAATTGCCGCATTTAGCATAACATCATTTGGATAATTTATAGATAAGTCCTCTTCCAATACATGTACATTAAAGCCTAGTTGTTCTAAAATTGGCTTACTCGCCCGCTGATCTCTTGAAATCCATACTTCTGCTGCACCTAAAGGAAGTATATGTAAGTCTGTATGTGATGCAAGGCATGGGAGAATCTTATTCGATGTTTTAATCTGTACAGTATTTATCCCTAACGTGTCTAAATATCCGACAAGGTCATAAGCTTCACAACTTAAAGCAACGTGAGTAACCCTATTTTGAGGAAGATTGGCATTAAGTATTGTTTTCATATCAATCTACACTGCACGCAAAAGCTTCATATACATTTTTTACACCAATTACTTCTATTTGATTTCTAAGCCTTAATGAAACAGATGGTAAATTGTTCTTAGGGATTATGCATATTTTGAATCCAAGACGAGCAGCTTCATTTATACGCTGATCGCAATGGCTTACGGAGCGAATCTCTCCTCCAAGTCCGATCTCACCAAAAGCCAAAACATCATCCCTAACTGGAACGTCTTTTAAACTTGAAATTAAAGCTAGTGCAACAGATAAATCTGCTGCAGGTTCATCAAGCTTTAATCCACCAATAACATTAATATACGCATCCATATTTCCAAAGAAATACCCAGCTTTTTTTTCAAGCACAGCCAACAGCATAGCTATTCTATTATAGTCAAATCCTGTTGCCATTCTACGAGGGTTTCCAAAAGTAGTTGGACTTACAAGTGCTTGAATTTCTGCTAATATAGGTCTTGAACCTTCCATTGTACATGCAACACATGTTCCTGATGTATTTTTAGGTCGGCCTGATATCATCATTAATGAAGGATTCTCAACCTGTGAAAGTCCAGTATCAAGCATTTCAAAAACACCTATTTCATTTGTTGAGCCATAACGGTTCTTCACTGCTCTTAAAATCCTGTAGGACATATTTCTATCCCCTTCAAAATATAAAACTGCATCAACTATATGTTCAAGAACTTTAGGTCCTGCTATGTTTCCATCCTTATTAACATGTCCTACAACAATTATGGGTATATTGTTATTTTTGGCGGTACGCATAAACATGGAGGTCGATTCTCTAACCTGTGTTACACTTCCTGCAGATGAAGATAGTTCTGATAGCACCATAGTTTGAATAGAATCAATAATTACTAATTCTGGCTTATTAGAAGTAATGTAATCGCATATAGCTTGTACATCTGTTTGACTCATAACTGTTAAATTTGTACTCGTTACACCTAATCTATCTGCTCTAAGCTTTAATTGATATATTGACTCTTCGCCTGATACATATAAAATATTCAAATCCTGTCCAACAAAATTACATATTTGTAAAAGAATTGTTGATTTTCCTATACCAGGATCACCACTCAATAGAACCAGTGATCCTTTTACAATTCCACCGCCAAGAACTCGGTCCAGTTCAGAAAGACCAGTTTTATATCTAATTTCCTCCTCTGTAGTAATTTCATTAAGTCTAAATGAATTTAACGCTTTTACACTCTTTACTGTTGAGTTGGACTTAGAAGCTATTGTTGTTTTCACTTCCTCGTTCATTGTATTCCATTCATTGCAGCCTGGACAACAGCCAAACCATTTTGCACTTTCATATCCACAATTTGAACATATATATACTGATTTTGACTTAACCGCCATTTATGTTACCTCCGTTTTCAAAGTGTCATTGGATTCTATGTAGTTTATTATACCTGAAAATATTGAAAAAGCCATCTCCATTTGATAATTTTCCTGTTTTAATTTTTCTAATTCATTATAATTAGATAAAAATCCGCATTCGACCATTACTGCGGGATTCTTTGCATGATATAAAAGATAAATTTCCGTTCCTGTCTTCTTAACCTCTCTCATGTTCTCCTTTTGTATATTCGCAGTAACACAATTTTGAATACATTGAGCTAAAGTCTTACTTTCAAAATTGTTTTTAGAGTAAAAGACTTGAGTACCATGATACTTAGGTTCTGTAAAATGATTTTGATGTATGCTTATTAATATAGATTTAGGATTATCATTAATTATTTTCATTCTATTTCTAATATCAGAAATTTTCTTTTCTCTTATTGTGCGGGCATTTGCATCATATATAAGTTTATCGTCCGTACGTGTCATTATTACATTATACCCATACAACCGAAGTAATCCTTCTAGCTTTAGTGATATTGAAAGATTTATATTTTTTTCTACTGTTCCATCCTTCGCAACAGCACCTCCATCTTCTCCTCCGTGACCAGCATCTACGATTATTACCGGCAAATTTTCTGATACTTGAGCCGATGTTATTATGTGTTCTTTGATATGTATTAGTTCGTAACAGCCTGTTACTAAAAAAATCAAGAAAACTATGCCAAAAATGAATAATATAATTCTTCTTTTAGTTTTATTTGTCATTTAATCACCCCATAAATATATATGCAAAACTATGCTTATTTAGTAATATATATGGACATAATAATTACTGAGGTGATTCGATGAATATAGCTTTAAAGCTTTTCAATGGATTTTGTATCGGATTTTTGAACTCATTTTTAGGTGGTGGCGGTGGAATTATCGCTGTGCCTATGTTTATAAAAGAAAATAAGAGCCAAAACGCTGCTCACGCTAATTCAATAGCATTAATGATGCTGCTGACAATAATCAGCTCTGTTATCTATATATATAATGGAAATGTAAGTTTAAGCGATGTATTTAGTTTTATACCACTTGGATTAATAGGCAGCCTTATTGGAGCTTTACTCATGCCTAAAATTCCCAGTAAACTATTAAAAAAAATATTTTCCTTATTTATGATTTGGGCAGGGATTAGGATGATTTCAAAATGAAAACTGCTTTAGTATCTTTTATATCTGGACTGTTAGGTAGCTTAGGCTTGGGTGGAGGCGGAATACTTACTCTTTACCTCGTTATGTGTTTAGGAGAAAAACAAATCACGGCACAAGGAATAAACTTACTATTTTTTATCCCCTGCGCCGCAATAAGCACTGTTATATATTCATTTAATGATTTAATTGATTATAAAAGTATCTTTATATCTTTTCTAGGAGGCATACCAGGAATATTTCTTGCTAATTATATTTTAACTTTAGTAGATACAATTATATTGTCAAAAATATTTGGCATCTTTCTCCTAATATGCGGTATGAAGTCACTATTTAAATAAAATTATGATATACCGTGGATTTTTCTATAGTCTAAATAATCTTGAAGAATCATAACAGCAGAAACAGCGTCAACAACTGCTTTACGTTTCTTCCCACGTGTATTCGTAGCATTAAGTGCATTGTGAGCAGAAACAGTTGTTAATCGTTCATCACGAAGAATAGTTTGTATACCACAATATGAACTTAAGTCTCTTGAAAATTCTTCACATGCTTCTGAGCGCCAACCATGTGTACCATCCATATTTACAGGAAGGCCTACAACAATAAGTTCAGCTTTTTTCTCTTTTGCAATGTCAGCAATTTTTTCTATAAGGGCAGTTCTATTTTTCTCCGCTATAACCGTAACGGGAGATGCTAAGAATTCTGTTTTATCACATACAGCGACACCTGTTCTGGCATCACCATAATCAATAGATAAAATTATCATTCCCACACCTCAACCTTACCAACAATATCATTAATTGAAGTATATCCATGTTCGTCAAGATAGCTTTCAATACCATCACGAACTTTTATAGGTGTATAAACGTCTGTAAAGTTAGCAGTACCAATTTGAATTGCACTGGCTCCAGCAAGGATAAGCTCAACTGCATCCTGCCAACGAGTAACGCCGCCCATACCTATTACAGGTATATCAACAGCATTCGATGCCTGCCAAACCATACGTACAGCAACCGGAAGAACGGCAGCTCCAGAAAGTCCTCCAGTATTGTTTCGAAGAATAGGTCTACGTGTATTTATATCAATCTTCATACCTGTAAGTGTATTTATAAGGGAAATTGCATCTGCACCACCTCTTTCAGCTGCAGCAGCAGTTTTTGAAATATCTGCTGTATTTGGTGTAAGCTTTACAATAAGAGGCTTTTCTGTCGAGCTGCGAACAGCTCTTGTAATTTCTTCTACACCCTCAGGCGTCACTCCGAAAGCTACTCCTCCTGCTTTTACATTTGGACAAGAGATATTAAGTTCAATCATATCAACATCTGTACTATCAAGCTTTCTTGCAACTTCACAATAATCATCTTTGGTGCTGCCGGCAATATTGGCAATTACAACTGTACCTTGACTTTTTAGCCATGGTAAGTCATTTTCTATAAAATAGTCAACTCCCGGATTTTGAAGTCCAACTGAATTAAGTATTCCCGAAGGCGTTTCTGCAATTCTAGGAGAAGGATTTCCCTTTCTCTCTTCAAGTGTAATACCCTTGCACGAAATACCACCTAATTCACTGAGCGAAAAGAAATTAGAGTATTCCTTACCAAAGCCATATGTTCCTGATGCTGTAATTATTGGGTTATTAAATTCTACACCAGCTATTTTAACTTTCATATCAGCCATTACCAAATAACCTCCGTTGCCTTGAATACGGGACCATCCTTACATACATGCAAACGTTTTTCACCGTCAGCTGTCATTATTTCACAAGCACAGACAAGACATGCGCCGATACCACAGCCCATTCTTTCTTCAAGAGAAATATAACATTCAGTGTCATATTCTTTGGCAATTTTACTGATAGCTTTAAGCATGGGTGCGGGACCACATGCATAAACTGCATCATATTTTTTTTCTTTAAAAAGAGCTTCCACTCTCTGTGTAACAAAACCTTTTTCACCATAACTGCCATCATCAGTCATGATAAATGTATTGCCTGCGACTGTATTGAAATCTTCAACGAGATTCATATGTTCCTTATCTTTGTATCCAAGAACCGCATCACAGTTAGACTTAGCAAAATCTGCTATTCCAAGTAATGGTGGTACACCAATACCGCCGCCTACTACAAGTACATTCTTTTTGTCCTCAAAAAGAGGAAATCCATTGCCTCCAAGAGGGCCGAGAATATCAAGTTCTTCACCCTCTTTGCGTTCTGAGAGCCACTTTGTACCTTCGCCTCTTCTTTCAAAAACGATACGAATAGTACCGTTTTCCTTATCAATTCTGCAAATTGAAATAGGTCTTCTAAGAGTTTTGCCTTCGCAAAGGATATTCACAAACTGTCCAACCTTAGCATCATTTGCCATTTCAGGGGCCTTAAAGGTTATTTCAAAGCAGTTATCATTTTGTTTTGCTACGTTTATAATAGGAAATTTACTCTGAATCAACAAGTTTTCCCTCCGTTAAATCTTTTTTATATCAACAAGTGACATATCGTCAAGTGAGCGCTTCTTTGCAAGACAGCGTACAAGTGCATAAGCAGTATCCAAATGTGTAAATACAGGAATCTGCTTTTTAAGTGCAAGACGTCTTATAACTTTATCAGCCTCAAGTGCTTGAGGAATCATTTCAGATGTTGAAACAACATACACTATCTTGTTTTCATTAATTACATCAGCAAGAGTCGGCGATTCTTCATGGAGCTTATGAAGCGAGTTCGTTGCAACAAAATTAGAATTGAGAAGTCTTGCTGTACCTGATGTTGCGTATAATTTAAAATCAAGATCAGAAAACTTTTCCGCAAGCGAAATTGCATCCTGTTTATCTGAATTTCTGACAGTAATAAGAACTGCGCCAGAGCGCTTAATTCTTGTTCCAGAAGCAATAAGTGCCTTGAGCAATGCATCTTCAAAATTATCTGCTATACCCATAACCTCGCCTGTTGATTGCATCTGTTCACTAAGCCTTGTATCTGCTCCAAATATTTTATCAAAGCTAAATACTGGTACTCTAACTGCAAATAAGTCGGCTTTATTGTATACGCCTGTAGGACAATTGAGATCTTTAAGCTTTTTGCCAAGCATGCATCTTGTAGCTATATCAATAATGTTAAGCCCTGTTAAACGGCTTACATAAGGAATATTATGGAATTTTCCAGCTGAAACATTTACAACATAAAGTTTATTGTCATATAAAGTAAACTGGATATTCAAGATACCTCTAAGATCCAAGGCTTCAGCAATGCGCTTCGCATAATCTGAAATCTGCTGACAAATATGCTCACTTACATTTACAGTTGGGCAAACTGATATTGAATCTGCAGCATTTATACTGCCAGAACGTTCTATATGCTCTGAAATACCAGGGATTAGATAATCTTCGCCATCAAATATTATATCTGCTTCAATACCTGTTGAATGGATATGATGCTCTGGAGTATAAGGAATATTTACTGATTTTAAAAGACCTAAAAGAGTTTCTCTGTTTTGAAGCTTTTTTAATTCCTTATTGCTCTCGCCTAAAAGATTAACATCATTGAGAGAAAGTCTATGTGCCAGTCGTTCAGAACCTTCACCTGAAAATTGAACTAAAACAGCATCGGGCTTTTCAATATCGTAAACATGCATTATATCATCAAAGCTCAAAGGCTCAATATAAAGCTTATCGCATAATGAAGGATCAGTTGAAACTGAATCAGGGTTATTATTTACGCTGATTGTATAGTAGCCTTCATCATTAAGAGCATTGAGTGCATATACATTGCAAAGATCAAGTTCACTGCCCTGACCAACCTTTGATGGACCTGTACCGATTACCAAAATCTTTTTCTTATCTGTTTGTCCAGCTGTAGATTTTGAAGATACATTATGATTAATTCTAGAGCATGAAATCTTTTCTATTTCACTATCTGTAAAGCCCATAGCTTTAGCTTGATCGTAAAATTCATTATTCTCGCTGCCAATTAAGTTATTATGAAGCTGCGCAATATTTTTTATCTTTTCAAGGAAGTACGGGCAAATCTTTGTTAGCTCATTAAGCTTGCTAATTTCACAGCCACGTCTTAGAGCTTCATAAACTGCATAAATTCTATCCGTATCAGCTCTTGAAATTACACTGATAATCTCGTCATCTGAATAAGATGAAAAATTAAAAAGTGAAGATGGCTTATTAGCATTTATAGAGCGTATCGCTTTTACAAAAGCTGTTTCAAAGCTATCGGCTATGGCGATTGACTCACCTGTTGAATGCATTACAGTGCCAAGCTTTTTGCTTGCCTCACTAAAGTTCTCGTATGACCATTTGGGCATTTTTACACAGCATTTCTTAATATTTGGCTCTTTTAAACCAAGCTCTGACAATGTATAGCCAAGTGCAACCTCCGCAGAGACCTTAGAAATATCGTATCCTGCTGCCTTGGAAACGAGAGCTGACGAACGACTAACTCTCGGATCAACTTCAAGAACAGCATACTCGCTTCCATCCGGTTTGAGTGCAAACTGAACATTACAGCTGCCCTTTACATCAAGAGCATTAAGAATCTTATTAACAGATTCTCTTAAAATACTAGATTCCTTTTCTGTTAATGTCATCGCTGGCACAGCTGCTATACTGTCGCCTGTATGAATTCCAACAGGATCAACATATTCAATATTTGAAACAATTACTATATTTCCGTCGCAATCCCTTATTGCTTCATATTCTAGCTCTTTCCATCCAGAAATAGACTTTTCAACTCTAATTTGATGTATCGGTACTGAGCTAATAAGTTTTTCCGCTTTTTTCTTTAAATCCTCTTCATTATAGCAGAATTCATCCATTCTATCTTTCAAAGAATATGCAGGATTAATAATTACAGGAAAACCAACCTTTTCAGCATAATCTACAGCAGCTTCTGCTTTATTAACAACCTTGGAAGCTACGGCAGGTTCATCTATAGATTCCAAAAAGTCATGAAACTTAGAAGCATTCTGAACATTTGCTATTAATTCAGGCGTTACTGCGAGCAAAGCTACATCATTGTCACTTAAATCGCCATTTTTTGAAAGTGAAAGTGCTATATCCAAGCCAAGATCTCCACCAACTGTAGGCAGAATAGCATCAGGCTTCTCATCTTTAATAATACGTCTTACAACGTCTACATTAAGCGGTTCAATATAAACATTGTCTGCACAATCTCCTGTGCTTATAGCAGCAGGATTGGAGTTTATCATTACAACTGAGATACCCTCTTTTTTAAATGCATGACAAGCTTGAACAGCTGAATAGTCAAACTCGGAAGACTGACCGATTACAACAGGGCCAGAACCGAGAATTAAAACTTTTTTTAAGTCTTTTTTCATTTTGGGGCCTCCTTGATGTTTTTATAAAAATATATAAACCCATCTTTTTTAAAGTAAGATTAAATTATTTACCAATATACTGGTTAAGGTCAGCTGTCATTCTAATAGCCTCGCGTCTTGCCGCTGCAGCGAAATCCTTTTCATCACAGCCTTCCTTCTTATATGCACACATAATTCCACGAGAAGAATTAATAATCGCACCAATTCCGTTTTCATCAAATGCTAATGCAACATCCTTTGCTTTACCGCCTTGTGCGCCATAGCCGGGAACTAAGAAAAATGTTTTTGGCATACGGTTTCTTAGCTCTTTAAGCTGTTGAGGATATGTTGCACCAACAACAGCGCCTACACATGAATAGCCATGCTTGCCAGGTTCACCGCCCCATTTTTCACACATTTCGCCCATTGCAGCGTAAATAGGCGTACCGTCAAGCTCTCTATCCTGAAGTTCTCCGGAAGATGGATTCGATGTTTTACAAAGGACAAAAATACCCTTATCATCATTTTTACAAATATCAAGAAGAGGTTCTATACCGTCACTTCCTAAATAACCATTAACAGTAAGTGCGTCACCGCCAAAAGGTATGCACGAAGAACCGCAAACGTCTACTGTACCAAGATGTGCTTTTGCATAACATTCCATAGTAGAGCCAATATCGTTTCTCTTGCCATCTGTAATAACAAAAAGTCCCTTTGACTTAGCGTATTCAATTGTTCTTGCAAGAGTTCTCATTCCCTGCCAACCATATAGTTCATAGTATGCGCACTGTGGTTTAACAGCAGGTACAATGTCATATAGTGCATCTATAAGACCAACGTTAAACTCATAAAGAGCTTCAGCAGCAGCTTCAAGAGTATTGCCGTACTTTTCCACTGCTTTGTCGATTATATACTTTGGTACATAATCAAGTTTTGGATCAAGGCCTGCTACTACAGGACTCTTCTTTTCAATAATAGCATCAATAAGTCTGTCAAATGACATTAAAAACACCTCAATTTTTATAAACTATTTTTCCGTTCAATATTGTATATTTAACACGACCACAAAGTTCAAGACCTTTGAATGGTGTATTTTTTGATTTACCATGAAGCTTATTTTCGTCGACTATCCATTTCTCATTTTCATCAAATATAACTATATCCGCATCTCTGCCTACCTTTAACTCACCAGCGTCAATGCCAAGAATCTTGGCGGGCTTTGTACTCATCATATCTATAAGCTTTTCAACTGTAATATGACCTGCTTTAACGAGATATGTCATAGAAGCTGCAAATGATGTTTCAACTCCGATTGAACCATTGGGTGACTTGAGAAAATCAGACTTTTCTTCTGCACTATGCGGTGCATGGTCAGTAACAATAACATCGATTGTGCCATCTTTAATTCCTTCAATTACAGCATCTTTATCTACTTGAGTTCTGAGCGGAGGGTTCATTCTAAAATCAGCATCTCTAGTAAGAAGCTTTTCCTCAGTAAAAGCGAAATAATGTGGACAGGTTTCTGCAGTAACATTTGCTCCAACTGCCTTAGCTCCTCTTATAATCTCAACACTCGTTTTTGTGCTTACATGGCAAACATGAACCGCTGTATTTGTTGACATTGCCGCCGCAATCTCTCTTGCGGTACCCAGGTCTTCTGCTGCACCAGATATTCCCTCAACGCCAAGTTCCTTAGATACTTTACCCTCATTAATAATTCCGGTGCCTGAAATAGCACTCTCTTCACAATGAGCAAGGAAGGGCTTGTGCAATCTATATGCAGCCTTAAGTGATTCCACAAGAGCGGGAGCTGTTTTTACTGGGACACCATCATCCGAAAAAGCTGCCGCACCAGCTTGAACAAGAGCATCAAAATCTGTAAGCTCATCTGAAACAAGATTCTTAGTTGCTGCTGCAACAGGATATACCTTAGCATCAGCATCCTTAGCCTTATCAAGAATATACTTGACTGTCTCTGGAGTATCAACCGTAGGTTTTGTGTTAGGCATAGCAACAATTCCTGTTACGCCACCCGCTGCCGCTGCTTTACAACCTGAAATTATATCCTCTTTGTATGTAAATCCCGGATCCCTTAAATGAACATGCAAGTCTATAAAGCCAGGGGCTACTGTGTAGCCCTCAGCTTCGATAACTTCACAATCACTCGGTATATCAAGCTTACCAAGAGCTGATATTTTACCATTTTCTATAAGGATATTACCACTGCTAATGTCACCTGCTCCAATGATTCGTGCATTTTTTATAGCAAGTCTAGACATATTGTTAATCCTCCGAATCTTCAGTATTAGGTCGTGGCGGAATAATAGCATTGATAATATTATCAACTACTCCGCTAACACCCTCAATCACTTCATCAACAGTATCCTTAACTGGGTTTGAGCAAGCTGTACACGTTTTAGGAAGAGAAGCAAGCTTGTAGTAACCCTTTGCTGTATTTTTACAGTCCTTTGATGCAAGAAGTCCTGTTTTCGTACAATACTCCTTCTCAACGACCTTCTTTGTCTTCGGGAATTCCTTCTTTGGAAGATCTTTGTGGATACGATCAAGAAGTTCAATGTATACTCTACCTGCAGGGCTATATGGGAATGGAACTACCTTGGGCTTGTCGTAGCCAAGCCATACTGCACATACATAATAAGGTGTACCGCCAGCAATCCAACTATCCTTCTCGTCTGTTGTAGTACCAGTTTTACTCATAAGTTCAAACCTACGAACATTTTTACCTGTACCAAAGCTTGAGGTCTTAACTGTTTTCAAAAGTTCACGCATAATTTGAGCGCTTTCCTCACTCATTACACGCTGAGGCTTGGAATCTGTTGTAAGTAATGTTTCTGTACCTGTACTATTTGTAACCTTATAATAGCAATAAGGCTCATAATAATTACCGTTATTTCCAAATACTGCATAGGCAGCCGCCATTTCAACTGTAGTAGTACCATTAGTAAGAGCGCCTGTTGCAAGGGGAGCAATGTTACAGTCAGCTGAATCATTTAAGTTATGAAGGTGGAAGGTCTTTTTCATATAATCATATGATTCCTTAACACCAGTCATTTCAGTTAGAATTCTTGCAGGAACTGTATTAAATGAACGCTGAATAGCATACTGAACAGTTATTGGCTTATTTGAACCCTTAGTTCCATCAGCATTTTGGGGCCAAAGCTCGCCATGATGAACAATCGCATAGTCAAGAATCATTGATGACCAGTTCACATAATCCTTTTCTATTGCATATGCATATGTTGAAAGAGGCTTAATTGAAGAACCAGGCTGTCTTGGTGATTCAGAAGCCCTGTTAAGGCAAAGATTACCGCTTTTCTTACCTGCCTCACCTATGATACCAACTATTCTGCCCTCATAATCCATAACTGTTGCGGCAGACTGTACTGCAGGTCTTTCAGGAGTATCTTTCTCCTTCGGGAAAGCAATTCTATTTTCGTAAACCGTATTAAGTACCTTCTGCACATTAGGATCTACAGCTGCATAGATTTTAAGACCACCATAATAAATCTTGTCCATAGCCTGTCTTGTTGTGTAACCATATTTCTTCATAAGGTCATCTCTTACGGTTTTAATAACGTAATCCACATAGAAGTCCTGTACCTTTTCATCATCTTTATCTTCAGGCTTCTTATTATTCTCGTTATTTCCTTTATACTCAGGACTATTTGTAAATACAAGCTTATAATTTACTGCTTCTTCGTATTCCTCTTTAGAAATTGCTCCCTCTTCAAGCATACATTTAAGACAATGTTCCTGTCTCTCTTTATTGTCCTCAGGATTAAGCAAGGGATTAAATGTTGTTGGAGCTTTTGTAATAACTGCAAGTACAGCACTTTCAGCAAGATTAAGTTCACTTACATCTTTTCCAAAATATTTTTCACTTGCGGTCTGAACACCATAGCAACCGCTGCCGAGATACAATGTATTCAAATATGCTTCAAGAATACTTTTCTTATCATAATTATTTTCGAGATTAAGTGCTTTTTCAATCTCCTTATATTTACGGACGAATGTAACCTCTGTACTTGTTGTTATATTCTTAACAAGCTGTTGCGTAATAGTTGAGCCGCCGCCGTCAGAGAGCATAGTAAGTGCGCCAAAAGTTCTAATCCAGTCAACGCCATTATGCTTCATAAACCTTTTATCCTCAAGGCATACAAAAGCAGCTTTCAAATGATCAGGGATTTGATCTGCGTTTACCCAAACACGATTTTCCTCACCGTGAAGCTTCGCAATCTCAACTGTTTTACCCTTATCATCATACGCATAGATAAAAGAAGTTTGATTTTGATTATTCTTATAATCCTCAAGGTCAATCGCTGGTGAACCATGGGCAAAAGAAAAAACATTTGCAAAAATATAAGTGCCAACTATTAAGAAGATAAGCATTATAAGAGCTATTATAGATACAATAACTGTTATAGTAATTTTTGCACCTTTAGACATAGTCTTCTTATCATCCTTATTTTTCTTGTCTGCCTTATCTTTTTTGTTGGCATTTGACTGCGCTAATGCGCTTTTTGCATTTTTGACTTTTTCTTTTAGTTCATTAATCGCACTGCCGATTTTTTTGTTCATCAGATGCGCCTCCTTTTTTAGAAGAAATTTACATTAAATATCAGGATACAATTATAGCATACTTTTTAGAAAATGTTTAGCCTAAATATAAAATATTCTTTTAATTATGCACTATATTAACTGTGTTCCTCAAAATTTTGTATATAATTAAATTATTAGTCAATAATTATCTATGAAATAAAATCATAGAGGTGATAATATGAAAATATTAATAAAATATATTTCATTAATATTAGCGTCCTTCTCCTTCGCTTTTTTAGTTGGTTCTATGAACAGCGAAATAAAAAAGCCTAAATATATGATTTCTGACTATTATGGCCAAATTGCTCTTTTTAAATATGATAATAAAACTCCAGATGATATTTATGATATATACACATCTTCATTTCCCGAAGAAATTCGTAAGAAAATAGAGGATGGTATTGAGATTTATAACGAAAAGGAACTGCAAAATGTATTGGAAGCGTGTTTAAGTTAACTTCAAGCAAAGCTAATGCCCACTGTGTTTCAGTGGGCATTAGCTTTTAAGGTTTTTAAATACCATTCAGTTGCGAAATAACGCTTTCAATTTTATTCTTATGTGTCTTAAGCATCTCAGATGCCTTAGATTCTGCCTGCTGAGAGATTTTCTCCGCTTCAGCTTGTGCATTAGCAATAATCTTTTCTGCCTGAGCCTTAGCAGCTCCAACTATTGCCTCAGCTTGACCTCTTGCTGATTCGCTACTCGCTTCAAGGAGATTCTTCCTTTCTTCCAAAATGACAATCTCCTGTTCTAACGTCTTCTTCTTATTTTCAGTAGCACTCAGCTCTTCGATATAAAATGTTCCTTGTTCATCTCTAAGCTTTTCAAGTCTTTTTATATGCTTGGCAAACGCAACACAATTATTATAAAGACTTCGATTCTGCTGTTTGAGTGCATCTAGCTGATCTGAATTGTCACATTTTGCATTTAATTCTGTAACCCTTTTTTCAAGGTTTGTTCCCCATTCGCATACCCTGCTGTATTCCGCTTGAAGCATATTTATATACGTATCTGCCGCTTCAACGTCATACCCATTCTTCACTATAGGAAGTTTAATCTTTCCTTCCACAAAATCAACCCTTTCAGTATTTCTTGCTATAAAAGAAATTATAAACAGTAATTATTCCCAAAAATGTATAATCCACTACTTTATTTATTAATATTATTATAGTATAGGCTTAATCTTGTTTCAAGAGCTTGTTTCAAGTTTTATAAAATAAATTATAAAAAACACCGCTATAAATTATTACTACAATACATATATTTTATTATCTCAATTATAAATAAGGAGAATATTTATGCTTGATCTTTTTCTTAGTTCGATTTTCAATGGATTTTTATTTTTTGCATTGCATTTGGATTCAACAAGCTCTTTTCCTCCACCTTTAACAGCAAATAAAGAACTTGACTGTCTACATCGTATGCAAAAAGGTGATGAAAAGGCAAGAGAGACTTTAATTGTTCACAATATGAGGCTAGTTGCACATATAGTTAAAAAGTATTATTCTAGTTGTATTGATCAAGACGATTTAATTTCAGTCGGAACAATCGGATTGATAAAAGGAATAAATACTTTTAAACCAGACAAAGGCACTAGGCTAGCGACATATGTTGCTAAGTGTATTGAAAATGCTATACTATCATAAAAGTATTTTTTCACTTTGAAAGCTCCACTATTCTATTAACTATCATTAACTTTTCTTCATCCGAATATTTTGATTCCTTTAAAAAATCAATTATCATTTTAGCATGTATTCTAGCCTTCTTCTCACCTAGCACCATTTTCTCTTTGTCATTAAGTTCGTAAACAATAACTTTTAATTTTTTATTTGTATTTGCCATTAGAATATCTCCCTCAAAATATAAAAGACCTTGTTTAAAACACTTTCAAAGATTAGATACAAATCCATCTATTGATTAGTGCAAAATCAAGGTCTTTTTTACTAAACTATTTGCCAAGCATTTCCTTCATAGTGTGCCAACTAAGGACCGCACATTTTACTCTTGCAGGCATATGTGAAATATCTTCAAAAGCACTTGCCTCTTCAAGTTCTTCTATCTCCGATTCACTGCATTGCCCACGTATCATTTTCAAAAACATATCCGCAAGTCGAATTGCCTCTTCTTTTTTCTTGCCGATTATCATATCTGCCATAATATCTGCCGACGCTTGTGAGATAGCACAGCCATCACCATTAAAAGCAGCTTCTTTTATAATGCCATCAACAATATTTAATTCAATAACTATATCGTCGCCACACGAAGAATTTATGCCCTCATGTTTTAACGTTGCATATTCCAGTGTTCGCTTGTGCAGCGGGTTTAAATTATGATCTGTCAAGATTTCATTATAAAATGTATTACCCATCAAGCCCCATCAGCCTCCTTACTGATTTAAGATTCTTTATAAGCATATCAATATCCTCATACGTATTATAAAAAGAAATACTTGCCCTAGTACATGAATTTATTCCCAAATGCTTTAAAAGAGGCTGCGCACAATGATGTCCCGCTCTAACAGCAATATTATTTTCACTTAAGACAGCAGATATATCATGCGGGTGAACCTTATCAACAATAAAACTAATAATGCCATTATGCTCATCTGGATCAGCACTTCCTATAATTTTAATTCCCTCAATATCTTCAATTTGATTAAAGGCATATCTAGTAAGTTCTTTTTCTCGATTTTCAATATTTTCTATACCGACAGAATTAATATAATCTATAGCTGCTTTTAATCCATAGGCACCTGCGGCATTAACAGTACCTGCCTCAAATTTATGAGGGAGAGATGCAAATACTGTTTTTTCTATAGAAACAGACTCTATCATCTCACCACCTGTTAAAAAAGGAGGCATTTTTTCCAGTAGTTCCTCCTTGCCATACAAAACACCTATTCCCATAGGCCCCATAATCTTATGTCCTGAAAAGACTAAAAAATCAGCATCCATCTTTTGAACATCAACACGCATATGCGGAGTACTTTGTGCTGCATCAATAAGTATTTTACCTCCATTTGCATGCACAAGCTCTATAATTGTATCAACCGGAGTTATACTTCCCAGTACATTTGAAACGTGTTGAATAGCTGCAAACTTCGTTTTTGAAGTGACAGCGGCTTTTATGCTTTCTTCCGAATACGAACCGTCCAAACTACATTTCAAATATCTAATAGTTGCTCCTGTTTTTTCCGCCACCATTTTCCACGGAAGCATATTGCTGTGGTGTTCAGCTATCGTTACTAAAATTTCGTCGCCTTCATGTAAAAAGCTTAAGCCCCACGAAAATGCAACTAAGTTAATTGATTCAGTTGTATTTCTCGTAAATATAATTTCTTTATTCGTTCTAGCGTTAATAAATTCTTTAACACAGCTGCGTGAATCTTCAACTTTCTGTGTAGCCTCCATAGCTATATTGTAAAATCCCCTCAATGGATTTGCATTACATTCTTCATAAAATTCTCTCTGGGCATCTATGACGCAGCGTGGTCGCTGTGCTGTCGCCGCAGAATCAAAATATACAATATCTTGATTTGATAAAAGTGGAAAATCCTCCTTAAAGTTCTGCTTCATAAGCTGCTCCCCTGTTGACTTCAAAATTTCTTATTTTGTCTTGTATTTTTATATTTGGAAATTCACTGCAAACATTTTCGATTCTAGACATTGCAATAATACTTTGTGCATCAGTCTTAGTAATTCCTCTCGTTGATAAATAGAAAAGAAGCTTATCGTCAAGGTTTCCTATTGAAGCGCCGTGGTTGCCTTCAACATCTTCTTCAGCACACAAGATTAGAGGAATTGTTCCATTCACCATGTTTTCTCCCAAGAGAAGTATATTTTCCATTTCAGTACCCTTAGATCCAGTACATCCTGTTTTAAAATCTATTGTACCTTTAAACATTTTCTTCGAACCATCTTCTAACGTTCCATTAACTTGCATTAAGCATTTTGTTTTCTTTCCATAATGATATGATGAATAATTCATATCTATTACTTGCTCTTTAATTGCATGATATGCAACATTTGTGTTAAAGTCACTCGAGTCTCCTTCCAAATTAATCGTTACATTGGAAAATGATTTCGCAGATCCCAGCTCGATCCGTGTTAATGTAACACTTGAAGCTTCTTTGCAAACGCCCGTTATGTTACTAATTGTTGTACTACTCTCATTCAAAAGCTGTGCTAAATATATATTTATACAAGAATTTTTCTCTGCATATACATATGTTTGTATAGCTGAAATATCTATTCCTCCTAATGATTCAAAAATCAGAATAATATTTAACACACTGTCTTCGCATGCATGAATAGCCAATCTACTCATTGCCTTTTCATTATTATTGTATTTGTATTTTAAGATAATCGGGCCTTTCATAGTTGTACTTTTAGGAGTTTCGACGAGAAAAGTATCTGCTTTTTTTGTAAGGTCTTCAAGTTCTCCTTTAGATTCAAGAAATCGTGTAGAATCGCATTCTATCGTATATTTGACCATATTTTCATCTGTTTCAACACTAGGCAGATGATTTTGGAAATTATCATCAATCTCTATATTAGTTTCGTTCATATTAAGATGGTTCCAAGTTTTAACCGGTAGTTTATTTATTTTTAGATTCATTCTTCTCCCCCTTATCAGCCTATGCTCCCTTTCATTTCTAAACGGATTAAATTGTTCATTTCGACAGCATATTCAAGAGGAAGTTCTTTTGAAACAGTGTCTGCAAATCCACTAACAATCATTGCTCTTGCATCATCTTCACCTATTCCCCTTGACATAAGATAAAACACAGCCTCATCACTTATTCTTCCTATCTGCGCCTCATGACCTACATCTGCATCTCCTGTTCGCACATCAATAGCAGGAATTGTATCCGACCTAGAAATTGCATCAAGCATTAATGATTGACAAGCTACAGAACTCTTGCTTTTCTTCGCTTTATTTTTTATTACCACAGCACTTCTAAATGTACTTACGCCGCCATCTTTTGAAATGGATTTAGAATTAATATATGAAGCTGTGTTTTCTCCTATATGGACGACTTTTGCACCTGTATCAAGGTTTTGACCTTTACCAGCGAAAGTAATCCCTGTATATTCCATATGTGAGTCTTTTCCTTTTAAAATTGTCATTGGATATAGATACGATGTATGTGAACCAAAAGATCCAGAAACCCACTCTATTGAGCCGCCTTCTTCTACTATTGCTCTTTTAGTATTCAAGTTATACATATTTTTAGACCAATTTTCAATAGTAGAATATCGAAGCTTTGCATTCTTTCCTACATATAACTCCACACAACCCGCATGAAGATTTGCTACATTGTACTTAGGAGCAGAGCAGCCTTCGATAAAGTGAAGACTTGCGCCCTCGTCAACAATTATAAGCGTATGTTCAAATTGTCCTGCACCTTCTGCGTTAAGTCTAAAATATGATTGAAGTGGAATTTCTACAGTAACATCTTTAGGCACATATACAAAAGAACCACCTGACCAAACAGCACCGTGCAAAGCTGCAAATTTATGGTCATTAGGAGCAACCAACTTCATAAAATGATCTTTTATCATATCAGCATATGGTCCGTGCATTGCACTTTCAAGATCTGTATAAACCACTCCCTGCGATGCCACCTCTTTGCGAAGATTGTGATAGACTAGTTCTGAATCGTACTGAGCACCTACGCCTGCAAGTGATTCCGCTTCCGCCTTCGGTATACCAAGCCTATCAAAAGTTTCTTTAATATCTTTGGGTACTGTTTTCCAATTACTGCTCATTTTTGTATTTGGTCTAACATAAGTTATAATATTCCCAACATCAAGACCATCGATTGATGGTCCCCAATTTGGCATTTGAGTTGAGTTATATATTTCTAAAGATTTTAATCTAAAGAGTTTCATCCATTGTGGATCATTCTTTTCTATGGAAATCTTTTCTATAATATCTGTTGTTAATCCTGCACTTAAATGGAATGAACTACTTTCATCATCTTTTATATCATAAATACTGCGTTGAATATCTTCAACTTGATTTATTTGATTCATATTTAAGCATCCCTCACTTCAAAAATGATTCATAACCAACCTTATTAATACAATCAATTAACGATCTGTCGCCTGTTGTAACAATATGTCCATTGATTAAAACATGGGTATAGTCTATATTAAGATCTTCTAGTATTCTTGTACTGTGAGTAATAATTAATAGAGAACCGCCTCGTTCTTGATATTCTCGCACTCCTTTTGATACAAGTCTAACCGCATCAACATCAAGACCAGAATCAGTCTCATCAAGAATCGCTAGATCTGGATTAAACATCATCATTTGTAAAATCTCTGATTTCTTCTTTTCGCCTCCAGAAAATCCAACATTTAAGCTTCTATCGGCATATTTTCTATCCATCTGTAAAATATTCATAGCGTTATCAAGCTGTTTTTTAAATTCAAAAAGCTTTATTCTTTTACCAGTTCTTTGCACATATGCATTTCTAATAAAGCTTTCCAGTGAAAGGCCAGGTACTTCTATGGGTTCTTGAAATGATAAGAACATACCAGCCTTCGCCCTATTTTCTGTTTTATCATTTGTAATATTTTTCCCTTTGAAGAATATTTCGCCAGCGTCTATATTATAGCTTGGGCTACCCATTAGTACATATCCTAAGGTCGACTTACCTGCTCCATTAGGTCCCATCAGGACATGAGTTTCTCCTTTGCCTATGTTTAAATTAATATTCTTGAGTATTTTCTTATCCTCTATGCTAACCGTCACATTTTTTACCTGCAGAAGCTTATCTTCCAACTTTATTCCTCCAATGCTAAAAATAAGATTTGTTTGTCTTATTAATTTGTCTAACTTATTAACCTACTGTATTGGTGGGTTAATAATATAATACTTCTACTCTTTAGCTTTGTCAATATAAATATTTAAGTTCTATATTGTTAAGCACTCCACATTTGCATTATTAAAAAATTTACCATTATATTTAATTAGTACCTGCTAGGAGAAGATCAGATGAGTCAAGAAAAATATTTTGCCATATATTCTCGTAAGTCCAAATATACCGGTAAAGGTGAAAGTATTGAAAATCAAATTGAAATGTGTAAGCAATACATAAAGCTACACTTCGGAAAAGACGCTTTAAACAGAATAGTAATTTATGAAGATATTGGTTTTTCAGGTGGAAATTTAAATAGACCAGATTTCAGGCGGATGATGTTAAATGCGAAAACCGGCAAAATTGAATCAATCATAGTTTACAGACTCGATAGAATCAGCCGCAATATAAGCGATTTTTCAGGACTAATAAATGAGCTTTCCGATTTAGAAATTAATTTTATTTCAATAAAAGAACAGTTTGATACAGCCACACCTATGGGACGGGCAATGATGTATATTTCATCTGTCTTTTCTCAACTTGAAAGAGAAACTATAGCTGAAAGAATTAAAGACAATATGCACGAACTTGCAAAAACTGGCATTTGGCTTGGTGGAGTAACGCCTACTGGATACAGATCAATGAGAAATGAGAAGACTTCATCTAATGGAAATATAAAAAGCTTTAATTTTCTAGATATAGTACCTTATGAGGCAGAAACTGTTAAAAAGATATTTGACATATATCTAAGCTATAATTCGTTAAAGATGGTTGAAAACAAGCTGAATGATTTAAACATAAAGACCAAGAACAATAAGCCCTTTTCAAGATTTTCTATAAAAGCAATTCTAACAAATCCTGTTTATTCAATAGCTGATAAAGATTCATATAACTATTTCGATTTAAATAATGCAGCAATCACTGTAAGCAAAGAGAAATTTAATGGAGAATATGGGATAATGCCATATAATAGAACTCATCAGGAAAAGGGAAAAGCTGCCCTCTCCATGCCAATAAACGAATGGATTATTTCTGTAGGTATGCACCAAGGAATAGTAAGTGGTCAGCAGTGGGTTGCGGTTCAGAATTTATTAAGAAATAATAAGTCAAAGGTCGTTAAACGCCCTAGAATAAATGAATCGCTTCTAACTGATATTATCTTTTGCAAATGTTCGAGCAAGATGGTTACTAAATTATATGCGGACACTATATCAGATGGCAAAAGAAAGTTTTCATACATTTGCAAAGTAAAACAAAAAAGCAAAAAATCTTTATGCAATGTAAAAAACATAAATGGTAATTATCTAGATGAAATTGTGTCAAATAATATTGACTCCATAAAAGAATGCACATCTGTGTTGATTGAAGAATTAACTAAATCATCCTCTCTTTTTATCAAAAGCGAAAACAAAACTGCTGCCTATTACAGTAAAAGAATTGAGAAAAATAAATTAAAGTTAAAGAACCTTATGTACGCCTATATTGATAATCATAATATTAATATAAAATCAGAAATTGAAAATGAGATTGAACAATTAAAATTAGAAATTGAGAAATTGCAAAATCAACTAAAAAAGCACAAGTGTAACATTGAAAAATCTGCAAATACAAATAAGCATATTAATGAAATTGCAAAAGAATTGTATAATTTTAAAAACGCTTTAAAAGCCGTTAATATTAATACACGAAGAGAAGCTGTGCAAAACATTGTAGCTAAAGTTCTTTGGGATGGAGATTGCGTAACGATATACTATAATGCTTCATAATTGCTTTTATGTGTGTATAGCAAATGAAATACTTATGTATTTTAGAAGTTTAAAGAAAACGTCCTTGGATGTTTCTTTAGAAGAACCTATTGACAGCGATGTTGATGGTAACGTACTCACATTAATGGATATAATCAGCGTTCCTGATACAATAGCTGATAATATTGATTTTAAAATTAAGAGCGAAAAGCTTAAGAATATAATTAACAATATAGATAACGAAAGAGATAAAACAATAATAATTCTTCGATATGGCTTGAAAAATGATATTCCGATGACTCAAAGAGAGGTAGCAAAGCTTTTAGGCATATCCCGTTCATATGTAAGCAGAATTGAGAAAAGAATTTTGCAAAAAATAAAAGACCAATTAGAAAAATCTAATTGATCTTTATCACTATATTTCAAAAAAGCACTGAAAGCCTTATATATCAAGGACTTCAGTGCTTTTTAGTTGGTGGAGATAAGCGGGATCGAACCGCTGACCTCTTGAATGCCATTCAAGCGCTCTCCCATCTGAGCTATACCCCCATTAAATTCATTCATATTATACCATTAAGATTTAAATTGTCAATAGCTTTACATAATATGTTTAATTGCTTAAATCTATTTACTCATTATATAGATTTAAGTATAAAGTATAAAGTATTCAACTAAAAACAAAGCTAATCAATATTATTATAAAGCAGCACAAATAACGTTCCATTATATGAGCTTAAAATAAATTTATAAACGGTTCTTAATTCTTATCACATTAAATAATCTATCTATTATTATAATATAATTTCTGTAACTGTATTACTAAGAATTTAAATATAATTATATCTTTTTCACCTATCTTAAGTATTATTGACTTTTAGTTTTTAACTTAATCTACTTTTACTTAAAAATATCTGTAAATATCTTTAATTTTATTAAAATACACGTTATAATATATAATAGTATGGTGAATTATAGAAAAATTATTTTTATTCTAAAATTCATAATCCATAAAATAAATTTGGAGTGAACTCAAAATGAAAATTGAAACCTATCTCGATTCTTTAGTCTCATACGCAATCAATACGGGACTTGCAGAACCTTGCGACCACCAAGTGCTTTTAAATCGCTTGCTTGATTTATTGCATATTGATGATTATGAGAATTCTGGCGAAAATCAATTAAACGACCTCGAACAAATTCTTAAGGGAATTTTGGACTATGCTTGTGAAAACGGTTTATGCGAAGACAACATCGTTGCTAAAGATATTTTTGACACCAAATTAATGGGTGCTTTAACTCCTATGCCTCGTGAAGTCATTCGTACGTTCAACGAAAAATATAAAAAAAGTCCTTCTGATGCAACGGATTGGTATTATAAATTTAGCTGTGACACCGATTACATACGCCGTTATCGTATCGCAAAAGATATGCGTTGGAAATATGACAGCGAATACGGCTCCATGGATATTACAATTAATCTTTCAAAACCCGAAAAGGATCCAAAGGCGATTGCTGCTGCTAAAAATGCTACACAATCCGCATATCCCAAGTGCCAGCTCTGCCGTGAGAATGAGGGATATGCCGGAAGAATCAATCATCCTGCGAGAGCGAATCACAGAATTATCCCGATACAAATTGGAGGTAATGATTGGTTTTTACAATATTCTCCATATGTTTATTATAACGAACATTGCATCGTATTTAATGGACAGCATCTTCCTATGAAAATTGATAAAGCTGCATTTGAAAAGCTTCTTGATTTTGTAACACTTTTCCCCCATTATTTCATAGGTTCTAATGCAGACCTTCCTATTGTTGGCGGTTCAATTTTAAGCCATGAGCATTTCCAAGGCGGACATTATACATTTGCAATGGAAACAGCAAGCGTTGAAAAGGAAATATCCTTCAAAGGCTATGAAGATATTAAAGCAGGAATTGTAAAATGGCCCATGAGCGTTATCCGCTTAGACGGAGCTAATCCAAAAAGACTCGCTGATTTAGCAGATAAAATTTTAAAATCTTGGCGCAGCTATACAGACAAGAGTGTCGGAATTATTGCTTATTCCGATGATGAACCTCATAACACTATCACTCCTATTGCACGACGCAGAGGTGACCTTTATGAGCTTGATTTAGTCTTACGCTGTAACATTACATCCCCAGAGCATCCTCTTGGTGTATTCCATCCGCATGCAGATAAGCATCACATTAAGAAAGAAAACATTGGACTTATTGAGGTTATGGGCTTAGCTGTTCTTCCCAGCAGACTAAAGAAAGAGCTTACTGACCTCGCTGATGCCGTTGCTAATGGAAAAGATATTTCAAACGATAAAGACCTTCAAAAGCATGCATTATGGGTTGAAGAGCTTAAGAAGCAGTATACATTTAACAAGGACAACGCACTCGACATTATACTTAATGAAACAGGTAAGGTTTTCTCAGAGGTTCTTGAAGATGCTGGCGTTTATAAATGCAACGTTGAAGGCAGAAAGGCTTTCTTAAAATTCATAGATAAGGTTAATGAATAATAAAATTTAGTTATTACTATTAATTGCTGACCTCCTAACGACAGATATGTACTATCTAGAGCTTCGGAGGTCAGTATTTTATTATAGAAAATTATTTTAACACATAAACAGCATATATAACCATTTATATCAACAGCAGGATTCTATCTCCAAACATAAAAAAACAGCGAGGCAGCATAAAGCCGTCTCACTGATAAAAATCACCAATATCTATAATTATATGAATATATGAAAAAAAGAGACCATAACATTGTTATGATCTCTTGGTCCGAGTGGCGAGACTTGAACTCACGGCCTCTTGACCCCCAGTCAAGC